>Ga0302046_10000219_pt1 | contig 61132 bp, 58 predicted proteins | sample RVTome_11_FD_200261 | JGI IMG/M metagenome (GOLD analysis project Ga0302046, IMG submission 200261) | Soil microbial communities from uranium-contaminated site in the Upper Colorado River Basin, Wyoming, United States - RVT147D111 (version 2) ... | reverse complement strand
CGGAAACACGATGCGGCCCATTACCGATCGTCTGAAGATCTCCCGGGAGAAGCTCGCCTACATCGTGGATTCGACCGCGGCTCCGGTAGCGGCCATCTTCTTTATATCCACCTGGATCGGTTATCAGGTAAGTTTGATAGCGGGCGGATTGGATTTTGTCGTGCAGCAGAATTCCGGCAACGCGGCGCTGGTCGCCGAAGTAGCCGCGGCTTCGCCCTTCGGCGTGTTCCTGCAAACCATTCCTTACCTGTTCTACCCCATTTTCACGATTTTCCTCGTGGGTGCCATCGCGATCACCGGTCGGGATTTTGGACCGATGTTGCGCGCCGAACAACGGGCTGCGGGCGGACAGTTACATCGGGAAGGAGCCCAGCTCGCGGCGGACATCAGCTCCGAGCTCAAGGAAGCTGACAACGCGCCAGACGGACGCTGGTGGAATGGAGCACTCCCCGTGGCGGTCCTGGTGGTCACCGTGCTCTACGGGCTCGTGGCAACGGGCATCGACTCACTCGGTTCCGATGATCCCCGGACCCTGAGGAATATCTTTGGCGGGGCGGACCCCTATTCGCCGCTGATGTGGGGATCCATCCTCGCATCCATCGTTGGTGTGATTCTGGCTGTGAGTCAGAAGATTCTCACCATCTCGGAGGGAGTCTCCGCGTGGCTCGCCGGTATGCGGGCCATGATGCTGGCGGTCGTGATCCTCGTGATGGCATGGTCACTGGGTTCCGTCACCAACACGTTGGGGACGGCCAACTATCTATCGGGCGCGCTCAGTGATGCGCTGCCGCCTGCGTTGCTGCCCACGATGGTGTTTATTGTGGCGGCGCTCATGGCGTTTGCGACCGGCACCTCCTGGGCCACGATGGCCATTCTCCTGCCCCTGGTTGTTCCGCTCGCGATCGTGATGATTGGCGGATTCGGCGAGGCGGCTCCCGACCGGGCGGTCGTGTTTGGCAGCATTGGATCCGTACTTGCCGGTGCAATCATGGGAGACCACTGCTCTCCGATTTCTGACACGACCGTACTCAGCTCGACTGCGTCATCCTGCGACCACGTTGACCACGTCCGTACCCAGCTGCCATACGCAATCCTAGCCGGCGGCATCGCGATCGTTCTGGGAAACCTCCCGACAGCTTTTGGCGTACCAGTTTGGGTCAGTCTTGCTCTCGGCATGGGCGCGCTCATCCTGATAGTCCGCATCCTTGGCCGAGGTGTTGCTGAAACGGCCGATAGGTGAGCAGTCCGGATCTGGTGTTCAATCATTCAATGTTCGTTATGCGGTCTCCTTCCCATCGGTGCTCGAAAGAACCCGTTTGGCAATCATCAGAGCGCCCATGACCGGGTCGATAGTCTCTTCGACCAGTTGAACACCTGGCAACGCGCGTCGGAGCTGTGCCAGGAATTCCGAGCGGACAGGCGTTGCATTGGCCAACAGGCCCCCTGCCATCGCAATCGGTCCACTTCCGGTGGGGTGCACCAGAGGCAGCAGAGCCAACACATGATGCAGTAGCTCCCTCGCGGCCTCCTTGACAAATGCCACTGCGGTTTCGTCGCCGCTTTGTGCCGCCAATTGTACGACCGACGCGAGTTCCGCAACGGTGCGTCGATCGGCAATCCGTGTCCATCTGCTGAAGGTCTGCACCGACGCCGCGCCGGCCTCGGCGAAAAGCATGTCCTGCAGCAAGGTGCGGTCAGCGCGTCCTTCGACGGCCTGAAAAACCGAGCGGATCGCGGCCCTCCCCAAGGCATAACCACTCCCCTCGTCGCCGAATTCGTAGCCGTGCCCGCCGACTCGGTGCACGGCACCGGAGGGATCTCTCCCGACGGCGATGGACCCGGTTCCGGACATGACCAGGATCCCGGGTTGCGACGGGAACGCGCACTCCAGAACCAGCTCCGCATCCGTGACTACGTGCACGAGACCGGCGATGTGCGTTTCGTGCAGGGCGCGCTCGAGCTGGTTCCGATAGCCGGCGTCACCAGCGCCCGCTGCACCAACGACCAGTACGTCGGCACGCGCGAACGCAGACCTCGCCAGCGCATTGCGCACGGCCTTTTCGATTTCCGCAGTGGCAATGGCGACGCGGGCCGGTCCAACGAATCCGGGTCCCGCCGCGCCCCGCTTGATGGATCGAAAACCGCGCGTGCTGATCGCCGCTTCGGTGTGCGATCCCCCCGCATCGACTCCGGCGAGGACAATCATGAGCGTCTGGACGAGATGGTGCCTGATGCGAGCCCGACCGCCAGGGTGATGATCGTGCCGAGCGGAACGTACCATGGCCACGCCAGGGCCTCGAACGGCCAGGGCTTGATGAGAACGATGACCACCATGACCGCGGCGGACATGACAATCGCCACGATGGCGTCTCGCTGTTGCAGCCTCTGGGTCACACCCGCCAGGATATACGTACCGAGCAGACTGCCATACGTAATCGAGGCGATCGATAGAGCCAGCTCCACGACGGGTTGGTCGGATCGAAATGCAAGCGCCCCGCCGGCGAGCACCACCGCCCACAGGACGGTCGCCAGACGGCCCGCCTTCAGCAGGGTGTGGGGCTTGGCGGCGGTCAATGGGCCGTAGAAGTCATGGGTGGTTGCGGACGCCAGGGAGTTCAAAGAGGAACTGATGGTGCTCATTGCGGCGGCCAGAATACCGGCAACAACGAGACCGGCGAGACCGGCGGGAAGATGGTTCACCACGAACAACGGATATATCGTATCGCTGGCGTCTCCCCGGTCCGCACCGGCCGCAAACAACATCGCACCGACGAAGAGAAATAACGCGAACTGTCCAATGACCAGGATGCCCGAACCGATGAGCGCCCGGCGAGCGTGGGCCAGGCTCGACGTAGCCAACACGCGCTGGACGATGAGGTGGTCGGTCCCATGTGACGCCGCAGACAACAATGCTCCCCCAATCAGCCCGGCGGCAAACGTGTACGGCACCGTGAACGAGAGTGACCAATCAAAGACTTGCAGTCGGCCCGCATTGGCGGCTTGCTGCGTGGCGATGTCGATACCACCTGCCAGAGAAGCCGCGACGATGATCGTGGCGATCCCTCCCAGCGTGTAGATAGCCAATTGCATGACGTCTACCCAAATGACAGCTCTCAAGCCACCGGCCCACGTGTAGGCGAGCGTGACCGCCACGACCACGAGCACGCTCGTGAGGGTACTCCAACCTGTCACGATCGTGAGGGGAATTGCAGTGGCGAAAACGCGGACGGAATCACCCAGCGACCGAATAATCATAAAGACTGCGGATGCTACTCGGCGGGTCTCCGGACCAAACCGCGATTCGAGTCGCGCATACGCCGTTTGTTGCTCGCCGTGGAAGTATCCCGGCAGGAGCCAGATGGAGACGCCGATGCGGCCGATCAGGTAGCCGATCGCTACCTGGAGAAACGTGAAGTTGGTGCGGGCTCCGATTCCCGGAATCGAAATGACCGTCAGGGCCGACGTTTCCGTCGCGACGATCGAAAACATGACGGCCCACCAGGGAATCTGATGACGGCCTAGGAAGTAACCTTCGGCGTCTCTGGTTGTTCGGGCAAAGTGGGCGCCGATGGCGAGGACCGCCGCAAAATACAGCGCCATTACGAGGAAGTCGGGAGTGCTCACAAGTTCCGCCGAATCTGGATTCGCGACGCGTTGACACAAAAAAAGGGACCACGCAAGGCGGTCCCGACTTCACGAGAACTCAGCTATTTACGCACTGAAGGAGCTTCCGCACCCACACCCACCCGTAGCGCTCGGGTTGTTGAACGTGAAACCGTTGCCGGTCATGGACGTGACGTAGTCGATGCGCGTCCCACTCAGGTACTGTGCGCTGAACGCGTCCACGAACAGCTGTACACCGTGCGATTCGGTGATGAGGTCGTCTTCGAGAGATTCTTCTTCGATGTTCAGCGCGTACTTGAATCCCGAGCATCCGCCCGGCATGACGGAAACGCGCAAGCCGCCCGACGGACCGGTAACCTCTTCGGCCGCCATGAACTCGCGAACCTTCTCGGCCGCGTTGGGTGTCAGGCCAAGGTCGACCTGCATTGCTGATTGATTGGCTGTCGTCACTTTTGCATCACCTCCATACGTCCTGAAGGTAGATTCGGCACCGGGGCGTGTCAACGTGAAGCAACGCGCAAGTCGTCGACCGTGGTGATTGGCTTCCGGGATGCCGGATGGGCTCCCCTCACCGCTTGTCCGCCCGCATCACCATGTCAGCCACGGCCGCTCGACTCGGGAACCATCGCGTGTTCTCACGCGTCGGATGCACCCGGTTGGTCAACAGGATGATAAACAGGTCGTTCCCCGGGTCGATCCACATCGAGGTGCCCGTGAAGCCCGTATGACCGAAGGCCGACGCGCCCATCCGGGTTCCCGCGCTGTTGTTACCGTCCGGTCTGGGTTTTTGCCAACCAATTGCCCGCCAACCGTGTTCCGGATTTCCCTGCAAACCGGTCCAGGCGCGCAGACTATCGCCGGGTATACCTGGCCGCGAGTCGCTCACCGTACCGGCGAAGCTTGCAAGCATCCACTGGGCGAACTTCGTCAGGTCCGCTCCGCTCGAGAACAAACCCGCGTGTCCGGAGACTCCGCCAAGGTGAAACGCGTTTTCGTCATGTACCTCGCCGCGGATCATACGACCCCTCCAGGCGTCGTTCTCAGTGGGCGCTATACGATCCAGCAGCTCCGGCGGCGGATTGAACCGGGTATCGACCATATCGAGCGGATCGAAGATGCGTCGCTGGAGGAAAGCATCGAGGGGCTCACCGGCGCGTCGCTCAACCACCTCGGCCATGAGAATCGCTCCCAGGTCCGAATAGACGAACGACTCCCCCGGCATCGAGTCGAGTGGCTCCGTGAACACGCGGTGCAGGGCATCGTCTCGGTCCCTTGTCTCGAGGTGGAGGGGAATCCACGGCGGTAGTCCCGACGTGTGCGTCAGGAGGTGTCTGACCGTGACCCCGTCCTTGTGGTCACCCGTGAATTCGGGCACGATGTCCTGAACAGGCTCGTCGAGCGCCAGGCGGCCTTCCGCCATCAGCAGGTATGTAGCTGTGGTCAACCCAATAGTCTTGGTCAAACTCGCCAGGTCGTAAATCGTGTTGAGCTGCACGGGGCGGGGATCATCCTCCCCGAGCCGGCCCATGGTCGCTGTAGAAGCGACACTGTCCGTTCGTCCAAGGACGAAAACGACTCCGGGGACTGCGCCGTCGTCGACCTGGTCCTGGAGGAACCGGGCAATGTCCGCCAACCCACCCCCGTCGAATCCCACGGCGTCCGGAAGGCCGCAGGCGGCGGCCGCAACGGTCAGCGCGAGCATGAAACGTTTCATCGGTTTTCCGCGGGCACGGTGATGCCGTGTCCGCGTACCATGGTCGGTGAAAGGGAGATTGGCAGCTGCCCGGTGATCGGGGCTCCTCCCGAAAGCGCAAAGGCCACGGCCCGCTCGGCCGGGTCGACGTCGGTCCATGCGAGGATAAACGTGCCATCGAAGGCCCCGATTTGCCGCAAGAGGTACGGACTGCCGAAGGAAACCAGCACGGTCGGGGTGGCGCGATTGGTTCTCTGGATGAGGTCCGCCAGCAGGGAGGGCAGGGCGATGTGTCCGCGGCCGGAGACGGCGCGGACGGACGTGGCAAAAATCACGCGGCCATGTTGAGCGATCAGGACGCTCGCCGAGTCGTAGGAAAGCGGGCCGGAAGCCGGGAAGATCCTGAACGTGCTCACGGTGTCGCCCAGGTCACGCAGATGACGAACCATCGTGTTGCCGATCCTGAGATTGGTTTCCTCGGCATATGTGACCACGGCGACACGCGAACGCCGGTTGCGAAATGCGTTGAGGGCACCCTCCTGCACCAGCGTGAGCGATCGTGCCGCAATGTCTTCCGCAATGAGCGTATGTGCCCGGATGCCGACAAAGGATGTGACGCTGTCGAGTGGGACAGTGCGTCGTTCGAACAGACCAGCCTGCTCCTTCAGATTCAACAGCTTGCGGACGGAGTGATCCAGACGTTCGGCAGGGATCCGTCCGGATCGCACCGCCGCAACGGTGGCGTAGAAGGCTTCGAACGGATCGCTGGGATACAGGAGCACGTCGCTCCCGGCCAGAAACGCCTGCACGGCCGATTCACCAATCCCGTAGGTGGAAACGATCGCGCCCATGGTGAGGGCATCGGTGACAACGATGCCGCGAAAACCGAGTGAGTCGCCGAGTACGGTACGCATGATGCGAGCCGACAGGGTGGCTGGCAGATTCTCGCCGTCATCGATGCAGGGGAGCGCGACGTGCGCCGTCATGATGCTCGTGACGCCCGCTGCGATCGCCGATCGGAACGGGGCGAGTTCGAGCGAATCGAGTCGCTCCCAGCAGGCGGCGAGAACGGGGAGCGCGATGTGGGAATCGACGCCCGTATCACCATGACCGGGAAAGTGCTTGGCGGTTGTGAAGAGGCCGTAATCGCTCGCGCCCCGGATATACGCCGAGATCAAGGGTGCAACGCGGCCCGGTGTTTCGCCAAAGGACCGGGTATTGATAATCGGGTTGTCAGGATTGCTGTTGAGATCGGCCACGGGTGAAAACGTCCAGTGCACGCCAATGGCGCGCGCCTCGATGGCCGTGATGCGACCAAGCTGATACGCGTCCAACTCGCGTCCCGTCGCACCGATGGCCATTGGTTGTGGAAACGCGGTGGCGCCGGACATGCGCATGGCAACGCCGAACTCGAAGTCCGCCGTGACGATCAACGGGAGTCGCGATCGAAGCTGCAAAGAGTTCAGTTTGGACGCTGCGGCGATTGGGGTTCCAGTCGAGATGACTATTCCGCCTATGCCGAGCCGCTCGATCCATTGCGCAGCTTCGATAAAAGCCTCACCGTTCACGGCGGTGTAGGAGCCGGGGAGCCATGGCATGATGAGCTGGCCGACCTTTTCTTGGATCGACAGGGACTGCATAATCGAGTCGACCCGTGCTGAACCAGGGTCGATAGTCATTTGCGCCGCTACCGTCCCTGGCAAGGCGATGATCGCTGCCGTCAGGATAGCGTAGGAGGTTCGTTGTATCGTCAACTGTCACTCATGGCCGGGTTGATTGGCCTGACGGCATCCTGTGATGTCTCGCTGGCGCAACGGACTGTCAGACCGGGTATCGACGTCCTGCTCTCTGATTCCATCCATCTCGTCCGTAACATTCGCGTTGGGCTCCTCACGAATCAAACCGGGGTGGATCGTAACGGAATCGATGACGTCACGCGACTCGTCGAGTCGGGGGTGGCCCTGACAACGCTTTTCAGTCCCGAGCACGGCTTCCGCGGGGCGCTCGATGAGGAGCACGTCGGCCACTCGATTGACGCTGCTACCGGTATTCCAATTTATAGTCTCTATGGCGACGTGCGATCTCCAGGCCGGTCGATGCTCGAAAACGTCGATCTCCTGATGATCGATCTCCAGGACATTGGAAGTCGGACGTACACGTACGTTTCCACGGCGGTACTGGCCGTCGAGGCTGCCGCGGCCGCCGGGATCCCGGTGCTGGTTGCCGATCGCCCGAATCCCATCGGCGGTTGGTTGGTTCAGGGCCCGATGCTGATGCCGGACCATTCATCGTTTGTCGGCATGCTGCCCATACCGATCCGCCACGGAATGACGTTGGGGGAACTCGTTCTGTTTGCCAACAATGTCCGCGAAATCGGGGCCGAGATCACCGTGATTCCTGCGGACGGGTGGGATCGGACCATGTGGTTCGACGAAACGGGTCTCCCGTGGATCAGACCATCACCCAATATGCCTTCCCTCGAGAGTGCTACGCACTATCCCGGCACCGTCCTGTTCGAGGCGACCAATCTGTCCGTCGGTCGAGGCACGCCCATCGCGTTTCAGGTTCTCGGTGCGCCCTGGCTGGAGCCGACCCGCGTGATCGATCTCCTCGATACGCATCCGGGCGTCACCATATCCGACACCGTTGTCACGCCGCAATCCCCCGCGGACGGCAAACATGAGGGGGTCGCGATTCCGTCAGTTCGTCTCGTGGTCCGTGACCGGACGGCGTACGATCCAGTCCGGTTGGCGGCTGATCTGTTTCGTGCCGTCCGAACCGTCCACGCGGATTCCCTGGTGATTCGGGAAGCCGTAATGGACCGCCTTGCCGGAACCGACCAGATGCGGCTTGGCGGCTGGACCCGGGAGGGGATTGCATCGTGGGACGACGACATCAGCAATTTCGTCTCGCGGAGAGCCCGGTTCCTGCTATACTGAGCGTCGTTCATGGGCGGAAGGGTCAGGGATTCGCTGCCCGGTTCGGATCTGGTTGGTCGGAGAATCGGTGAGAACCGCATCTTCGAGGCCCCTTTTCGCACCTGTCTGATTGTCGTAGCTTCAATCGCCCGTTATTGTTAGCACCCGTTCCCCTATTCCATGAAACTGATCCGCCCGTGGCTACAGCGTCCATTCGAGCAGGCTTTCTCGCCGCTGGTTGGTGGGCTCATTTCACAGGGTGTCCATCCGAATACGCTGACCACGATCGGTTTCTTCGTTGTGGCCGCCTCGGCGACAGCCTTTGGGTTGGGCTTTGTGAGGACAGGTTCGTTTTTTCTGCTGCTCAGCGGAGTATTTGACGTCCTCGACGGGAAAGTGGCCCGGGGGACGGGGAACATGACCCGATTCGGTGCCTTCTATGACTCGACGCTCGATCGGGTCGGTGACGCGGCGGTGCTGGGCGGGATCGGATTGTTTTTCATGATGGGTGGTGTGGTTCCGTCGCTGGAGGTTTGGGGTGTGGCGGCGGCGATGGTGGCGCTTTCGTCTTCGTTGATCGTTTCGTACACGCGAGCCCGTGCAGAGGGTCTGAATCTGGACTGCAAAGTTGGGATCGTGCAGCGCGCGGAACGAATCGTGGGGATCGGCGTGCCGTGCCTGTTTTTCGGGGCCGGGTCGTCCGGCCTGCTGTTGTTTGTGATCGTGTCGGTGCTGGCGGTCCTGTCGGCGCTGACGGTGGTTCAACGCATCTACCACGTGTATCGGGTGACGCGGTCGGAGCCGGACGTTGAAGGTTCGGAGGCCAGTGGCCGCGTTCGCTGACCTGGAGGAAACGAACTGTCGTGACTGAGAATAAAGGAAGGGAGATTGCCCCGGCGGAGGGTAAGCTCGGGGTGATGTTGGTGGGTCTTGGGGCGGTCGCAACAACGTACGTGGCCGGTGTGGAAAACGTGCGTCAGGGCCGTGCGACACCGGTCGGGTCACTGGCCGAGTTGAGTACGATTCGCCTGGGGAAACGTACCGATCAACGTGCTCCGCGTATTCGAGAGTTTGTCCCGCTCGCCGAACTGGACGACCTGGTGTTTGGTGCATGGGATCCCATTCCGGATGACGCCTACGAGTCGTGTAAGGTTGCCGGAGTGCTGGATACACCGCACATCGAACCGATTGCCGATTTCCTGAAGGCGATCGACCCTATGCCGGCCGTGTTCGACCAGAAGTACGTCAAGCGGCTGGAAGGGACCAACGTCAAGACCGGTCGCACGAAGCGTGCATTGGCAGAGGCCCTGCGGGAGGACATGCGTGCCTTCAAGAAGGAGCACAACTGTTCGCGCCTGGTCGTGGTGTGGTGTGCTTCCACCGAGATCTTCATTACGCCCGGTCCGGTTCATCAGAGCGTCGCGTCGTTCGAAAAAGCCATGGACGAAAACGATCCGGCCATTGCGCCGTCCATGCTGTACGCCTGGGCTGCGATGATGGAAGGCGTGCCCTTTGCCAACGGAGCGCCTAACCTGACGGTCGATGTCCCCGCCATTCAACAGCTGGCCCGCGAACGTGGCGTGCCCATCTGCGGCAAGGACTTCAAGACGGGGCAGACAATGGTGAAGACGGTGCTCGCACCGATGTTCAAGGCCCGGATGCTTGGCCTGAATGGTTGGTACTCGACCAACATCCTGGGCAACAGGGATGGCGAAGTGCTCGACGACCCGGAGTCGTTCAAGACGAAGGAAGAATCCAAGCTCGGTGTCCTGGAGCATGTCTTGCAGCCTTCAGTGTATCCTGACCTGTATGGCAACGTGTATCATAAGGTCCGGATCAACTACTACCCCCCCCGCGGGGACAACAAGGAAGGTTGGGACAACATCGATATCTTTGGGTGGTTAGGCTACCCAATGCAGATCAAGGTCGACTTCCTCTGTCGGGATTCCATCCTCGCGGCGCCCCTAGTGCACGACCTGGCGTTGTTTACCGACCTGGCAGCCCGCGCCAGGTTGCCTGGAATCCAGGAGTGGTTGTCGTTTTACTTCAAGAGTCCCATGGCCGCCGAGGGCCTGACGCCAGAACACGATCTCTTCATCCAGCATTCAAAGCTCAAGAACACGCTCCGGTGGCTGATGGGGGAGGAGCAGATCACACACCTCGGCGTCGAGTACTATCAATACGAGTAGGTGTGTCGACCGCCGAACTCATCGTTGTCGCATGCGGTGCTGTGCTCATCCTGGCGCAGCTTTGGATCTTCTTGGCGCCGCGATCGCCGGGCACGCGTACGGGTTCCCGGGCCCAGGAAATACGCGTGGTGGTCAACGGTGAGTTTCAGCCGTCTGTGATCACCGTCGATGTGGGCAGGCCGGTACGGCTGCTATTTTATCGGGAAGAGACCGCGTCGCGGTCGAACCGTGTCACTTTTGACAGGCCCCCGATGTCGCAGAATCTCACGTCCTTTCAGACCACCGCGGTCGAGTTCACGCCCACGGAGGCCGGAGACTACCCGTTTCGCTGCGGATCCATAAAAGGGCTGGTGGCGGCACAGGTGGGCGGGGAGGCTGCCCGGCTCAATCTGGGCCGGGGTCATGCCAACCATGGGTAACCAACGGGTTGTCCTCCCCATCGAAGGCATGTCCTGCGGGGCATGCGCCGTGACGATCCAGCGGCGTCTCGAAGGAGCCGCTGGGGTCCGGGATGCAAATGTGAACTTTGCGACGGGCAAGGCAACCGTCACGATGAACGAGGGCCAGGGAGTCGTGGCAGACCTGGTTCATGCGGTGCGTTCGGCAGGATATGATTGCGTCAAGTCCACCACGGTCCTCCGCATTGACGGACTGCATTATTCCACGGGGGTCGGACGTCTCGAGGAGCAACTCAACTCCATGACCGGCGTGCTGCGCGCGGCGGCCAATCAGGCGACGGAGAGCGTGACCGTGGAGTACGTCCCGAGTGTCGTGTCTGCTCACGATATCGAGGCGTCCGTGGCGGAACTGGGATTCGCAATCAGCGAGCCAATCGCAGCGGAAGATCCGATCGAACGGGAGCAGTTGCGGTGGCGCTACGAGACGGGTACCGCGGGCCTTCGGATGACCGTTGCCGGCGTAGCGGCGGTCCTTTCGCTCCTGGGTTCCTTACCCCTGATGGGATCCATGACCGCCAAGACCGCCGATCCGTTCGGGCGTCTCATGGGGCTGATCGACGGCCCGTTGCGAACGGTCGCTCCCGGATTGTATTCCGTTGAGGCGTTCGCGTTGAAGATATTCCTGCTCGTCTTGACCACGATGGTGATTGTGTGGCCGGGGGCGAAATTCTACTCGGCAGCGTGGCGCGGAATGGTGCGCGGTACCGCCGATATGAATACGCTGATTGCCGTGGGGACAGGTGCGGCGTTCTCCTATTCCGTTGTGGCAACGTTTCTCCCCTCTGTTTTTGAAACCGCTGGACTGCCTGCCGAAGTGTTTTACGAAGCGGTCAATTGGATCATTGCATTCGTGCTGTTTGGCAGGTTCCTCGAAGCGCGCGCGCGCGGACAGGCCTCGCTTGCCGTTCACCGTTTGACCGCGCTGCGTCCCAAACACGCCCGCGTCGAACGAGACGGTCTCGAGACGGCCATACCGGTGGAGGAGGTCAGGGTTGGCGACCGTGTGATCGTCCGTCCGGCGGAAACCATTCCTGTCGACGGGATCGTGCTGTCGGGAGAGTCAGAGGTCAACGAGGGCATGCTGACCGGTGAGGTGCTGCCCGTTCCAAAGCAACGGCATGACAGGGTCCTGGGAGGCACGTTGAACCTGCGCGGTGCGTTTGCCCTCGAAGTCACCGCCGTGGGCAAAGAGACGACACTGGCTCAGATTGCACAGCTCGTCGAGGACGCCCAGGGCGCCAAAACGGCCATTCAGGGTGTCGCGGATCGCGTGGCCGGCATCTTTGTGCCAATCGTTGTTGCCATCGCAATCTTTTCGTTCATCGTGTGGTATATCTTTGGACCGGATCCACGAGCGGCATTCGCGATGGTGACGTTCGTCACGGTGCTTGTCGTAGCCTGCCCGTGTGCGCTTGGATTGGCGACGCCCACGGCAATCATGGTCGGGACGGGCCAGGGAGCTCGGCAGGGCGTGTTATTCCGGGGCGGAGACATCCTGGAAAAGATGCACGAGCTCGATACGATCGTCTTCGACAAGACGGGTACCATTACGGAAGGCAAACCAACCGTGACCCACCTGCTGAGCGCCAAGCGTTCCGATGGTGGGTCGGTGAGCGCCGCGGAGATTCTGCGCATGGCAGCATCCGTGGAATCTCGTTCCGAACACCCGGTGGCCCGAGCGATTCTGAATTCCGCGGTGTCACGCGGTATCAAGGTGGAAGGGGTCGAACGCTTTCGCGCCATGAGTGGCCGCGGAGTTCGCGGGATCGTCGGGCGGCGGCTGGTGGAAGTGATCAGTGTTGCCCACGCGACGGAACGTAGTCTGGATTTGCGTGACCTCGGAAAGAGCGCCGAACTGCATCTGATGGCCGGCCGCACACCGCTCGTCGTGGTCGCCAACGACACGGTACAGGGCATGATCGTGGTAACCGACGACGTCAAACCGAGTGCCAAGCGGACCGTCGCCCGTCTGCGGGACCTGGGGTACGATCTCTTTATTCTGTCCGGTGATTCGAAGGCCGCCGCGAATCTTGCGGGTTCGGCGGTCGGGATCGATCGGGTCATCGCGCAGGTCGATCCGACGAGCAAGGCCGATGAGATCCGGCGACTGCAGGCTGACGGCCGAAAGGTGGGAATGGTGGGACATGGCATCAACGATGCCGCTGCCCTGGCACAAGCCGACGTTGGATTCTCGTTGGGAAGCGGGACGAACGTATCAGTCCAAGCCTCTGATGTCACCCTCATCAGTGATGATCTGCGAGGGGTCGTAACCGCCATCGAGCTATCGGGCGAAACCTTCAAGACCATTCGAACCAATTTGTTCTTTGCCTTTGGGTATAATGCCCTGGCCATTCCGGTTGCCGCGGGGATTGTTTACCCCATAACCGGTTTGTTGTTGGGACCGGTTATCGCCAGTGTGGCGATGGCGTTTGCAAGTCTGAGCGTGGTTGGCCACAGCCTGCGACTCCGCGCGTTCACCCCATCGATGATGTAGTCAGGATACCCATGCAATATTTCCATCGTACCTCAGCGCCAGCCGACGACGTGTTGGAGATTGCCGATGAGTTTCTCGCCGGGAAGCTCGCGATTGCGGAACGGTCCGACCGCACACGGACGTACAGTGGTTCGATTGGAACACTCAAAGTCCAGGTCAGACCAGAGGGCGGGCATTATACGTTGATCACTATTGCGACCGATCAGGTGACGGAAAGTGAAGCGGACAAGACGGCAAAACGTTTGTTGGGTTTGATACACAAGAAGGTGGATCCGAAGCATCAGCTCCGGGGTGCCTATTAGGGACGCTCCGCACAAGTCGTGCACAGGTTCCATGGTTTCCCCCCCTCAAGAGTTGCGCTCCTTCGGGCCGATATCCCGGGCGAATGGCGGTGACGCGTAAAGTGACGGCGACTGATTTGGAGAGCATCCCCGCGGGTCTGACGCGTGAGCAGCTGCTCGACATCTACTACTATCTGATCTTGACACGCTCCCTGGAGGTGAAGCTCGTCAATCTCTACCGGCAGGGCAAAGTCATTGGCGGGTTGTATCGGTCCCTTGGGCAAGAGGGAGAAAGCGTAGCGAGTGCATTTGCCCTGCGACGCGGCGATATAATGTCCCCGTTGATTCGCAACCTGGGGTCTATGCTAGTGATGGGCGCCCAGCCCACCGAAATCCTCAGACAATACATGGCCAAAGCCCAAAGCCCGACCCGCGGTCGCGAGATGAACATTCACTTCAATAGCCTGGACCTCGGGTACCTCGGTCAGATTTCTCCGCTTGGCGACATGGTTCCCGTCATGGCCGGGATCACGTTGAGTTTCAAGATGAGGGGAGAGCTGCGGGTTGGCATGGTCTACATTGGCGATGGTGGAACCAGCACCGGCGCGTTTCATGAAGGGACCAATCTGGCTGCCGTGCAGCGCCTCCCACTCGTCATCGTGATCGAACACAACGGATACGCCTATTCGACGCCTACATCCGCCCAAACGGCCGTCGATCGATTGGCAAAGAAGGCAACCGCATACGGTATTCCGGGCGTCAGTGTGAACGGCAATGATGTGTTCGCGGTCTATGAGGCGACGAAAGAGGCCGTGGCGACCGCGCGAAGGGGTGGTGGTACCACGATCATTGAAGTGGTAACCTACCGGCGCAAGGGACACGCCGAACATGACGATCAACGCTACCAGCCAAAAGACGAGATCAAGGCCTGGGAACAGAATGATCCCGTGACGAAGTTTGAAACCACCATTCTTGATAGGGGATGGGCCGACCAGGGTTCCCTGACAGCGATCCATGATCGTGTTGACCGCGAACTCGAGGTCGCCGTGGAGAGTTGTGAGAACGACCCGCTACCCGATCCGGAGTCGGCTCTGGGTGGTGTCTACAAGGAAGAAGGCGATATCCGCCCGTTGTGGTTTCGGAGGGCCGATGGCTGAAGTGACTTACCTCGAAGCAATCCGTGACGGCCTTCGCGAAGAGATGGACCGCGACGACCGCGTATTCCTGCTCGGTGAGGATATTGGTGCCTACGGCGGTGCCTTCAAGGTCACTGACGGGTTCCTTGATCGGTTCGGAGCGAACCGGGTCATAGACACCCCCATCTCGGAAGCGGCGATCGTAGGCGCCGCGGCCGGAGCGGCCCATATGGGACTTCGGCCGGTGGCTGAGATGCAGTTCATCGATTTCATTGCGTGCGCCTACGACATGTTGACGAACTACGTGGCCACCGCGCGGTATCGCGCGGGTCTGAGTACGCCGATGGTTGTCCGGGGCCCTGCCGGCGGGTACGTGCGAGGTGGCCCCTTTCATTCCCAGATGCCGGAGGCCGCCTTCTTCCACACCCCGGGGTTGAAGATGGTTTGTCCGGCCACGGCTCGTGATGCCAAAGGTCTCATCAAGGCGTCGATCCGCGACGAAGATCCCGTCATCTATTTTGAACACAAGTTCTTGTATCGGCGGATCAAGGAAGACCTGCCCACGGACGAGGAGATTCTCACGCCGATCGGAAAAGCCCGGGTGGCGAGAGAGGGTACAGATCTGACGATTGTCACGTGGTCGGCGATGGTGTGGAAATCCCTCGAGGCGGCGCAACGAATCGAAGACGAGGACGGGGCATCCGTTGAGGTCATTGACCTGCGATCACTCGTACCGATGGATGACGACGCCATTATTGAAAGCGTCCGCAAGACCAATCGGATTCTCATTGTACAGGAAGACACGAGAACCGGAGGAGTGGCAGGGGAAATAACCGCGCGTGTCAACGAGGCGGCCTTTGAGTGGCTGGATGCACCCGTGAGGCGGGTTACGGCGCACGACGTTCCGCTACCATACGCGCCGACGTTGGAGGACTTCGTCCTTCCCCAGGTGGATGACATTGTCAAGGCCGCCCGCTGGCTGCTGGAGTATTGAGCGTGCGTCCTTCGGCAGGTTCTTGTGGCTCGAGGGGGTTGAGATGGCGGGCTCGAATATGGCGCCGTACTGCCGCAACGGATGTCGCGTTGGAAAGTGATACACACCAGAAACCCGGCGCCCAGAGGCGCACCCAGGCGTTGACCACCCGTGCCTTCACCAGCGCCCATGCGGTTCGCCGTTTCATGATGGCGGCGATGTGGTTTTTTTCCAACCCGGCGGGTGTTCTGATGAGGACGTGGGCGGAGTTCGGAGTGACATGGACCGCTTCGACGGACCAGCCTCTTTTCTTTCCGACCCGTGCAAAACTTCTCTCGCAGAAGAGAGCGTGCTCAGGTACTTTAAAAAACTGATGGCGTCGATTGGTGAAAAGCACCAGATGATACCAACGTGTGCTTGGGGGCGATGAAGTCATGAAAGAGTATGCCACCGGCACCTGCCAAGTACATTACCAAAAGATCGCCGGGCAATCTCGTAAAAACCGCGATTGATTCGAGAACTTCATATGAAGCAGTCTTTTGCGCCGGATCCCACTGATCCGGGTTCGAGGAGCGCCAGATGGCTCGTGTAGATGTCATAATGCCGCAAATGGGCGAGTCGATCGCCGAAGGAACCGTTTCCCGGTGGTTGAAGAGTGTTGGGGACACAGTCAAACGGGACGAACCCATACTCGAGATCTCTACGGACAAGGTGGACGCTGAAATCCCTTCGCCTTCGAGCGGAACGCTGGCCGAGATCAAGGTCAAAGAGGGAGAGACCGTTGAAGTCATGACCGTCGTCGCCGTGCTGGAAACCGACGCCGACGTAGCGGCTGTGTCCGAATCGGCATCGTCGGATGGTGCGGTAGCTGAGCCGGCCCCCAAGGAGCCGGGGTCGTCTCCGGCTACGTCGGCAACTCCACCGCCCCCTCAAACCGTCCCGTCCACGAGTATGCCGGACCGGGCCCCCACCGGGTCAGCCGACACGGCCGAGGAACGTCTGCGGCAGCGGTCCACCCCGTTGGTTCGCAAGATGGCGGCCGATTATCAGGTGGACATTTCTACATTACCCGGAACGGGACATGCCGGCCGGGTCACGAAGAAAGATCTGGTAGCGTTCGTCGAATCGGGCCGGAGGCTTCCCGCTACCGCTCCGCCCTCGGCGCCCGCGAGCCGACGCGTTGCCGAACATCTCTCGCATCCGCACGTCGAGGCGTGGGCGGGAGACAGCGTCGAACCGATGAGCAAGATTCGGAAGTTGACGGCGGATCATATGATCATGTCCCGTCGGACGTCAGCGCATGTGACGAGTTTTTATGAGATCGACTTCACGAAGATCGCGGGCATTCGGCGGTTGCACAAAGCGGCCTACGAAGAGCGGGGTGCCAAGCTCACATACATGGCGTTCATCATCAAGTCGGTCGCCGACAACCTGCGCCAGCACCCGGTGCTCAATGCATCGGTGAGCGAGGATCAGATCATCTACCGAAAGCCCATCAATATTGGCATCGCGGTGGCGCTGGACTGGGGACTGATCGTCCCCGTCATCCGGAACGCGGATGAACTGTCCGTGTTGGGTATTGCAAAGTCGGTGGCAGATCTCGCTGACCGCGCGCGCACCAAGCGATTGAGTCCCGATGAGGTCCAGAAAGGGACCTTCACCATTACGAATCCGGGGGTGTTCGGGTCGTACATCGGGACACCAATCATCAATCAGCCGCAGGTTGGGATCCTGGGCATCGGGGCGATCGAAAAACGCCCCAAGGTCATTACGCTCGCTGACGGCCAGGATGTCATCGCGATCCGCACGATGAGCATGTTCTCGATTTCGTACGACCACCGCATCGTAGATGGGGCGGATGCCGACCGATTCATGGCGGGTCTGAAACAGGATCTCGAGCAGTTCCCGGAAGAGAGTGTGTGAGATGCGCCGGTCTTTTGAGATTGACGGTGAACGATGGGTCGCGTACCCGTCCGGCAGGATCACCTTCTACTCGCGAGACGAATTTGGCCTGGTCTTCGAAAAGGGTACCGGGGAGGCGCGTGTTCGGCGGATGACGCGGTATTCCCCCACGAGAGCGCGGCGCCCGGACCAGGCGCTGGCCGACTTGTCGGACGAGCGACTCATCCATCTGTTTCGTGTCTCTCAACCTGCCGCCACGAGCCCCGAGTTGGGTTATACGTCGCACAGTGATCCGGGGGCCTCGGTGCCGGCGTCCGGAAACAGCCCGGAGCACAAGTAAGCCGCATGGGAGTGGACCTCCACCTCCACTCCACCGCGTCTGACGGGACGATCGACCCCGAAAGGATTCCTCCCATAGCCCGCAAGAACGGGCTCCACACCATCGCGCTCACGGATCACGACACAGTGAGCGGCGTCGTGGCGGCACAGGAAAGCGGCCGTCATTGCGGTGTGACGGTCATTGCCGGCTGCGAGTTCTCGGTGCACGTATGGTGGGGTGAACTCCACCTCCTGGGCTATTTTTTGCCAACGGGCGACCGGGAACTCAACGATCTCCTGCAGCGGCAACGAGCAGAACGGGTTGAACGAGCTGGCGAAATCCTTGTGCGGTTGACCGAGTTGGGCGTCGTGCTTGGAATGGACGCGGTTCTCGCCGTGGCGGGGACCAGCTCGATCGGCCGGCCGCACATTGCCCGAGCACTCGTGGACCAGGGAGCCGTACCATCCATTACAGAGGCCTTTGATCGTTTCCTTGCCGACGGCAAACCGGCCTTCGTGGAGCGCAAGCTGCCAGAACTCGACGTCGTGACGAGCCTGGTAAGGCGACTTGGCGGTGTGACTTCCGCCGCTCACCTGAAGCAACGGGGGGACCGGGCGACGTTAGTTGCGTTACGGGATCTCGGCGTCGATGCCATCGAAGTCGCCCACCCGGCGCACGATTCGCGCACGACGAGGTTGCTGAACCTCGAAGCGGACCAATTGGGCCTTCTGAAAACCGGTGGGTCCGACTGGCACGGCCCGAGAGACCATCGGCACGAGCGATTGGGAGGCATCGACGTTCCGGATGCCTGGCTGACCAGGCTCGAAGCGCTGCATCATCAGAGGACGGTTGCGCATGGGAACACCTCTCGATAGGTAAGTGTTTGGTGGGATGAAGACATTGCACGAGTGAGAGTGACGTGACCGACGAACAGAACCACAACACGCAGTACGACGTCATCATCGTAGGGGGCGGACCGGCGGGGTTGTGTGCCGCCATGTACTCCGGTCGCGGGATGCTCAACACCCTCCTCATTGAACGCGGGTTGCCGGGAGGTGAGCTGCTGAACACCGAACTCATCGAAGATTACCCTGGTTTCGAGAGTATCCTGGGACGGGAACTCGCTGAGAAGATGGCGTCTCACGCTGTGAAGTTCGGTGCCAGCATCGTCACAGACACGGTCGATTCCATCGAAAAGACGGATGCGGGTGATTTTGAGATCAAAACCCAGTTGGGAAAGACGTATCGGGCAGCTACGGTGATCATCACCGCGGGTGGGTCGCCGAACAAACTCGGTGTGCCGGGAGAACAGGAGTATGCCGGTCGCGGCGTGTCGTATTGCGCGGTCTGTGACGGTGCCTTTTTCAAGAACGAAATGTTAGCGGTCATTGGCGGCGGCGATGCGGCGGTGGAGGAGGCAATGTACCTGACACGCTATGCTTCGAAGGTGTATCTGATCCATCGAAGAGACCAGCTCCGTGCATCGAAGATTCTTCAGGAACGCCTGTTTGCCAATCCCAAAATCGAAGTCATCTGGAACAAAGTCGTCGAAGAGATCGAAGGCGGCCCGAAGGGCGTGACTAGCGTACGACTCAAGGACACCCTGACGGATGAAGAGAACCACGTCGACGTGGGCGGAGTCTTTATCTTCATTGGATTCACACCGAACAGTGGAATTATCAAGGGTCACTTCGATCACGACCCTAGTGGTTACATCGTCACCGATTCGCACATGATGACGTCCATCCCGGGTCTCTTTGCGGCCGGGGATCTCCGTGTGCAACTCACTCGACAGATCACGACCGCCGTGGGTGACGCCACCACCGCGGCGATCGCAGTCGAAAAGTATCTCACGGATCACAAAGCAGGTGCAAAGGAAACCGTTGGCTCAGCCTGAGATCGTGTGTCTGACGAACGGCGCGTTTGCCGAGAACTGTTACCTGGTGGCAGATCCGGGGACGGGTGACGTCGTCATGGTAGATCCGGGTGAGGAGCCCGCCCTCTTTCTCAGCCGGATCGAGACCGCTGGATGGAAGTTGAACGCCATCTGGCTGACACACGCTCACCTCGATCACATTGCCGGTGTGTCCCATGTCGTACGGGAAACCGGTGTACCCATTCACGTGCATCCGCTTGACCGACGGTTGTATGACAATGTCGCGGCGCAAGGTGGTTGGCTCGGTGTGCCGGTGGAAACGCCACCCCCACCAGATTTCGAATTGGCGGCCGGGGACACGGTGTCGGTAGGAGCGTGTCAGTTCAGCGTTCGGCCGGTTCCCGGACACAGCCCGGGAAGTGTGGCCTTCGTTGGGCACGGACTGGCACTGGTCGGTGATGCGCTGTTCGCAGGATCGGTCGGGCGTGTCGATCTCCCGGGCGGCGACGGTCCGACCTTGCTGAAGAGCATTCGGGATGAGCTGCTCACCCTTCCCGACGATACCATCGTCTACGCAGGACACGGCCCGAGCACGACGATCGGGCACGAGCGGGCAACCAATCCGTTCCTCACGGGCGCATACCCACTGGACTGACGTGGATCCGCACGCCGATTCCGCCGCGCGCGTTACCGTGCAAGAAGAACTCCGGTGTCTTCGCTGTGGTTTCCCTGTGCTCGCCAGGCCGTGGGGTTGCAAGAACCCCTGTACTAACTGTGGGTTTGTCTATCCGTTGGGAGACTGCTCCGACTAGGAACCCCTCTGCACGCACGGGGTCAGTCGATTGGCTCCTGGTAACAGCGAAAGCCAGCTAGACGTCCGCACCAACAACTCGGTATGCCGAAGGGGGGATTCGAACCCCCACGGGATTGCTCCCACTGCGCCCTGAACGCAGCGCGTCTACCAATTCCACCACTTCGGCTGGGTACTGGACAAAGAGGTGCCGAATATAGACACCGTGGATCGTGACGGTCAACCGATTTTGTTGACCCATTGGAAATGGTTGCCTATCTTCGAGTTAGCTCGTGTCTGACCAACCTGCGGAGGAGAAATCACGGGGCCGTGTGCTCACGCGGAACCCAAAGGCTCGCCACGACTATCATGTCATTGAGACCCTTGAGGCCGGCCTGGTGCTCTCGGGAACCGAGATCAAGTCGGTTCGTGATGGGCGGGTGAATCTAAAGGGGGCGTTTGGTGTCATCCGTGGGGGGGAAGTCTTCGTCGAAGGCATGAATATTTCACCGTACGAATCCGGTGGTTATGTGAATCACGTGCCGGAGCGTCCGAGAAAACTCCTCCTCCGTCGCCGTGAGATCCTCCGATTGATTGGGGCGGTCCAGCAGAAGGGGTTCACACTGGTGCCGCTGGACGTGCACCTAAGCGGAGGATACGCCAAGATGACGTTGGCCCTGGCGAAGGGCAAAAAGTCCTATGACAAGCGCGAAGACCTCAAGCGACGTACCGAGGAGCGTGATATGAAGAGGGCCATCGGACGCCGATGATACTGGCTGCTCGCCTTATTCTCTCGGTAGTTGTGGCCGCTCCCGGACCGGAGGCGCCGGTGGCTGTCGTCATTGCCACCGCCAACGGATCGGAAGCGGTCGTCGTCTCGAACGACGCCGGCTATCCGGCACTGCCCGCCAGTACGCTTGCGCGATTGTTGCCCCTCGACGCGGTGATCGAAGCAGACTGGGCGGTCGTACACTTTGCAGGGCAGCCGTTCCGCTTCCTGTTGGACGCCCCGGTAATGGAATTTCACGGGGTCGTCATCCCGCTGGTGGGTGGGGCATACCTCCGACGGGACTCCCTCTTCGTTCCGCTCCAATGGTTGTCGCAATTCATTCCCAGGATGTTTTCAGAAGCCTACCGGTATGATCCGAGGCAAGCCCTCTTTGAGGAGGTCGGGACGCTCACCGCGGGGGCGATGGTCGTTGAAAGTGCGACCCGACCGGCCAACCCGGTGCCGGCGGAGGCGAGGGCAGCCGGATTGCGATTCTCACACAAGGTCGTTGTCGACGCCGGTCATGGCGGGGCGCACCCCGGAAACCCGGGCCGGTACCTGCCGCGCGGAATGCAGGAGAAACACGTCACGTTGGCGTTGGCCAAGGTCCTGCAGCGCGAGCTGGAAAAGAGGGGCGTTGAAGTCGTGATGACACGGACTACCGACACCCTCATCGACCTAATGGATCGCGCGCCGATGTGTCGCAACGATTGCGACCTCTTCGTGAGCCTCCACGTCAATTCGTTTGCCAATCGGAACGCCCGCGGGTTCGAGACGTACTTCTTGGACCACGCCCAGAACGAGGCCGCCGCCCGGGTGGCCGCGATGGAAAACGAAGCGCTACGATACGAAGCAAGTCTCGAACAGGGTCCCGACGGGGAACTCGGCTTCATCTTTCAGGACCTGCTCCGAAACGCATACCTGAGGGAGTCGGCCCAGCTGGCGGATTTGATACAACGCCGCGGCCGTGAGGTGCATCCAGGCGGCGGGCGATACGTCGGGCAAGCCAACTTTGCCGTTTTGCGAGGCGCGACCAGGCCGGCCGTGCTGGTTGAGGCCGGGTACGCGTCTAATCCGGAGGATGGCCGTTTTCTGGCCTCGAGCGCCGGTCAACGTCGCCTGGCCGAAGCCATTGCTGACGGTATAGTGGATTACTTGCGCAGCTACGAACTCAAAACGGCCGCTTCGCCGCCCCAGTAATGTCGGCGCGCCCGTCGCTAAGGAACCTCTGCACAAATCGTGTGGGTCCGGAGCGCGGGTCCCGCACACGCGGCAGACGTGGGACCGGGTCATAGCGCCAATGGACCGAGACTCACGACCAGCGGCCGCTCCGGCGGTCCCTCGGGCCGCTGCAGTTCGCGGGAAAGGCCAGTGAATACGAGGGGGCGCCGCTCACTGACGCGTCCTTCGCGACCACCACACGACTTGTCCAGAGCATCCCTTATGGCGCTCGCCCTGCTGGGAAGCGCCTGCGCATACTTCAACGGGCTGTACAATGCCAATCGACTGGCCGACGAAGCCCGCCAGGCCGAATCGCAGGGTCGTCGCGGAGAGGCCCGCTCGCTCTGGTTGCAGGCCGCAGCCAAAGCCGACTCGGTCGCCTCGCGTTATCCTGAGTCGAAATACTTCGATGATGCATTGTTGATGAGCGGGTTGGCGCACAGCCGCGTAGGAGAATGTCCGGATGCCATCCCTCCCCTTCAGAACGCGGTCTCTTCCAGTACCGATTCGTCCGTCGTGGCCCAGGCCCGTATTCTCCTAGGCCGGTGTCAGTTGGAAACGGGCGAGTTCGAGTCGGTGCCATCCACGGTCGGTCCCGTGGCCGATCACCTGGATCCGAGGTGGGCCGAGGAGGCCCGTACGCTTCGTGGTCGCGCGGTGCTGGCTTCCGGCGATGCGCCGAGGGCGCTGGTCGATCTGGAACGTACGGAAGACAGTCTGGCTCTGGCGGATCTGGCAGCCGCGCTGATTGCGACCAACCAGCTCACCCGGGCGTACGACGTGCTCAGCTTCGCGCTTCGGTTCGAGTACGAAAACCCGAAATGGTCAGAGCTGATCGCACGGTTGGCGGAACGTGATCCGGACCTGGCACGGGAAATCGTCGACGAGTGGGTCGAGGGCGGAGTCCTGGAGAGCGGGCCGATCGGACGGCTGCTGATTGACGAAGGTGATCGGTGGGCGGAGCGCGATTCGGTTGAACTGGCATCCTCACGATACCGGCAGGCAACGGCGACTGCCGGCGATTCCCCGCTTGCGGACGAGGCCAGGCACCGCCTGGCGGAATTGCAGCTGCAGGCGGCCTCCGATGTGTCGTCGGTGGCTGAACTTGCCGAACAGTTCAGCCAACTCTCCGGGCGGAGAGCGGTGCGGGTGACGTCGCTGCTTCAGGATGCTGCTATCGCTTTTCGCAACCCGATGACAGATGACCTGACGCGTTTCCACCACGCCGAGGCCGTACGCGATTCCCTTGGAGCGACTGCCCTCTCCAGCGCGATGTTCCTGCAGCTGGTGACTGATAACCCGGGGTCTGTCCTGGCGCCCAAGGCGTTGCTCGCGGTCGCCCTCATGGAGCCGCTGAAGGCGGATTCCATTCGTGGCGTTCTCCTGAAAGACTACCCCGATTCGCCCTACACTCAGCTCGTCACGGGTGGTCCAGGTGCCGGATTCAGCGCCGTCGAGGATTCTCTGCGTCGAGTGTCCGGCGGTGAATGGCCGGACACGTCCCGGACATCCGGTCGTCGCGATTCCCGCCCGTGGCGCCTGCGTTGATTCAGGTCTGGGGTGTCGAGTTCCGGAACCCGATTCTGCTGGCGGCCGGAACTGCCGGATTCGGTCGCGAAATCCACGGAGTGGTCAACCTGTCTCGACTCGGGGGCATCATCACCAAAGCCGTGAGCCCTCTCCCCCGTTCGGGGAATCCCCCACCCCGAGTTGCCGAGTTTCCGGGGGGCATGATCAACTCTGTTGGATTGGCCAACCCGGGGGCTGAAGTCGTCGCTCGGGAGATGCTGCCGTGGCTGGCGAGCAATCTGAGTGGAACCCGCGTGATCGTGAATGTAGTGGGCGACGTCGTCGAGGATTACGCCAACGTCGTGCGCCGGCTTCAGGACCAGACGGTAGTGACGGCGTTTGAGCTAAACGTCTCGTGTCCCAATACGGAGCGTGGCGGCGAGGAGTTTGGGGCCGATTCCGACGTGTTGTCCGACCTGGTCCTGCGCTGTGTTGCGGAGACGGACAAGCCGGTTCTCGTCAAACTCGCTCCGACCTTGCCGGACGTCGCGGCGACCGCAAGGGCGGCCGCGGCGTCTGGGGCGCAGGGCGTTTCGGTGATCAATACCATGCCGGGACTCGTGCTCGAGGGCGGGAAGGGTACAGATTCACCTCGCCCCCGGCTGGGAGGCGGTCGTGGCGGCGTCAGCGGACCCGGTCTGCTCCCGATTGGAATTCTGGCCACTCGCCGTGTAACGGAGGCGACGGGTCTGCCGGTGATCGGAATGGGGGGGGTGCGGACGAAGGACGACGTCGAGCAGTACCTGATGGCAGGTGCCAGTCTGGTGGCCGTGGGGACTGCCTTCCTGGCGGACCCCCGATGTCCTGAGCGGATTGCCGGGAAGCTGGAGGTCTGAAGGCGGAGCAGTACGGGCAGTATTCACCGCTCCCTGATGCTGGTTACCGCCCCGCTCCGTGTGCGGGACCGGTTTCGGCGCGGGTCGTAACCCTCACTTGCGGGCGACTTTGGCCCCCTCTACATTACGAGGCTGTCCACTAAAGGCGGGAGTACGTTGTGAAGGTACGTTCGAGCGTCAAACCCATCTGCGAACACTGCATCGTGATCCGTCGCGGTGGGGTGACGCGTGTCATCTGCAAGCGTACTCCCAAGCACAAGCAGAGGCAGGGGTAGATGGCGCGGATCGCGGGCGTAGACCTGCCCCGTGACAAGCGGGTGGAAACCGCACTGACGTACATCTACGGTGTGGGAAGATCGACGTCCCTTCGAATCCTCGACTCTACGGCCATCAGTGGCGACACGAGGGTTCGAGACCTTTCGGACGCGGAAGTCGCGCGTTTGAGGCAGATCATCGACCGTGAGGCCAAAGTAGAGGGTGCCCTCCGTACGGAAGTCGCCATGAATGTCAAACGGCTCATGGATATTGGCAGCTACCGCGGGTTGCGTCATCGGCGAGGATTGCCGGTGCGCGGGCAGCGGACACACACCAACGCGCGAACCAAGAAGGGTCCGCGCCGGGCAATCGCCGGCAAGAAAAAGGTAACCAAGTAAGGATGGCTCAGGGCAAGACAGGTCGACGGACAAAAAAAGCCGTGGAGGCCGAAGGAGTCGCGCACATCACGGCGACGTTCAATAACACGCTCATCACGATTGCGGATCTGCAGGGTAATGCAATTACCTGGGGATCGGCTGGGAAGTCGGGTTTCAAGGGCTCAAAGAAGTCCACATCCTTTGCGGCGACGGTTGCCGCAGAGCAGTGTGGCCGGGAAGCCGTGAACCTCGGTGTGAAGCGCGTCCATGTACGGGTCCAGGGCCCGGGTTCCGGACGGGAATCCTCGGTGCAGGCACTCGCCTCCGCGGGGCTTCGCATTCTCTCTATTCGGGATGTGACGCCTATTCCGCACAACGGGTGCCGGCCGCCCAAGAAGCGGCGGGTCTGATATGGCGCGCTATACGGGTCCAGTCTGCCGCCAATGTCGGCGTGAAGGTGAGAAGCTGTTTCTCAAGGGTTCACGGTGTTTGACTGAGAAATGTGCCTTTGAACGTCGCGACTATCCGCCGGGTCAGCACGGCGATCCAACGAGTCGGCGACGACGACGAAAAGTCTCCGAATACGCCAAACAGCTGCGTGAAAAACAAAAGGTCCGACGAATCTACGGCGTCTCGGAGAATCAGTTCCGTCGCACGTTTGAACGTGTGCGCCATCTTCCGGGTGTTACCGGCGAGAATTTGCTGAGTGCGCTCGAAATGCGACTGGACAACATCGTCTATCGCATGGGTTTCGCACCCAGCAGGCGAGCCGCGCGACAGTTGGTGCGGCATCGTCATGTTGAGGTCAATGGCCGGACCGCCGATGTCCCCTCGTTGCGCGTAAAGGCAAATGACGAGATCAGTGTCTCCGAGAAAAGCAGGAAGTTGGACGTCGTCCAGGCATCGCTCGAGGCCCTGTCACGCGCCGCGCCAGTCTCATGGATCACGGTAGATACCAAGAAGGCGGCGGGTCGTGTCACGGAAGTCCCGACTCGAGACGTCATTCCCGTCGCCGCTCAAGAGCAACTCATTGTCGAGCTCTACTCGAAATAAGCGAATCATGAAAATCGACCTAACCGGACTCGTTCGGCCCACTGTGGTCGATATGGTAAAGAATGACAACATCCCGTTCTCGGCAGAGTTTCGACTGCAGCCGCTGGAACGGGGCTATGGATACACGCTGGGCAATGCGATGCGTCGGATGCTGCTCTCGTCATTGCATGGTACTGCCGTATGGGCCTTCCGGCTCGACGGAGTGGTGCACGAGCATCAAACCATTCCCAATGTGGTTGAGGACGTTCACCAGATCATTCAGCGACTCAAGACCCTGACGCTGGTGTTGGCCGAGGACACCGACAATGCGGTGCTGCACTTGAGCGTCGACAAGGCCGGTCAGGTTCGGGCCGGCGACCTGCAGCCCCAAGGCTCCGTCGAGATCACCAATCCCGATCATTTGCTCTTCACGCTCCAGGAAGATCGAGAGCTTTCCGGTGAACTCTTTGTGAACAAGGGTCGGGGTTACGTAGAATCGAGTCAGCATGTGGTTGAGCGGTCCCTCCCGGTGGACCTGGTGCGCATCGACGCGGTGTACAATCCGGTCCGACGCGCCAATTTCACTGTCGCGGAAACACGCGTGGGCCCGCGCACCGACTATGACCGGCTCTCGCTGGTGGTGGAAACGAACGGCACGCTGACGCCGGAAGATGCGGTTTCGTATGCCGCCGCCCTGCTCCACGAGCATGTGAGGCACTTCTTTCACTTTGGCGGAACCCCCGAAATTGCCGGCGATGCGGGTGGGGACCGGGATCCGGCGGACGCGGCGTTGAAAGAGAAACTGGCTCAACCCATCGATGCGTTTGGCCTGTCTGTCCGCTCGGTGAATTCGTTGAAGAACTCCAGCATTCACACGTTGGGAGATCTGGTGCGTCACTCGCGCGATGACATGCTCAAAGTGAAGAATGTCGGGGAAAAGGCCCTGGGCGAGATCGACGATTTACTCGTGAAGCAGGGGCTCAGTTTCGGCATGTCCCTCGATTTTGATCCCCAACTGATCGAATCCGGCGGGATTTCCCCGTCGGGGGGCAGTTAATGCGCCATCGCGTTCGCGGCCGTCAGTTGGGCCGGACTGCGGAACACCGGCGCGCGACGTTGATGAACCTGGCAACGGCCTTGTTCAAGCACGACGGGATTCTCACCACCAAAGCCAAGGCCAAAGAGCTGAGGCCGTTCGCCGAGCGTCTCATTACGTTCGCCCGACGCGGAGACCTCCACGCACGTCGACAGGTTGAACGCCGGATTCGCGATCGCCTGGTGGCAGATCGCCTCTTTCATGAGATTGGCCCCCGATTCGCCTCGCGACCCGGTGGGTACACCAGAATTGTCAAAGTGGGCCATCGCCCTGGGGATGGGGCGGAGATGGCCCGCATCGAACTATTGGCTGAGTGACGAAGCGCAACTGCCTTCGACGTCATACGAGAAAGGGGACCTTGCGGGTCCCCTTTGTTTTAGGCGGAGGAACCGGCCGCTGCCGGCGCGCGTGGCGCCTTGACGACTCTACCGGACTTGATGCACTGCGTGCACACCTTGATCCGCTTGGGCGAGCCGTCGACCAGAACGCGGGCGGACTGGAGATTGGGGTGCCAGCGCCGCTTCGTTTTGTTATTTGCCTTACTCACATTGTGGCCGGTCGTAGGCGCCTTGCCACAGATATCGCAAACGCGTGCCATTTCCTGAGTTATCCCAATTTGTGTATGGTTTTCACGAGCCTGCAAGCTACCTTGCACCCAGAACATCATCAAGACCGAACGGTTGCATGCCCACCGCTCTGATCACGGGGATCACCGGTCAAGATGGCTCCTATCTGATAGAATTGCTGCTCGAGAAGGGCTATTCGGTTGTGGGGGTAGTGCGCCGCACCTCGCACGACTCCTATCAGCGAGTGGAGCATTTGATAGACAGGATAACCGTGGTCCCCGCCGACCTTCTGGATCAGCACTCCCTCACGTCCGTAATTGCGGAGTGCAAACCGGACGAAGTCTACAACCTGGCCGCGCAGAGTTTTGTCCCCACGAGCTGGAAACAGCCCGTGCTGACCGGCGAGTTCACCGCTCTTGGCGTCACTAGATTGCTCGAAGCCGTTCGCCTGGCGCATCCCACAGCCCGGGTCTATCAGGCCAGTTCCTCGGAGATGTTTGGCAAAGTACGCGAGTCGCCCCAGAACGAGGCCACTCCATTTTACCCACGCTCACCCTACGGCGTGGCGAAAGTGTACGGCCACTGGATAACCGTGAACTACCGGGAGTCGTACGGCATGTTCGCGGTGAGCGGGATCCTCTTCAACCACGAATCACCTCGACGCGGTTTGGAGTTCGTGACGCGAAAGGTTTCTCACCGCGTTGCGCAGATCAAGCTCGGGCTGGCATCTGAGCTGAAGTTGGGTAACCTCGACGCTGTACGGGACTGGGGATTTGCCGGTGACTATGTACGGGCGATGTGGCAGATGTTGCAACGTGATACGCCTGAAGACTTTGTCGTCGGAACCGGCGAGACGCATTCCGTGCGTGAACTGGTTGAAACCGCCTTCGCCCACGTGGGACTCTCCTGGGAGGATTACACGAAGGTTGATCCAGCGCTGGTTCGCCCGGCTGAGGTGGAGAAACTTCAGGCCGATGCTACCAAGGCCCGAAACGAGCTGGGTTGGAACCCGACCATTACCTTCCACGAGTTGATCGGCATGATGGTAGAGGCTGATATCGAGCGATTGGGGACTCGGTCATGAACGTTCTGGTTACCGGTGCCGACGGGTTCGTGGGCTCGTGGCTCGTCCCGCGACTCGTGGAGGCCGGTCATTCCGTCACCGCGGCGATACTCAGTGAAGACAATCCGGAGCGTGCGGACAAAGCGCGCGGAAGATTCGACGCCGTGGCCGACGTAGTCGAGCTGGACGTGAGGCGCGACGAATCTGTGCAGGGTGTGGCCGGTCGGGAGCTCGATGCCGTCATTCACCTGGCGGCGGTCTCCTCCGGAGCCCAAGCGTTGAAAGACCCGATGGCGGCCTGGGAAGTCAACACGGTGGGCACAGTCCGGTTGGCCGAACATGTCGCGCGACAACGCAGTGGGGGACAACCTCGCTTCCTGTTCGTTTCGACGGGAGAGGTCTACGGCGCCCCGGATGGTGAAATGAGTTTCGACGAGCGTTCCGCGACGACACCAACCTCGCCATACGCCGCCTCCAAGTTGGCAGCCGAAGTGGGCGTGATGGAGGTGAGTCGGCGGACGGGACTCAGGGCGATGATCGCGCGTCCCTTTGGGCACACCGGGGCGGGGCAGGACACGCGATTCGTGGTGCCCTCGTTTGCGCGGCGAATCATTGATGGCAAAGCTTTGAATGCTGTAGCCGTTCCGGTTGGGAATCTCGAGTGTGTGCGGGACTTCACCAGCGTCCACGACGTAGTGGAGGCGTATGGCCTCCTGCTCGAACACGGAGAACCCGGTGAGGTGTACAACATTGCGTCAGGCAAGGGAACAAGCCTTCGCGATGTCTTTTTCCTCATTGCGGATGCCGTAGGGACGCGAATAATCCCCGAGGTTGATTCAGCCTTCATTCGGTCAGCAGATATTCCCTATCTCGTTGGAAATGCCACAAAACTCCGCAGGCTGACCGGTTGGAAACCCTCTGTCTCGCTGGAGGCGACGATCAAAGAGGTAGTTGATGCCTGCGCGTAGGGACATCGAGAGCATCCTGCTGATCGGGTCCGGGCCAATTGTCATCGGTCAGGCCGCGGAGTTCGACTATTCCGGAACCCAGGCCGTCAAGGCGCTGCGGGAGGATGGATACAAGGTCATCCTCGTGAATTCGAACCCCGCCACCATCATGACCGATCCTGAACTGGCGGATCGGACGTATATCGAGCCGGTCACGCCGGAGTGGGTGGCGCGGGTGATCGAACGGGAGCGTCCGGATGCGCTGCTTCCCACCATGGGAGGGCAGACGGCCCTCAACGTGGCGATGGCGCTCGTGGAAGACGGTACCCTCGAGAAGTATCATGTGGAACTCATCGGTGCCAATGAGCGGGCGATCAGGATGGCGGAAGATCGCAGTGAATTCTCTCTCGCCATGGAGCGGATCGGCCTTGCGGTTCCAGCCGGCAAGATGGTCAGATCCCGTGATGAGGCATTCGAGGTCCTCGCCGACACGGGCTATCCGGCCATCATTCGGCCGTCGTTCACCCTCGGCGGGACGGGCGGAGGCGTCGCCTACAATCCGGAAGAGTTTGGCTGGATGATCGAAAACGCGCTGGATCTGTCTCCTTCGCACTCGGCGCTGGTTGAACGCTCCGTGATCGGGTGGAAGGAGTTCGAACTGGAAGTGATGCGGGACAGTCACGACAACGTCGTGATCGTCTGTTCGATAGAAAACTTCGATCCCATGGGCGTGCATACGGGTGATTCCATCACGGTGGCACCCGCCATGACGCTGTCCGATCGTGAATACCAGGTAATGCGGGACGCCGCCATCGCCATCATCCGCGAGATCGGCGTCGCGGCCGGCGGATGCAATATTCAATTTGCAGTGAGCCCCAGGACCGGCGAACTGCTGGTCATCGAGATGAATCCCCGCGTGTCGCGCTCCTCGGCCCTGGCATCGAAGGCGACGGGGTTTCCCATCGCCCGTATCGGGGCCAAACTCGCCGTGGGTTACGCCCTCGACGAACTGCCTAACGACATTACCAAGAAGACACCCGCCTGTTTTGAACCGGTCCTGGACTACGTTGTCGTCAAGTTTCCACGGTTCGCGTTCGAGAAGTTTCCAACCGCTTCACGCGTGCTCACCACCCAGATGAAATCGGTCGGCGAATCCATGGCGATTGGGCGCACCTTCAAGGAAGCGTTCCAGAAGGGGATCCGAGCCCTCGAGATCGACCGACCCGGATGGGTTGAGAGTGACAGACTCAAGGACGACGGGTTGTCCTCTTCTGATCCCCACCTCCTCCGCTCTGCGCTGGGGACGCCGACCGCTGAGAGAATCTTCCAGATCAAGCGAGCCATGCGTTTGGGAATTGGAATCGAGGAGTTGTACGAACTCACCGCGATTGATCCCTGGTTCCTGGCCCAGCTCCGTGAACTCCTCTGGGCCGAAGATCAATTTCAGCGGACGGGCGAGGTGACCGAGGAGTCCGTACGCCGCATGAAACGGATGGGGTTTTCCGATGCCCAGCTGGGGAAACTCCTGGGACAGACTGAAGCGGAGTTCCGTGACAAACGGTGGGCTCTTGGGGTGGTGCCCAGCTTCAAGGTCGTGGACACGTGCGCCGGTGAATTCCCGTCGCAAACGCCGTACCTCTATTCGTGTTATGACGAGGAAAACGAATCGGAACCCTTCGGCGAAGCGGGCGTTGTGGTCCTCGGGAGCGGGCCGAATCGCATCGGACAAGGCGTCGAATTCGACTACTGTTGCGTGCGGGCCGTGCTTGCGGCGCGGGAGTCGGGGCACCGCACGATCATGATCAACTGTAATCCGGAGACGGTTTCTACCGACTTCGACATCTCCGACAAACTGTATTTTGAGCCGTTGACCACCGAGGACGTTCTGGAGATCCTGCGGTTCGAACAGCCGAAAGGGCTCATCGTCCAGCTCGGTGGCCAGACACCCTTGAAGCTGGCCCGTGATCTCGAAGCGGGCGGGTTCAAGATTCTGGGAACGAGCCCCGAAGCGATTGACCTTGCGGAAGACCGCAGGCGATTCGAAGCCTTGACGCAGTCGTTAGGTGTCCGGCAGCCGCCAAACGGAACGGCTGAATCGCTCGACGATGCCCTCCGTGTGGCCAGGGATGTCGGATATCCGGTGCTGGTTCGTCCGTCATACGTTCTCGGCGGACGTGCCATGGAAATCGTGTACGACGAAGAGTCGCTCCACGAGTACTTCCGCGAGGCGGTCCGGGTCTCTCCGGGGCGGCCGGTGTTGATCGACCGATTCCTGGAGGATGCATTCGAGGCAGACGTCGACGCGTTGTCCGACGGAAAACGATGCATCATCGGTGGGGTCATGCAGCACATCGAGGACGCCGGCGTCCACTCGGGCGACTCCGCCTGCGTGTTGCCCCCGTATCGCATCGACAACGAAGCTGTGCAGGAAATGCGGGAGTACACCAAGGCGTTTGCGCTAAAGCTCGGCGTCATAGGTTTGATCAACGCCCAGTATGCCATCAAGGACGGTGTCGTATATGTCCTGGAGGTGAACCCTCGCGCATCACGGACGGTACCGTTCGTCTGCAAGGCAACAGGCGTTTCGATGGTCAAGCTGGCGACCCGCGTCATGCTGGGGGAGAATCTGGACGACGTCGAAGACGCATCCCTCGAGCCAGGGCCCTACGTCTCCGTGAAGGAAGCCGTCTTCCCGTTCGGGAAGTTCACAGATGTGGATCTGCTGTTGGGACCGGAGATGCGGTCCACCGGAGAGGTCATGGGGATCGCCGACTCGTTCGGAATGGCGTTTGCGCGCGCACAAACGGCCGCCGGGTCCGCGCTCCCACATGAAGGCACCGTGCTGGTGACGGTGAACGATCTGGACAAGCCCACGGTGGCCCCCATTGTGCGGCGATTCCACGAGATGGGTTTCAGAATCGTTGCGACGTTAGGCACGGCCAAACACCTGCAGCGTCTTGGCATACCAGTGGAATACGTCAAGAAATTGCACGAAGGCCGGCCCCATTGTTGCGACCTCATGCTCTCCGGTGCCGTTCAGCTTCTCATCAACACCCCGTTGGGCAAGTTGACGCAACGGGACGACTATGCCATGCGACGCATGGCGCTGCAGCTTCGAATCCCCTACACCACGACCATCTCCGCGGCGAATGCTGCCTGTGATGCCATCCTCGCCGAGCGGAGCCGGAAGGGTGCTGTAAAGACGCTCCAGGAATGGCACAGCGCACAGGTACAGAACCGGCAGCAAGGTGGGGCAGGTGTGCGCGCGGTCGCAGACCTGGCAACTCGCACATACGGTGACCGCTGACGGTTCGTGTGAACGCAGACCAGGGGTTTCGTCGGGATCTCCAGCAGTTGGGCGGCGACATCCGTTTCGATCAGCCGCTGGCCCGATACGGAACGTACCGGATCGGCGGCGCCGCCATGGCCGTATTGCGTCCACGATCCGCCGAGGAGGTCGCCGAGGTGCTTCGGTTGGTGTCCAAAACCGGAATCCCGGTTCTGCCCATTGGCCTGGGGTCCAATGTCCTGTTCGACGACGCGGGATTTTCCGGGCTCGTGATCCGCATTGCCAACACGATCACGTCCATCGAGCAGGGCGGGCCAGAGGGTTCCCAATGGACCGTGGGTGCCGGTTTGCCGATCCCTCGGCTAGCGCGTCAATCGGCTTCGTTAGGCTTCAGGGGGATGCAGCGCCTGGTTGGTGTTCCGGGAGCCGTCGGCGGCGGGGTCTTCATGAACGCCGGCGCACATCACCAGGACTTCGCGCAAGTCGTACGAACCGTCTCATTGGTCACCATGACGGGCGAGATCGATGTGCGTCCCGCGACCGACATCCAATGGGAGTACCGGTCGAGCGGGCTTCGGGGAGTCGTCGTGGGCGCGACCCTGGCATTGGAACCGGCTGATCCGACCCTCGTCCAGCGCGAGCTCAGGGAGTGTCTGAGGCGGAGGCGGGCAGGCACACCGTTCGACCAGCCTTGTTGCGGGTCCGTCTTTCGCAACCCTGCCGAGCACGAGGTGACGCACCTGTCGCTTCCCGAGCCGCACACGGCCGGGCGCCTGATCGAAGCGGTGGGACTCAAGGGTTACAGGGTCGGCGGCGCGCAGGTCTCCCCGATACACGCCAACTACATCGTGAATACCGGGGGGGGGACGGCTGCCGCCGTGAAGCGTGTCATTGCCATGGCACGGGAGCGTGTCCGCAACGAGTTCGGTGTGAAGTTGATGCGCGAAGTACGGTATGTGGGAACTACAGGGATCGAGGTCGACGAGGAATTGGAATGAGTGACGTGTTTGTACACGAGAGTTCGTACGTGGATGACGGCGCACGTGTGGGATCGGGGACCAGGATCTGGCATTTCTGTCATATCATGCCCGGAGCTACAATTGGAGAGCGCTGCAACCTTGGGCAGAATGTGGTCGTGATGCCGAACGCCGTGGTTGGCAACAACGTGAAAGTGCAGAACAACGTCTCGATTTACGAAGGCGTGATCCTGGAGGACGATGTCTTCTGTGGACCATCATGCGTTTTTACCAATGTGAACAACCCGCGCAGCCATGTGAACCGAAAGGACGAGTACGCCAAGACACTGGTGAAAAAAGGTTGTACCATCGGCGCCAATGCGACCATCGTCTGCGGGGTTACGCTTGGCGAATACGCGTTCATTGGAGCCGGGGCCGTTGTAACGGAGAACGTACTTCCGTATTCGCTGGTCCTGGGGGTGCCGGGCCGTCACGCCGGCTGGGTGTGTGGATGTGGCGAGCGGCTCCGATCGCCAGCCCCGGAAGTAGAATGTGGTCGGTGCCATCGACGCTACCGGCTGGAATCAGATCGCCTGACGCCGGTTGACCCGCTCGACGTGGCCGGCTAACCTTTTGTCCCACTTCCATTTGCTAAGTTTCTGTGACAATTCCGTTCTTTGACCTCCAAGCTCAATATGTCGAGCTTCGAGGAGATATTTCGGCTCGCCTGGACAACGTTATTGCGAGTCAGCGGTTCATCATGGGGCCGGCTGTCGCCGAACTCGAAGAGGCCATCAGCACGTTCGTCGGAGTGCCGCATGCCGTTGCGTGCGCCAGCGGGACCGACGCCCTCCTCCTGGCCCTCAAGGCCCTCGATCTGGGCCCGGATGACGAGGTCATCACCACTCCGTACACATTTTTTGCGACCGCTGGTGCCATCGTAAACGCCGGTGGCCGACCAGTGTTTGTCGACGTCTGCGCCGACACGCTCAACATCGATCCGGAAGCCGTGGAAGCGGCCGTCACTTCACGAACCCGAGCGGTGGTTCCGGTTCATCTCTTTGGCCAGATGGCCCGGATGGAGCCGCTACTGGCGTTGGGCGCCCGGCATGGTGTGTCCATCATCGAGGATGCAGCCCAAGCCATCGGTGCGTATCAGGAGTTCGGCGGCACCCGCCGCGCGGCGGGTACGTGCGGAGACTCGGCGACGTTCTCTTTCTTCCCGACAAAAAACCTCGGCGCGTGGGGGGATGGTGGGATGATAACCACCGGCGACGCGGACCTGGCGGCCAGGTTGCGATTATTGAGGGTTCACGGGGGCGCCAAGCAGTATCACCACGACGAGGTCGGAACCAACAGTCGCTTGGACACCTTGCAGGCAGCGGTTCTGCTGGCAAAACTCCCCCACCTGCCGGCATGGAACCGGCGGCGCGTTGCACATGCCGGAGCCTATACGGAAGCCTTTGCCGATATCCCAGGGGTCGAGCCACTTGCCATCGATCCCGGTAACGAACCGGTTTTTCATCAATACACCGTGCGTGCCGAGCGTCGCGATGATCTCATGGACCACCTCAGGGGTCAGGGAATTGGTTCCGCAGTCTATTATCCCCGGGCGCTGCACCTGCAACCCTGCTTTGCCATGCTGAAGTACCGTGCGGGGTCGCTGCCCATCTCGGAGCGGGCCACGGAAGAAGTTCTCTCCCTGCCAGTCTTTCCCGAGCTGAGCGACGAGCAGCGCAACCGGGTGATCGAGGCGCTGCGCGGGTTTTATTCATGAGCGTGCCGTTGGCGGTGATTGGGGTGGGGAACTGGGGGCGCAACCACGTCCGTACGTTGAGCGCTATCCCGGAGGCCGAAATGGCCGTGGTGTGTGACGTCGACGCGGCCAAGCTCGATTGGATCAGGCATCAATACCCTTCCACCAGAGTGACGGATACCTACGAGGAAGCCCTCCGTGGAGTCCGCGGTGCGATCATTGCAACACCGGCGGCGCAGCATGCGCGGATGGCACTTGCCGCCCTCGAGATGGGGGTTCCGGTCCTGATCGAGAAGCCAATGGCCCTGACGGTTCGGGATGCCGGTGCAATCGTTGACGCCTCGAAGGCCTCCTCGGTGCCGGTCCTCGTGGGCCATCTTCTCCTGTTTCACCCGGCCGTGATTCGACTGAAGCAGCTGATCGACGGTGGCGAGTTGGGGACGCCGTACTACATGTACAGTCAACGCGTGAATCTCGGTCAGGTCCGGCCGGACGAGAACGCCCTTTGGAGCTTTGGGCCCCACGACGTTTCCGTGGCGATGTACCTGCTGGGCGGTGGCCCCGTTCGTGTGACCGCCCATGGCAGAAGTTATCTCCAGCCGGGTGTCGAGGACGTGGTCTTTCTGACGATGGAGTTCGCGAGCGGCGTAATCGTCCACGTGCAGATGTCATGGCTCGACCCCCACAAGGAGAGACGCCTGACCGTGGTTGGGTCCAGGAAGATGGTCGTGTTTGACGATATGCAGGTGAGGGAGAAGCTGAAGGTATACGATAAGGGAGTGGACCGACCGCCACACTACCAGTCGTACGGAGAAAGTCTCGCCATCCGCGAAGGTGACATTTGGATCCCTCGGGTTTCCAATGCCGAACCGTTGAGGTCTGAGCTCGAGCATTTTGTCGCCGTCGTAACAGGTGACGTGCAACCCGTGGCGGATGCGGTAAGCGGTCTGGATGTGGTGCGGGTGCTCACAGCCGCGTCCGCATCACTGAAACGCGGTGGAACTGCGGTCGCCTTGGACGGAAGGAGCAACTGATTCGTGAGTAGTGAACAGGAACTGATCGCCAAAGCGGAGGACCGCTCGGCCATATTCGGAGTCATCGGCTTGGGATATGTCGGGCTGCCACTCTGTCTCGAAGTGGCTCGGGCAGGGTTTCGCGTCATCGGGTTCGACATCCAGGAGCCCATCTGCGCCCGTATCAACGCCGGGGAGTCTCACGTGGGCGACGTCCCGTCGGAGGCCCTTGCGGAGTACGTCGGGAAAGGCCTGATCGAGGCCACAACGGATATGTCCAGGCTATCGGAACCGGATATCATCTCGATCTGCGTGCCGACTCCCCTCTCGAAGACACGCGATCCCGACATCGCGTATGTGCTTGCTGTCGGAGACCGACTCGAAGAGACCGTTCGAGTGGGGCAGGCCATCGTGCTCGAGAGCACGACCTATCCGGGCACCACGCGGGAGTTGTTGCTGCCGCGTGTTGAAAAATCCGGATTGCGGGTCGGAAAGGACGTGTTCCTGGCATTCAGCCCGGAGCGTGTGGATCCGGGCAATCCCACATGGCAGACTCGCAATACGCCCAAGGTGATCGGCGGCCTGACAGACGCGTGTCGCCGAGTGGTGGCCGCTTTATACGGGCCGGTCTTCGATACGCTCGTGCCGGTCGAGTCTCCCGAGTCAGCGGAGTTGGTCAAACTGCTGGAAAACACGTTCCGCAGCGTCAACATCGGTCTCGCTAACGAAATGGCCATTGTATGTGACAAACTGGGCGTGGATGTCTGGAACGTTATCGATGCGGCGTCGACAAAGCCATTTGGATTCATGAAGTTCTCCCCGGGCCCGGGGCTCGGTGGACACTGCATTCCGATCGATCCACACTATCTCGCGTGGAAGATGCGCGGGTTGAATTACAAAACCCGCTTCATCGATGTCGCCAGCGAGGTCAACTCGGAGATGCCGGCGTTCTGGGTTCGCAAGGTCGCCGAACAGCTCAACGAAGATGCGCTGGCCGTTCGTAGGTCCCGGGTCCTGGTGATTGGGGTGGCGTACAAGAGGGACATCGAAGACAAGCGTGAAAGCCCGGCGCTCGACATCATTCGACTATTGCGGCAACAGGGCGCCGACGTCCGGTATCACGATCCGTACGTGTCGGAAATCACGGATGGTGGGGACGCGCTGAAATCGGTGGACCTGAATGCCAATGAGCTTGCCAAGGCAGCCTGTGTGGTGATCGCGACAGATCATTCACGTCTCGACTACCGTCTGATCCAGGAGCACGCCAAACGGGTGGTCGACACGCGCAACGCCCTGCGAAGAAACACGGTCGGGGCATGACGATGTCAACCCGTCTCCGGTCAGCCCCATGACCCGCGCCCTCGTCACCGGTGCCGCGGGTTTCCTCGGGTCACACCTGTGCGACCGGCTTCGGCGGGACGGGTTTGAAGTAGTGGGCGTCGACAATCTGGTGACAGGTGCCCTGGAGAACATTGCACATCTGCGAGACGATCCCGGATTCACGTTTGTCCACCACGATGTATCCACTTTCTTGGACGTCGAGGTCGGGCTGGATGCCGTCTTTCACTTCGCATCGCCGGCGAGTCCTATTGACTATCTCCAACTCCCGATTCAAACGCTGAAGGTGGGTTCCCTGGGTACCCATAACGCCTTGGGGTTGGCGAAGGCCAAGCACGCGAGGTTCCTGCTGGCCAGTACCTCCGAGGTGTACGGCGACCCTCAGGTGCATCCGCAGCCGGAAACATATTGGGGGCACGTGAACCCTGTCGGTCCCAGAGGTGTGTACGACGAAGCCAAGCGCTTTGCCGAAGCGATGACAATGGCCTATCATCGATATCACGCGGTGGACACCCGCATCGTGCGGATCTTCAATACCTACGGTCCGCGCATGCGACCCAACGATGGTCGCGTGGTGTCCAACTTCATCGTGCAGGCATTGGCTGGAGAACCGTTGACCGTGTACGGCGACGGTCTTCAAACACGTTCGTTCTGCTACGTCACTGATCTGGTGGAAGGGATTCTGCGAGTCTTCGAGTCGGAATTTGTGGATCCAATCAACATCGGTAATGACCAGGAATTCACGATTCTCGGTCTGGCCGAAAACGTCCTGAAGCTCGCCAAGGTGGAGTGCTCCATCTCCAGGCAACCACTTCCCGTCGACGATCCCAGACAGCGACGGCCTGACCTCTCTCTTGCTCGAACGCGGTTGGGGTGGGGACCTGCCGTACCCCTTCATGACGGGCTCGAACGAACCATTCAATACTTCCGCGATCAAAGAACATGAGGCAAGCACCCAACCGCCATCGAGTGTCCCGCGTGCCCGGTGAGCCGAGAGCACCTCGCTCCCGGAAGGGACGTGGATGATGGACGTGCGGCCCGTTCATGTGCTGGCAATCGCACGCGACCGATTCGCCCTGCAGGACTACTTCGGGTGCCTCCATCTGGTGGAGGACCTCATAGCCGACGGTCAGGCGTACGCCGATGCGTACCAACTCCTCGGCATGGCCCGCCACATGGTTGAGCAGCGTGAAGCGGCACTAGAGGCGTTTGACCGTGCCCTCCAGCTCAACGAGCGGTACGTCGAAGCTCACATTCACCGCGGCCTCGTCCTCAGTGAAATGGGACGCTCCGAGGAGGCGGCGGAAGCGTTCGACGCCGCGCGCAAGGCAAGTGGGGAGCCCCTGAAGGGAATTCCCAGACACCATGCATCCAAGCTCGCCAACCACCACGCCCAACTCGGTGAGGCGTACGCGGAAATCGGTGCGTTGGGCCGGGCCGTCGATCAGTACCGAGCCGCGTTGGAACTGGGACCGACGTTTCACGACCTGCGGTACCGCCTTGCCCGACTCCTCCTCGAGAGCGGCCGTTCGCTCGAGGCACGGGAAGAGCTGGAAGCCGTCGTGGCCGCTAAACCGCTTTTTTTCGAGGCCCGCGCCGCATTGGGTCTGGCCTGTTACGTTTCAGGCGACACTATTTCTGCGGCGACGATCTGGGAAGCAATGGACGAGCAGTATCCCAACGAGGTCCGTGTCAAAGCGTATCTGGCCATGTTGAAGAGGGGGAACAAATCATCCCATGATTGACCGTCTCCATCGGTCACGAAAACCATGGGTCCTGGTGTCGCTTGCGATCTTCGCGATCGGCTGTCAGGGCGCCGCGGCCAAGCATGAGTCACTTGGTGACGAGGCGTATGTGCGCGGCCAATTCGAAACGGCCTTTGCCGAGTACCGGCTTGCGGCCGGTGAGAGACCCGCGGCCGTGCTTCGAGCAAAGACCGGCATGGCGGCGCTGAACGCCGGCGCCCTCAGTGAAGCTGCCGCGGAGTTTACGCTTCTCGGACAGACTTATGCCGATCGGGCCATTCAGGCGGCTGACGGACTCGAACGGGTAGCGGAGGCCGCGGCCCGGGAAACGAACGCGGATGCTCTGCGCCAGGCCCTTTCAGGCCTTCAATCCGTGGCCGAAGGGCGCGCGATTGGGGCGTTCGCTCGGGAACTCGCAAACAATCTGGGCGATGCCCCCAATTCGCCGGAGGCCCTCGATATCCTGGCGTACGCTGCAGCTGCGGCGCCTGACGTAGATCAGCAGGATTCGCTCATGTTTGCCTACAGTGAGGTACTGAGACGCCTGGGACGATGTGCGGCCGCGGTACCGGTCCTCGAGAGTCTGGTACGGCGGGGTCGGGTCACCCGGATGGTTGCCCAGGCGAGAACCTGGGCCGCAGGGTGCGCCATCACGATTGGGAGGCAGGAACTGGATTCTCGGCGCCTCGAGACGGCCACCAAATGGTTCGCCCGGGCCATCCTGTTGGACACGGACACCGGTGTCGCCCGCACCGCCCGGATTGCAATGGGTGATGCCCTGGCGGGACAGGGAGACTTCGCCGCCTCGCTCGATGCGTACCAGCGGGCTCGTGACGGCTTGTCTGAGGCGGACACCCTCTACACAATCCTGGACAGGAAGATCAACAGCGTTTTCGACGCCCGTCGGACCTTTCGTTGATCGGAACTCATCTGATTCTTCCGGTGTTTTATCGTCGCATGCAGAACGCGCGCGCTACGCTACTCTCATTCGCTTCGTTGGGCCTCATCGCATGCGGTGGCGGGTTCAAACCTGAGAATTACCCCGACCCGGTCAATCTCTTTGACGTTTCGGAGTTGATGTACCGAGAAGGGGACTGTGGGGACGCCATCGAAGGATTTCGCCAGGTTACGTTCAGTGTCCCGCCACGGGACAGCACGGCGCTCCGGGCCAGATTCATGATGGCAGAGTGCCACCTCCGTCAAAGCGAGTTCCTGGAGGCCGCCCGGCAGTTTCAGCGCATTGCCGATGAGGCCCCCGCGAGCCGCCTGGCTCCCAATGCCCTGTTGCGGGCGGGCGACGCGTACGCCCGGCTGTGGAAGGCTCCCCAGCTCGATCCCACGTATGGCGAGTCTGCGATGAACACCTACCGTGAGGTCACGACCCGCTTTCCGGGGACGACAGCCGCCCGGCGGGCAGGGTTCCGCACCCTGGAACTCAACGAGTGGTTCGCCCGGAAGGAGTTTGACAACGGCGATCTCTACCTCCGGTGGAAGGCGTACGATTCAGCTATTCTATATTACAAGAACGTGGTCGCCCTCTATGGCCAGACATCGTACGCGCCGCGCGCGCTCCTGCGCCTGGTCCAGATTTACGAACGCCTCGAATACGAAACGGAACGCGCGGACATGTGTCAGCACCTGCGGGATTTCTACGCGGACGTGGAGGGGGTGGAGAGTCGTTGTCCGACTGAAGCGCCCTAGGGATGCTCCGCACAAGTCCGTGTGGTGGTCCCGAAGGACGCATCAGTGAGCGGCGACCCCTCGTACTCGCTGGCCTTTTTCGCGAACTGCAGCGGCCGGAGGGACCACCACACGACCTGTGCGGAGGTTCCCTAGGCTGTGCGGATCGGGGTATACGGCGGATCGTTTGATCCTGTCCACCTAGGCCATCTGATCATCGCAGATGCGGCGGCAGACTTGCTGGAGCTCGATCAGGTCCACTTCGTACCCGTCTTCGAACACCCCGTCAAGACGAAATCTCCCGTGGCCGGTGTAGCCGATCGGGTCCAAATGTTGAGGCTCGCGCTGGTCGGCAACCCTCGGTTCGTGCTCGACACAACAGAGGTCGAACGCGGGGGCGTCTCCTACACCGTGGACACGTTGGCGAGCCTGAGGGACCAATTCCCGGAAGATCAATTATTCTTGATGGTTGGGGCGGATGCCGCGCGGAGCCTGTCATCGTGGTACCAGGCCGAGCGGCTGCCGGTCCTGGCCCGATTGGTGGCAATGTCCCGGGCCGGTGATCCGCCGCCAGACAACTCACACATTGACCGGCGCATCGACGTGCCGTCGATCGATATCTCCGCCACGGAGATCCGACGGCGGCGGCGTGCCGGTCGTTCGATTCGATATCGTGTACCGCCCGAGGTGCTCGACTACATCGAAACACGCGGGCTGTATACCAGCGAGGACGCATGCTCAAAACAATCGTCACTAAGGTCGTCGGCACCCGGTTCGACCGCGAACTGAAGCGCCTGCAACCTATTGTCGATGCGATTCACCAATATGAGGAAGGACTCAGATCCCTTTCCGATGAAGAGGTCAAGGGACAGACGGAGCAGCTTCGCGCGGCACTTCGCGAACGCTACGGGGAGCTGGAGGATGAACTCGCCAAGCTCAAGGAAGCAAAACGCGGTTGTGCCGATCCCGTGGAGCGGGACAAACTCTCCCAGCAGGTTCAGGAGCTCGAGGAACGGCTCAAGGCCGAAACACAGCAGGCACTCGACGACATCCTGCCGAAGGCGTTCGCCACGGTGCGGGAAGCGTGTCGTCGGCTGCTGGGCACGACGGTGCAGGTAACGGGTCACGAACTGACGTGGGACATGGTCCCGTACGATGTCCAACTGATCGGCGGAATCGTACTGCATCAAGGGAAGATCGCTGAAATGGCGACGGGTGAAGGAAAGACACTCGTTGCCACCCTTCCCCTGTACCTCAATGCCCTCACGGGACGCGGGGCACACCTCGTCACGGTGAACAACTATCTGGCAAGGCGCGACTCGCAATGGATGGGGCACCTGTTCCAGTTCCTGGGACTCGAAGTGGGTTGTATCGACGAGTCTGAACCACACAGTCCCGGGCGCCGGGCCGCATATCAGGCGGACATCACGTACGGGACAAACAACGAGTTTGGTTTCGACTACCTCCGTGACAACATGGTGTTCTCACTCGAGCACCGCGTGCAACGCCCCCACGTCTATGCCATCATCGACGAAGTGGACAGCATTCTGGTTGACGAGGCTCGCACCCCTCTGATTATCTCAGGCCCCGTCGGCAACGAAGTGGACACACAGTATGCCGAGTTCAACGCGCAGGTAAAGAAACTGGTTCGCAAGCAAACCGCCGTGGTGAATCAGCTCGTCGCGGAGGCGGAGGCCCATCTCGACGGGGACGAGCCGCCGTATGATGCAGGTGTCAAGCTCTTTCAGGCACAGAAGGGCATACCGAAGAGCAAGCGTCTGACCAAACTGCTCCAGGAGCCCAAGTTGCAGCAACTCGTGCAGCGGGTGGAACTGGACGTTCTGGCTGATCGAAAGCTTTCGGCCAAGGATCGACGGCTCGGTCACATTGAAGACGACCTGTATTTCGTGATGGACGAAAAAGGCCGATCCGCCAATCTGACCGAAAAGGGTGTCGAGGAGATGAGCCCTGATGATCCGGATCTTTTCATTATTCCGGACATTTCCGAGGAGATCGGCAAGATCGATCACGACGACTCGCTGTCGCCCGAGGAGAAGGTGGCGCGCAGACTGCAGCTGGAAAAGGACTACGCTGAGAAGTCGGAGAAGCTTCACATCATCCATAAGCTGATGCAGGCCCACGCCCTGTACGAGAAGGATGTGGAGTACGTCGTGCAGGACGGTCAGATCTACATCGTCGACGAGTTCACGGGCCGCATCATGGCTGGTCGCCGGTGGTCGGACGGTTTACATCAGGCCATTGAAGCAAAAGAAGGGGTCATCGTTCGAGGCGAAACACAGACCCTGGCTACGGTGACCATCCAGAACTACTTCCGCATGTACGACAAGCTTTCCGGCATGACCGGGACGGCGGAGACCGAGGAGCGGGAGTTCTGGGAGATTTACCATCTGGACGTCATGGTGATCCCCACCAATCGGCCAATCCGCCGATTGGATTTCGATGACCTGCTCTACCGAACCCGACGCGAGAAATACGCTGCGATCATCGAGGAGGTCGAACGACACCACCAACGTGGCCTGCCGGTGCTCGTCGGTACTACCAGCGTCGAATCCTCCGAAACCCTCGCCAGAATGTTGAAGCGCCGGGGGCTCAAATACGAAGTGCTCAACGCCAAGCAACACCAACGGGAGGCCGAGATCGTTGCGCAGGCGGGCCGCTCCGGCTCCGTCACGATCGCGACCAACATGGCCGGGCGAGGAACGGACATCAAGCTTGGTCCCAACGTCAAGCAGTGCCAGGTCTGTGGGATCCGCTCAAAGGCCGCACCGTTTGGTCAGCGAATCGAAGAACCGGATCTCACGCTGGCCGAGATGGCCGCGAAAGGTTGCGAGGAGGATCCGCCGTGCGGGTTGGTCATCGTCGGGACTGAACGCCACGAGTCACGGCGCATCGACCGGCAGCTGCGGGGGCGATCGGGCAGGCAGGGGGACCCGGGACAGAGTCGGTTCTTCATGTCGCTGGAGGACGACCTGATGCGTCTCTTTGCCACGGATCGGGTCTCCCGGTGGATGGAGAAATCCGGTGCGGAAGAAGGCGAAGTGATTACGCATCCGTGGGTCACCAAGGCGATCGAAAGCGCTCAAAAACGCGTCGAGATGCAGAACTTCCAGGTCCGTAAGCGACTCCTGGACTACGACGACGTGATGAATCAGCAACGAGAGGTCGTGTATTCCCTTCGGCTGTTTGCGCTCGAGGGCGGGGAGGAGTTGAAAGCCGAAGCGTTACGGATGATCGATGCGGCGGTTGTTCAGTTCGCCACACAATACGCAGCCACGACACCCGAGGATTGGGACCGCGAGCTCATTGCGGCCGATCTCCTGATGAAATTCCTCATGTCGGTGCCTGATGTGAAGGATCCTGAAAAGGTGCCGGATGTGGAGGCGTTGACGGTGCGGTTGAAGGAAGCGGGACGGGATGCGTTCAAAACGAAGATCATGACGTGGGATGAGATGTCAAAGCGCTACAATGCGTCCGATCTCGTCGAGAAGCTGCTGTCCAACGTCGTGCTGCAGGTCAGCGACGAAAAATGGAAGGACCATCTGTACGACCTGGATCAGCTCCGGACGGCAATCCAGTATCGTGCCTACGGCCAGAAGGACCCGCTCATCGAGTACAAGCAGGAAGCGTTTGATCTGTTTGCCGATTTCATGAAAGACGTCCGCCAGTCATTCACCGAACGATTGTTCAAATTGCAGGTGCAGGCCCCAACCGCACCGCCTCCGGGGCTGCCGCGACAACCGGCTCGGGCCGAGCCGGGGAGGTCGGATGCCGACCTCATGGTTCCGGGTGCGGCACGGCGTCCTGTCGCCCCACCGCGCGGTCTGACCACGTCGGGTCCATCGGAGGCGGGTGGCCAGCGATCGCAGCGGCAGGCCGCACCACGGAGTGCCGACCCCAAGGTGGGTCGCAATGACCCCTGCCCCTGTGGGAGTGGTAAGAAGTACAAAAAGTGCCACGGGGCGGTCGCATAGCCGGTCCGCGATTCCTTGATACAGGCCCCTGGGAATTCGCCTATTCATCGGCGACGTGGCCGACGCAATATGCCGGTCATGGGGCAAGACACTGCAACCAACCCGACGACCCCGGACCGTCCGCGCGAACGCCTGTTCTCGTTGGGACCTACCGCGTTGACGACAATCGAACTCCTGGCCATCCTCATAGGGACGGGGACCGCGGGCCGCAGCGCACTTTTGGTTTCGGCGGATCTGTTATCCACCGTTGACGGGTCAATTCGACTCCTCGCCAGGCGTCAGGCGGCCTCGTTGGCAACGGTGCCCGGAATGGGCCGGGCAAAGGCCGCGCGAGTGGTGGCGGCATGCGAATTGGCCCGGCGTCTGGCGGTAGAGAAGGGAGAAGCGTTCCGCGAGATCCGCTCACCCGCCGATGTGGCAGAACTGTGTGGCCCGCGCCTGCGGGATCTCGAAGTTGAGGAGTTCCATCTTTTGACCCTGGATGCACAGAATCGGGTAACTCGGCAGCTGCTAATTACTCGCGGGATTCTGAACGGCTCGTTGGTCCACCCGCGCGAGGTTTTCCGAGCTGCCATCGCCGAAGCGGCCGCAGGTATAATTGTTGTACACAACCATCCCAGCGGCAATCCCAACGCGTCGGCGGAAGACAGAAGTGTCACCATGCAGCTTTCTGAAGCGGGTCGAGTTCTCGACGTTCCAGTGTTCGATCACGTGATCGTCGCGGGCGACCGGTATTTCAGTTTTGCGGAAGCGGGACTCCTGTGACCAGCGCCATTGCCGAATTCGATCCCCGGTTGGCGGCGGACCTGTCGGAAAAGGCGGATCGTCTCGATCTCAACCTGGTCGACCGGGCGTTTCGATTCGGAGCATCGGCGCACAAGGGGCAGAAGCGACGATCGGGGGAGGATTTCATTTCACATTCCGTCGCGGTTGCCCGCATCCTCTTCGAACATCACATGGATTCCGTGACCATCGCGTCGGCCCTCCTGCACGATGTCGTCGAGGACGCAGACATTACGGTTGGTGATATCCGTGAAGTGTTTGGAGACGAGGTGGGGCAGATCGTCGACGGGGTGACCAAGATTTCGAGCCTGAGCTTCCAGTCAAGTACCGAGCAGCAGGTCGAAAACTATCGCAAGCTTCTTCTCTCGATTGCGAGTGACGCCCGGGTCATCATCGTGAAGCTGGCCGACCGGCTGCACAATATGCGGACGCTGGAATACCTCCCTCAACAGAGTCAACGCAGAATTGCGCGCGAAACGCGGGAGATCTACGCACCGCTGGCACACCGCTTTGGGATGGCGGGAATCAAGGCGGAACTCGAGGACCTGGCGTTCAGATTCCTGGAATCCAATGATTACAAGGAACTGGATACGAAACTCAGGGCTCGAAGCGGCTTGAGGGACGAGATGATCGAACGCCTCAAAACGCCACTCGAGGACGCGCTACGGGAAGCCGGTATCGAATCGTCCGAAGTGACTGGTCGTCCCAAGCACCTGTGGTCCATTTACCGAAAGATGAAGCTCCGCGACAAGCCACTCGAGGAAATCTTTGATCTGATGGCTGTGCGGGTACTCGTGGAAACGGTGCCGGACTGTTACCACGTACTGGGCATCATCCACTCGCATTGGACACCCCTGCAGGAACGCATCAAGGACTATATCGCCTCGCCAAAATCGAACGGGTATCAGTCGCTTCACACGACGATCTTCGGGCCGGGCGGCGAGATGTACGAGATCCAGATTCGGACGACCGCGATGCACCGCACCGCGGAACTCGGCATTGCGGCGCACTGGATCTACAAGGAAGGCGCACCGTACGACGAACTGGATCACCACCTGGTGTGGTTCCGCCAGCTGCTGGAGTTACAGCAGGATGCCGGCACGCCGGAGGAGTTCCTCGAATTCCTGAAGATCGATCTGTATCAGGATGAGATCTTCGTATTCACCCCCAAAGGTGACGTCAAACGGCTGCCCACTGGGGCCACGCCAATCGACTTTGCCTTTGCCGTGCACACGGAAATCGGTCTGCGGTGTCAGGGCGCCAAGGTCAACGGCCGCATTGCGCCGTTGCACCGTCCGCTTCGCAACGGTGACACCGTCGAGGTTATTACGGGCAGCGTGCAGCGGGCAAGCCGTGACTGGCTCAATCATGTGCGGACGGGTCGTGCCCGGCACCGTATCCGGCAATGGGTCAAACAGGAGGAGTCGGAGCGGAGTGTAGCCCTGGGTCGTGAGATCCTGGCCAGGGAACTCAGACGCAGGCGGCTCGCGTCACAAGACGGGAAGGCCCTGGGTGACGCGGCCAATCGCCTTTCCCTCGGCTCGGATGTGGGCGTGCTCCAGGCGTTGGGTCGTGGCGAGGTGTCAACAGGGCACGTGCTCAAGGCCCTCTTCCCGGAAAACCCGCCGGCGGAACTCCCCGCGGTCAAACCGAATGTGTTTGGTCGCATGCTGGATCGTATCCGGGTCGGTCGCGGTGTGCGCATCCACGGTGTCGATGGCCTACTCGTACGGTACGCCCACTGTTGTCAGCCGGTACCGGGCGATCAGGTGGTTGGGTATGTGACCAAGGGTCGGGGAATTTCCATTCACCGCACCGACTGCCCAAATCTCCTGACACTCTCGGACAATCCCGATCGCCGCGTGCAGATCGATTGGAAGGAGATGGAGGGTGAAGTATACGAAGTGTGTCTTGCGGTCGTGGGAGATGATCGGCGCGGCCTGTACGCGGACATCATGCATGGGGTATCCGGAACGGGAACCCAGATTGTCGCCGTCGACCTGCAGAGTCGCCACGGTGAGATGTTCGGTTCACTCATAGTCGAAGTGGAGAACAGCGTCCATCTGACCAGGATCCTGCGGGCCGTTCGCCGGATTCGCGGAGTTGTGAAAGTAGAGCGGCGCGAAGCCAAAACCGGTACGGGCCCGGACGACACATGACGGCATTCGATCTCGTGCTTCCGTTTCAACCGGACGGTGATCAACCAAAGGCGATCACGGCCCTCTCCAAGGGAGTTGCTGACGGGCAACGCTATCAGACGCTGCTGGGCGTCACCGGGTCGGGGAAAACGGTTACCATCGCCAAGGTGATCGCGGAGTTTGGCAAGCCGGCGCTCGTGCTCTCGCATAACAAGACGCTGGCGGCACAACTCTACGGCGAGTTGAAGTCCTTCTTTCCACGGAATGCCGTGGAGTACTTCATCTCGTACTACGACTATTACCAACCCGAGGCGTACGTGCCTGCCACGGACACGTACATCGAAAAGGATTCCTCGATCAACGATGATATCAACGCCCTGCGGCTCCGTGCGACATCCAGCTTGATGGAACGAGACGATGTCGTCATCGTTGCAACGGTGAGCGCCATCTATGGCCTGGGAGATCCGAGGGAATACCGCAATCTTATGGTGATGGTCGAGGTCGGTGAGGAACGCCCGCGCGATACCATTCTCGAAGAGCTCGTGAGGATTCAATACACGAGAAACGACACCGTGCTCGAGCGCGGTTCGTTCCGCGTTCGAGGGGATACCATCGAGGTCTTTCCGGCCTATGAGGAACAGGCTGTCAGGATGGAACTGTGGGGAGATACCGTCGAGCGCATCACCAAGGTCGATCCGCTGACGGGAAAGGCCATCACACAGGTCCAGCGATGCGCCGTTTACCCGGCGACACACTTCGTCGTCAGGCGCCCGGCGGTCGAGCGGGCGGTTGGCGCCATCAGACGGGAACTGGCCGAGCGGTTGATGGATCTACGGCAGGCCGGCAAACTCCTCGAAGCCCAGCGACTGGAAACACGCACCAACTTCGACATCGACATGTTGCTCGAGATCGGTACGTGCGCCGGGGTGGAAAACTATTCCCGGCACCTCACAGGTCGGGCGCCGGGCGAACGACCGGCATGCCTGATCGACTACTTCCCGCCGGACTTCCTCACGGTCATCGATGAATCGCATGTGACCTATCCGCAGCTTGGCGGTATGTACGAGGGAGATCGGTCGCGCAAACTCACCCTGGTAGATTTTGGCTTTCGTCTGCCGTCGGCGCTCGACAATCGCCCCTTGAATCAGACGGAGTTCCGGGAACTCGTCCCGAGGATACTGTTCGTGTCGGCCACCCCCGGCGACACCGAACTGGCCATGTCCAAAGGCCATGTGGTCGAGCAGATCATTCGGCCCACCGGTCTGGTGGATCCCGAAGTCGAGATTCGTCCGGTATCAGGCCAGGTGGATGATCTCCTGGCCGAAATTCGAAACTGCGAAGCACGCAACGAACGTGTCCTCGTCACGACGTTGACGAAGCGCATGGCCGAGGATCTGACCGATTACCTCCAGCAGACACGCGCTCGGGTTCGTTACATGCACTCCGACATCGACGCCATCGAACGCATGGAAATCGTGCGTGGGTTGCGTCTGGGAGATTTTGATGTGCTCGTGGGCATCAACCTGCTCCGGGAGGGACTGGATCTTCCGGAAGTCGGGCTGGTGGCCATTCTGGATGCCGACCAGGAAGGCTTTCTGCGTTCTGATCGATCCCTGATTCAAACGGTGGGGCGTGCGGCCCGCAACCTGAATGGTCGCGCGGTGCTCTATGCGGATCGTGTAACCGGTTCCATGCAACGCGCACTGGATGAAATGGACCGCCGTCGTCACCTGCAACGGGCGCATAACGAAGAGCATGGCATCACCCCGGTTTCGATTCAGAAGACCGTTGAAGAGGTCCGGTTCGTCACTCGCGTTGCGGACGCCGCAACAGTTCAGGCCCCGTCGAAGCCCAAGTCCAAGCCTGTGCAACATCTCAGCCCTGCCGAACTCATTGACGTTCTGGAGAGCCAGATGCGTGAGGCCGCGGCCGAACTCGACTACGAACTTGCGGCGCGTTTGCGTGACCAGATCTTCGAGTTGCGTGCGGCCGTTGACAAACCCCGCAGGCGGAAAGCGGCGTCCGCCGGGTCAGGATAGGATCCCGGGACAATGACCGACGTGGTCGATCTGGCCCGGCTTCGCGACATCGCCGCCGACATCATGACGCAGGCGGAGCCGGGATCGGTCGTCTGGCTTTCCGGCGAACTCGGTTCCGGTAAGACGGCCTTTGTGCGAGCTGCCGTGCAAGCGATCGGTGGTGAACCCGCGTCCAGTCCCACGTACGCGCTGGTTCACGAGTACCAGACCCCCATTGGCCTCGTAATTCACGTCGACTGTTACCGCCTGACGGTTCCGGAGGAGGCAATCGATCTCGATCTCCGCGAGCTGCAGCGCAGCGCACGTGTCCTCTTTGTCGAATGGCCTGAACGGGCGGCTGAATATGCCCCCTCACCCGACGTCCATTTGCGGTTCTTTCATGCGGATGCCCCCGACTTCCGAGGGATCGAGCGGGTGCAGTGACGGTTCGGTTGGCAGTGGATACGGTCACGGACAGCGGAAGCGTCGCGCTGGAGGTGGATGGGACCGTCGTCTCCGAGCGTGTTTTCGCGGACCGGCGTCACGCGGCGTTGTTGCTACCCGCGCTGCTCGAGGTGCTGGAGGAGCATTCGCGTCAACTGTCCGACGTGGATGAGATCATCGTTGCTGACGGACCAGGGAGCTTTACGGGCATCCGCATTGGTTTCGCCACGATCGCCGGCATTTCTTCAGTATTGCCCGTGGCAGTGTACGTGGCGCCGTCAATGAAGGCGTCGTCCGTAGCGCCGGAGATTCAAACAGGCGGTTCCATGGCGGTGCTGTACGAAGCCCTGCGGGGCGAGGTGTACGCCGCCGTGTACTCACGGGACCACCGAGCGATTCGCACCGAACTCCTACCTCAGGTGACCCGCATCGACAAACTCCGAGAGTCCGTTCATGGGCTCGCGGAAGTTCTTCTCGTCGGCGGGGCGGTCCAACACGCGGTCGCGTGCGCCGAATGGACCGGGAAGCCGCCCCGCGAAGTGCGTCCGCACGCCCGGAATCTCATGACCCTCAGAAATCTCGAATGCGGTGTGTCTCGCGTTGAGAACACGACATCGTTTTCGCCAACGTACGGGCGGCTTGCCGAAGCTCAAGTCCGATGGGAGCGTGAGCATGGACGCTCGCTATCAGATCCGTCCGGCTGAAGCGGCGGACGTTGGCCGCGTGATTGAGATCGAGGGTGAAGTGTTTTCCACCCCCTGGCCGGCCGCGTCCTTTTATTCATTCATCGGGCCCTGCTTTCTCGTCCTCGAGGTGGACCGGCTGTTGGTGGGGTACGGCGTGGGGCGGGTAGCCGTGGAAGAGGGTGAGGTGCTCAATCTGGCGCTGAAGGGGAGTCACCAGCGGAGAGGTTTGGGGAGTCGGCTGCTGCTCACGCTCGTACACCGATTGGCCGATAACGGAGCCGAAGAGGTGTTCCTGGAAGTGCGCGAAAGCAACCGGGCAGCCATCGGGTTGTACTGCAAACTGGGCTTTGTGGAGGTGGGTCGGCGGAGGTCTTACTACGCCGATCCGGTCGAGGATGCCCTCGTTCTACGGCTCAAAATCGCGGTGTGACTGGTGTCACAAAAAACGGTCCAAAATCGCGTATCTTTGGTTGACAAAACAACTTAAAGCCTCTATAGTTTTGGCGTTGTTCGAGGTCCCAGCCTCTTGAATTTCCGTTTGGAGGTATGTCGTGAGCCGCAGTTTAAACAAGGTGCTCTTGATCGGAAATCTGGGAAGCGACCCGGAAGTACGAAGCACGGCAAGTGGGACCAAGGTTGCCACGCTATCCGTCGCCACCAGTCGGCAATGGAACAACCAGTCGGGCGAGCGCCAGGAGAAGACGGAGTGGCACCGTGTGGTCTTGTGGAATAACAACCGGGGCAGCGGCTTGGCTGACGTGGCCGAGCGCTATCTGAAAAAAGGCGCGCCGGTCTACATCGAAGGCCGCATCGAGTACCGCACGTGGGAGGATCGGGAAGGCAAGACCCGCTATACGACCGAAATCGTGGGGCGGGAACTGATCATGCTTACCGGACGAGGTGATGGAGGCGAAAGGGAAACCGCCCAGGCTATGGCGGGGCAGTCGGCTGCCGGAGCACCAAATGCCGACTCGTATAAGGATTTCCCGGAGGCACTCGATGACGAGGACGACGATCTTCCATTCTAGATCTGGGGCGTGGTTTGTCGGCGCCGCGCTTATCGGCGCGGCGCCCCTCACCACTACCGCCCAGGACACGACGTTCACCGTCCAGGAAGGACAGGTGCATATCGTTCGTACGGGCGAGACCCTGTGGGCCCTTGCGGAATATTACATGGGTGACCCGCTCCTGTGGCCCGAGATTTACCGAGTCAATCCACTCGTCGTGGAAGATCCCCACTGGATCTTCCCCGGTGAGCGGTTACGCCTGTCCGGTCTGGATTCACTGCTGGTCGTCGGCCCGCCAACGGAGACCCAGGCGGGTGTTCCACCCCCCCCTTCGGATCCGGGCGGCGGTACGACCATCTTCGCGCGTAATCGACCCCGACGCGGAACCACGGTGCTTGGAGATCGCACGACAGGTCTTCGTCCGGTCAATGCCCACCAGTTCTATTCGGCGGGGTTCCTGACCGAACACCAGGAGATTCCGCGGGCGCGAGTCCTTGGAGCCTCCGGACAGTCAACATTCGGCACGCTCCGGGCAACATCATCCGCGACGCTCGGCGAGATCGTCCGGCTCGAGGCGCCGGTCGATGCAACCTATCAGATAGGCGATTCGCTGCTGGTTGCGTGGTTCCTCGAGGAAGTTGACGACTGGGGTAACAAGGTGCTTCCAACTGGTGTGCTGCGTGTCACATCGGTGGCAGGCCGGGATGCACTCGCACAGATTGTTATGCAGTTCGGCCGTGTGGCTGATGGTCAGGCCGCGTTCCCCCTGGAGCCTTTTGTGAACCCGCCGGAAAGCGCCCCCGTTCCACTTGAAAACGGCATGCGAGCCGAGGTCATTTCACTGCGGGATGAAGGCCAGGTACCCGGTCAGCAGGAAATCGTGTTCATCGACGTGGGGCGGGTGGATGGCGTTGCCATCGGCGACGTCTTTGAAGTCCTCTTGCCCCGTGAGATTCAGGACGCGCCCGATCGTCGCGTGGCGGTGATGCAGATTGTGCATGTGCGCGAGCGGTCGGCCTCCGGGTTTGTGTATACAGTTGCCGACTTGGGGATCGCACCTGGTGCTCCGGTTCGTCTCATCCGGAAGATGCCGACGTAGGGTTTTGACTCTCCCGTTATCATTCTTGGACGGTCCGGCCGGTTGGGTAGAAGTGAACTCCCGACCGTATCGGGCTGTCGTAGTATCCGAGGATCAGTCTTCCAGAACAGGGTGAACGCAGAAAGTAGGGTCTCGCGGTAATGACTGAACGAGTCCTGGTTACCGGAGGTGCCGGGTTCATCGGTTCGCACGTTGCGGATCGATACATTGACGCGGGCTTCGCGGTGACCGTCCTCGACGATCTGTCGACTGGACGCCGCCGGAATGTGCCTGAGGGTGCAGAGTTCGTGGAGCGAGCGGTTACCGATCCAGCAACTCGGGCGCTGATCGCCGAAGGCGGGTTCAGTATCGTCAACCATCATGCCGCGCAGATCGACGTCAGGGTGTCCGTGACGGACCCGATGCGAGATGAACAGATCAACATCGGCGGGCTTCTCAACGTCCTCGAAGGCGCGCGCGCCGGGAAGGTCAGGCGAGTCGTGTTTGCCTCCTCGGGTGGCGTGGTCTACGGGGAGAGTGACGATCTTCCCCATCGCGAAGGGGCCCCCAAATTCCCCGTGTCGCCCTACGGGGTCAGCAAGCTGAGTTCCGAATACTACCTCAACTGTTACCGACTGCTCTTTCATCTCGAAACCGTTTCCTTGCGGTATGCCAATGTCTACGGTCCGCGTCAGAACCCTCATGGCGAAGCGGGGGTCGTCGCGATCTTCGGAAGCCGTCTGATTGACCAGAAACCCATTACCATCTATGGGGACGGAACGCAGACGAGAGACTACGTGTTCGTTGGTGACGTCGCGTACGCAAACCTGCTTGCGTCCACAGCAGAACTCCTGGAAGGCGACATCGACGCGTCCGCGTTCAATGTCGGGACCGGGGTCGAAACGAGTGTCAACGAGCTCGCGCAGGGGATGCTCGACGTCGCCGGTGCGGAGGTGCCAATTCAACACCAGGACGCCAGGCCCGGAGAGCTGCAGCGGAGCGCGGTGGACCCCGCCAAGTCGCAGCGTCAACTGGGGTGGTCGCCGGGTACCAGTCTGCACGACGGGCTGAAGATCACTTATGATTGGATAACAGGTCAGCAATGATCCTACAGCAGGTTGGTGACGCCCTTCCGAGTACGCCGTTGGAGCTCGTTTCGTCGGCCGACCTGGCGACGCATGTCGTGCTTGCCGTGCTGGCGTTGTTTTCGGTCGTCACCGGTTTTCTGGTGGTCATGAAGTGGTGGCAGTTCCGCCGTGTGCGGCGGGAGGCCGATCGATTCTTTGGCGAACTGGAGCGAACCGTTCGATTGGAAGACGCGTATCGAGCCGTCATGAAGCTGCCTCAGTCGCCGTATCGACGACTGCTCCGCGAAGGGGTCAACTTCTTTTCCGAGTTGCGGCCCGGTGCGTTACAGCAGACTGCACAGGCGGACTACACGCCTCTTGCGCAGACGCAACTCGAAGTCCTCAAGATGATGTTCTCCAAGGAAGTCTCCGCGGAACGCGATCTGATGGCACGGTTCATTCCGTGGCTCGCGACGATCGGTTCGGTCAGCCCGTTGCTTGGCTTGCTCGGCACCGTGTTGGGCGTGATGAACGCGTTTCTCGGCATCGCGTCCGGCGGTTCGGGGAACATTTCGGCGGTTGCCCCCGGGGTTGCCCAGGCGTTGATCACGACAGTCATGGGACTGATGGTCGCGATTCCGGCGGTTATCTCGTACAACATTTTCGTGAACAGGCTGGGCTTGTTCGCCGGTGAGTTGGAGGGCTTTGCGCAGGAAATCGTGGGCACGATGGCACGTGAAGGGCGGGTCTAGGGTATGGATCAGGGAGGGCTGCACGGGCATGGTGAACTCCCTCTCCGGGCGGATGTCAATGTCACCTCGCTGGTAGACGTCGCGTTTGTCCTGCTGATCATCTTCATGATCACTGCGCCCATCATGCAGGGTGGTGTTGACGTGCAGCTTCCCAGAGCTGACGCGCAGCCACTGCAACCCATGGAGGGTCTCATCGTCTCGGTGGATCAGAACGGCCGAATCTTCATAGACGACAACGAATGGTCCTATGAGGAATTCCGCGTCGCGTTGCCATCCATGGTCGCCACACGGAATCCCAGCGGCGCCTTTGTGCGGGCCGATGGGCGCGCCACCTACGGGGATGTGGTCCGCGTGCTCGCGGTCGTCCGCAACGCCGGTATCACGGATGTTGGACTCATCGTTGAAAACGAGGGACGCTGACGTGTCCCGGCGCGTGAAGGACGAACGGTGGAATCCCGGTGGGCGCGGTGTAGGGCTCATTGGCACGGTAATACTGCACTCGATTATCGGGGTGATGTTCTTTGCACACACCGGGTCGGAGCTGCCGGCCACACCACCCGTCTATGCCGTCCGACTCATCGCCGCTCCCCAGATCGAAACCGAGCGGCCCAGGCCCGAGGTCGTTGAGCGCCCCGTGCAGCAGGAACCCGCGGTTCCGATTGCGCCGTCAGAACCGGAGGCGGAAATCGAAGTCCCCCCCGAGACCACGGAGCCCGAGCCCGATCGCGAGCCCGCCCCCCAATCGACACCTGACGTCGAAGTTGCAGAAACCCCTTCCACAGGAAGGGATCAAGAGACGCTGGAGATCCCGGGCGTCGACTTTCCATTTCCCGGGTATCTCAGGAATATCGTGGCTCAGGTGTATCGCCGGTGGAGCCGTCCGTCAGGCAATGTCCGGCTCCGAGCCGAGGTCTTGTTTTTTGTCAGACGTGACGGAAGCATTGCCGACTTTCAGTTCATCGAGCGGTCCGGGAATCTCGCATTCGACCTGCGGGCGCAGGGTGCGGTGGAAGCGGCCGGGAACGCGGGGGCCTTTGGCCCCCTGCCGGACGGGTTCACCGACGACGTTCTTCCGGTAAGTTTTTTCTTTGACCCGAGCACGTTGACCCAAAGGCCCTGATTGTGAATAGAATGTTCTGTCTGCTGGCTGGGCTCGCCGTTCTCACGACGCCGGTGTTGGCTCAGGATCCGGTCGAACGCGGCGTCCGGATAGGTATTACCTATAGTCCGGGAGTCCTGCCCGGCCTCCTCGTCCTGAGTGGCCCGCGATCTCTGGTACTGGATTCGGCGCGGGCAATCCTCGCGCGAGATCTCGACTACAGCGATGAATTCGAGATGATCACCCTTCCGACGGGTGACAGCCTGTCCATTGGCATCGGCCGGGAGGCAACGAGTGAGGTCGTAGCCCCCTCGTCTCTCAACGAAGCCTTCATCAACTACCCGCTCTTTGCCGCGCTCGGCGCAGACTTCGCCATCAACGTGCATGAGGATGTTGACCAGACCGTCGTCGCAACCCTGTTGGACGTCAGAGGCGCCCGCATTCAACGACAGATCCGGCTGACCCAGACGAACCCCACGGATCATGACTTCCGGCTCGAGATCCACAGTGCCGCGGACGAGTTTGTGCGGGCCGTCGTGGGCACACCAGGTGTCGCGTCTACCAGGATCCTCTTCATTAACCGCGGCCGAATCTACCGGACAGACTCGGACGGGGCCGATACGTACGCGATTTCCCCAAGTGATGTCGAAGCGATGTCCCCAGCGTGGACGCCGGACGGCCGTGAGGCCGCCTACATGGAGTTTCCGGGTACGTTGTACCGCCACGATGTTCGGACCGGGACCCGACGGGTCATCGTGCCGACACAGGAACACCAGAATTTCACTCCCGAGTATTCTCCCGACGGGCGGAGTATCGCCTTCTCCCGCGCGACGTCCGACGGGACGCACGTCTATACCTATAACCTCGTTGACGACTGTTGTTTACAGCGCTTGACGGTGGGTCGGCTTTACGATAACCTGTCCCCTACGTTTAGTCCGGATGGGCGGCGGATCGCGTTTGTATCGACCCGATCCGGTATCGCGCAGATCTATGTTATGGGTGCGGATGGCACGGGACAGGAGTTGTTTGCTCCGTTTGACTATGGAGTGACGGGTTCGTCCAATGCCCCCGAGTGGTCGCCGGACGGTGCGTACGTGGCGTTCCATCGCGAGATTGACCGGTCTCCACAGATCTTCGTGATGGAAACGGCGACGCGGACCGTTCGACAGCTCACGAATCTCAACCGGAACTCGGACCCAAGCTGGGCACCGGACAGTCGGCACTTGGCGTTTGTGTCGGAACGTACTGGATCACGGCAGGTGTGGATCATCGATATTCGGACGGGGAAGGTGCGACAGCTGACGCGATTGGGCGAGGCGAGGCTGCCTTCCTGGTCACCGCGAATCATCGAGCAGGTACCCAACAATTAATGGGAGAAAAAATGCGATTCACTGTTCCACTCACCGCTGGGGTTGCTGTCATCCTGGTTGCTTACGCGTGCGGCGGAGGTCCACCCCCTCCACCTCCGGGGCCCGATCTCGATTCCCTGAACGAGGCCCAACGGGTTCGCGATTCGATTGAAGCCGCCCGCCGGGCCCGCGAGGACAGTCTCGAACGGGCCCGCCTCGATCGGGAACGCCTCGAGGCTGCCCGTCGGGACTCACTCGATGCCGTGCGGCGCGCCTCGGAGCGGGTGAGACAACAACTCGAAGTCATGGTACACTATGACTACGACCGATCGAACGTCCGTCCGCAGGACGCGGCCATCCTGGATGCAAAGCTCGCGATCCTGCAGGTCAATCCGGGACTCCGGATCATGATCTCCGGACATTGCGACGACCGTGGATCAGATGAGTACAATCTCGCACTCGGGAATCGCCGCGCCCTGTCCGCCAAGCAGTACCTGGTTGATCGTGGAATCGAGGACAGTCGTATTTCGACCAACTCGTTTGGCGAGGAACGACCACTCGACTCGGCGGCGAACGAAACCGCCTGGGCCACGAATCGCCGGTCGGAGTTCTCGATCACCGCGGGCGGTGCCGAACTCCGAGCGCCGGGAGGCATGTGAGGACGTCGCTCTCCCTTACGGTGTCGTGTCTGGCGGTTGTCCTCAGCGGATGTGCGCTAAAAGGGGACGTCCGCAGGGTTGAGCAGCAGTTGGTCGAGATGAAGAATGAAACGGCCCGCGCCGATTCGGCCCGGGCCGTTTCGTTGAATCGTATCCTGACTGAAATCGAGGAACTCCAGAGCGCGGTACTCGATTCCGTCAATGCCCAACGGGTCTCGTTGCAGGCGCTTCGAGGCGAGATGCGTACGGATCTGACGGAGGTCCAACGTCAGCTCGTCGCGATCCAGGAACTCACGGGTCAGAGCCAGGCGCGACTGACGGAACTGCGATCGCAGCTCGCAGGACGGACGATAACCGGCGGTCGGACTGGCGATCCGAGATCCCCAGCGGATCAGGCACCCGGTGTCGATCAGGACGTGCGGGAATTCTACAATCTCGGCATGGAACAGCTCCGCCAGCAGAGTCGCGAAACGGCGCGGCTCGCCTTCCGCCAGGTGCTGGAACAGTATCCTGATCACCCCTTGGCGGCAGACGCACAGTACTTCCTGGGTGAAACGTTTGAGGTGGAGCACCCCGACTCCGCGGTGTCCGCGTGGGAAATCGTGGTGGATCGGTATCCGGAATCCCGGAGAGCGGCGTCGGCCCTGTACAAGCTCGGTTTGCATGCCGAACAGGCCGGTGATTTGCCCACCGCCCGACTACATTACAATCGGGTTATCGTCGGTTACCCTGATTCGGATGAGGCGCAGCTGGCACGCGCAAAACTTCGTAATCCCTGAATCACAGTCGCGACACAATCCGGTTTCGGAGCTGAAGACGTCGGTCGGGCGTTCTCAGGTGGTTCATGAGCGCTAGGAAGAAGAAAAAGGGGCAGAAACTCTCCGAAATGCCGTTCCTCGATCACCTCGAGGAACTGCGGTGGCGTATCATCTGGAGTGTGGTCGCCGTGATGGTTTTTTCGTTCGTCGGTTACTACCTCGTTCAGCGCTTTGACGTCGTCAGCCTGTTGAAAATCCCAATCGATCCGTATCTCCCCGAGGATCGCGTGCTGGTCTTTACCCGCCCGACGGACGCCTTCCTGATCAGACTCAAACTCTCGATCCTGGGCGGGGTCATCCTGGCCTTTCCCATCATCGTGCATCAGGTATGGGCCTTCCTGGCGCCCGCCCTCTACGAGCACGAACGACGTCAGATTGTGCCGGCGATGTTCGCGGGAACGGGACTTTTCGCGATCGGGGTCTGGATGGCCTACCTGTGGATCCTTCCTGCTGCGCTGGGCATCATGCTGAGTGACCGATTCGTCGGCAGCGGCCTGGAACCACTCATAACAGCAGGAGACTACTTTGCGTTCGCAACCCAGGTGATTCTCGCGTTTGGGGTCGTCTTTGAACTCCCTCTCATCATGGTACTCCTGGCCATGCTGGGAATAGTGGATCCCCGCTTTTTCGCCCGCAACCGGCGATTTGCCGTCCTCTTCGGGACCATCGTTGCCGCCTTCGTCACCCCCCCCGACGTGTTCACGATGCTCATGATGCTGGCTCCGATTCTACTGCTCTACGAGGTGGGTATTGCGATCGGACGAGTCCTCTGGCGAAAGCGTGAACACTCCATCTCGGGCGGGTAGTACTGAGGATAATGTGGTTCACGATTGCACCTCGGCTCGCCGCGATCGGAGTGACGGTGCTGGCCAGCCTGGTCGCGCCATCCACCCTGCGCGCCCAGGACCCGGATTCCCTGCAACGTCGCGCCGACAGTCTCCGAGCTGATTCCCTCGCGCAGGACTCCCTCCCACAACCTCTCGACACCGCGGTTGCGGCCCGTCTGGGCCTTCCCACCAGCCCATCCCGGAGCTTTCCGCAGGCGGATTCAGTCCTGGAACGCCTGCTGGGTCTCGAGGGC
>Ga0302046_10000218_pt1 | contig 61245 bp, 57 predicted proteins | sample RVTome_11_FD_200261 | JGI IMG/M metagenome (GOLD analysis project Ga0302046, IMG submission 200261) | Soil microbial communities from uranium-contaminated site in the Upper Colorado River Basin, Wyoming, United States - RVT147D111 (version 2) ... | reverse complement strand
AGACCCGCGACCTGTTCGCCGAGGCCCGGGTCGATGCCCACTTCTCCGGGCACACGCACGAGGACCGAGTTGCCCGCTACTTCGAAGGGGGCACCGTCCAGACCAACGGACGGCCGCACATGGGTCACCCCCTGGGGGTGCTCAGCCTCGCGCTCCGGAACGACGACCAGATCGACACCGTGCTGGGCCAGGACGAGCTCGGAGCGATCATCCACGAGCCGTCGCATGGGCCGCTCTTCGTCTCCACGACCACCGCGGCCTCCGGTCTCGTTGGCGAGGACTGGGGCCTGGGCGGCTACTGGGGCTGGAGGCTGGCGACCCTCGAACGACGCCCGGATGGCGGCTACGACCCGGTCTCGTTCGGGCACCCGGCAACCCCGGAGTTCCTGGCCGAGCGCGCGGCCGTCCCGGGCAACTGGAACGCGGACCACGCCGAGTATGGCGTGTTCAGCTACCCGTCCTACGACCTTGACCTTGTTGGCCTCGGTGGTGGTGACGGAACGGCGGACTTCGCCACCGCCAAGCTCGACAGCCGCCTGCTCACCGATGTCGAGGTGACGCTTCGCCTGGTCGTGGCGGGGGTCGCCCCGTCCCGGCTGGTCTCGGCGGGCGGGACGATCCTGCGGACGCGAACGGTCGGCGAGACCACCACGGCATGGGTCCGAGCGGTCGTGGACGCCGGATCCCAGCAGCTCGTCGAGGTTCGCGAGGGCACGCCAGCGAGCGGCGGGGACGACGGCCAACCCGAACAGCCGACCGGTCAGGACACCACACCGATCACCGGGGCCGGACAGCTCGGCCAGGTGTTCGGCCTGACCATGCTGGTGATCGCTGCGGCAACCCGACGGCGCCTGCCAGCTGGATGACCTCACGGGTCACCGCACCGACTCCGGTCGCCGCCTACCTTGCGGGTGACCAGGGAGTCGGCCGTGACCACCACCGTCCAGCGCACCTGCCCGCTGTGTGAAGCCACGTGTGGCCTCACGCTCACCATCGAGAACGGCGCCGTCACCCACATCGTCGGCGACGACCAGGACGTGCTGAGCCGAGGCTTCATCTGCCCCAAGGGGGCTTCGCTCGCCGACGTTGACGACGACCCCGATCGTCTGCGCGCCCCACTCGTCCGCCGTGCCGGCGAGCTCGTCGAGGCGACCTGGGACGAGGCGTTCGAGGCCGTCGCGGCTGGCCTGCGGCCGATCCTCGAGGGCGACCGCAACGCGTTGGCCGTCTACGTCGGCAACCCCAACGTGCACACGTTGGCCGGCCAGATCCACCTCAAGCCGATGCTCAAGGCCGCAGGCACCCAGAACGTTTTCTCCGCCTCGACCGTCGACCAGATGCCCAAGCACGTGTCCGCCGGGCTCATGTTCGGCGATCCCACCGCGATCCCGGTTCCCGACATCGACCGGTCCGAGATGATCGTCATCATGGGCGGCGACCCGATGAGCTCCAACGGCAGCCTGTGGACCGTGCCGGACTTTCCCAACCGCCTGCGCGAGCTGCAACGGCGTGGCGGCCGGCTGGTCGTGATCGACCCACGGCGGTCGCGCACCGCGCGCAAGGCCGACGAGCACCATGCCATCCGTCCCGGCACCGACGGCCTGTTCGCGGCTGCCCTCGCCAATGTCCTGCTCGCGGACGGCGCGCAGCCCGGCCACCACCTGGATGGGCACGTTGCCGGCCTCGAACAGCTCGCGGCGGCGCTGAAGTCCTTCACCCCCGAAGCGGTCGCCACCTCCTGCGGCATCGCGGCCGATGACATCCGTCGACTCGCTCGTGAGCTCGCCGAGCGCACCGGGGCGCTCTACGGGCGCATGGGCACGACGACCACCCGGTTCGGCACGCTCACCAGCTGGCTGGTGGACGTCGTCAACGTCCTGGCCGGCAACCTCGACGTCGAGGGAGGCGCCATGTTCCCGGCCTCGGCCGCGCTGGGGGAGGACCGACGCACCCGCCGACCCTTCCGGACCGGCCGGTGGACCAGCCGGGTCGAACAGCTGCCGGAGGTCCTGGGCGAGCTGCCGGTGGCCACGATGGCCACCGAGATGCTGACCGAGGGACCCGGCCAGGTCCGTGCGCTGATCACCTGTGCCGGCAATCCGGTCCTGTCGACCCCCGACGGCCGACGCCTCGACGACGCGCTGGCCTCGCTCGACTTCATGGTCAGTGTCGACCCCTACCTCAACGAGACCACCAGGCACGCCGACGTCATCCTGCCGCCACCGAGGATCCTCCAGCGCGCCCATCTCGACCTGGCCTTTGCCGGCTTCTCGGTCCGCAACGTCCTCAACTGGTCCCCGCCGGTCTTCGACCTTGAGTCCGACCAGCTCGACGAATGGGAGATCCTCGTCACCCTGGCGGCCATCCTGCTCGGCCAGCAGCCACCCGTCGACGTCGATGCGGCCGACGACTTCGTCGCGTACGCCGTCGCCGAACGGTCGACCCAGCTCGTGCCCGACGACATCACCGCCGCCGAGATCCTCGAGATCGTCGGCGGGAGCGGGCCTGAACGGCTCGTGGACATCACCATCCGTGCCGGCGCCCACGGCGACTGGTTCGGCACCCGGGACGGCATCACCCTCGCGACGCTCAAGGAGTCACCGCACGGCGTCGACTTCGGGTCGCTGCGCCCGCGCATTCCATTCACGCTGGCCACCGCCTCCGGCAGGATCGAGCTTTCTCCGCAGCCGCTCCTGGATGATCTGCCTCGGCTCGCCGCCGAGCTCGAGCGCAACGGCAACGGCAACGGCCTGACCCTGGTGGGGCGCCGGCACCTGCGAACGAACAACAGCTGGATGCACAACATCCCGGCACTCGCCCGCGGGGCTGAACTGTGCACGCTGCACGTTCACCCCGACGACGCGACGCGCCTCGGCCTGTCCGATGGTGGCCACGCGAAGGTGTCAACCGACGTGGGCACCATCGAGGCGCTCGTCGAGGTGACCGACGACATCCGACCGGGCGTCGTGTCGCTGCCCCACGGGTTCGGACACGACCGGGGAGGGACCCGTCAGCGGGTCGCCAAACAACGGCCCGGCGTCAGCCTGAACGACCTCACCGACGGCCGGCTCATCGACCCGTTGTCGGGCAATGCCGTGCTCAATGCCTTCCCCGTCGAGGTGGTGAGCGCCTGACGGACGAGCTCGCGCACGTCGCCATCCTGGCCGGGGGCACGTCGCGCCGGATGGGCTCCGACAAGCGGGTGGTGACCATCGACGGGGAGCCCCTGTTGGCTCGCGCCGTGCGGCGAGTCGTCGCGGCCGGCCTGCCCGTGTCCGTTGTCGGAGGCCCGGACGACGTCCCGACTCCGGCCGGTCACCTGGCCGACGCGTACCCGGGCCAGGGTCCGATGGGTGGCGTGCTGACGGCCCTGGGCGTGTTGCCGACGCCGCTGGGGGTCGTGGGCGTGGACATGCCCGACGTGTCACTGCCCCTGCTCGACGCCTTGGCCGCGCGCCGACCGCTGGTCGCCGCCGTCCCGGTCGCGGACGGGCGGTTGCAGGTGCTCCATGCCGCCTGGGGCCCGGACGCCCTTGCCGTCCTGAGGGAGGCGTGGCAGGCGGGTGAACGATCGCTGCGCCGGTTGCTCGCCGAACGGGAGGACATCGATCAGCTCGACGAGGAGACCTGCACGAAGCTCACCGGGGACGTCGTGTGGTGGACCAGCCTGGACACGCCCACCGACCTGGCCCGGCGTCAGGCGCGCTGAGCGGCATCGAGTTCACGGGCCTTCAACGTTCGCTCGAGCGAGTCGGCCTCTTCCAGCAACACTCGCCGCAGCGGGGCGGGCACGTCGCCGTCCAGATGTGTGCGCACCTGCGCCAGCAGCTCGCGGCTCGCGGCGGGGTGCGGGAAGACCTGTTCGGCAAAGTCGATCGCGGCGCCGACGGAGCGCTGCTCCCAGACGGTCTCGAGTGCCTCGAGGTACTTCGACGCGTACGGCGCCAGCAGCTCCGGCTGGTCCATCTGGTTCCAGGCGCCCGCAACCGTGCGTGCGACGGTGTGCGACTGGCGGTGGTCGCTGGCCAGTGAGTTCCACGCCTCGGCCTTGTCGTCGGCATCTGGTCGTGCAGCCCGGGCCGCCCGGGCGTTGCGCTGCCCGACATCGGTCGGATCTCGTGCCAGCTCGGCGTTGATCAGCTCATCGTCGGCGGCACCGGCGTGGGCCAGCGCCGTGACCAGGTGCCAGCGCAGGTCGGTGTCGACCTCCAGGCCCGCGACGGTGAAGGTTCCGTCCAGGACGGCCCGAACGGCATCGCGTTGCGTGCCCCCCCGGGCGCACGTTGCCCAGTGGCGCACCCACGCGAGCTGGGCGTCGCTGCCCGGCTCCGTCTGCTCGACGACGAGGCGGGCGTGATCGGCCATGGTGGCCAGCAGATCGTCGCGGTTGGCCGGGTCCCCGTAGCGGTCGGCCGCAGCAACGGACCGCATCTGGAGACGCTGGAGCATCCCGATGTCGGACTCGTTTGCCAGGTTGTTCATCACCAGACGCACCCAGCGGCTGGCCGGCAGCACCCCGTCACGCACCATGTCCCATGTGGCCGCCCAGACCTGGGCCCGGGCGAGTGGCTCCGCGACGTCGCGGAGTCGGTCAACCAGGACGTCGAAGGATCGCTCGTCGAGCCGCACCTTGGCGAAGGTCAGGTCGTCGTCGTTGACGAGCACGAAGGCGCCGGCCTCGACCCCGACGAGCGCCTCGACCCGTGTCGAGGGACCAGCCACGTCGAGTTCCTCCCGCCTGGTGCGGACCAGCCGGCCACCTTCTTCGTCGTACACGCCGATGGCCAGCCGATGATCCCGAAGGGTGGGGTGATGCTCGGATGCCTCCTGGCGGATGTGGACGTCGACGAACCGGCCGTCGGAGATCGGCGCGTCAAGGTGGAACGTGTTCAGACCCGTGGTTTCGAGCCACTGCCGGGCCCAGCTGCCAAGGTCGCGACCCGAGGCATCCTCGAGGCTTCCAAGGAACTGCGCAAGCTCGGCATTGCCCCAGGCAAACTCGGAGAAGTAGTGCTGGCAGCCCTTCAGGAAGGCCTCCTCGCCCACCCAGGCGACCAGCTGCCGCAGCACCGACGCGCCCTTGGCGTAGGTGATGCCATCGAAGTTCTGGTGGACGCGCTCGACGTCGAAGAGGTCGCTGACGATCGGATGGGTCGTGGGCATCTGGTCCTGGTGCTTGGCCCAGGCCTTTTCGGCGTCGAGAAACGTGACCCAGGCGCCCGTGAACCGGGTGGCCTTCGTGAGCGCCAGCACACTCATGAAGGTCGCGAACGACTCGTTCAACCACAGGTCATCGAACCAGCGCATCGTCACGAGGTCGCCAAACCACATGTGCGCCATCTCGTGCAGCAGCGTTTCTGCGCGTCGTTCCCGGGACGCGTCGGTCACCTTGGACCGGAACACGTAGGTCTCGTTGTACGTGACGCAGCCCGGGTTCTCCATGGCGCCTGCCGCGAACTCCGGGACGAACAGCTGGTCGTACTTGCTGAACGGATACGGGAAGGAGAACGACTGGCCGAACCAGTCGAGCCCGGCCCGGGTCAGGTCGAACAGCTCCTCGACGTCCACGAACTCGGCCATGGACTGGCGGGCATAGAGCGCCATCGGCAGCCCGAGGTGACTGTCGGAGAACTCGGCGTACTCGCCAGCGACGACGGCCGCCAGGTAGGGCGAGATCCGTGGTGTCGTCGCGAACGTCCACGTGCCGGCCTGGCCCTCCGCCGGCCGGTCGGTGCACACGTCGTTGGAGACCACCACCCAGTTGGCCGGCGCGTCAACGACGAAGCTGTACGGCGCCTTGAGGTCCGGCTGGTCGAAGCACGGGAAGACCAGGTGTGCGTCGAAGGGCTCGCTCTGCGAGTGCAGGTAGACACGCTCGTCGGCCGGGTCGCGGAAGAAGTGCAGGCCGCGGCCTTCGTTCGTGAAGCCCATCGTTGCGAGCACGCGCAGCTCGTTGGAGTCCTGGAGATCGTCGAGGAGGATCCGCGTGTTCGCGACGGAGCTGGCGTCCAGCTCGCGACCGTTGAGGACCGCGGACTCGACCCGCAGGGCGGTCAGGTCGACATGGGTGCTGTTCCCGGGCGACGCCGCAAACCGGATGGTCGTCTCGGACCCGAACTCCGATTCGCCCCGGGTCAGGTCGAGGTGCACCTGGTACGAAATGTCGGAGACCAGCGCGGCCCGCGCGCGGGCCTCCACGCGCGTCAGATTCTCGTGTGCGGAGGTCATCCGGGCGATTCCTCGACGGTTTCCATCACGCCCGGGCACATGGCGCGACAGCGGCGTGACGATAGACGGTGTTCCATGGGCCTGTTCACCCCAGTTCGCTCAGCGAGCGCTGCCACCGCGCCCGGCCCCGCCGACGAAGTCCGCCAAACCCTCAAGGACCTCGCCGGAGGCCAGTGACGCTACCCCTCGATCGTGCTCCGCGAGCAGCAAATCGTCGACGGATCCGTCGTGTGCCGCGCGCACGCCGGCGAGGTCGGCACGCATGCACGCCTGCGGGACCGCGGCCAGCTCGGCCGCAAGATCGAGTGCGGTCGCCAGCGCCTCGCCCTGTTCGCAGACGCGGTTGGCGATGCCCATCGCCAGCGCCTCGTCGGCTGGGAGGGCGCGGCCGGTGAGCACCAGGTCGGACGCCCGGGAAACCCCGACCATGCGCGCCAGCCGGATGGTGCCTCCGTCGATGAGCGGCACGCCCCAACGTCGTTCGAAGAACCCGAGGATGGCGTCCTTGGCCACGACGCGGAGGTCCGCCCACAGGGCCAGCTCGAAGCCGCCGGCCACGGCATGACCCTCGACGGCGGCGATGACCGGCTTGCCGGGGTGTCGTCGCGTCGGTCCCAGCGGACCGTCGTGGGTGCGTTCAAGCCGAAGCACGCGGGTCTTGTCCCCGCTGGCGAGCGCCTTGAGGTCCGCGCCGGCACAGAACGCGCCCCCGGCACCGGTCAGGACGATGACGCGGACTTCGTTGTCCTCGTCGGCCGCGTTCACGGCCTTCTCCAGCGCGGCCGCGGTTGGGCCGTCGACGGCGTTGCGCACATCCGGACGGTCGATCGTGATGATGCACGCGTGGTCGCGGCGCTCGATCGCGACGGTCATGACGCCTCCAGCCTCGGGCAGGGCAGGCACGGTACGCCGGCGGGCTCTCAGGGCCCGTTGGTAGGCTCGATCCGACCGCTTCCCGGCCGTTCCTTCGCGGAGACGCCCCATGCAAGAGATCACCAGCCCGAGCGCTGTCGACGTCGCGGCGAACGACACGCCGGCCCGGATGTTCGCTCAGCTCGTCGCGGAGCACCCGGATCGGCCGGCCCTGGCCCACCGGGTGGGCAACCAGTTCGTCGATGTGACGACCCGCCAGTTCGGCGACGAGGTCCGGGCTCTTGCCAAGGGCCTGGTCGCGCAGGGAGTCGAGGTCGGGGACCGCGTGTGTGTCATGGCGCACACGCGGATCGAGTGGACCTGGTTGGACTTCGCGATCTGGGCGGCGGGTGGCGTGACCGTCCCGATCTACGAGACGAGCGCGTCCGACCAGATCGAGTGGATCGCCGGCAACTCCGACGCGGTCGTGATCGTCCTCGAGGATGCCCGGCTCAAGGAGCGCTACGACGTGGTCGCGGCGCAGCTGGCGAACATCAAGGCCGTCTTCGTCATCGAGGACGGGGGACTCGACGAGCTCAAGGCGTCCGGCGCCGACGTCGACGACTCGGTCATCGACAAGCGTTCACAGGCCGCCACCGGCGATGACCTCGCGACGTTGGTCTACACGTCCGGGACCACCGGGATGCCGAAGGGGTGCCACATCACGCACGGCAACCTGATGTTCGACGTGCGCCAGGCCGTTGCCGTGGCCGAGGGAATCCTCGAGTCCGGAGGCTCCACGCTGTTCTTCCTGCCGCTGGCTCACATCTTCGCGCGGATGCTCGAGGTGGGCTGCGTTGCAGCCGGGGTCAAGATCGGTTTTGCCACCGGGATCCCACAGCTCGTCGAGGAGCTGGGCATGTTCCGCCCGACGTTCGCCTTCTCGGTCCCTCGCGTCTTCGAGAAGGTCTACAACACGGCGCGCCAGCGCGCGAAGGACGACGGCAAGGAGCGGATCTTCGACAAGGCCGTCGACGTCGCAATCGACCACTCGCGGGAGACGATGGCCGGGGGCGTGTCGCTCAAGACCCGGGTTCTCCACGCCCTGTTCGATCGCCTGGTGTACGGCAAGCTCCGGGACATCTTCGGCGGCCAGTGCACCGACTCGATCAGCGGAGGCGCGCCGCTGGGGGAGCGCCTCGGTCACTTCTACAACGGCATCGGCGTCACCGTCTACGAGGGCTACGGACTCACCGAGACCTCGGCAGGTCACACGCTCAATCGCCCCGGTGCGATTCGCATCGGCTCGGTGGGCACGCCGTTGCCGGGCTGTTCGGTCCGAATCGCCGACGATGGCGAGGTCATGCTCAGGGGCGACAACGTCTTCAAGGGCTACTGGAAGAATGACCAGGCCACACAGGAGTCGATCGAGCGTGAAGGGTGGTTCCACTCCGGCGACCTCGGTCGGCTCGACGACGACGGCTTCCTGTACATCACCGGCCGCAAGAAGGAGATCATCGTGACGGCCGGTGGCAAGAACGTCGCGCCAGCCGTGCTCGAGGATCGGCTGCGGGCGCACGCCCTGGTCAGCCAGTGCATGGTGGTTGGCGACAACCAGCCGTTCATCGGCGCGCTCGTCACGATCGATCCGGATGTCTTCCCGGCATGGGCGAACGAGCATGGCAAGAGTGGCAAGTCGATCGCGGACCTGACCGAGGACGACGACCTGAAGGCAGCGATCCAGGAGGCCGTCAACCACGCCAACCAGGCGGTCTCGAAGGCCGAGGCCATCAAGGAGTTCCGGATCCTGCCCGAGGACTTCACGATCGAGACGGGCGAGATGACGCCGAGCCTCAAGGTCAAGCGCAACGTCGTCGTCGACAAGTACGGCAGCTACATCGAGGAGATCTACGCCACGGTGCAGCGCATCTAGAGGGCGTCAACCGATCGCTGGCCCACCTCGGTTCGCCAGCCACTCGGCCTCGAGCTCGCCAAGCGCGGTCGCAGGTCCCTGCGAGCCCAGCAGCTCGGCGCGGACGGCCACCCAGTCGTTGCGGGCCGACAGTCGACCCAGCACCGAGTTCAGGCCGACCTGGATCCGGTTGAGGACGAGGTACTCCGGGGGGAAGTTCAGGTCGCGGATGACGCCCATCAGGGGGCTGCGGAAGTCGGTGCCCATCGAGATCACCTCGGCGGCGAACTCCCGGGTGTAGGTGAACGGCTGCTCGGCAAGGATCGGTCGTGCCAGCTTGCGGTACAGCTCCCACAGCACGTCGACCTTCGTCTGGACCCCCTGCGGGATGATTCCCACTTCACGCAGTGCGCGCTCGAAGCGCGCTCGATCGTTCTGGATCGTGGCCTCGTCGATCGCGCGCATCTGGCGGTACTGGTCACGCGTGAACATCTTGACGGCGCCGTAGTCGATGAAGGCGACCTTGTCGTCCATGACCAGGTAGTTGCCCGGGTGCGGGTCGCCGTTGAAGAAGCGGAACCGGGCGAGTGAGCCGAACGCGTATCGGAAGATGATCTCGCCCAGCCACTGCTTGCGTTCGTCGCTGCCGTTCGCCGCGACCTGGTCAAACGTCTGACCCTCGACCAGGTCGCTGACGAGCACATACTCGCGGCAGAGGTCTCGGTGCACCGAAGGCACGTACACGAACGGGTGATCGCGCCAGCGGGTCGCGAAGGCGTTCTGGTAGCTGGCCTCGCGCGCGTAGTCCAGCTCGTCCTCGACCCGGTCTCGGAGCTCCTCCATCAGCGAGCCGATGTCCAGGTTCGGGCTGATCAGGCGCGCCAGCGGCGTGAAGGTCTCGGCGTTGTCGAGGTCGGCCCGGACGGCGGCCGCCACGCCCGGGTACTGGACCTTGACCGCGACCGGCGTTCCGTCATGGAGGCGAGCACGATGCACCTGGCCGATGGACGCAGCGGCGAGCGGCTCGTCCGACCACTCGTCGAAGACCTCCTCGGGAGGTGCGGCGTACGCGTCGGTGACCACCCTGCGGATCGCGTCGCTGTCCATCGGGGGCGCGGCGTCGCGGAGCTGTGCCAGGACGTCGTGGTAGGCGTCCTGGACCTCCGCGGGCATGTCGAAGTCCACGAACGAGAGGATCTGGCCGAGCTTCATCGCCCCGCCCTTCATCTCGCCCAGGACCTCGGCGAGGCGGGTCGCGATCTCCTGGTGCGTCTCGACCGAGATCTCGCCCGATGACAGCTCACGCGCCTTGGCAGCGGCGAGCCCAGCGAGGCTGAGCGCGCCGGTCCGGGCGAGCCGGGCACCGCGTCCGACGCGCCCGCCAAGTTCCCCGCCGGCCACTGTCACTCGGCCATCTCAGCGAGGGGGTTGCCCTCCTCGCGGGCGGCCTCGAGTCGGCCGGCGAGCTCGCGCCGGCGGTCGTCGCTGAGGCAGTCACAGCCCACCTCGTGGGCGGCGTAGTGCCGCACGTCGGTGCGGTGGGTCGGGCAGGACGCGACCTCGAGCCGCGTGATCGGTTGGCTGCGTGCCATCTTTGCACTCCTTCACACGTTGAGCAGCCGCCGTCAGGCGGACCTCACTGTCGGGTTGAGCAGCCGCCGTCAGGCGGACCTCACTGTCGGGTTGAGCAGCCGCCGTCAGGCGGACCTGTTGGTCGGGTTGAGCAGCCGCCGTCAGGCGGACCTGTTGGTCGGGTTGAGCAGCCGCCGTCAGGCGGACCTGTTGGTCGGGTTGAGCAGCCGCCGTCAGGCGGACCTCACGGTCGGGTTGAATCGGAAGTGGACGACGTCGCCGTCGCGGACGACGTAGTCCTTGCCCTCGGCGCGCAACAGGCCCGCGTCGCGGGCGCCGGCCTCGCCGCCATGGGCCACGAAATCGTCGAAGGTCACGACCTCGGCACGGATGAAACCACGTTCGAAGTCCGTGTGGATCTCGCGGGCCGCCCGAGGGGCCGTGGCCCCGGCCGGGATCGTCCACGCACGGACCTCCTGGGGTCCGGCGGTGAGAAACGTCCGCAGGCCGAGGAGCGAGTAGGCGTGGGCGATCAGCCGCTCCAGCCCGGACTGCTCCAGGCCGAGGTCCGACAGGTACTCCGCGCGCTCGGTGGCATCGAGCTCGGCCAGCTCCGCCTCGACCCTGGCGGACACGACGACGACGTCAGCGTCGACTTCCTTGGCGTGGGCGGTCACGGCGTCGACGAGCGGCCCTCCGGACGGAAGGTCCTCCTCGGCAACGTTCGCCGCGAAGAGCACCGGCTTGTCCGTGAGCATGGACAGCTCCTGCCGCAGCGTCACGTCGGCGGGCGTCCATGCGAACGTCCGCGCCGGTTGACCCCCGGACAGGTGCGCCTGAAGGCCGCCGACCCGGTCGCGTTCGACCAGCAGGTCTCGCTCGCCGCCCTTGGCGGCCCGCGTCACCCGGTCCAGCCGCTTGTCGACGGTCTCGAGGTCCTTGAGTGCGAGCTCGGTGTCGATGACCTCGATGTCAGAGATCGGGTCCATCCGTCCCGACACGTGGACGACGTCGGGGTCCTCGAAGCACCGGACCAGGTGGCAGATGGCATCCACCTCGCGGATGTGCGCCAGGAACTGGTTGCCGAGGCCCTCGCCCCTGCTCGCGCCCGACACGAGCCCGGCGATGTCGACGACCTGGAGACTGGTGGGGACGATTCTTGCCGCCTTGACGATGGCCGCCAGTGCCTCCAGCCGCTCGTCGGGAACCGGGACGACGCCCACGTTCGGGTCGATGGTGCAGAACGGAAAGTTGGCCGCCTCCGCGCCGGCGCGCGTGACCGCGTTGAACAGGGTGGACTTGCCGACGTTCGGCAGGCCGACGAACCCGAGTTGGAGGGCCACAGCCATGCTCCGACGGGCGGAAGGGTGGGGCCGAGGCTACCGCTGGGGGTCGGGGCCCCCGTTCACCGTCAGGGCCACCGGTGGCGCTCAGGGCCGGCGGAGGCGCTGGGCCGACCGCCTACGCCGTGAGCAGCAGCGTGGCGTCCTCGGCGGAACCCATGTGGCCGGCAGCGAGGCGTCGGACCAGGCGAAGGGCATTGACCTCGAGCTGGCGCGCCCGTTCGCGGGAGACGCCGATGGCGTCGCCGACGTCCTCGAGGGTGCGCGGCGGCTGACCGTCAAGTCCGTAGCGGAGCACGAGGACGGTGCGGTGGCGCTCCGAGAGCTGGTTGAGGACCGAGCCGATGATCTCGTCCCGCACGACGGTGCCGATCTGCGCCTCGGGGCTCTGCTCCGCGTTCGCGACGAAGTCGACGACCGTGGCGTCCTCGCCACCCACCGGCGCGTCCAGGGACATGACGTCGCGGGCGGCGCGGCGAATCGCGCGGAGGCGGTCGACGTCGAGATCGCAGACGGCGGCGAGCTCGTCGTCGTTGGGTTCGCGCCCCAGGCTCTGGTACAGGTCACTTTCCTTGCGCCGGAGCTTGCCGACGAGCTCGTCCACGTGCGCGGGCAGTCGAACCAGCCGCGAGCGGTCGGCCAGCCCGCGGGTGATCGACTGGCGGATCCACCACATCGCATACGTCGAGAACCGGAAGCCCTTGCGGTGGTCGAAGCGAGCGACGGCCTTCATCAAGCCGAGGTTGCCCTCCTGGACGATGTCGGCGAAGTCGATGCCGGATCGCCGGTAGCGACCCGCGACCGACACGACGAGCCGGAGGTTGGCGTTGGTCAGGCGACGGGCAGCCGCCTCGCCGTCGTCGATGATCCGCCGGAGGCGCGGCCGCTGGGCGGGGGTCGCGTCCGCCAGGAGGCGCATGGCCAGCTCCCCGGCAGCGCGGCGCTTGGACAGGTCGACTTCCTCCTCGGCTGACAGCAATGGAATGCTGCCGAGCTGGTCGAGGTAGCCGGTGAGCGTCTCGGACGTGCTCACGGAGCCAGACACTGATGAAGTCCTGGTACGGGGTGTCCTTCACATCGACAGGTTCCGCGCACGGCTTGAGGATGGTTTGCAAGGGCCATCGGGACCTTGGCGCCTGGCCCGACTGGATAGGGTCACGCGGATGCGTGTCGTGATCGCCCGTTGTTCGGCCGTCTACGAGGGCCGCCTGTCCTCGACCCTCGACGACGCGATCCGGCTCATCATGGTCAAGGCCGACGGCTGCGTGGCCATCCATGCCGACGTTGGGGCCTACAAGCCGCTGAACTGGATGAATGCGCCGAACACGCTGGTCACCGACGACGAGCGCTGGCTGGTGACCAACACGAAGGGGGAGCGGCTTGCCATCGAGCTGCTCGAGGTCTTCGAGGACCTGGAGTTCGAGCTCGACACGGACCGGGGGCTGACCCTCGACGGGGTCGAGAGCCAGCTCCAGTCGTGGCTGGCGTCCGATCCGGCAGTGATGGAGGACGGGCTGCGACTGGTGCGCCGGGAGTATCCCACGGACCTGGGCCCGGTCGATCTGCTCTGCCGTGACGCCGACGGGCTGGCCGTCGCGGTCGAGGTCAAGCGCATCGGCGAGATCGACGGGGTCGAGCAGCTCACCCGATACCTGGCGCGACTCGATCGGGACCCGCTGCTGTCGCCGGTGCGGGGAATCCTCGCGGCCACGGTCGTCAAGCCCCAGGCCAGGGTGCTGGCAGAGTCCCGGGGGATCTACTGCGCCGAGTTCGACGTGGACCAGGTGCGCGGCACCGACGATGGCACCCTGCGGCTGTTCGAGTGACGTCGTCGGCGCACCCAATGGCGCTGCCGACGCTTGAGGAGCAGCTGCTCCCGGGCCTGTGGGCCGGGCGGGTCGAACGTGACCCGGCCCTGACCATGCCGCGCGTGCGGGGACGGTTGCGCCGCTGGTCATACGCCGCGGCTGGTGAGGGCGACACGACGCTGGGCGTCGCGATCGTCGACCTGGGGTTCGTCGCGACGGCGTTCGCGTTCCTGCGTCACGAGGGCGACACGTGGACGTGGGACCACAAGACCCCGTTCGCGCGGGGTGCCCACGTTGCGCGCCGGGCAGCGGAGGCCAGCAACTGGGCGGCGGGCCGGGCTCGGATCGCGATCGGTGGGAACGGCTCGATCCGCTGTGACGTCCCGATGATCAACGGTCCCCGTGTCCGGGCCCGGCTGGACGCCGGGCGACCGGCTGGCGACGTGCCCGCCGTGCTTCGCACCGCAACGGCGGGAGGGGGCTGGAACGTGACCGAGAAGGCGGCTGGCTACGCGGTGCGTGGCATCATCGAGACCGACACTGCCAGTCTTCCGTTCGGCCTTGCCGGCGGCTGGCGCGACTGGACGTGTGGCCGCCAGGACCGGAGGACGACCTGGCGGTGGGCCGCCGGCGCAGGGCGTGGCGCCAACGGCGCTCGCGTGGGGCTCAACGTCTCCACGGGCATGAACGACGCCGAGGCGGGCGAGAACGTCGTGTGGTGGAGCGGCGTGCCCCATGCCCTGGAAACCCACGAGCTGGCTCCGGTCGGACGAGCGCGCGACGGCGACTGGCGGGTGGCCGGCCCCGGCTGGCAGCTGGCCTTCGAGAGCTGCGGCGTGCGCGCCGCCGATGACGACTGGCGGCTGGTGCGCTCGACCTACACCCAGCCGATCGGGATCTTCCGCGGAACGCTGCCGGACCGGGACGGCGCGCCAGTGGAGGTCGAGCTGGTGGGCGTGACAGAGGATCACCTGGCCGTCTGGTGAGTCGCACGCTCCTGGCGGCGTGCGAGGTCGTCGACGGCGCCTCGCAGACCGCCGTCGACGATGGCCGCGGCCTCGCCCAGCGGAAACCAGGCGACGTCAGGCGACTCGCCCGGCGAGGGCACCAGGCTGGCGGCGCCGTCGGCTGCCAGCAGCCAGCGGATGTCGAGATGCAGGTGGCCACGCGGGCCCTCGTGGACATCGACATGGCAGGGGCCGGTGCTGACGTGCTCCGTGAGCAGGCCGGTCTCTTCGAGCACCTCGCGCTGGACGGCGTCCTCGAGGGACTCGCCAGCGTCGACGTGTCCACCGGGCTGGAGCCAGAGGCCCAGTCGCCGATGGCGGTGCAGCAACACCCGGTCGCGATCGTCGACGACGATGCCCGAGGCCGTGACGTGCGCGGGGTCAGCCTGCTCGCTGAAGGGATCCGGCAGCCACGCCAGCAAGGCCCGTATGCGGACGAGGCTGCAGGCTTCGCGGTCGTCGACCGGACCGTGGTCAGCAAGGCTGTCCAGCAGCTGCGAGCCCGTCGCGATCACGCCATGCCGATGTCGGCAGCCAGCTCCTGCGGGGTCCGACGCAGGCCCACGACAAAGGGCCCGAATTCGCCGTAGCGGGCACTGGCCTCGTCATACCTCAGGGCGTACACGATGCGCTTGAGGTCGGCCATGTCGTGGGCGAACAGGGTCACGCCCCACTCCCAGTCGTCCAGGCCGGTCGAGCCCGACACGAGCTGCACGACCCGGCCCGCGAAGGCGCGGCCGGACTTGCCGTGCTCGGCCATCAGCCGGAAGCGCTCGTCGAACGGCAGCGAGTACCAGTTGTCGCCGCCGTCGCGCCGGTGCGACATCGGGTAGAAGCAGGCGACTTCCCAGTCCGGCATTCGGGGGTGCAGCCGGTTGTCGAGATGCTCCGCCATCCGCTGGTCGAACTTGACCAGCATCTCCTCGAGGCGATCGCCCTCCAGACCGCTGTCGCGCAGGCGCACCTCCTCGCGTTCGCGGGTCGGGGTGTACTCCGAGGACTCGGTCAGACTGACGTAGGACCACGTGAGCTCCAGCGCGTGGCCAAGCTGTCCCGTCGTGACGGCAGTCTGGAAGTCGCGGAGCGAGCTGAGGTCCTCGTCGATGGCGACGAGCATGACGTCGGCCTTGTGCCCCAGGACCGAGAAGCAATGCAGCTGGATCCGGGTGCCCCAGCCGGTGAGTGTCTCGGTCAGCAGCGAGCCGGATTCGGGCCCGGGGTTCTCGGTACGCAGCCGCAGGAACAGGTGCAGGACACCCCACCCCTCCGACGGCGTCAGCGGCGAGCGGGTCACTGACCGCCGTCCAGCACGGAGCGCTCGAGCACGTTGCCTTCCGTGTCCAGCTCCCAGACGACGGGGACCCCGGTGGCCAGCTCGAGGTCCAGGACCTGCTGTTCGTCGAGCTGGTCGAGATGCATCGCGATCGAGCGGTTCGAGTTTCCATGGGCGACGACGAGCACGTCGTGGCCCATCCGGATGTCGCCCAGGATGGCTCGCTCGAAGAACGGCAGTGTCCGGGCCGCCGTGTCCTTGAGGGCCTCGCCGTTGGGCGGCGGCGTTGCGAACGAGCGGCGCCAGGTGTGCACCTGGTCGGCTCCGTACCGCTGGGCCGTCTCGGCCTTGTTCAGCCCCTGGAGGTCCCCGTAGTGGCGTTCGTTGAGGGCCTCGTCGCGGATGATCGGCACGTCGAGTCCCGCCGTTTCCATGATCAGCGTCAGCGTGTCCTGCGCTCGACGAAGGGCCGACGTGTAGGCGACGTCGAACGACATGCCCTTCAGCCGTTCGCCGGCGGCTCGGGCCTCCTGTTCGCCGAGCGCGGTCAGCGGTACGTCGACCCAGCCCGTGTAGCGGTTCTGGAGGTTCCACAGCGACTGCCCGTGACGGACCAGTACCAGGGTGGGCACACCGACCTTCCAGAGCAGCGACCCGGCGAGTCTAGGGAGCCCCGGGAACGTGCCCCGTGGGCCGGCCGGTCATCAAACGCCGACGAACTGGTTGACCTGGAAGTGCATCCCGTCCGGACGATCCCACCAGCCCCCCCAGAAGAAGCCCCACCGACCGAAGATCTCGACGATGCGCAGGTCCATGGTCGGGGTCTGCCCCAGCCCGTTGGTCGACACGTTCAGGTCGATCGCAAGGCCCCAGGCATGCATCGAGATGGGCTTGGCGAGGTTCCAGTCGATGTGGCGGGGGACCCAGCATCCGCCGAACTGTGCCGGGTCGATCAGGTCCGCCAGTCCTGCCCGCGCCACCTCGTTGAGGGCGGCAGCGAGCTGGGGGACCATCAGCCGGTTGCACTGGGTGCGGCCGACGATGGGCAGCTCGACCGTGACGATGAACCGGCTGACCCAGTCGCCGAGGATCTGGATTCGGCCGCCGCCGACGTCGGTGTACGAGAACGACTCGAGCGAGCCCCAGCCCACAACGGGGTTCGACGGCTCGTCGAGCCGCTCGAAGGTCCCGCCCAGCGCCGAGGTCACCTGCTCACCCAGCCACACCGGGCCGGTCCCGTTCGTCGCCGCGACGATCGCCAGGTTCCATCCCGACTCGACGAGGTCGGCGACAGCGGTGGCCGCGATGACGACATCGGACAGCGGCGGCGTGGACGTCATGGCCAGCGCGCCGATCCGATAGGACCGCTCCCCGCGGTCGGTGGCGACGGTGATGGTGTCGCCCAGCCCGAGACCGCGCCGCAGGGCGACGTCGTGGCCAACGACGGCGTCACCGTCCAGCAGTCGCTCCCAGACGCCGACGGCCTGGGCAGTGACGTCGGGGGCCAAGGGGCGAAAGGCGACCGGGTCGACCGCAAGGACGGTCAGTGGCTCGTCCCCGGAAACCGTCTGCTCGCCCTCGCCGAACGTGGCCGATCCGGTCACGAGCCCGGCCTCGAACCGCTGCCCTCCCGCGACGTGCTCGACATCGGGACGGGCAGCGATCGTCGCGATCGCATCCGGATCGCCGGCCAGCTCGACCAGGAGGTCGGGTGTGTGGGTGACAACCGAGGGCGCGAGGACGGGCCGAGCGGGATTCGCGGGGGACGCCCGCATCCAGGATCCCGCCAGGACGTCGGCACTGGCGACCGGCGCGACCGGGACGACGGGCAGCCCCGTTGAGGCGAGCGGCAGGGGAGCGGCCGGCCTGTCGGTCCCCCACGTGGCGGCGACGAGCAGCAGCGCGAGCAGCACCGAGAGCACGAGCCGCGGCCGTGCGTGAAGGAGCCTCATGCTGTCGATGACGGCCGACCTCAATCGTCCACGTCGGCGGCCGACTCCGCCGCCAGGACGATCTCGATGAGCCGCTCCCCGAGCGCGGTGAGGACGATGTGGCCCTTGCGCATGCGTGGGCGGACATTGCGATCCTGCCGGATCTGCTTGGCCTTCGTGATGTAGAGGTCGAGGCCCTCGAGCAGCTGGTAGTCCTGGTGGCCTTCGAGGGGCGACTTCGGCAGGGCGATGAGCCCAAGCCGCCGCAGGTTTTCCAGGTAGGCCTGGCTCCGCTCGGGATGACGGCAGCCCGCCCGGTCGGCGGCCATCGACAGGTGGTAGAGCACGGCGTCGGAGCCCGTCCCGACGACCGACGTCCGCATCAGGTCGATGTACGGGGTCGGTCCCTGTTTGGCGAGGAAGGTGAGCAACCGAGCCTCGTCGGGCGACATCTGCGCGATGATCTCCAGCAGGGCCGGCTCCCCGTGGTCGTCGGTGACGTCGGAGGACCGCGCCAGCAGATCCTGGAAGCGGCGACGGAGCAGCTCTGGGGCGTCGACGTCGCGTTCCGGGACCGCGTTGCGCACCGAGGAGACCGCCGAGCCGGCGAGCGTCCCGGCCGCCAGCGACTCGGGCAGCTCGAGCCAGTCCCGGGCGGCGTGGGCGAGCTCGTGCCGCAGCTCCTCGAGCCGCTCCTCGTCCGTGAACTGGCCCACGACCGACGACGTCAGCCGCAGCCCGGTCCCGAACGTCGCCCGCAGCAGCTCGAGGCTGCCACGCACCATGCCGTCGATCATGCCCATGTGTCGATCTTCCTCAGCCACCGGACGAGCCGAACACCAAGGCAGCCTGGGCAAGGCCGGCCAGGCCACCCAGCACTGCTCCCACGGCGATCAGCTTCCACTCGTCTTCTTCGACAACGGGCCGAAGGATGCCTGCGAACTCCTCGTTGTCCAGCGACGACATCGTCTCGTACATGGCCTTCTCGACGAGGACGGCCCGTGACTCGCTGAAGGCGGGGTCGCTCATGGCCACCGGAAGCAGCTCGAGCGTCCGGGTCGCAAGATCCTCCTTGAGCGCCTCGTACTCCTTGGGCCCGACGGCCACCTGCACCGCTGGACGGACGATGCCCATCGCCTCGTCGACCAGTGGTTTCACGTTGTCGAGGATCAGGCGGTGGGTCCGGTCGGCCTGTGGCCCTGTCAGCATCCGGTTCACGAAGGCCTCGATGGTGAGGAACTCCCGCGACGTCGTGTGGGCGAAGTACTCCGATATCTCGCTCTTGCGCTTCAGGAACTGTGCGTGGAGGATGAACGGGCCGATCTTCACCGGCTCGACGGGTTCGAAGATCATCTTGAGGGCCAGCCAGTTGGTCGCATACCCAACGAACAGGCCGAAGACAGGAAGCACCCAGAACTCGTTGAGCCACACCTGCACGCCCATCTGGATCAACCCGAGCACGAACCCGAAGTAGAGCCCGGAGTTGACCAGGAAGCGGAACTCCTTGGCCCCGGCTTCCTGGAAGATGCGGTTGAGCGTCTCCTTGTGGGTCGTCAGCTCGTCGATGACCATCATGCGCATGTCGACGAGCTGGCCGATGCTGTTGCGCAGCTGGCCGACCATGCGGTCCATCGTTCGGGGCAGCAGGGCGGCGGCCCGCGCATAGACCGCCTGGCGGATGGGCTCGGGCGTGTTGGCCCAGAGGCGCGGATACTCCCTGCTGGCCAGCTCGTCCACCAGTGTCGGGACCTGGTGCTTCATGGTCGCCAGCAGGTGCGCGGCGATGCCCTGGGGGTCCATCTCGTCGAGCACCGTCTCGACCGTGCCGATCTTGCCCATCATCCGGTCCATCGAGATGGAGGCCATCTTGTGGGCACGGCTCGGGATGATGCCCTGCCAGCCGAGGTACGGCGGGATCCCGACGAACTCGACCGGGTTGAACGTCATCTTGATCGCCAGCCAGTTGGTGCCCCACCCAATGACGCCGGCGACCAGGGGGATCGTCGCAAATTTCCACAGCGGGTCGCTGTCGCCGCCAGCCTGGGCAAGGATCAACCCGGCAGTGGCAACGAGCAGTGAGGCGGCGACGCCCACGGCGGCTCTCCCCGTCAGCGGGCTGACTCTACGCCGACGGGCCTCGCCGCGTACGCCGGGCTCGGCGGGCGCGAGTGTCAGGCGTTGGCGGACCGGATCAGGTTGAGCGCCGAGCCGGCACGGAACCACTCGATCTGCTCGTCCGACATCGTGTGCCGGGTCGAGATCGTCTCGCTCGTGCCGTCCGCGTGGCGGAGGACCACCTCGACAGGCGTGCCAGTGGCGAGGTCCGCCAGGCCGGTGATCGACACGCGATCCGTGGCCTGCACGCGGTCCCAGTCGGCGGGGTCGGCAAAGGTCAGCGGGAGGATCCCCTGCTTTTTCAGGTTGGTCTCGTGGATGCGAGCAAACGACCGAACGACGATGGCCCGGCAGCCGCGGAAGCGCGGCTCCATGGCCGCGTGTTCGCGCGACGAACCCTCGCCGAAGTTCTCGTCGCCGAACACCATCCAGTCCTGGCCGCGTTCGTGCCACAGTCGCGCAAGCTCCGGCAGCGGGTGGGCGCTGCCGTCGCCGACGACGTCGATGCCCTGGCTGTTCTCCGCGAAGGCGTTGTCCGCCGACAGGTACAGGTTGCCGGAGATGTTCTCGAGGTGGCCCCGGTAGCGAAGCCACGGCCCAGCCATCGAGATGTGGTCGGTCGTGCACTTGCCATGTGCCTTGAGCAGGATTGGCAGGTCGGTGATGTCCCGGCCGTCCCATGCTGGGAACGGCTGGAGCCGCTGGAGCCGATCCGAATCGGGGTCGACGACGACTTCGACGTCGCTGCCCTCGGCCGGCGGGACGAACCCCTCCTCGCCACGCGTGAAACCGCCGGCCGGCAGCTCGGTCCCGACCGGCTCCGGCAGCGTCACCTCGGTGCCGTCGGGTGCCGTGAGCGTGTCGCGGCGGGGGTCGAAGTCCAGCCGACCGGCAAGGGCGAGGGCGATGACCGTTTCCGGTGAGCCGATGAAGGCGAGGGTCTCCGCGTTGCCGTCGTTGCGCTTGGGAAAGTTGCGGTTGAAGGACGTGACGATCGAGTTGGTCTCGCCCTCCTGGATGTCGTCGCGCTTCCACTGGCCGATGCAGGGCCCGCAGGCGTTGGCGAGGACGGTGGCTCCGATCGCCTCCAGGTCCGCCAGCAGGCCGTCACGTTCGATGGTGGCGCGGACCTGCTCCGAGCCGGGCGTGATCATCAGGGTCGTCCGGGAGGTCAGTCCGTGCGCGCTGGCGTGGCGGGCGATGGACGCCGCGCGGGTGATGTCCTCGTAGCTGGAGTTGGTGCACGATCCGACGAGCGCGGCCGACAGCTCGACCGGGTAGCCCTTCTGGGGCGCCTCCTCCCTGAGCGCGGAGATGGGCCGCGCCAGGTCCGGGGTGTGCGGCCCAACCAGGTGCGGCTCGAGCGCGTCGAGGTCGATCTCGATGACCTGGTCGTAGTAGGCGCCCGGATCCTCGTAGACCTCCGGGTCGGGGCGGAGGAGCTCGGCGTGCTTGGTCGCCAGGTCGGCGATCTCCTCGCGTTCGGTGGCCTTGAGGTACCGGGCCATCGACTCGTCGTAGGCGAACACCGACGTGGTCGCACCGATCTCGGCGCCCATGTTGCAGATCGTGCCCTTCCCGGTGCACGAGATCGACTCGGCCCCGGGCCCGAAGTACTCCACGATCGCCCCGGTGCCGCCCTTGACCGTGAGGATCTCGGCGACCTTGAGGATGATGTCCTTGCTGGCGGTCCAGCCACCGAGCGTGCCGGTGATGTGGACGCCGATGAGCCTGGGGACGCGGAGGTTCCACGGCATGCCGACCATCACGTCGACCGCGTCGGCCCCGCCCACACCGATGGCGATCATGCCGAGCCCGCCGGCGTTGGGCGTGTGGCTGTCGGTGCCGATCATCATCCCGCCGGGGAACGCGTAGTTCTCCAGCACGACCTGGTGGATGATCCCCGAACCCGGCTTCCAGAACCCCATGCCGTAGCGCTCGCCCGCGGACCGCAGGAAGTCGTAGACCTCACGGTTGGTCTCGTTGGCCAGCTCGAGGTCGGCATCCGCGCCGACGTAGGCCTGGATCAGGTGGTCACAGTGGATGGTCGTCGGGACGGCAGTCTCGTTCCGGCCGGCGAGCATGAACTGGAGCACGGCCATCTGTGCGGTCGCGTCCTGCATGGCCACGCGGTCCGGGCGGTAGTCGGTGTAGTCCACGCCCCGTTGCAGGCCACCAGCTACAGGATCGTCCAGGTGGGCGAACAGGATCTTCTCGGAGTAGGTCAGCGGTCGGCCGTGGCGCTCACGGGCGAGGTTGATGCGGTCGGCCAGGGCCGCGTACGCGCTCTCGACGAGCCTCGTGGGGGTGCCTGCCGCCGGGTGACGATCGCTCATGGACATCCTTGCGTCGCGTTCGATCCTACAGTCGTCAACGTCGGCGCCGAGGGGGGTATTCGCCCGTCGGGACGGGTCGGGGAGACCGGTTGTGTCGACCCTGTGAACACGCCTGGCCCCGGCCGCCCGATGCTCGTACCTTGCGGTCGGTCACCCGGGAGGACCACCGTGCTGTTCGGCCGCGACAAGACGACCATGGTCACCGGCGAGGGGGCCCTGCCCGACAACCCCGATGCGCTCGAGATCAGCGGCGTCCACGCCGTGCTTTCGACCTCGATGCGACCGCCGTGGCCGGATGGCCACGAGGTCCTGTACGTCGCGATGGGGTGTTTCTGGGGTGCCGAGCGGCTGTTCTGGCAGACCGAGGGCGTTCACACCACGGCCGTGGGCTACCAGGGCGGTTTCACCCTCAACCCGACGTACGAGCAGGTGTGCACGGCCAGGACCGGCCACACCGAGGCGGTCCTGGCCGTCTTCGACCCGACCCGCGTCGGCCTCGACGTGCTGTTCAAGGTGTTCTGGGAGAACCACGACCCGACCCAGGCCATGGGGCAGGGCAACGACATCGGCACCCAGTACCGCTCGATGATCCTGACCACGACCGACGAGCAGCAGGCAGCGGCCGAGGCCTCGCGGGGCGCCTACCAGAAGGCACTGACCGACGCCGGCTTCGGCGACATCGTCACCGAGATCGTGCCAGCCGGGCCGTTCTTCTACGCGGAGGAGTACCACCAGCAGTACCTGCACAAGAACCCGTACGGCTACTGCAACCATGGCTTCTGCCAGGTCAGCTACGACTGAGCACCGTGTCGGAGACAGGAGATGACGAGGTCACGTTCGACCTCGCGGATCGGGACAGCGCCCAGTTGCGCGCGGGCCTGCCGCTGGTCAGAACGCTTGCCGGCGCCTACTTCCGGGCACGACTGCACCACATCGATCGTGTCCCGGATGGCCCCGCGCTGATCATCTCCAACCATTCGGGCGCCCCGCTTGCGGTCGACGCGCCGATCTTCGCGGCCGAGTTCGCGCACCGGTTCGGCGCCGAACGACCGCTGTACCTGGTGACCGCGGATGCGACCATCAACAGCCCCCTGGGGCCGCTGCTGCGCAAGTGGGGCCTCATCCCGGCATCGCCGGCAAACGTCGACCACGCCCTGAAGCAGGGTGCCACGGTCATGGTGTTCCCCGGCGGCGACTATGACGCGGTCCGCCCCACCAGCGTGCGCAACGTCATCGACTTCGGTGGGCGCAAGGGCTTCATTCGCTCGGCACTGAAAGCCGGCGTCCCGATCGTGCCGGTGGTCTACATCGGCGCCCACGAGACGCAGCTGTACCTGACCCGCGGCGAGAAGCTCGCGAAGGCCCTGCGCTTTGACAGGATTGCCCGCGTCAAGATCTTCCCGGTCCAGTTCGGCTTCCCGTTCGGCTTCTCGCTGGGCGGCGTCCTGCCGTTGAACCTGCCGCTGCCGTCCAAGATCGTCGGAGAGGTCCTCGACCCGATCACTCTCGAGCAGTTCGGCGAGCAGCCCGACATCGACCAGGTCTACGAGCACATCTCCTCGGAGATGCAGACCGTCCTGGACCGGCTCGCGAAGGAGCGCCGCTTTCCCGTGATCGGCTAGCGAGGGACCCGCGGCTGCCGCCCCGTAGTGTTCACCGTGCTGCCGGTCGCGGGAAACGACGTGAGCTTTCCAGGGTCGGGTGCGCCGCTCGCCGCCGGCGAGACGGTCGTGCTCTCGGACCGCAAGCAGCGGCGTTACCTGCTGACGCTGGTCGCAGGGGAGCAGTGGCACTCACATGCCGGGATGCTGGCGCACGACGAGCTGATCGGCGCAGTCGAGGGAACCGCCCGGCGCACCAACCGCGGCATGGAGATCGTCGTGATGCGCCCGACCCGCGAGGACTTCGTCCTCAAGATGAGGCGGGGCGCCCAGGTCGTCTATCCGAAGGACCAGGCGATGATCGTCGCCCTGGCGGACATCCGGGCCGGAATGCACGTCGTCGAGGCCGGGACGGGTTCCGGCGCACTGACGCTCGCGCTGCTCGACGCCGTCGGCACCGCGGGCCGGGTGACCTCCATCGACCGACGCCAGGACCACCAGGACGTCGCAGCCGCCAACATCACGGCGTGGCACGGGGCGCGGCCGGAGAACCTCGACCTGGTCGACGGCGACGTGAACGAGCTGCTGGGCGAGGTGCCAGGCGTGCACCGGGTCGTGCTGGACCTGCTGGAGCCGTGGACTGCCGTACCGGCCGCGGCCACGGCCCTCGCACCCGGCGGGATCCTGGTCGCCTACACCCCGACTGTCCCCCAGGTCATGCGGCTGCATGAGCAACTCGATGCCGACGGGCGCTGGGCCAACGTGGAGACGAGCGAAACGCTCGTGCGGGGATGGGACGTGGCCGGCCTGTCCGTGCGGCCGGCACATCGCATGGTCGCCCACACTGCCTTCCTGACGCGGGCGCGCCGCGTCCCGCGACCCCAGGGTGGTCCGCCCAGCGGCGGCCGGTGACCACCCGGAGGTCGCTCGGGGATCTCAGGGGCCCTTTCAGGGAATCCCCGGATGGCGTTGTGCGCTGAGGTCGGGGCAGAATGCCGCACCTCGACCGGACGACAGAGGGGACCCGATGTTCGCACGCCTTGGAACGTTCAGCCACGACCACCGCCGGCTGATCCTGGTCCTGTGGATCATCGTGCTGGTCGGAGCCGGCGCAATCTCGGGCGTCACGGGGTCGGCGTTTCGCGACGAGTTCAACCTGCCGGACGTGGAGTCGAGGACCGGGTTCGACATCCTCGACGAGCACTTCGGCGGCGAGGGAACCGGCGTCACCGGAACGGTCGTCTACCGGGCCGAGCAGGGGGTCAACGACCCACAGGTGGTCTCGGCGATGGAGGAATTGTTCGCCCAGATCGCCACCTGGGACGACGTCGTGCGGGTTGTTTCCCCCTACAGCGAACAGGCGCAGCAGCAGGTGTCGGTTGCCGGTCCCGCCGCCGGCCAGATTGCCTACGCCAACGTCGAGTTCCCCGACGACCTGGACTTCACCCGGGCAGCCGAGATACGGGACGACATCGTCGCCGCGATCCCGCAGGTCGAGGGCCTTCAGGTCGAGCTGGGCGGCTTCATCTTCGCCGAGTTCACCGAGCCCACGGCCGAGGCCATCGGACTCGGGTTCGCGATCGTGATCCTGATCGTCGCGTTCGGGTCGGTGCTCGCGATGGGGCTGCCCGTGACCATCGCGCTGTTCAGCATCGGCATCGGGGTCTCGCTGATCACGGCGGTGAGCAACGCCGTGGCGATTCCCGAGACCTCGACGTTCCTGGCCATCATGATCGGGCTTGGCGTCGGCATCGACTACGCCCTGCTCGTCGTGACGCGGTACCGCGAGCTGCTGCACGCCGGGCGCGACGAAGGCGAAGCCATCGCCATCGCCCTCGACACGGCCGGGCGGTCGGTCACGTTCGCCGGGATGACCGTCGTGATCTCGTTGCTCGGGATGCTGCTGATGGGGGTCAGCTTCGTCAACGGGATCGCCCTCGGCGCCGCGTTCGTCGTCCTGGTCACCATCGTGGCGTCACTGACCCTGCTGCCGGCGCTGCTGGGTCTGGCTGGAGACCGGCTGGAGCGGACACGCTGGCGTGGCCTGATCGCCGCGGGTCTCATCGCGGTCGCGCTGGTCGGCGTTGGCCTGGACCTGTTGCCACTGCTCTTCGCGGCCCCCGTCGCGGCCGTCGTGCTGGTCGCCGGCTTCTTCGTCCCGATCCTCAAGCGGGAGGTGCCGCGTCGGGAGCGCCGGCCGGTCCGCGAAACCCTGGCCTATCGCTGGAGTCGCCTCATCCAGCACCACCCATGGCCCGTCATGCTGGCCTCGGCCATCGGCCTGCTCGTGCTGACGGTTCCGCTCCTCGGGATCCGACTGGGATTCGCCGACGAGAGCAACTACCCGAAGGACACGTCGACCCGCCAGGCCTACGAGCTGCTGGTCGCGGGCTTCGGCGCAGGCTTCAACGGGCCGTTCCTGCTGGCCGCGGAGCCAGGCGACGGAGCCGACGTGGCGCCCGACCAGCTCCAGGCCGTGAACGTCGCGCTGGCCAACGACCCCGGCGTGCAGTTCGCGAGCCCGCCGATCCCGAGCCCCGACGGCCAAGCCGTGATCTGGCAGGTGGTCCCGACGACCGGGCCGCAGGACGAGGTGACCGAGGCGACCGTGCACCGCCTCCGCGAACAGCTGCTGCCACCCCTCGAGGCCCAGCTGGGATTCGACGTCAACGTCACGGGGTCGGTGGCCGTCGCCCTGGACTTCTCGGACTACCTGACGTCGCGGTACCCGTACTTCATCAGCGCGGTCCTGGTCCTGTCCTTCCTGCTGCTGCTGGCCGTGTTCCGGTCGGTGCTCGTGCCGCTCAAGGCCGTGGTGATGAACCTGCTGTCGATCGGGGCGTCCTATGGCGTCATCGTCGCGATCTTCCAGTGGGGGTGGGGCTCGGACATCACCGGGGTCCAGCCGGCGCCGATCGAGACGTGGGCACCGATGATGCTGTTCGCCATCGTGTTCGGGCTGTCGATGGACTACGAGGTGTTCCTGCTGTCCCGGATCCGGGAGGAATGGACGCGAACGGGTGACAGCCAGACGTCGGTCGCCGACGGGCTGGCGGCAACCGCAAAGGTCATCACGGCCGCCGCGTTGATCATGGTGGTCGTGTTCGGCAGCTTCCTGCTCGAGACCGATCGCGTCTTCAAGCTGATGGGCACTGGCCTCGCCGTCGCGATCCTCCTCGATGCGACCGTGGTCCGGATGCTGCTGGTCCCCTCGACGATGGAGCTGCTCGGCGATCGCAACTGGTGGCTGCCCGCATGGCTCGACCGCGTCCTGCCCCGTTTCGACGTCGAGGGCCACGCCCCGTTGCCCACCGCGGACGCCCAGGATCCCGACGCGGAGCCCGAGCTGGCCCGTGTCGACGCCTGACGGCGAGTGTCACCCCTGCCCATCTGGCCGATGACGGGGGCCCGACCGGGGCCACTCGCCCGACCGCATTTGGGAACGAGGTCCCGCGACGTCGCGTTGAGGGCTTCATATACTCGATTTCGCGACGAACAGGGGTGTCATGCCCAGCGAGCAGCCCCGGGACCGTCGTCCGGACGCACGGGACGACGACTTCGAGTTCGTGCGCCCGATCCCCGCTTCGGCGCACGTCGACCACGTGCACAGCGACGACCCGGCTGACCTGGCCGCCGAGCTGAAGATCCTCCGTGACGAGGTCGAGGTGCTCCGGCGCCAGCTCGACACGGCCCCGCTCCGGATCCGGACCCTCGAGGAACGGCTGCTGGAGACCAAGGGCAAGCTCCAGGCCGCGCTCGGCCAGAACGACAAGCTGGCCGACACGCTCCGCGTGGCCAAGGAGCAGCTCGCCGCGCTGCGCGAGGAGGTCGAACGGCTCTCGGCACCGCCGCAGAGCTACGCGTCGTACCTGGAGCCCAACGACGACGACACCGTCACGATCGTGTCGTCCGGTCGCAAGATGCGGGTCAAGCTCGGTCCCGACGTGTCGCTCGGCGACCTGCGCCCTGGCCAGGAGGTCCTGCTCAACGAGGCCATGAACGTCGTGGAGGTTGGCCGATTCGAGGACCGGGGCGAGATCATGATGGTCTCCGAGCTCCTCGACGACGGGCGGGCCGTCGTCATCGGGCACACCGACGACGAGCGTGTGGTCCACCTCGCCGCCCCGCTGCTCGACGGGCCGCTCAAGTCGGGCGACAGCGTGCTCGTCGATGCGCGTGCCAACAGCGCCATCGAACGGATCCCCAAGGCCGAGGTCGAACAGCTGATCCTCGAACAGGTGCCGGACATCACCTACGAGCAGATCGGCGGTCTGGGGGAGCAGCTGGAGGCCATCCGCGACGCGGTCGAGCTGCCGTACCTGCATGCCGAGCTGTTCGAGGAGCACCAGCTCAAGGCACCGAAGGGGATCCTGCTGTACGGGCCACCTGGGTGTGGCAAGACGATGATCGCCAAGGCCGTGGCCAACGCACTGGCCCAGCGGGTGCGCGAGAAGACCGGTCGCGACGACGTTCGGTCGTTCTTCCTCAACGTCAAGGGTCCCGAGCTGCTCAACAAGTACGTGGGCGAGACCGAGCGGCAGATCCGCCTGATCTTCCAGCGCGCCCGCGAGAAGTCCTCCGAGGGTCACCCGGTCATCGTCTTCTTCGACGAGATGGAGTCGCTGTTCCGCACCCGCGGCTCGGGGGTCTCGTCGGACGTCGAGACCACGATCGTCCCGCAGCTGCTGGCGGAGATCGACGGTGTCGAGTCCCTCAAGGACGTCGTGGTCATCGGTGCCTCGAACCGCGAGGACATGATCGACCCGGCGATCCTCCGTCCCGGCCGGCTCGACGTGAAGATCAAGGTCGACCGCCCCAACGCCGACGCTGCTCGCGAGATCTTCGCGATCTACCTGCACGAGCACCTGCCGTTGCATGACGACGAGCTGGCGGCCCACGGATCCGCGACCGCCGTCATCGAGCAGATGATCGACGCGACCGTGACGAAGATGTACTCGGAGGACGACGACACCCGGTTCCTCGAGGTCACCTATGCCAACGGCGAAAAGGAGATCCTCTTCTTCCGGGACTTCAACTCGGGCGCCATGATCGAGAACGTCGTCTCCCGCGCCAAGAAGTACGCCATCAAGCGGCTGCTGGCCACCGAGGAGCGAGGCCTGAAGACCACCGACCTCATCAGCGCCATCAAGGACGAGTTCCGCGAGAACGAGGATCTCCCCAACACGACGAATCCGGACGATTGGGCTCGGATCTCGGCGCTCAAGGGCGAACGGATCGTCTACATCCGTACGCTGATCAGCGAGGGCCAGCACCCTGGTCGGGCCATCGAGAACGTGAACCCGGGCCAGTACCTGTAGCCCACGCGTCGCCGTTCGCACGGGCGACGGCCACGAAAGGGCAGTCTCGAAGATGGCAGTCCCCAAGTTCGTCGGGATCGAGACCGAGTACGGCATCGCGGTCACGGGCACCGAGGCCGACGTCAACCCGGTCCTGGCCTCGTCGATGGTCGTGGCCGCCTACCGCCGGGCCGACCGCGACGTCCGTTGGGACCACACCGACGAGCACCCGCTGCGAGACGCCCGTGGCTACGACGTCGCGGACCCGCACGAGCCGCCCACCGACGACGACCTGGGCCTCGCCAACACGGTGCTGACCAACGGCGCCAGGTTCTACGTCGACCACGCTCACCCCGAATACAGCTCACCCGAGTGCACCAACGCACGTGACGCGGTGATCTGGGACAAGGCGGGGGAGCGGATCCTCGAGGACGCGGCCCGGCGTGCCGCCGAGACCCTGCCCCCCGGCGCGCGCGTCCTGATCCACAAGAACAACACTGACGGCAAGGGCGCTGCGTACGGCACCCACGAGAACTACCTGGTGGACCGGGCGGTTCCGTTCGGGCGGCTCACCCGACAGTTGATCCCGTTCTTCGTTTCCCGCCTTCCCTACGTGGGCTCGGGTCGGCTCGGCTCCGAGCTGGACGACAACGTTCACTTCCAGCTGTCGCAACGGGCAGACTTCTTCGAGGTCGAGGTCGGGCTCGAAACGACGCTGAAGCGTCCACTGATCAACACGCGCGACGAGCCGCATGCCGACCCCGACCGGTTCCGGCGACTCCACGTCATCAACGGCGACGCCAACCTGTGCGAGGTCGCGACCTTCCTCAAGGTCGGCACGACCATGCTGGTCCTGGAGGCGTTGGAGGCCGACGCCCTCGACGACATCCCGCTGCTGGACCGTCCCGTCGAGGCGTTCCACCGGGTCAGCCACGACCTGACGCTGAGCCAACCGCTCGCGACCGACGGCGGGCCGACGATCACGGCTCTCGAACTCCAGGGGCGGTACCTCGAGGCGGCCAAGCGACACGTCAAGGAGGCACGCGACCTCGATGACGTCACCGCCGACATCCTGGCCCGCTGGGAGGCGGTCCTCACCGCCGCGGAGGACGATCCCCGGTCGCTGGCCGGCACCGTCGACTGGGCCACGAAGCTTGATCTGCTCTCCTCGTACCGCGAGCGGCATGGGCTGGACTGGGACAGCGACCGGCTCAAGGCCGTTGACCTCCAGTACCACGACGTCCGCCAGGACCGTGGCCTCTACAACCGGCTGGTGGCCCGCGATCGGGTCGAACGGCTGGTGTCGGAACCCGAGATCCAGCATGCCCGCGAGCACCCGCCCACCGACACGCGGGCCTGGTTCCGAGGCGAGTGCCTGCGCCGCTACCCCAAGCAGGTCGTCGCCGCCGGCTGGGACTCGCTCATCTTCGACGTCGGCCGCGACTCGCTCCAGCGGGTCCCGATGATGGATCCCGGCAAGGGCACCAAGGCACACGTCGGGGAGCTCTTCGACGAGGTTGCCGACGCAGCCGAGCTGCTCGACCGTCTCACGGAGTGATCGATCCGGCCCTGCCTGCGCTGGGTTGACGCAGCCCTCGGCGCGCCAGAACCGCAAGGACGTACGCTCGTGCTCGTGAACCGGCAGGAGGCACGTCCATGAGCGAAGGCCAGGTCCAGAAGGGCGGTTCGTCGCGCGACCGGGACGTCGAGGAGGTCGAGGCGACCGTCGAGACCCCCGAGGAGACCCGCGAGCTGCTCGACGACGTGGACGAGCTGATGGACGAGATCGACGACGTCCTCGAGGAGAACGCCGAGGAGTTCGTCAAGAACTACGTCCAGAAGGGTGGTGAGTGACGGACTCGCTGGCGAACCTCTTTCCCCGGCCATTCGAGGCCAGCTCGTCCTCGTTCGTCGAGCTGCTCTCCGGCCAGCGGCCGCTGCTGGAGGGCCATGGGGCCCCCGTCCCGGACGAGTTGCGACAGTTGATGGTGGATGGGACGACCGTGGTGGCCCTGACCTGGGCCGACGGGGTGGTCATGGTCGGCGACCGGCGCGCCACCGCCGGGAACTTCATCGCGCACCCCGACATGCGCAAGGTGTTCGAAGCCGACACGATGTCGGTCATCGGCATCAGCGGCTCGGCCGGGCCGGCCATGGCGCTCGCGCGGGTGTTCGCCACCGAGCTGGAGCACTACGAGAAGGTCGAGGGCGAGCCGCTGTCGCTCGAGGGCAAGTCCAACCAGCTCGCAAACATGGTCCGCGGCAACCTGCCGATGGCCATGCAGGGCCTGGTGGTGGTCCCGCTGTTTGCGGGCGTCGACCGGCACACCGGCGAGAAGAGCATCTACGAGTACGACCCCGTCGGCGGTCGTTACCTCGCCCGCGACCACGCCGCCACCGGCTCCGGCTCGCTGACCGCGCGAGCCGTCCTCAAGCGGGCAGCCGACCCCGAATCGACGCTCGACACCGCCGTGACGACCGCCCTGGAGGCCCTGTTCGAGGCTGCGGATGCGGATTCGGCGACCGGTGGCCCCGACTTGGTGCGTGGCATCTACCCCCTCGTGGCCGTGGTCGACGCCGACGGCTACCGCGAGTTGGTCACCGACGACGTCGAGGCGCGCAGCCGGGCGCTGCTCGACGCGGCATCCGACGCCTGAGCAGCCGTCCCGACCGGAGCCGACCCATGAGCGCACCGTTCTACGTGGCCCCCGAACAGGTCATGAAGGACCGGGCCGAGTACGCCCAGAAGGGCATCGCCAGGGGCCGGGCGCTCGCCGCGATGGAGGTCGACGAAGGCGTGGTCTTTGTCGGGGAGAACCCCTCCCGGTCGCTGTACAAGACCTCGGAGATCTACGACCGGATCGCCTTCGCCGCGGTCGGGCGCTACAGCGAGTTCGAGTCGATGCGGGTGGCCGGCATCCGGTTGGCCGACGTGAAGGGCTACCAGTACGGCCGCAGCGACGTGAGCGCCAAGACCCTTGCGAATGCCTACAGCCAGGCGCTTGGCACCATCTTCATGTCGGGAGACAAGCCGTACGAGGTCGAGCTCATCGTCGCCCAGGTCAACGACGATGGAGTCGAGCTCTACCACATCCTCTATGACGGCTCCCTCGTCGACGAGCATGGAACCATCGCCATCGGGGGGCAGGCCGAGCAGCTGACCTCCGCCCTCCAGGCCGACCACGACCCCGGCATGGACCGCGACGCCGCGATCCGGCTCGGTGCGCGGGTGCTGGCCGACGTCGTGGACCGCGAGCTGCCGGCAGAGGCGCTGGAGGTCTCGGGACTCGACCGGCGCAACGGACGCCGCCGGTTCTTCCGCCTGGACCCGGACGAGGTCACCTCGATCCTGGGCTGATCGCGCTCGATGCGGGCGAGGACGGCCCGGGTGTGGAACCCTTCCATTCCCGACGGGTGAAGTCAGCGCGTGCAACGACGGATCTTCGGCATCGAGAACGAGTACGGCGTCACGTGCACGTTCCGCGGCCAGCGGCGCCTGAGCCCCGACGAGGTCGCGCGCTACCTGTTCCGCCGCGTCGTGTCGTGGGGCCGATCCTCCAACGTCTTCCTCGAGAACGGAGCCCGGCTCTACCTCGACGTCGGCTCCCACCCCGAGTACGCCACGCCGGAATGCGACTCGCCGCTCCAGGCCATCCAGCACGACAAGGCGGGGGAGCGGATCCTCGAGGCGCTCGTGCGCTCGGCCGAGCTGCGGCTGCACGACGAGGGCATCGCCGGGCGGATCTCGCTGTTCAAGAACAACACCGACTCGGCCGGCAACTCGTACGGCTGCCACGAGAACTACCTGGTTGCCAGGGTCGGGGAGTTCCAGCGGCTGGCCGAGGCCCTCATCCCGTTCCTCGTCACGCGGCAGGTGTTCGCCGGCGCCGGCAAGGTCCTCCAGACGCCACGGGGCGCCATCTTCAGCCTGGCCCAACGTGCCGAGCACATCTGGGAGGGCGTTTCGTCGGCCACGACGCGGTCACGGCCGATCATCAACACCCGTGACGAGCCGCACGCTGACGCCGAGCGCTACCGGCGACTGCACGTCATCGTCGGTGACTCGAACATGTCGGAGTACACGTCATGGCTCAAGGTCGCCACGTGCGACCTGGTGCTGCGCATGCTCGAGGAGCAGGCCGTCATGCGGGACCTGTCACTGGAGAACCCGATCCGTGCCATCCGCGAGATCAGCCATGACATCACGGGCACGCGGCTGATCCGGCTCGCGAACGGGCGCGAGATGAGCGCGCTGGACATCCAGGAGGCCTACCTGGACCGCGTTGACCGGTTCCTGTCCGGCAGCCACGGCTCCGACGAGGAGGCCAAGCGGGTCGTGGCCGAATGGGCGCACGTGCTGCGCCTGCTGCGAGCTGACCCGATGGCGCTCGGACGACAGCTCGACTGGGTGGCCAAGTACCAGCTCATCGAGCAGTACCGCGCTCGCCACGACGCGGCCCTGGCCGATCCCCGCGTCGCGATGCTCGACCTGTCCTACCACGACGTGACGCGGTCCCGTGGTCTGTACTACCTGCTCCAGCGCCAGGGGAGGGTCGAGCGGCTGCTCGACGACGAGGGGATCGACGAGGCCATGGAGGAGCCGCCTCCAACGACCCGGGCAGCGCTCCGCGGCCGCTTCATCCGGCAGGCCAAGGTCCGTCGTCGCGACTACACGGTCGACTGGGTGCACCTCAAGCTCAACGACCAGGCCCAGCGGACCGTGCTCTGCAAGGACCCGTTCGTGCACGACGACGAGCGCGTCGACAAGCTCATCGCGAGTATGTGACCGCCGCCATTTCTAGACTCGCGGGCAGGCAGGACGCGAGGCGGCATGGGTGATCGGGCAGAACGACTCGTCAACCTGACCATCGCGTTCCTCGAGGCCCGCGCCCCGATGACCCTGGCCGATCTGCGCCGCAAGACCACCTGGTACGACCAGGCCGACCCGGAGGCAGGGCGCCGAATGTTCGAGCGCGACAAGGACGCGCTGCGCTCCCTGGGCATCCCACTGCGGACCGTTCCGACGACCGGCGCGAGCGGCGACGTCGGCTACATCCTGGACCGCAAGGAATACGAGCTGCCGGCCGTCGACCTGTCGGTCGAGGAGATGAGCGCGCTCGGCGTTGCGCTCGGCGCCGTGACGGACAGCTCGGCCGCGAGTGGGTACGCCAAGGTGTGGGCCGCCGGCCCTGACCCGGGCCGGCCACCTCGCAGCCCCGCTGTCGCCCAGGCCCTGCCGCCACAGGCCGACACGCTCAGCGAGGCGATCGCCGCTCGCAGGTGCGTCGCCTTCGGCTACCGGACCGCTTCGGGCGACGAATCGAGACGCACGATCGATCCGTGGACGCTCGTGTGGCGGCGCGGTCGGGCCTACGTCGTCGGCCGCGACCACGACCGTGACGCCCAGCGGGCGTTCCGGCTCGACCGCATCAGTGGCAGCGTCACCGAGGTCGGGGATGCCGACGCGTTCACGACCCCGGAGCACCTGGACGTCGCGGCGGCCACGGAGGTCCCCGGGGCCGCAACGATCAGCGCCACCGTCGTCGTCGAACGCCAGCACCGGTGGCTGGTCGAACGCGAGGGTGGCATCGAGATCGACCGCTCGGAGCGGACCGTCACCCACCAACTGGTCGCGCCCCGGGAGGCAGTCGTCCAGCTGGCATGCGAGCTCGGTGCGCGGGGTCGGGTCATCGAACCACCGCAGGCCGTGGCGGCGGTGGTCACCGCCCTGGAGCGGATGCGCGACACCCATGTGGACGGTGCGCCATGACGGCCGTCGAGGACGCAGCCCGGATGCTCACGCTCGTTCCATGGCTGCTCCAGCGGCCGGGCGCCTCGGTGGCGGAAGCCGCGGCCGCGATGGGGGCAACGCCGGCCCAGGTCACGGCTGACCTGCGCCGCCTGGACTTCTGCGGGTTGCCCGGACTCGGCGGTGGTGACCTGATCGAGGTCCACTGGTTCAACGACCGGGTGATCCTCCAGCTCGCAGACGAGCTCCGCCGGCCATTGCGGCCGACCCGGGGCGAGGCGGTCCGCCTGTTGCTCGCAGCCGAGACGGTGATCGAGGCGTCTTCCGAGCCCCCCGCCGCCCTGGTCAGCGCCCTCGACAAGCTGCGGGCGGCCGCGGGCATCCCGCCGGACGCGGTTCACAGCGTGGTCGACCCGTCGCCCTGGCTGGAGCAGCTGCGAGACGTGCTGGCCTCGGACCTGTGCATCGAGATCGACTACCAGGGCAGAGATGACGGGGCCCCGCGCACGCGCATGGTCGACCCGTGGCGGCTGGAGCTGCTCGACGGCCACTGGTACCTCCACGGCAGGGACGTGGACATCGACCAGGGTCGGGTGTTCCGACTGGACCGCGTCTCGGGCGTGGTGGCGACCGACCGGCGCCGCGGCCCGGTGCCCGACGTCCTGCCGACGCCCAGGTACGAGCCGGGGGAGGAGCAGCAGGTCGTGGTCGAGGCGGGGCCCGGTGCGCGATGGCTCGCGTCGGCCCTGGACGATGTCGAGCAGACGGACGCCGACGGCACGTGGATCCTGACCTTCGGCACGGACGCGCTCGCCCACGTCGCGACGCTCGTCGAGCGTGCTGCCGGCGACGCGGTGGTGCACGAACCGGCCGAGCTGCGCAGCCTCGTTGCAGACCATGCGGCGCGGGCACTGACCGCCTACGCCGCCCCGCGAGGCCGCTGAGCACCGGATTCCTGACGGCAATCCCGGCCCGCTCGGGACCCCGGACCCGGGGGTGACTGGTCACTTCGGGCCATCATTGCTCCAAGTGGGACTTGGGTGTCAACCCCGGCGGGCCGTCTGCCGATGAACCCCTTGGACCCGAGCGGAGAAGTTGGCAATGACCCGCATACGAGCCACGTGCCCAGTCTGTGGTGAGGTTGAGCTCACGACGCGCGACGTGAACGTGCGCGTGCTCACCGACGACGTGGGGGACGTCCTCGACGGCAGCATCTACCGGTTCCGGTGCCCCAGCTGCGAAACCATGGTCACCAAGTCGGCCGACGAGCGGATCGTCCAGCTGCTGGAGACCGGTGGTGTGGCCATCACGCGGACCTGCATGGATGCGGTTGCCGACAACCCGTCGATGATCGGCGTTGGGCTCCCGACGCACCCTGAGGGTGTCGTTTCGGGTCCGGTGCTGACCGTCAACGACCTCATCGATTTCCACGAGCTGCTCGCGGGCACCGCGTGGTTCGAGGAACTCTCCAGCTTGGTGTCCTGAATACGGGGGACGGACGCCAAACGGGCCGGCCCTTCGGGGCCGGCCCGACACGTTTGGGGCACCGTCTGGTTTCATGGCGGTGCCGCCGTCCGCGAAGAGCGCCATGGCCAGTCCGCTCGTCCTGCTCGTGGTCGTCGCCGGCGTCGTGACGCTGCTGGCCCTCGTGGGCAGCGGACTCGGCCTCTGGAGCAGCACACGGCGACTCGCGGGGAAGGTTCGGGAGGTCCGTGAGGAGCTCGAACCCCAGATCGCCCTGGTCAACGACGACGTTGCCGTGGCGCAACAGGAGCTTGAACGCGTCCGCGAGGCGATCGACGAGCTCAAGGCCGGCCGGGACCGCTGATCGAACGGGTCTGGTCGCGGGTCCTACACTCGTGGCGCGAACGAGAGGACGCGAGATGGCTGGACTCGGGACCACCGAGCTGTTGATCATCCTGGGGATCCTGATCCTCCTCTTCGGTGCCAGGAAGCTGCCCGATCTCGCCAACGCCATGGGCAAGAGCATCAGGGAGTTCCGGAAGGCACAGGACGAAGCGGACGCTGACGACGACGCCACGTCCGAGGACGTCGAGTCCGAGGAGTCCTGACCATCGCGGATTCCGCTGGGACATTCGGCGAGATGTCCCTGATGGAGCATCTTGCGGAGCTTCGCACGCGAGTGTTCCGGTCGGTGCTGGCCGTCGCCATCGGGACCGTCGTCGGCTACATCGTCTTCGAGCAGGTCTTCGACGTGCTCATCGCCCCGTACTGCGATGTCCCCACGGCCTACCGTGATGCCAGCGGCGAGTGCGCGCTGGTCGCCAGCCGGGCGCTCGAGGCGTTCAGCGTCCGCGTCAAGACGTCGGTGATCATCGGGCTGTTCCTCGGTGGCCCCGTGCTGTTCTACCAGCTGTGGCGGTTCATCACTCCCGGGCTGACCACCACCGAGCGCCGCTACGCACTGCCCTTCGTCGTGGGCAGCCAGGTGATGTTCGCGCTTGGCCTCGGGTTTTCCTACCTGGTGATCCCGCAGGGCCTGCGGATCCTGCTTGGCATCGGCGGTGACAACATCTCGCCGCTGCTCACCGCGTCCGAATACCTGTCGTTCTTCACCCGCACGGCGATCGCCTTCGGGCTCGTGTTCGAGCTGCCGCTGGTGCTCATCTTCCTGTCGCTCGCCGGGATCGTGACGGCCTCGGGCCTCCGGCGCTTCCGTCCGTACGCCATCGTGCTCAACGTGACCGTCGCGGCCATCATCACCCCGTCCACGGACGCCGTCACGCTGTTGTTCCTCGCCGGCCCGATGATCCTGTTCTACGAGCTGTCGATCCTCGCCGCCTGGCTGATCGAGCGACGCCGAGCTCGCCGAGCGGTCGGCGCCCGCCAGTGACGCCCCCCGCCAGGTCGGCGATGGCGCGCGAGCGGCGCTCGCTGGGGATCGAGCGACGCCGAGCTCGCCGAGCGGTCGGCGCCCGCCAGTGACGCCCCCCGCCAGGTCGGCGATGGCGGCGTGACCGACGACGTGTTCCACGCCTTTCTCGACGGGCTGAGCGTTCGACCGGATCCGTTCCAGCGACAGGCGATCAGCGCGCTCACGGAGGGCCGCTCGGTGCTGGTTGCCGCACCCACCGGCGCCGGAAAGACGTTGATCGCCGAGTTCGCCTGTCATGCGGCCCTGACGCTTGGGGGCAAGGCGTTCTACACGACGCCGATCAAGGCCCTGTCGAACCAGAAACACCGTGACCTCGCCCGCCAACACGGCGAGGACAAGGTGGGGCTTCTCACCGGTGACCGATCGATCAACGGGTCGGCCCCCATCGTCGTGATGACCACCGAGGTCCTCCGCAACATGCTGCTGCTCGGTTCGGACACGCTCGATGGGCTGCGGTGGGCGATCCTGGACGAGGTCCACTACCTGGGCGACTGGGAACGTGGGGGCGTCTGGGAAGAGGTGATCGTTCAGCTGCCCCACACGGTCCAGGTCGTGGCCCTGTCCGCCACGGTCAGCAACGCCGAGGAGTTCGGCGACTGGCTTGCTGCGGTCCGCAAGGGCTGCGAGACCATCATCACCGAGCACCGGCCCGTCCCGCTGCGACACCACTACTGGGTCAACGGCCGCCTCCACGACACCTTTCGGGTCGGCGACACCTCGGGCACGAAACGTCGCGACGCGGCCCGGGAGGCCCGGGCTGGCAAGCCCAATCCCGACGTGCTGATGCTCGAGCGCCAGGCAAACGAGTCGCTCCAGGCCCGGGGCCGGCGCGGCCACGGAAAGCGGGTCCCGCGGGTGCGGATGAGCTGGCCCGATCGGCTCGAGGTGGTGACCGAGCTGGCACGGCGGGACTGGCTGCCCGCCATCGTCTTCGTGTTCTCACGCAACGGGTGTGATGGCGCCGTCGAGCAGCTGGTGCGCGACGGGGTCCGGCTGACGAGTCGGGCCGAGGCCGACGAGATCGCCCTCATCGTCGACACGATGCTGGCCGACATCCCCGACGCCGATCTCGAGGTCCTCGACCATGCCGCCTTCCGCGCCGCCCTCCGGGCAGGCATCGCCCCCCATCACGCCGGATTGATCCCGGCCTTCAAGGAGGCGGTCGAGGTCTGCTTCCAGCACGGCCTGCTCAAGGTCGTCTTTGCCACCGAAACGCTGGCCCTCGGCATCAACATGCCGGCACGAACGGTCGTCATCGAACGGCTGGAGAAATGGGACGGAGCCCGGCACACCCTGCTGACCCCGGGCCAGTACACGCAGCTCACCGGACGTGCCGGCCGCCGTGGCATCGACCAGGTCGGCCACGCCATCGTGCTCCACCAGCGAGATGTCGAGTTCCGTCGTGTCGCCGGCCTGGTCAGCGCCCGCGCGCACCCGTTGACCTCGACCTTCCGGCCGTCGCACAACCTCGTCGTGAACCTGCTCGCGACCCACACGATCCCCGAGAGCGAGGCGATGCTGGAGGCCTCGTTCGCCCAGTACCAGGCGGATCGACAGGTGGTCGAGGATCGCGTACAGCTCGCGGAGATGAACGAGCGCCTGCGCGACCTGGTGGCAGGCCTGTCCTGCCACCAGGGCTCCTGGGTCGACTACGCCGAGCTGGCTCGAACCCTGGAACAGCAGGAGGAGCAGGCTCGCCGTCGAGCGGAGCGGCAACAACGACGCGACGTGGAGCGAGCGCTGGCCGAAGCCGCGCCGGGCGACGTCTGGGTGCTGCCTTGGATCGGCGCCCGGGGCCTGGCCGCGGTCGTCAACGCCCGCGTGAACCGCAACGGCATCCCGCTGGTCGACGTCGTCGCCGATGACCGACGCCTGACCCGGTTGGGACCGGGGGACCTCGAACTGCCCCCGTCCCCGTGGCGGACGACCGAGATCCCCACCGGAAGTCCCCGCAACAGCAGCGTCCGGGCCCGGATCGCCCAGGCACTCCGGGCGTTGCCGGAGCCACCACCACCGCAGCCAGCCCCAGCGACCGAACAGGTGGATCCCGCGCTGGTCCGTCGCCTCGAACAGCATCCCTGCCACGCCTGCCCTCAACGAGGCGACCATCAGCATCAGCAGCGGCGCATCGACCGGCTGCGTGACCGCGTCGACGCGACCCGCGCCCGCATCGACAGCCAGACGAGGACGCTGGTGCGACAGTTCGACGCTCGCGTGCGGGTGCTCCAACAGCTGGGACACCTCGACAGCCAGCCACGCCCGACGGCGGCCGGCCGGCAGCTGGCCCGGATCCACTCGGAGGTCGACATCGTCGTCGCCGAGGCCCTCCGCCACGGGGCCCTCGACCACCTGGCCCCAGCCGAGCTGGCGGGTGTCGTCGCGATGTTCGTGTACGAGCCGCGGACCGACGATCAACCCGACGTGTGGATTCCGACGCCGCGCATGGTCGACGCGGTCGACCGGATCGAACAGCTCCTCGCCGATCTCCAACGAACGCACGAGCGCGAAGGGGTCCCACCGATCCGCGAGCTGGATGTCTCGTTCGTGCCGGCCGCGTGGCGTTGGGCGCGTGACGCAACCCTCGACGAGGCCCTCGGAGACCTCGAGCTGACACCGGGCGACTTCGTCCGGGTCGTCAAACAGGTCATCGACGTGCTCGGCCAGCTCAGGGACGCGGCGCCGGGCGACATCGCGGATCGTGCGGCTTCCGCCGTCGGTTCCCTGCGCCGCGGCATCGTGGACCTGTGACCCGAGCCGTACCCTTCGGATTTCGCCGCTCGGACGTCCGCGCTTGATCGTGCTCGTGGTCGATGAGGCCTCCCGCGCCCGCAAGGGCATCGCCCATGACGTCCGTGACGCCCTCGAGGCGCTCGACGTCCAGGTCCACGAGCTTTTCAGCACGGTCGAGATCGCCGACCAGGATCTGGCGGCGGACGACCAGCTGCTCGTCGTCGGGGGTGATCCGATCGTTCGCGAGGCGGCGGCCGCGATCCTGTCACGAGAAGCCGGGCAACGCCCGAGCCTGGGCATCATCGGTTCCGAGCAGAATGACTTCGTCCGGACCTTCGGGCTGGACCGAGGACCCTTCGTCGCGATCCAGCACGCGCTGTCCGACACGCTCATGCCCATCGATGCCATGTTCGTCGAGGTCGACGGCGGCGCCACGACAACGGTGAACGCGGTCGAGGTCGGCTGGGGCGCGATGCTGCGCCTGCGTTGCGGCGACAAGGCCGTCCGGCTCCGGCATCGAATCGCCGCCGCGAACGAGCTCGACGGGGAGGCCACCGTCAAGGTCGTCCTCGATCACACCAGCTTCGGGGAACCACTGTCGCGGGTGATCGTGGCGAACGGCCAGTTCCTGGGACAGGAGGGCCGCGTCAGCCCCCGGGCCCTGCCGGACGACGGCCGGTTCAACGTCCAGTCATGGGGGGTCTTCGGTGACGAGCTGGTTCGCGGGCTGCCGGGGATCCACGTGGGCGAGCACCTCGGGCACCCGCGCATCCGCGAGCACCAGTCGGCCTCGGTCACGATCGAGGCGGACGTGCCCATGCCGGTCGCGGCCGACGGCGTGGTGATCGGGACGACGCCCGTGACGATCCTCGTGGACCATCACGCGCTGCGCCTCCACATCTGATCGATCCGGACGGAGCACGGATGGCCATTCACCCTCACGCCGACCGGCTGGCGCGCGCGCAACGCGCGATGCAGGTTGCGGGCGTCGAGGTGCTGCTGCTCGGACCGGGCGCCAACCTGCGCTGGCTGTCCGGCTACCACGCGCTGCCGTTGGAGCGGCTGACGATGTTGATCGTCCCGGCCGATGGCGCCGCCGCCCTCGTGGCGCCCGAGCTCGAGCGTGCCCGCGCGACCGCTTCTCCAGCCGTCGACATCGCGGAGCTGGTGACCTGGTCCGAGACGGACGACCCGTTCACGCTCGTTGCGGGCCGGGCGGCGGAGCCGTCAACGGTCGCGGTCGACGACCGGCTCTGGGCGAGCTTCACGCTGCGCCTCCAGGACCGTCTCGGTGCACGGGAGTGGGTGGTCGCCAGCACCGTGCTGGCCCCGCTGCGTGTTCGCAAGGACGCCGCCGAGCTGGCGGCGCTCGCCGCCGCGGGCGCGGCGATCGACGAGGTCCATGCCCGGGTCCCGTCGTTGCTGCGCCCCGGACGATCCGAGTCCGAGGTCGGCGCCGACATCGCGACGGCCATCCGGCAGACCCACGACGAGGTCGAGTTCGTGCTCGTGGCGTCCGGTCCGAACGGCGCCTCGCCGCATCACGAGCTGAGCGACCGCCGGCTGGAGGCCGGCGACGCCGTCGTCGTCGACATCGGTGGAATCCTCGACGGCTACTGCTCCGACGAGACCCGCAACTACCAGCTTGGCGCGAGCGACCGCGAGTACGCGCACATCCACCAGGTGCTCGAGGCTGCCCAGCAGGCGGGCGTCGATGCCGTTCGCCCCGGCGTTGCTGCCCAGGCCATCGACCGGGCCGCGCGCGGCGTGCTCGAGGACGCCGGCTTCGGCGAGCTGTTCATCCACCGCACCGGCCACGGCATCGGACTGGAGGTGCACGAAGAGCCCTGGATCGTGGATGGCAACACCCAGGTCCTGGAGCCCGGGATGACCTTCTCCGTGGAACCGGGTGTGTACGTCCCGGGCCGTCACGGCGCCCGCATCGAGGACATCGTCGCCGTCACCGACGACGGCGTCGAACGTCTCAACCACCGCCCGCACGGGCTGACGGTCGTCTGACGCCCCGGTGAACGACGATCCAACAACCGACCCGGCGGACACGGTCGAGCCCGGCCGGATGCGCCGAGCCCGCCGGGTGGTCGCCGGCGGCGCTGGCCTGGGACTGGTCGCGGCGATCGTCACCGCTGTCGCCGGCGGTTCCGGTGCGACCTCGGTCTTCCTCGTCCTGCTGCTGGCGGCGGCGGCCGCGGGCATCGCCGCCACTGACGCGGCCGTGCTGATGGTGGTCGACCAGTACCGCGGGCACCCCAGCACCTGGCGGCGCCTGGTGCTGGTCATGGGCCTGCTCGCAGCCGCCTTCGTCCTGCTGGCGATGCTCGGCGCGGTCGGAGCCAGCGGCTCGTGACGCCTGGCGATCCGGCGTGCCTGCCCGCGAGGTGGACCCAACCTCCCTAGGCTCGTCGTCGTGGGTGCGCAGGGACCGTGGGCGTGACATCCGTTCCGCTCGAGCAGGCGGCGGCTCGTCCCACGCCGTCCGAGCTGGACCCAACCGCCCGCGGCACGCTGCTGACGGCCGACCGGATCGTGACCCTCGGCCACGGCCGCTACAAGGCGCGGGCGCTCGTGATCCGCGGCAAGCGGCTGGTGTGGGTCGGTGACGATCCCGAGCAGGCCCCCCCGCACGGCGACCGCATCGACCTCGACGGGTGCGTTGTTGGGCCGGCGTTCGTCGACACGCACGGGCACCTGACCTCCTTCGGCATCTCGCTGACCGGCGTCGACCTGTCCCCGGCCCGCTCCAGTGACGACATCCTGCACGCCGTCCGCAGCTACTCGGGCCAGCATCCCGGCCGGGTCGTGATGGGGCAGCAGTACGACCCGAACGTCTTCGACGGCGAGCTGCCCTCGCCCGACGAGCTGTACGAGGCCGCCGGCGGCCGGGCCGTCTACCTGTGCCGCGTCGACGGCCACGAGGGCCTCGTTGACCGCAAGACCCTGTCCATGGCCCCCCTGGCCCGGGCATCCGGGCTCGAACGCGACATCGACGGAAACCTGACCGGCGTCGTCCGGCGGGAGGCAAACCTGCTGGTGCGACGCTGGAGCGTCGGCGCGATGTCCGAAGTCGAGCTCGCAGCCGCACGCGCGGCTGCTGCGCGCATCGCGGCGGCGCGCGGCTACGCGTCCGTGCACGAGATGGGTGGCCCCGACCGCCTCGGCGCCGGGGACTTCGACGCATGGCTGGAGGGCGACTGGCCCATCGACATCGTCGGCTACTGGGGTGCCATGGAGCCGCACTTCGCCGTCGACCGGGACCTGCGACAGGTCGGCGGGGACATCATCCTCGACGGCTCCCTGGACGTCCGCACGGCCGCCCTGCTCGAGGGCTACGCGGACAAGGACGGGGAGCGGGGCCGCCTGGAATACGACGACGCCACCCTGACCGAGTTCTTCATGGCCGCGACCCGGGCCGAGCTCCAGGTCGCCGTGCACTGCGTCGGCGACGAGGCCATCCTCCAGGCAGTGCGCTGCTGGCGGAGCGTCGAGAAGTCCCTGCCGGACTACGACCATGGGTCGGTCCGGCGGCTGCGACACCGCCTCGAACATGCCACCGTGATGCCCCCGGACCTGCTTTCGGAGATCGCCACCCTCGGCCTGACCATCTCGGGCCAGCCGTCCTTCGAGACGTCATGGGGCAACGCGGGGGGCGTGTTCGAGCACCGCCTGGGCCCGGAACGGGCAGCCTGGACCAGCCCCTTCCGGGCCATGGCCAACCACGGCGTCCCCCTGGCCTTCGGGTCCGGCTCCTCGAGCCGGCCGTTCGAACCGTGGGAGACGGTCCACGGCGCCCAGCACCGCCGCCACGAGGGCCACGCCCTCAACCGCCTCGAGGCGTACTCCGCCTCGACCCTCGGTGGCCGGTTCGCCGCACGGCAGGAGCGCTACGTCGGGGTCGTCCGCGCCGGCATGCGGGCGGACCTGGCCGCCTGGGAGGGTGACCCCTTCTCCGACGACGACCCGCGCGGGACCAAGTGCGTGCTCACCATCCGCCGCGGCAGGCGCACGCACGGCGCGGTCGACATCGAACCCTGGGTTCCGACCAGCGAGTGAGGCCCCCACGAGACCCTGACTCGCCCGTCAGGGTCGAGCGCCCCGAACACAGTGCGCGCGATGAGCGCATGAACCTGTGGGAATGTTGGGGAAGACGTTGACGGTCACCTGCCGGCTGGGCATCTTTCACCCGGCCGGAACCGGACCGTCATTTCCGCGGCGGAGGGGGGTGAGCACCAACTCGTCGGACGCGACGCGGACGCGCCGCCCCCGGACATGACGGCCGGGACACATCTTGGGCCCCGCTCAGTAGACAACGCGATCGGCTCCCGCCGAGTTCGGTCGTGGCCCCAACGGCGGGGATCCGGCCATCGGGAGGTTCCGGGGGGTGCGCCCCGGGACCTCCCGGCTTCCCCATCTGACGCCTGGGCGGGAATGATTGGCGTTGCCTGCGGATTGTGGGCGTGGTACCAATCCCGCGCTGATCGGCACGCAGGAGCCCATTCGTGGCCGCTGAAGAGCCCGACGAGGAACCCGACCTCGAGGTCGACGAGGGGGAACTCGAGGATGACGCGCTGCCGTTTTCCCTCGATGACGAGGCCGACGTCGTCGATGACGAGGACGAGGACGGCGGCACCATCGACCTCGACACGGCAATGGCCATGGCCGATGTGGTCGTTGGCACCGATGATCCCGAGTCCGACGAGGACGACGAGGACGATGAGGACGACGAGGACGATGAACCGGTCAGGGAAGGGGAATTCGTCTGCAACGGCTGTCACATGGTCTTTCGCCTGACCGCCATGGCCAACACGAAGGCTCGGCTCTGCCGCGACTGCGCCTGACGTCGAGCCGGCTGCTTCCGTGGCTGCTGGCCGTCACGGGCGGGCTGTGCCTGGCACTGGCCCTCCCGCCCGTCCGCGCGTGGCCGCTGGTGTTCGTGACGCCCGCCGCATGGCTCGCGGCGCTGCTGGTCAACGACGCTCGTCGGCCCTTCTGGCTCGGCTTCGTGCTCGGGGTGACCGCGTACGGACTGATGCTGTCCTGGGTGACCGAGCCGGCCGGCTGGCTCGCCTGGGTGCTGCTGGTCGCCATCCAGGCGGCGTTCATCGGGCTTGCAAGCGTCCTTGTGCGCCCATGGCTGCGACACCCCGCAATGCCCCTGATCGCCGCACTGGCGTGGACTGGGGCCGACCTCGTGCGCGCCTGGGCGCCCTTGAAGGGCTTCGAATGGGGGGCCCTCCAGTACGCGCACGTCGACGGCTCCCCGTTCCTGCCGCTGGCCCGGCTCCTTGGGGGCCGTTCGGTGACGCTCGTGACCGTGTTCCTCGCCGCCGCGGCCGTTCACCTGGTGGTGGAGTCGCTGCGCCGTGGCGATGCCGACCTGACCGGGCCGAGACGAATCGGCAACGGCCTTCCAGCCGCTCGTGTGCCCGCCCTGTTCCTCATCGGCGGCCTGCCGTTGTCGACCGTCGTCACGGTCGGGGCTCCACCGGCTTCCGGCGCGGTCGTGGACGTGCTCGTGGTCCAGGGAAACGACCTGGAGACGACGGACCTGAGCGCCGCCGAGGAGGACCGCGCGGTCGCCACCAACCTGATGTCGCTCACCCGGGAGGCCCTGGGGGACGGGCCGGTGCCAGACCTTGTCGTGTGGCCGGAGAACGCGTTCGACCGTGACCCGTGGGAGCCGGAAGGCGCGGATCTCGCGCCGATCGCGGTCGAGGCGGGCCGGCTGACGGCGGGGCGACTGCTCGCGGGCGTCAACCGCATCGGGCCGCGCGATCGCACGTTCGAGAACTCCCAGGTCCACATCGGCGCCAACGGCGAGGTGGTCGACGTCTACGTCAAGCAGCAGTACGTCCCGTTTGGCGAGTACGTGCCCTGGCGGTCCGTGCTCGGCGACTTCCCGCCGCTGCGGCAGGTCCCTCGTGACGGGATCCCGGTCGCCGTCGCGGACGTGATCCGCATCGGTGAGTCGCGCATCGCCGTCGGAATCTGCTTTGAATCCCTCTTCGGGCGCATCCTGCGCAACAACATCCGGGCCGGCGAGCAGGACGCCAACCTCCTGGTCATCTCGACCAGCGACTCGACGTTCGGGCGGACAGGGGAGCCCGAACAACACCTGTCCCAGTCGCGGATGCGCGCCGTCGAGAGCGGCCGCTGGACCATCCACGCCACCAGCTCCGGCGTCACGACCCTGATCGCCCCCGACGGCAGCGTGGGGGAGCGCACCGACCTGTTCACGCAGGCCACGCAGCGCCACCAGATCCCGCTGGTCGACCAACCCACCCCGTGGTTGCGGTGGGGAGACGTCCTGAACATCCCGCTCGGGCTCGGGGTGGTGTGGCTGCTGGTCACCGTCATTCGACGGCGCAGGGCCCGGGGGCCCGCTGAGCCCGCCGGGTAGCGTCCCGCGGCAATCCCAGCTGCCGTCCGGGGCACGCCGCATGCGTCCGCTCGTTGTCATGCCGACCTTCAACGAGGTCGACTCGCTGGCGCATGCCATCACCGCGATCCGCACCCACGCGCCCGACGTGGACGTGCTGGTCGTGGACGACAACTCCCCCGATGGGACGGGACGGTTGGCAGACGAGCTGAGCGAGCAGCACCCGGAGGTCCGCGTCCTGCATCGGCCGGAGAAGTTGGGCCTGGGCCCTGCGTACCGCGCCGGGCTGGGGGTTGGCCTCGACGAGGGTCGCCAGATCCTGGTCGAGATGGACGCCGACCTGTCCCATCCGGCCGACCGGCTGCCCGCCCTGATCGCTGCCACGGAACACGCAGACCTGGTGCTGGGCAGCCGTTACGTGCCCGGTGGCGCGACCGAGAACTGGCCGTGGCATCGCCGGCTGCTGTCGTCGGGCGGCAATCGCTACGTGCGCATCGCCACCGGGATCCCGGTCCGGGACGCGACGTCGGGGTTCCGGGCGTTCCGCCGACCCGTGCTGGAGGCGATCGGGCTGCGAGACCTGGCCTCCGACGGTTACTCCTTCCAGCTGGAGACGCTCCTGCTGGCCTGGCGCGCCGGATTCGTGATCGACGAGATCCCGATCACCTTCACGGAGCGGCGCGCGGGTGCCAGCAAGATCTCGCGACGGATCGTCGCCGAGGCGTTCTGGCGCGTCCTCGCCTGGGGCGCCAGCGGTCCAAGGCACCCAGCCGTGGCCCACGAACGGTCCGTGGCGGCCGGCAAGGGTGGCACCGGCCTCGGCTGATCTTCCCTCACGCGTCCCCGGCAGGCGGTCCCGATAACCTCCCGCGCTCACGCCCCCATCGTCCAGTGGTCCAGGATTCCACCCTTTCAAGGTGGCGACACGGGTTCGAACCCCGTTGGGGGTACCGATCCCCAACCGGACCCCCAGCGAGGAGCAGCAGTGGTCAGCAAGGTTCAGATCGAGATCCCGGTCGAGCGGCAGAAGGCCGCCCAGGCCGCCGGCAACTTCGAGCTCAGCGAGCTCCCGGGCCGGCTCGCGACGCCCGACGCCGCCGTGCGCGTCGGCAAGACCGCCAAGGCGGACAAGCCGCTGGCCGGGGTACGTGCCCTGTCCACGCTCACGAAGATCACGAGCGGCCAGCTGCTCGCCAACTACGGCAAATCGGAGTCCAAGTGGGTCACGGACTTCCAGAAGAAGCGGGCCGGACACACCGAGTTTCACGAGCTGCTGTCGTACGCCCGCCAGCTGGTGGGTGTCGACGACGAGGGCCGGGTGCTCATCGGCCTGATGGGCCACGCCGGCCAGGGCCCGTGCATCCCCCTGTGGGTCCCGCAGGAGGAGGAGGTCACGTTGACCGTCCAGCCCAACGACATCGTCCTGCGTTTCGACGGGATGTCGTTTGACTGGTGACGACCGGCCGCGCACGTGAGTGGTGACGACCGGCTGCGATCGCAGCTGCTGGCCTTCTGCCACGAGCTGGCCGACGAGGCCGACCGGCTGACGATGGCGGCCTTCGGGGGCCGCGTGGAGGCGTCCGCCAAGGCCGACGGGTCCCCGGTCACGGAGGTCGACCTGGCCGTCGAACGGCGGTTGCGTGACCGGATCGCGGGGGCGTGGCCGGGCCACGCGATCGTGGGGGAGGAGCTGGGGGGATCGGCCGTGGAAGCCGAGTTCACCTGGTACCTCGACCCGATCGACGGGACCAGGAACTTCGCCCGGGGGATCCCGGCGTTCGCGACGCTGGTGTGCGTGGAGCAGGGCGCTGAGCCCGCGGTCGCCGTGGCCTCGGCCCCGGGCCTGGGGACGCGCTGGGACGGCCAGGCCGGTGTCGGCGCCCACCGGGACGGCCAACCCATCCGCGTCGCGCACACGTCCGCGTTGTCCGAGTCCTCGGTCTCGTTCGGTGGCCTCAGCTGGTTCGAGCCATACGGCGGCATGGACCTCGTGGGGCGAGTCACGGCCGCCACGGCCCGCCAGCGCGGCTTCGGGGACTTCTGGCACCACTGCCTGGTGGCCGAGGGCGCCCTCGACGTCGCGCTCGAGGCCGACGTGTCCGCCTGGGACCTCGCCGCGGTCCGGTGCATCGTCACGGCGGCAGGCGGCCGGTTCACGGACTTCACGGGCGTGGAGCGGATCGACGGCGGCACCGCGATCAGCGCGGCGCCGGGCATCCTGGACGAGCTGCTCACGCTGGTTCACGGCTGATCGGGCGGCCGTCCGGCACCGGGGACACGGAGGCCGGCTACGTGCGGGGGAGCCAACGGGACGCCACGACACCGGACGTCACCGTCAGCCGGTCCACCAGCTCGAGCTCGAGTGGCCGGGACAGGCCGGCCAGGAGCGTGGGTCCGCGGCCAGCGACGTGGGGGTGGACGACAAACTGGTACTCGTCGATGAGTCCGAGCTCGGCCAGCGCGGTGGGGAGCATCACGCCGCCCGTGGCCAGGCCGTCGCCGGGCTCGTCCTTGAGGCGACGAACCGCGCTGGCCAGGTCGCCGCGGACCAGTTCCGCGTTCCAGTCGACGTCCGGAAGTGAGCTCGACACCACGTACTTGCGCGCCGCATCCATGGTTCGTGCGAACGGCACCATCCAGGCCGGCACGGCAGCGGCCGCCTCCGGGCCGCGCCAGCCAGCCTCCATCAGCTCGTACGTGGCCCGGCCGAACAGCACGGCGTCGGCGCGGGCGATGTCCTCCATCGCGTGGCGGTGGACGGCCTCGTCCGGCTGGAATGCGGTGTGGTCGACGCAGCCGTCGAGGGTCACGTTGATGCTGTATCGCAGCGGTCGCGTCACATCGTTCCCACGGTTGAGGCGCAGCGGGTGCCGGCTCTGCGAGAACCCTATTCGCGTCGCCGCTTGCCTCCGAAGCGCTCCGACGGCCAGCGGAGAAACCGCCGTTCCTGCCTCGGCCGGTTCGCGAGCCAGGTGCGCGTCGTCGCGGCGGAGTCCGCGCGCCAGTCGCACGTTTCACAGTGCAATAGCCTCGGATGCTTGCCTCCTGTCACACTTGGATGATATCGTTCGAACGAACATTCGGGCAGGGAGTACCCGGCTCGACCACCCCCGGGGGCGGGGGAAGGCTCAAACGGTGAAGTCCTTCGCCGAAACCCTCTCCACCATTCGGCCGGCTGCGCCGGCTGCGCCCGCTGCGCCCGCTGCTGCCGGTGCGGTGCTGCCGCCATCGCGTCGGGTCGGACCCACCGCCGGCGTCGCCTCGTGCGAACCGCTTGCCGATCTGCTCGACACCGTGGCCGAGATCGATCGGCTCCAGGTCCGTGCTGTCCAGCAGACCGCACGGCTCCAGGTGTCGGGTGAGGACGTCGACCACACCGGGCTGTCAGCCGAGCTGTGGCTGACGGTCGAGGGGCGCATGACCCGCAGCGACCGTCGGATGCTGGGCTCGGTCGCCGAACACCTCGCCCGGCTCCCACTCACGGCCCGCGAGTTCGACTGCGGTGGGTTGTCGTGGTCGCAGGCGCGCACGATCGTGACGATGCTGATCCGCCACAAGGTCCGCTCCGACGAATGGGCCCCGGTCGACGCGGCGATCGCCGACGCGGTTGGCCGAGCGCCAGCGGACGAGCCAGACGAGGTGATCCGGCTCGTCGACGACTGGCTGTGGCGCCGGCATCCTCACCAGCTCGAGGCCGAGGAGACGGAGCAGGACGAGCGTCGGTATCTGCACCTGCAACCGCGGCTGGACGGTCTGGGTGGCCGGTTCCACGGCGAGACCAACGCGACCGGCCTCGCGCTCCTCGAGACGACCACTCGCCCCGACATCGGCGGGCTCCGCGACGACGACACGCTGACCCCCGTCGGACGGATGGGGCGGGCCCGTCACGACCTGCTGATGGCCCGGCTGGCGCACTCGGACCCGTCCGATGCCGCAAGCCCGACGTTGCCGGACCCCACGGCGCTGGTGACGATCGACTACGACACCCTGGTTGGGCTGTCGGACACGCACGCGCAGCTGCTGGCCGGGCTGGCCGGCGGGCGGCTGAAGGTCTCGGGCCCGACCGCACGACGGCTCATCGGCGACGGGTTCGATGCCCGGCTGATCGTTCTCGACGAGACCGGCCAGGTCCTCGGGGTCGGCCGCAAACGGCGCCAGCCGCCCGGCTGGCTGCGCGACGCGCTGGCCGCTCGGGACGCAACCTGCACCTTCCCCGGCTGCCGAACCGCCGGTGCGGCCTGCCAGGCCGACCACGCGGTCCCCTGGACGCGGCGCGACGGAACCACCGACATCGACAACCTCGCACTGCTGTGCGGACCACACAACCGGGCCAAGGAACGTGACGGCTGGAAGGTGACCGGCCATCCCGACGGGTCACGAACGTGGCGACATACCCGTTCTGGCCTCACCGTCGTCACCGGTCCCGCAACCCGGCGCCTGCCAGACCACTCCGCCGATCCGCCGACCTCACCGGCGGGCCACCGCACGCCCGCACCCACCACCGAGCGGGCCGGGCCCTCGCCGCCGGCCGGTGCCGACCCGCCGCCTCCGTTCTGACCGACCCAGGATCCCGCCTGGCCGGGCACGAATCCGATGAGGCTTTCCGGACACCCATTCACGACCAGCTCGGAGACAGCGCACACGCCCAACCCGCACCGCCACCGACGTGCCCGATGGCCCGCCGGGGCTTCGGCATGCCTGCGCTGCCGCCGTGTCCTCGACCAGCGGCGACCCGCCGTCCACAGGCCGCCACGGTGCTGTCACGGGGCCTCGTTAGCATGCTTCCATGGACACCGTGACGACCCCCGAGACACCTCCCGAGGCGGCCGCCACCGATCCGCCGGAGGTGCTCCAGACGTCGGACGACGCTGACGACACCCAGCCGGCTTCCCAGGCCACCGACCCCGAGGCCGGGGACCCCGAGGCCGGCGACCCCGAGGCGGGCGACACCGAGGCCACCGGGGCCGGCACCGACGTGACTGAGCCGCTGCCGCCCGGGCAGCCAACCGACGACCCCGACGACAACGACGAGCTCCAGCTCTTCCCGGACGAGGTCGGCGCCTACGGCGAGTTCGAGCCCGATCGGCCGCCGCTGATCACCCCCGATGGTCGGGTGCGGCTGTCCTTCTCGCGAATCGACACGCTCGAAAGCTGTCCGCAGGCCTTCCGGTACTCGTACATCGACCAGCTGCCCGGCGCACCGGCCCCGGCGCTCTCGTTCGGTTCCTCCGTCCATTCCGCGCTCGAGGCCTTCTACGACCGCAAGCTGCCCGACGCACCCACCGAGGACGAGCTGCTGGCGATGCTCTACGACGCCTGGGACTCGACGGGCTACCGCGACCTCGACCGCGAGGAACAGGTGCGCCACTACCGGCACGCACAGCGCGTCCTGCGTCGTTTCCATCGCCGAGCGGCCCCCGACTACCACCTGCCCGTCAAGACCGAGGCCTGGTTCGAGATGCCCGTCGGCGACCGCGCCATCGTCGTGGGGTCCATCGACCGGGTCGATCACCGTGACGGTGAGCTGCACATCGTCGACTACAAGACCAACAAGCAGGCCAAGTCCCGCCAACACGTCGCCGGATCCCTCCAGCTGGCCGTCTACGCCCTGGCCTGCAAGCACCTGTACGGGCGCCTGCCCCGCACGGTCGCCCTCGACTTCGTCGTTCCCGACGTCGTCGTGAGCGTCGACATCGACGAGATCGACCTCGACGATGCCCGAGCCCGCATCGACCAGGCCGCAGGGGTCGTGCTCGAAGGCGCCTACGGGCCGACGCCGGGTTGGCTCTGCGACTGGTGTGACTTCCGCGCGATCTGCCCGGCCTGGCCTGACGACGACTCCGCGGAGGCGCTCGGCGAGCTCGAGCTGCAGGCCGCCCGCCTGCGCCGCGACGTCAACCGCTCCGTGGCCCAGCTGCGCGCCGTGGAGGCCGGGCTCGACCGCGTCCGCGCCGAGCTGGTCGACGCCCCGCAACCGCCGCTGCCGACCGGCGCGGACTGAGACCCCACCCGTCCGGCCACCGTGCCGCCTTCGCCCGGGCCGGGAACGACCGGCGACCTCCAGCACCGCATCTGTAACCTCCCCGCCTCTGGCGGGAGGAATCGACGTGGGGGAGCGGGTCGCGGACTCGGTCCTGGTCGCGGCACCCCTCGCCGTCGTCGAGGACGTCATCACCGACCTCGAGAACTACCCGCACTGGGCCGACGCGATCACCGAGGCAACCGTCACGAAGCGTGACCCGTCCGGGCGCCCACTGCTCGCCCACTTCAGCGTGAACGCACGCGTCCTCGACGTCGACTACCACCTTGAGTACGACTATGACGGCGAGGCCATCACCTGGCGACTCCAGAACGGTGACCTCGTGTCCCAGCTCGAAGGGGCCTACACGTTGCACGAGACGGCCGACGGCATCCGGGTCGACTACGAGCTCGAGATCGACGTGAACATCCCGCTGCCCGCCTTCCTCAAGGCGCGGGCGGCCAGGCAGATCCTCGAAACCGGCCTCCTCGGCCTCCGCCGCCGCTGCGAGGCCATCCACGCCGGCACGGAAGGGTGACGATGGCCAGCAAGCGCGACGTCGACGCCGCCTACTTCACGCTGCTGCGCGCGCGCAGCGATCTGGCCGACCTCCAGCGCCACGCAGAGTGGCTCGCCGACGAGCAGCGGCGAATCCGTCGGTTCCAGTCCGAGTCCGCGGCGGCGGCCGGCGAGATCGCCATCCGGCTGCGGCGACCCCTGAAGTCCGTCGATGCCGACGCGGCCAAGGCGCTCGAGGCACGACTGGAGGTGCTCGCGGACGAGCTGACCAAGGTGCCGAAGCGCGTTGCCGCCGCCGAGGCGTTCGTCGCCGAGTGCGAGAACGAGCTGGCCGCCCTGCGTTCGTGACGTGACCCGCGAAGCCTGACGTGTACCGCGACGACCCGCTCGACGACGAGGCGGAGCTGCGCGACCTGCTCGGCGACCGGCCCGTCGACCGGCTCGTCGCCGCCGGCGCCCAGGCGGTCGCCGTTGCGTGCGACATCGCCTCGATCCTGCTCGGGTGGACGGGGCCCGACGACGTCGCGGCATGGTTTCAACGGTCACAGCAACGCCTTGACGGACAAACGCCGATCACGGCGCTCGCCGCTGGCGACCACGACGACGTGGAGGAGGCCGCTCGCCTGTGGGTGGCCGCGCAGGGCTGAACCGGGCGGCGGTAGGCTTGTTGTGAAGCCGGCGAACCGACGCGACGATCCTCCGCGCGCGGCACCAATTCCCCAGAGAGTCATCCATGCACACTGGTCACGTGAAGACCTGGAACGAGCAGAAGCGATTCGGCTACGTCGTCACCGACGAGGGCCGTGAGTACTACGTCTCCGGCGACGTCGCGTCGGGCGACGTGGGCGCGGGCGACCTGGTCGAGGTCGAGGTGGGCGAATCGGACGGCAAGCGGGCGATCACGGCGCTGACCGTCACGAAATCGGCGCCCGCCGGCAGCCCGGTCGGCAAGACGATGGCCGCGCCGCCGTCGTGGGACCAGCTCGAGGAAGTCGACCGCGAGCGCCGGGCAGCGAATCGGCGCCGCCGCTGACGCCATGCCGACTGCACCCGCCGAGGCTCCCGTCGTCGATCCGGGCGTCACGACGGGGGACGAGGTCACGACCGAGGGCCCCTGGGACGTCATCGTCTGGGACGACCCGGTGAACCTCATGAGCTATGTCGTGTGGGTCTTCCGGAAGATCTTCGGCTTCACCGAGCCCGTTGCCCGCAAGCTCATGCTCGACGTCCACAAGCGGGGCAAGGCGCTCGTCGCCTCCGAGCCCCGCGAACAGGCTGAGCTGTATGTGCAGCAGCTGCACGGCTACGGGCTCCAGGCGACGATGGAACGCAGCAGGTGAGCGACCAGCCGCTGGCTCCCGGCGACGAGCCCGTCGTGATCGAGCTCCGCGTCGAGGAGGTGCGGATGCTCCGGACGCTGGGTGAACAACTCCGCCAGCGGCTCCAGGGCCCGCCTGACCGCGTGGTTCAGCGGTTGTTCCCCCAGGTCGTGCGGGACGACGCAGCCCTCGACCGTGACGCACGACGGCTCATCCACGACGACCTGATGCGCGAACGGCTCGCTCGGCTCGAGGACGTGCTTGGCCTGTTGCCCGACGACGGGGCGGCCACCGTCGGCCTCGTCGATGACCAGCCGCAGCTGTTGATGGGCCTGCTCAACGACCTGCGCCTGTCGTTGGCCGTGTCGGTCGGACTGGACCAGCCAGTCGAGGAACGCGCCGAGCCCGACGAGGCGACCGAGCAGGCGGCCGCGCTGATGGACTGGCTGGCCTGGTGGCAGGAGCGGATCCTGCGGTCGATCGACCCGGATGCCCTGCGGTTCTACGAGGAAGAATCCGACTTGTCGGCCTGACCGCGACGCAGGATCGCGGCCAGGGACAGCCGCGCCTCGGGCACGCCCTGCCGGCGGCACACCCACAACCAGCCGGCCCCGGCGACACCGCCGACCAGGATCGCTGCGACAATCGGGTGCAACGGTCCGACCAACAGCCGCCCGGCGAGCCCGGCAGCGGCCACCACGGCCGCACCTGCAACGAACGTGCCCCGGTGGGACGAGATCCTCGGCACCACCTCGAGCCGCGCCACAACGGCCCGCCGCAACAGCCACCATTCGAGCCAGGCCCCGGCGGCCGACCCCAGTGCCAGCCCGGTGGCACCGAGATGCAGTGCGCCAGCCACCCGGTCGGCATCCGGCAACAGCGTGATCGCCGGCAGCGATCCTGACCGGACGAACGTGCCCGCGGCCGTGACGGCGAGCCGGTCCAGCTGGAGCATCAGCAGCCCGCCCACGCCCAGGGCCACCACCACGCGCACGACCGAGTAGGCGGCGGGCAGGCGCGTCTCGCCCACGGCATACAGCGAGGACTGGAGCAGCCGCGACGCGGTCGTCGCCAGCAGGCCCAACGCGAGACCCGCCAGGACGAGCCAGACGAGCAGCTCGTCGGCACGACCGAACTCGCCGGTGCGGAACAGCGCGCCGACCAGCAGGTCCCCGAACACCACGTAGGCGGTCACGGTCGGGACGACGAAGAAGGCGATGCGCCGCAGGCCGCCACCCAGGCGGTCGGCCAGGCCGTCGGGATCGGGCTCGGACCGCGACATGGCCGGCAGCTCGGCAGCGGCCACCGACAGGCCGAACAGGCTGACCGGGAGCACGTGGAGCTGCTGGGCGATGAACAGCGCAGCGATCGCCCCCTCGACCAGCAGGCTGGCGAGGACGAGCTCGATGAACGACGTGACCTGGACGATCCCGCGGCCCAGGACGACCGGGGCGAACGCTCGCAGGACACGGCCGGTGTCGGGGTCGCGGCGGAGGGTCAGCACCAGCGGCCGGACAAACCGCAATACCGACGGCAGCTGGACCAGGAACTGGAGCATCGCCCCGACGAGCGTTCCAACGGCCAGCGCATGCACCAGCTGCTCGAGCTCGTCGAATGTCGCGCCCTCGGGCCGCAGCGGGGAATCGAGCACGACCACGGCCGCCCCGACCAACAGTGCGACCTGCGCCCCGTTCCAGACCACGGGGGCCGCATACGAGAGGAAGAACCGGCCATGCGAGTTCAGGACGCCCAGTGCCCAGGCCGACAGGCTCAGCAGCGCGATCCCGGGCGCAATGATCCGCGTCAGGGACACCGTCAGGTCGTGGGTCGCCGGCTCCAGGCCGGGAGCGATGACGCTGGTGATCGGCTCCGCGAGCAGGGCAATCAGCAGTGCAATGCCACTGGCCACGATCCCGACCATCGACACGACCGAGCCGGCCAGGTGGCGGGCGTCGTCATCACGGCCGTCGCCCAGCAGTCGGCTGTAGACCGGGATGAAGCTGGCGCTGAGCGTTCCCTCGCCAAGCAGGTTCTGGACCAGGTTGGGGATGCGGAAGGCCGCCGTGAAGGCGTCCGTCACTGCCGAGACCCCGAAGTAGTGGCCGACAAAACGCTGCCGGATGAGCCCGGAGACCCGCGACAGCAGGATCCCGGTGGCGACGAGCACCGTGTTGCGACCGCCCGCCGACGCCGCGGTGTCAGCCACCGGCCCGCCACTTGCGCGGGCGATCCCGCAGCGAACCGAACCCGAGCTCGTCACACAGCTCGTCGAGCGCAGCCCGGTCGGCGCCCTGCCAGCGGAGCTCCTCGAGCGATTCGGCCAACGGCACGTCGAGCCGCAACGTGGCCAGGTCCCGCCACAACCGGGCCTGCTCCTGCTCGTCCGTGAACGTTTCCCGGAGTCGTGGCGCGCCGCGGACCTCGACGTCCCAGTCGCCGTCGACGGGGATGTCCTCCAGGTGCGGGTAGCGGGCCAGCACGGCCGCCGCGCTCTTGGCGCCGAAGCCCTTCAGGCCGGGGATCCCGTCTGCCGTGTCGCCGACCAACGCGAGGTAGTCCGGAACCGACGCCGGCGCGACCCCGAGCCGGTCCAGGACCCCGGACGCATCGAAGACCCGGTCACGCATCCGGTCGACCTGCACGACGCGGTCGTCGTCGACGACCTGGCCCAGGTCCTTGTCGGGGGTCATGATCCGGACCTGGTCGACCTCGGGTGTGAATCGGACGGCAGCCGCGGCCAGCGCGTCGTCGGCTTCCCACGTGTCCATGGACCACACGACGATCCCCAGCGTGGCAACCGCCCGTTCGGCCAGGTCGAACTGGGCCAACAGCGCCGGGTCCATCCCCGCCGACGTCTTGTAGCCGGCGTACATGTCGTTGCGAAACGACTCGATGGGGTTGTCGAACGCCACGGCCAGGTGCGTGACCTGCTCGCGCTCGTCGTCGAGGAGCCCAAGCAGGCTCGACATGATGCCGTGGGTGGCCTTGACGTCGGCGCCTGCGGGCGACGTGCGGTCCGGCTGGCGCCCGTAGTGCGCCCGGAACAGCTCGTAGGTCCCATCGACCAGGTGCACCCGCACGGTCGGCCCTCCGCTCACCAGCACCGTAGTTCTCGCCCGGTCGCCAACCCGTGACCGACCGCATGTCCCAGGGGGGATCTACCCTCGATCCATGAGTCGACAGCCGCGTGGCGATGGGCCTCGAGCCGGGAGCATCCTGGCGGGGGAAGGCCAGCACAACCAGCGCACCCGGCCGCCGGCCCGGCTGCTGCGCAGCGGATGGGCCTTCCCGTCACCGGCGCTCGGCGACGAGGACGGCATCGTCGGAACGGGCGCCGACCTGGAACCGTCCACCCTGGTCCAGGCCTACCGTCAGGGCATCTTTCCGTGGCCGCATGGCTGGCCGTCGTTGCCCTGGTTTTCCCCGGACCCCCGCGCCGTCATCCGACCCGACACGCTCCACCGCTCACGATCGCTGCGCCGGACCATGCGCCGATCCGGCTGGACGACCACGGTCGACGCGGCCTTTTCCGACGTCATCGGCAACTGTGCATCCGGCCGCCATGACGGCACGTGGATCACACCCGACATGCAAACCGCCTACACGCGCCTGCACGGCCTCGGCTGGGCCCACTCCATCGAAGTCTGGGAAGCCGACACCCTCGTCGGTGGCCTCTACGGCGTTCAGGTCGGGGCCGTGTTCACGGGCGAGTCGATGTTCTCCCGGGCGCCATCGGCCTCGAAGGTCGCGATGTGCGACCTCCTCGACCGGTTCGTCGAGGCCGGCGGCCACGTTCTCGACGTCCAGCTGATGACCGATCACCTCGCAACCATGGGGGCCATGGCGATCCCACGGACATCCTGGCTCCGACAGCTCCAGGGCCTCGTCGACAAGGACGTGAGGATGCTCGTCGGGCCGCTGCCCGTGACGCGGTTGGCGCGCGCCACGGTCGAAGCTGTTTGACCAAGCCGACCCGACGATGCCCCCGAACCACCCGGCGAGGACGTTCACGGAATCGCAATCTGTTGGTGGCTCCCCGTGGAATGGGGCATGGTGTCGCCACGTTCTCCTGTCCAACTGTTGACCACCAGGCCGTCCGTGCCCACGACCGAAGATCAGCGACGCCTCCGCCAGGCGGATGTGCTCGACGTGGTCGAGGCTGCCGGTTTTCCGACGACGGCGCCCGACGGCGATGCGCTCGGCATCGAGGCGGAGTGGTTTCCGATCCGGCGGCATCCGGGCGGCAGCCGCCGGATCCTGCTGCGTGAACGCGACGGCGTCGAGGACCTGTTGGCTGCAGCGTCCGTGCCGACCGACGTGCGCCTCCAGTTCGAACCCGGCGCCCAGGTCGAGGTCGCGACCGTTCCGCACGCGAACGTTGCGGACGCGATCGCGTCCCTGGACCTGGCAGCCGGAGCGTTGGGGCGGGCCGCGGCCGAGCAGCAGATCGTGCTGGTGGCCGCTGGCATCGACCTGTGGCACCCGCGGCTGCCGCCCCAGCAGGCCACCCAGCCGCGCTACCCGGCCATGGCCTCATACCTGGCCGCCCGCGGCCCGGCCGGCGCGACCATGATGCGCCACACGGCGTCCCTTCAGCTCAACGTCGACCTCGGTCGCGGCGACGTCGCGGCCGAGCGGTGGACGGTCAGCATGTTGGCCGCGCCGCTGTCGCTGGCCACGTTCGCCGCCAGCCCCGACGTCGCGGGCACGACCGTCAGCCGCCGAGGACACAACTGGAGGGCCGTTGACCCGACCCGGACCGGCATCCCCCCGGCGTTTGTGACCGAGCCGGGCTGGACGCCGGCGCAACAGCTGGCCCACGCGGCCGTCAACGCCGACGTGATGCTGTTCCTGGGTGCAGACGGCACGGCCACGCCGGGCACCCCCGGCTGGACGTTCGGCGACTGGATCGGCCAGGGTCACCCGACCCACGGTTGGCCCACCGCGTCCGATCTGCGTTACCACCTCACGACGCTGTTCCACGAGGTCCGCCCGCGGGGCTGGCTCGAGCTGCGCAGCCTTGATGCCCTGCCGCCACGGTGGCGCGAACCCGCCGTCGTGCTGCATGCGGGCCTGCTGCTCGATGCCCGCGCCCGGCAGCGGGTCCTGGAGATCCTCGAGCCGCAGCGGCCGTCCCTTCCCGTGCTGCTCCGTCGGGCCGCCGAGCGGGGCGTCGCCGACCCGTCGCTGTGTGCGCTCGCGGTCGAGACCTGGTCGTTCGCCCTCGACGGTGCACGCCGCATGGAGGGCGTCCTGCCGCCGGGCGCGATCGGGCGGACCGAGCAGTTCATCGACGAGTTCACCCTTCGCGGGCGATGTCCCGCCGACGCCCTCCGGGACGCACTTCGCCGTGATCCGGGGGCCGCAATGGCGCTGGTGACCGAGCCCGCCCAGCACGTGCCGAGCATGGCGTGACGGCGAGCCGGCAGCAGGTGCGCGCCGCCCTCGAGGGCGTCCGGCGCCGCACGCACGCGCTGGTCGACCCGCTGACGGACGATGACGTGCATCGGCAGTTCGTCGACCATCTCAGCCCGATGGCCTGGGACCTGGGGCATGTCGCGAACTTCGAGGAGCTGTGGCTGCTGCGCAACATCGACGGGCGGCCCGGCACCGACGCCGATCTCGATCGGCTCTACAACGCGTTCGAGAACCCCCGCTGGACCCGCGGGGAGCTCCCGCTGCTCGACCGGCAAGGCGCCCTCGACTACCTGGGCGACGTCCGCGCCGAATCGCTCGCGCTGCTGGAACGGACGTCGCTCGACGGCGAGGTCCCCATCGCCCGTGACGGCTACGTGCACCGGATGATTGCCCAGCACGAAGGCCAGCACCAGGAAACGATGCTCCAGCTGCTGGGCCTTCGGGAGGACGTCGACTTCGCGCTGGCCCACGAACGCGACCTGCTGGTCACGGCCGTCCGCCGGGTCGATGACACCGACCGCATCCACATTCCGGCAGGGCCGTTCGAGATGGGGACCGACGACCGCCGCTGGACCTACGACAACGAGCGGCCCGCCCACACCGTCGACCTGCCGGCGTTCTGGATCGACCGCTTCCCGGTCACGAACCGGCGCTACGCCGCGTTCATCGCCGACGACGGGTACGGCCGCGACGAGCTGTGGAGCGAGCGCGGCCGCCACTGGCGCGACGAGCTGGGCCACGCGGCACCGCAGGGCTGGGAGCCTGCCCGCGACGGCTGGTGCGTCCGCCGCTTCGGTCAGCTCGTTCCCCTCGACCCGGCCGAGCCCGTCCAGCATGTGTCATGGTTCGAGGCCGAGGCGTTCGCGACGTGGGCGGGAGGCCGCCTGCCGACCGAATACGAGTGGGAGAAGGCCGCCGGCTGGGAC
>Ga0302046_10000216_pt1 | contig 61682 bp, 60 predicted proteins | sample RVTome_11_FD_200261 | JGI IMG/M metagenome (GOLD analysis project Ga0302046, IMG submission 200261) | Soil microbial communities from uranium-contaminated site in the Upper Colorado River Basin, Wyoming, United States - RVT147D111 (version 2) ... | reverse complement strand
TTAAGACTGCGCTGTTGACTAATCACCTGCCCTTCGAGCAGGCGAGCACTGAAATTCAGTATCGTGACGGTTATCAGCGTCAGGCAGCTAAGTTAGGCGCTGCGCTAGAAGCGCCAATAGACCTCGTGAAAAACGATGCGCTGCGCGATGGCATTAATGTTCGATTGCTACTTGGTCGGGATGTCGTCAGCGAGGCGGCGCTTTTTGAAGAGAATGGTTCGAAGACATCGATAGCAGCGCTGGAGCACGTTCGGCTCGAGGTTTCGAACGGTAACGGTGTCACCGGTCTGGCGGGCCGGGTGGCGAAGAGGTTAAATCACGTCGGTGTGCAGACGGCACTGCTGACTAACCAGCGCCCCTTCGACCAAGCGACTACGGAAATCCAATACCGTGATGGCTATCGCGCCGCGGCGACTGGGCTTAGCGCCGCTCTGAAAGTCCCAATGGCCGTCGTAAGAAGTGACGAGCTACATGCAGACATTCAAGTGCGTTTAGTGCTCGGCAAGGACTTGCACAACGATGCCGTCCTTTTTGGACTTAAGGAGTCTCCGGTGCGCATTGCGTCGCACGGAGATGTAAAAGACGCGCGTTAGGCTGGGTACGTGGTGTGTGATCTCATGCATTTATTGAGGCAAACCGCCGAGAATTGAGTCGGTTCAGGTGTGCGAGATAAGTCGCCATCGTCGGATACCCCACGCCTGCTTCGCTTACATCATGAGCGTCTGTTCTTTTTGGAGAGCGAGGTAGCGCTGTACCGATGAAGTAACACGACGTGGAGCGGGTCTTGGAGTACTTGTTCGACCGTATCAGCGATCCATTTCTGGCGATTATTACGCCGGGGCACCGGATCTATTGGTTATATCTATGCGCTTCGCTTGCGATCGCCCTGGTGGCATTCTGCCTCGGTGACGAGCGAGGCACTGCGTTCTCCGTAAAGCGCTTTCTGCGTTTTCTCGCGCCGAAAGCAATATTCCTGCACAGGTCTGCACTTTTGGACTATCGCTATTTCATCGTCAACCGGATCGCCTTTGGCTTGTTGCTATTCCCCGTTGTGACTGCACTATCACTCGCCACAGTTAGCGTGGTAGGCGAATTATTGTATGAATACCTTGGTTTTCCTCCCTTCGAGCTTTCGCAGGGCATTGGCTCGATCGTGTTGCTCACCTTGCTTTCCGCCTTGGCCATGGACTTTGGGTTGTTCCTGGCACACTACCTACAGCACCGGATCCCGATGCTTTGGGAGTTTCACAAAGTGCATCATTCGGCCCAAGTTCTAACGCCCGTTACCGCGTACCGCATGCATCCAGTAGATGACTTATTCTCAATGTCCATGGCTGGACTGTTGGCTGGCAGCGTACAAGGCGCATTCAACTTCTTACAACCGGAGAATGCAGGGCCTGCCATAGTTCTCGGATTGAACGGAGTGCTCTTCGCATTTTACGTGTTGGGATACAATCTTCGACACTCGCATATTTGGGTGTCCTACGGCCCGCTTCTCAGCCGTATTCTGATCAGTCCGGCGCAACACCAGATCCATCACAGCAAAGCATCGCGCCATTTAGACAAAAACTTCGGCTTCATATTCGCCTTCTGGGATCAGTGGTTTGGAAGCTTGTACGTACCTCGTACCAAAGAAAACATCGAGATAGGCTTAGCGAACCTTGAGGACGAAGAGTATTCGACCATCCGCCGCTTGTATTTTCTCCCGTTTGCGAAGGCCTTGAGCAATCGAGTGAGGGCCGCGTCGGCCGCGGTGCTAGGACTGGTAATGATCTTCGTGTGCGCCCAGAGCGTCATGGTTGTGCACGCAGCTTTGACTCGGGGCGCTGCCGATGGATCAGGTCTCCGAAGGGCGGGTACCGCTCCGCCGCCCGAGGTCGCGGAAGTGGCGAGCGGCATGAAGAGTGTATTTCTCGAAAACTTGACGTGGGTCGAGGTCCGCGCTCTCCTTGAAAAAGGAACGACGGTCGCGATCGTGCCGACGGGTGGTACCGAGCAAAATGGTTATCATGTCATTTTGGGTAAACACAACTATATCGTGCGCCATACTGCCGGCGAGATCGCCCGGCGGCTGGGTAATGCCTTGGTGACGCCGGTGATTGCCTATGTTCCGGAGGGCGATATCGCCCCGCCTTCCGGGCACATGCGCTACGCCGGCACACTGAGCCTTCCTGAAGCAGTCTTCGAGTCACTTCTCGAGCACACTGCACGCAGCCTCAGGGCCCACGGATTCAAAGTAATTTGTCTCTTGGGCGACAGCGGCGGAAACCAAAGAAGCCAGCAACGTGTTGCGCAACGGCTCAATCGCCAGTGGCGTAGTTCCGGTGTGCGGGTGCTGCATGTGGGCGATTATTACTTTAAGAACGGTCAGATCGATTGGCTCAAAAATGATGGAGAAACAGCAGCGAGTATCGGGACTCACGCCGGAATACGCGATACCTCGGAGCTCCTTTATGTTTATCCCGAGGGCGTTCGAGGTAGCTGGCTCCATTCGAGTCCTTCGTTTGCGAGTACTGGGGCCGACGGCGATCCCGCGAAGGCTTCAACTGCACGCGGGGAAAGTTTGGTGAACCTCAAAATCAACGCAGCCGTTCGAGAAATCAGGGAGGGGCTTGCCCAAATAGCTGCGAGTCCGGCAATTTTTCGGTTGCGGCCGGAGACGTACGCGATCTCTCCCTAATCGCCTGCCGCTTGGCTTGTGGGGCTACCGCGCTACCCCGAAGACGACCTTCAGCGCCTCGACATCCAGATGGGCTTCGGCCAGGAGCTTCTTCAGCTTCGCATTCTGCGCCTGAAGCTCGCGCAGGCGCTCCGCTTCACGGACCTGCATTCCCCCAAACTTCGAGCGCCACCCATAGAACACCGCGTCGCTGAAACCGTGCTTGCGGCAGAGTTCCTTCGCCAGGCCGCGCAAGCGCACGGCATCCAGTTGGAAGTCGTTAAACATATCGAAGCGAAGCGTGGCTTCATCCTCCTGCCGTGCCGATGGGTGGTTGAACGCAGCTTCGCTTGGGCGGCACGCTTTCAGCGCTTAGCGCGCGACTACGAGCGCCTGGCTCAACCCCTGGCCGGGTTCCACTACCTCGCCTTTGCTTGCCTTTTGCTTCATCGGATCATTCCAATGATCTCAACTTCATAACAGGCTCTAGAGCAATGCCGAGTTGCTGGGGCGTCGCGGGAAGCTCCCTCGCAAGGTCGTCCATTAGGTGGTTAGGCGGTCGGTCTTCGGGCGCGAGGGCTCGAAGTACGGCATCGAAGAATTTCTCGAGGTCAAATACCTTTGCATGGGCGGCATCGATAAGTAAATTCCGGGCATTTAAATCCATCAGTTGACCGCGCCTTCCAGAATCTTCCAGTAGTTCTCCGATATCAAGCCGCGGCGTCGACCCATTGGGCGCCGCGGCTGTCTGTTTATTCACGCGCGCCCCGTGCAGCGTGATGGAACCGACGCAGGAGCACGGGGCGCGGCGTTATCCGGCGCGATTCAATATTTTTTGCCGGGTTCGAGAGAAAGATAGGCGAGACCGCCGGAAACGCCAAAGCCGGTATTGCCCTCAACCGCCAGGGGCTGAAGCGAGATACTCTTGCTGCCGCCTCCGACAAGCGCTGAAACGGCTCCTCCCACACCCACCGTCGCTCCGGCTTTGCCGCCAACATAATTGCCGGACAGGGCGAAGGCCCCGGGGCGCGTGTCCGAAGCCCCGCCGAGTACGGTAAACGCCATGCGTTGGTCCTGGATGTCGGACAGGTCGATGCCCAGACCGATTCCTGTCCGCCCGCGATAGCGTTCTTTGCCTTGGGAGCTGCTGAAAACGCAGTTCACGGCAACCGATGAATGCAACAGCCAGTTTGTCTCGCTTCCCGGCACGGCGCGGCAGGAGAGGATTCCGACTTCCACCCCGCCGGTTGCCGCGGCGTCTTGCGCGGGAGCCAAGAACATCAAGGCCACTGCGGCCGCGGTGTTTAAACGCTTTCCAATTTCGAATACCTTCATTTCCGTTCTCCTTCAAGTGAAGTATTTCAATCCGCGTTTCCTCATCTGCGAAACGCTCCTGGCGCGGACGGCTGCCGTATGGCCGGCGTGCGGGCCTCGTAATCATGAGACCCGGAAAACACGACCGCACTGACATGCGTGATACACCCTGGCTGTCTCGCTCGTCCTCAACGCGAGCCGCGACCCAAACAAAAAAACCCCGCCGAAGCGAGGTCTTTGTGATGAGTGCTGAACAGTGTCAATCAAGCAGGGGCGCGTCTTCCTTTATGCTCTGTGACGCACCGCGAAATGTCCATTTATGACGTCGACCAATCCGGTTCTGCCGATGACTCGATTATCCTCACCGCCACCCCCACCTTTTTATCGCACGGCTCGAGGCGGACAATTTCCCCAAGACAGGTGAGCAGGATCCTGCCATCGGGCGTATCGAGTTCGAGCTCGAAACGCATCCAGCTCGAGAGACGGAGGAAGTTGGTATCGGTCTCGAAAAATACTCCCGAGGTGCTAATGTCACGCGTAACGCCTTTTGCGAAACCCAGATTGACCGGCGACTTCCAGGAGACCCGTTCCGCTCTTATTTTCCCGACATTGTTCTTGTCCGCGACAGGAGTGCGGTCGCGAGATATTCTTGCCAGGAGGTCGTAGACATACGACGCCTTGTTGTTGAGCAAGTCCGCGTCTTCGCGAATCGTACTATCGGATACGTTCACTTCCGTTCTCCTTCTATTGCCTGCTATAGGACGATGCGTCTGAAGATGCCCCCGCGCCGGGCGCGGATTGCGTATCGAGCGTGACGCCGCTTCCTCCCTGTCCCGCCCGCTGGTCGATGAGTTGCTTCAGGTTGCGGGCGCTATCGCTGCGGTCGCCCGTCTGCGCGGCTTGCGCAATGGAAATGCGGGCCGTTTCCATGTCGCCCAGCAGGTAGCGCAGCGACGCCACCATGAACGCGGAATCGGGACCGGCACTCTCGGGATGCTGCTCATAGCGTGAGACAAGCTGCTCCACCTGCGGGCGCAGCCGATCGTCGATGACCACGTACTCGACCGAATGCGGGTCGATGAGGAAGGCCCTGCGCATGGCCGAGACACCGCGTCCCAGGTCGCCTCCGGCCGCCGCCGAGAGGGCGTAGCCTACTTTCGGAACGCCCCGCGTGGGATTGCTTTCAGCTTCGACGGCGAAATCCGCGAGGGCGCCCGAGTAGTTCCCCGCGGCCAGCACGCTCCACCCTGGACTGCGCATGGGATTCTCAGAACCGCCGCTACTCGCTGGTGCGCTGTTTCCGCCGCCCGCGGGTGGGGCATCTCCTTTACCGTACCCGCCACGATTGTTCCTCTGCTCTGACGTCCCGGGCTCCGCGCCGCGCTCTATGTAAGCCGACGAGTCATAGGTCTTGGAAGAGTAGTCGGAGCGCCGGTAGCCGCCGTAGCGAAAGCCATGGCCCGCGTGGCCGTAGCCATAGCCACGGCTATAGCTGCCGTGGCCATAACAGCCCACGCGGGCTGCGCCCCGAAGACCAAGAGCGCCGTTACTAACGACGCGGCGCTGCGCTTTTTCATGACCCGCCACCCGAAAAACTGATATTCATTGATTAAACGCACGAATTCCATTCGAACATACAGATCCTTGCTCATCAGACCCGGAACACACGACCGAACTGACATGCCCGAAATAACAGCGAAATAACAGGGAACGCACCAAGGAGACCGGCGGCGCTTCAGCAAAAACGCCACCGCATGCGGTGGCGTTTTTGCTTGCGGAGCGGAACGGCGTATCACTTCCTCAGGCGGGCGAGCCAGTATTCCATCTGCTTGCCTGCCGCTTCCCTGCCGCCGAGGCCGAAGGACAGCGCAACGGTTACGGCGATCGCCCCGAAGGTGAGCGCAAAGGCCAGGTTCACGATATCGTCGGCGATCCCCATCGCGCGCAAGCCCATCGCGATGACGAGACCGATGATCGCGAGCCGCGCCAGTTTCGCGAGCCCCTGCGCATGCTCGCCCTTGCCGCGCGAAATCACGCCATGGACGAGGCTTGCGAGCCAGAAGCCCACGACCAGGATGACCGCCCCGAGCAGCACGTCGCCCCCGAAGCGGATGAAGGTCGCGACGACGACGCCCACCTGCGTGAAATCGAGCTGATTGGCGGCTTCGACCGTGGCAAAGAGCATCGCGAAGAACATGATGACGATGCCGACGAGCGTCGATGGCTTGAGCTCTCCGGTGAAGACTCTATCCAGGCCAAGCTTGGCGGGCAGCGTGTCGAAACCCATGCCGTTCAGCAGGCGGCTGATGAGCGAAGAAGCGAACCTGGCGACGTAGTAGGTCACCACCAGGATCAACGCCGCGGCGACGAGATGAGGCACGGCGTCCAGAATCCGCCCGAGCATGTCGGTGGCCGGCCGGGATATCGCCTGGATCTGCAGGGCATCGAGCGCAGCAATCAGCGTCGGGATGAAGATGAAGATGAACACCAGCGTGCCCACAACGCGCGAAACATGGACGGACTGGTCGAGCCCGGCGGTGTGGCCCGCCTTGTCAGCGCCCGCAGCGGCGAGCAGGTTGGTCACGAGCCCACGCATCACCCCGGCCACGAGCCAGCCCACGAAGCCGATCACGAACGCCGCGAAAATATTGGGCAGGAGGGCGAGCACCTTGTTGATCATGCTCTGCACCGGCGCGAGCAGGCCCTGCAGATCATAGGCGCCGAGTATGGCGGGAATGAAGAGAAGTATGACAAGCCAGAAGAGCACGTTGCCGACATTCTTGCTCATCGGCTCCATGCCCGCCTGATCCGTCAGCTTGCGGTCCCACTGGCTCTTGTCCAGGACCTTCGCCACCACTGCCCGCAGCAGCGTAGCGACCAGCCACGCGATCAGCAGGAGCAGGGTGCCCGCCAGCAGCCGCGGCAGGTAGCCGAAGATCTGGGTGACCAGGACCTGGAAAGGATTGGAGATCAGAGCGAGATCGAGCGCGTTGAACATCCCCAGCAGCGTCAGCAGCATGATCAGCCAGAAGACGCCCACCGCGATGCCTTTCTGAACGTCGAGCTTCTGCCCGGTGCTCTCCGCGATGCGCTGATTGACGGAGAGCATCCCGAGCAGTCGAATTACGGCGGCGCGAAGGGCAACTGCGACGAGCCACCCGACGACGAGAATGCCGAGCGCGCCCAGGATATGGGGCAGATTCGAGCCCAGGGTGTTCTGGAGGGAGGTGGTAAGAGCTGAAAAGTCCATAACGCCTCCTTTGTTGATTTATTTGGAGATCAAAGGTCGGGACTGCATCACCGCGCCCCTGCGCGGTGGAGGACTGTTACAGAATAGCACGGAGCCTCATGTCCGTGAATCGGAAGGACGACCCGCGGCGCGGTCACGGCGGATTTCTTGAAATGACGCCGTCTTGATTGAAGTCAGGCGAGGTGCCCGGCCACGCGCTCCGCGAACGCGCGGGTGCCGAGCGGCCCGCCCAGATCACGGGTGCGTGTGGCGGGATCCTGCAATGCCCGATCGATCGCAGCGTCGATTGCCTGTGCCGCGCGGGCGAGTGTGTCGTTCCTGTGGCGGCGCGCGAGCCAGTCGATGAGCATCGCTGCGGAGAGGATGAGCGAGGTCGGATTGGCCTTGTCCTGGCCCGCGATGTCCGGCGCGCTGCCGTGTTGCGCCTGCGCGCAGCAGCAATCATCGCCCGCCATGACGGAGCCCGCGAGGCCGATGCTTCCCGATAGCTCGGAGGCCTCATCGGACAGAATGTCGCCGAACATGTTGCCGGTGACGATCACGTCGAAGCGCGCGGGGTCGCGCAGAAGGAGCGCGGCCATGGCGTCGACGATCTGTTCTTCAAGCTGCACCTGCGGGAATTCCTGCGCGACCTTCCGGACTTCCCGTAGGAACAGGCCATCCGAGATGCGCAGCACGTTTGCCTTGTGGACGGCCGTCACCTTCTTCCGGCGCTCCGTAGCGCACTCGAAGGCGGCGCGGGCGATGCGGTGGCATTGCCGCGCGGTCACCTTGCGCACGCTCAATGCCATGTCTTCGGTCGGCATGAATTCGCCCACGCCGAGAAACATGTTGCGGTCCGCGTAGAATCCTTCCGTGCACTCACGGAAGATGACAAGGTCGACGGGCTTGCCGGTGAGGCCCACGCCCAGGCGCGATCGAGCCGGGCGGATGTTTGCGAAGAGGTCGAGCTTTACCCGCAGCTCACCCGACGGATTGATGCCGCCCTGCTCCCGAGCCGGGTACTGAAGGTGATCCACCGGCCCGAGAATGATCCCGGGCGCCTTGCGCGCGGCCTCCATCACGTCCTGGGGCAGCGTCGAGCTTTTTGATTTCAGCGTCTTGAGGCCGATGTCCTCTATTCGCCATTCAAGGCCGAGCTTGAACTTTTCATTGGCGCGCTCGAGGACGGCGAGCGTTGCGTCCGTGATTTCGGGGCCGATGCCGTCGCCGGGCAGAACGAGGAGCTTCATTTTCAAGGATGAAGGATGAAGGCGGAAGGATGAAGGACGGAGCGCAGTGGTTGTGAAGCGGGAGGCGCGATTGTAACATCCCGACGTCGAAGACCCCATGATGGCGGTGAGTCATGTTCGAAGGTTTTGAGCGTTTCGAGGTGCAGACGAGCGATCCGGAAGTGCGGATCGTCGGGCGCAAGGGCGGGAAGGGACCAGGACTGCTGCTGCTGCACGGGAATCCCTTGACGCATGTGACCTGGCACAAGATCGCGCCGCGGCTCGCGGAGCAGTACACCGTCGTCGCCACCGATCTTCGCGGCTACGGCGACAGCTCGAAACCGCGAGGTAAGCCGGACCACAGCAACTATTCGTTCCGTCGCATGGGCCAGGACCAGGCGGAGGTCATGGAGCATTTCGGTTTCAAGGAGTTCTTCCTGGTCGGCCACGACCGCGGCGCCCGCACGGCCTTCCGCATGGCGCTCGATCATCCCGATCGTGTGAAGAAATTCGCCAGCATCGACATCGTGCCGACGCACCACACCTGGACGAAGTTTCCGCGCGGCTGGGCGCTGCATTCCTACCACTGGATGTTCATGGCGCAGCCGTACGACTTCCCGGAGCGGCTGCTCTCGTCGAATCTCGAGTACTACATGAAGAAAAAGCTCGAGAAGCACATGCATGGTCAGGGGGGCCTCGAGCCGGAGGCGATTGCCGAGTACATGCGCTGCTGCACGCCGGAGCAGATTCACGGCGTGTGCGAGGATTACCGCGCGGCGGCCACCATCGACTTCGAGATGGATACGCGCGATTTCGAGACGGGCAACAAGGTAAAGTGCCCTGTCCTCGTGACCTGGGGCTCCAAGAGCCATGTCGAGCAGTATTTCAGCCCGCGCGATGCCTGGCCGCAGTACGCGTCGGACATCAGGGGGTTCGTGCCGCTCCCCTCAGGCCACTACCCGCAGGAGCAGGCGCCCGACGAAACTTATCGCGCCGTCGCGGAGTTTCTTGAAGGATGAAGGATGAATGTAGGTATCTGAACGCTCGTCACTCGTCACCCATCACCCATCACCCATCGCCGATCACGAAATGGAAACGCTGATAGAGCCGCGCGAGCTGCAGTCCCAGGGGCAGGAGGACGAGGTGCTGGTCCTCGACGCGCGCCGGCCCGCGGACTACGCGAAGGGTCACATCCCGGGTGCGGTGAATTTCAGCACGTACGACGACTTTGCGCTCGACACGCGGCCCGAGGGGCTCTCCGCCTTTGCCGGGAAGCTCGCCGCGCGCTATGCCGCCGTCGGCGTATCGAATTTCCGGCCGATCGTGGTGTACGAGGACGATACCGGGATGCGCGCGGCGCGCGAGGCCTGGATCCTTGAATACCTCGGCCTTCCCCGTGTCAGGATCCTCCATGGGGGTCTCGCCGCGTGGCGGGCTGCCGGTTGCAATCTGAGCGTGGAGCGCACGGGCGACTGGACCGTGGCGCTGAGGGTGCGCGAGCGCGGCGAGCTCGTCATCGGAGCCGACGAGATCGCGGCGCGCCTCACCGATTCGGGGCTGACGCTTCTCGATGTCCGCGATGCGAACGAGAACGCAGGACGCGACAAGACGGCCTGTTGCGTGCGGCGCGGCCGCATTCCCGGCTCCGTGTGGATCGAGTGGACGAGCTTTCTGAGTGGCGGACGTTTCAAGGACCCGGAGGCGATCCGGGCGCTTCTCGCCGATCGCGGGGTCGATCCCGAATCGGAGATCGCGCCGTATTGCCATCGCGGCGCCCGCTCGGCCAACACCTACTACGCACTGCGGCACGCCGGGCTGAAAAAGGTGCGGAACTACATCGGCTCGTGGCACGAGTGGTCATCGCGAGCCGACCTCCCGCTCGAAAAACCGTGAGTAGTGAGTAGAAGTCATCTCAAAAATCCCCTCTCCCCCTGTGGGGGAGAGGGCTAGGGTGAGGGGGATAACGAGCGGCGGGTTTTTTTGTATAAACCTTCTGGACGCCTGCCCCTCACCCCGACCCTCTCCCCGCCTGAGCGGGGAGAGGGAGTGTGTTTGAGACCGCTTCTAGTGAGTAGTGAGACCACTCAAGCAGTGGGAGCGCTGCTACTGCAAGCCGTATAGCTTTTTGCCGGCGACGGGCATCTTCGCCGTCAGGATGTCTCCCGTGAGCGCTTCGGTGATGTAGATCGTCCTGAAATCGGAATCGCCGAACGCGACGTTGTCGAGATGATGATGGTGCGAGCCCTCCGCGTGCACGAGGTGCGTCGGCAGCATGTTGGCGTCAAAGCGCCAGATGCCCACGCCCAGCTGGCAGACGAGCAGGCCATTCTCCCCGTCCATTTCGATCCCGTCGGGCCCCGCTACCCCGCCCGAGAGCTGGATCGCCACGCCCGTCTTGGATACGTTGCCGTCAGCCATGATCGGAAGGCGCCACACCTGCTGCGAGCGTGTCACTCCCACGTAGCAATGCTTCTCCGTCGTTGAGAGCGTGATCCCGTTGGGGCTCGGGATATTGCTGGCGAGCCGGTCGAGCGCGCCGTCGGGGCGCAGCCGGAAGACGCGTCCCGTCGGATCGGTGATCCCCGTCTGGCCCTGGTCGGTGAAGTAGAGATCGCCGTTCGAGGCGAAATGCAGGTCGTTCAGGCCCTTGAAGCCCTCGCTGAACGCGGTCTCCAGGATCGTCTCGAGCTTCCCGCTTTTCGGATCGAGGACGAGGAGCCCTTTCTTGTAGTCGGCGATGAACGCGCGGCCGTCCTTGTGAAACTTCAGGCCGTTCGGCCAGCCGTCGTACTGAACGACAAGCTCCCATTCCTTTTTGGGCGAGATGCGGAAGATGCGGCCGAACGGAATATCCACGCACCAGAGATTTCCCTCACGGTCGAACGCAGGCGCTTCCAGGAAACACTCGACCTCCGCGCCCTGCCGGTTCGGATCGGACCAGGCGGTGCGGCTCTTGTTGCGGAATTTCTTCGGCATGGAGGTGTAGACCTCCGCCTGGATCAACTCGAGCTGCTTGAATGGATTAAGCATTGGTACTCGCGACGATGATTTGTGTTATGCCCCTCACCCCAACCCTCTCCCCGCCGAGACGGGGAGAGGGGGGACTATTTAACCCCTTCCAGTTCATTTCAATCCGAGTGATTTGATGAGCGGCCGCCACTTTTCCGTTTCGGAACGAATGTAGGCGGCGAGCACCTCCGGCGAGCTCGGTGTGACGTCGATTCCCCGCTGGAGGAGCGCATCCCGGATCTGAGTCGAGTCGAGCACGGTGAGCGTTGCTCCATGCAGGCGATCTATGATCGCGCGCGGTGTCTTCGCGGGGACCACCATTCCGTACCAGTTCACCGCCTCGTAGCCCTTGAAGCCCGTTTCGGCAACCGTTGGCACGTTCGGAAGCGCGGCGCTGCGCTTGCGGCCGGTCACCGCGAGAGCGCGGGCCCTCCCGGCCTGCACCTGCGGCACGGCCGTTGAAATGACCGCTGCGAAAACCTCGACGTGGCCTGCGATGAGATCGGTCATTGCAGGGCCCCCGCCCTTGTAGGGAACGTGAACGAGGTTGACGTTCGCCATGGTCCTGAGAAGCTCGCCTGCGAGGTTGCCGGGGCTGCCGACGCCCGAAGATGCGTAGTTGAGGCCCTGCGCTTTCTTGTTCGCAAGCGCGATGAGCTCCTTCAGGTTGCGCGCGAGTACCGAAGGATGAACGATGAATATGTTCTGCAACGATACGACCAGCGATACAGGGGCGATGTCCTTAACCGGGTCGTACGGGATCTTCGTGACCGCGGGGCTGATCACGAGCGATCCGAACGTCGCAAGATGTATCGTGTGGCCGTCGGGCAAGGCCTGCGTCAGAAGATCAGTCGCGATCGTGCCGTTCGCGCCGGGACGGTTCTCCACCACGACCTGCTGCTTGAGGAGCTCGGTGTATTTCGGGGCCATCAGGCGTGCGACGAGGTCGGTCGCGCCACCGGGCGGAAAGCCCACGACAAGACGGACGGGCCGCGTCGGGTAGCGCTGCGACCATGCCTCCGGCGCCGCCATCCCCGCCAGCGCAAGTAGTATCGGTATGGCAAGCGCGGCCCGTCTCGTGAATCCAGCAATGACTTTCAAATAACGTCTTGCAGGTAGCGACCCCAACATGATCCGCGGCTTATTCAATGCCGGGACGGGCGACTGTGACTCGTTCCTCTCGGCGTCTCGGCGGTTCAATCTTTTCACTATTTGCCATTCGCGGATTTTCGGGCGGAAGCCAGCCTTGCCGCCAGCCGCAGGGCGTACTCGAGCCCGCCCGGATCCGCCTTGCCCTGGCCGACGATGTCGAACGCGGTGCCGTGTGCGGGCGTGGCGAACACCGTCTTCAGCCCCGCCGTGACCGTGACGCCCTTGTTGAAGCCCAGGAGCTTGGTCGCGATCTGGCCCTGGTCATGGTACATCATCACCACGCCGTCGAACTCGCCGCGCTTCGCCCTCAGAAAAAGGGTGTCCGAAGGAATCGGCCCCGAAACCCCGAGTCCTTCGCCGCGCAGGCGCTCCACCGTCGGCCGGATGATCCGGATCTCCTCGTCGCCGAAGAGCCCGTTCTCGCCGCCATGCGGATTCAGGGCCGCCACCGCGATGCGCGGAGCCTCATGGCCCATCGCGCGCAAGGTCCGGTCGGCGAGATGCGCCGCGTCGGCGATGCGCTGCGGCGATATCATGTCGATCGCCTCGCGCAACGCGACATGGGATGTGACCCGGAACGTGGCGAACTCGGGGATCACGTTCATCTCGCCGAAGAAACCGGAGTGCCGGGTGAGCTTCGCGAACATCTGGTGCTCGTCGTGGAACTTCCAGCCGCCCCGGTGCAGCGCCATCTTGTTGAGGGGCGCGAAGCAGATCCCATCGAGCTTGCCCGCAAGGGCAAGCTCGATCATGAACGCCAGCGTATCGCCGGAAATCTTGCCCGACTCCTCCGATACCTCGCCGCGCCTGATGCGCGAGGGATCCGCATTGCCAAGATCGATGAGGGGCAGTATTTCGGCGGGCCAGCGTACCTCGTCAATGTTGGAGACGCTGCGATAGCCGAACTTGACGCCGGCGTCACGCATGCCGAGCTCGAGCACACGCGGATCGCCCACCACGACGACGCGCGCCATCTCCCGGGCCTTTCCCGAGGCAAGCAGTTTCGCGGCGATTTCGGGGCCGATGCCCGTCATGTCCCCGAGCATCAGGCCGATGATCGGCTTATTCATATCACGAGGTTCAGCCGCGGCGCTTGCGGGCTTTTTTCGCCCCGCGCCGCCGTGCGCCGATGGCAAGAAGCCGCGTCAATTCGCGCACGCTCTTCAGCTTCTCGAGATCAAAGACCATCCTGACGATCTTCTCCGCGCTCGCTTTCGGAAGCCTGCCCCACGCCGCGCACTCGCGGAACTTGTCCGAGAGCTCGTCGTCGCTCATCGGGTTTGCCGGGCTGCCCTTGCCGAAATCCGCGCGCCCGCTCAGGATCCGGCCGTCGGTCAGCTCGACGTCGATCAATGTCGCCATCTTTTCGTAGCCGGCCGCTTCGGCGACCGGGTGCACACCGAACTCGATTCTCTCGATCATGGCCTGAACGTCGCGGCGGTTCACCACCTTGTCCGTGAATTCGGCAAGGCCCGCTCTTCCCTCGAGGAGAAGGATCGCCATGCAGAATTCCATGCTGAACTTCGCCTGCAGCTCGTTCTTCGGGCGATGGTGGATCAGGGCGTTGGGCATGTGCCGGTTGGTGCCGACCTTGACCTTCGCCACGCGCTCCGGCCGTATGTCGTACTGCCGGATGAGATCGAGCATGAGTCCCATGCCGGGATGGGTGAGCGATCCGCTCGGGTGCGGCTTGATCGAGACGCCGGGATACGAGAATGACCACGGATTGCCGAGCTTGTCCTCGATCGCGGCCGGATCGTAGCCGCCCCCCGCCGCCTTGAAGAAGCCCCGACCGGCTTCCAGCACGATCGGCGTCGCGGTCCAGCCGAGCCGCGCAAAATCCGCGGCAATGATGCCGCTCTCGCACGAGCGCCCGGGGTGGAAGGGCTTGGTCATCGTGCCAAAATTCTCGCGCAGGCCGGCTGCCTGGCTCGCCGCGATGCCCAGGGCACGCCGGGTCTGCTCCTCGTTGAGGCGCAGCATCCGCGCGGCGCCTGCCGCGGCGGCGATCGTGCCGATCGTCGCGGTCGAGTGGAACCCGTGATCGTAATGGCGCGGATTGATCGCTTCGGAAAGCTTGGTCTCCACCTCGACGGCGACCTGGTACGCGGTCAGCATGTCCAGGCCTGTGCGGTTGTCGCGCTCGGCGAGTGCCAGCACCGGCGGCAGCGCGGGCGCCGTGGGATGCGTGAGCAGACCATAGACGCGGTCCTTGGCGACGGCGAGCTGCGTATCGTCGTAATCATCGGCGTGGATCGCGATGCCGTTCGCAAAGGCCGCGAAGCGGGGCGGCATTTTGAGCGGGGTGCCGATGACGGTGCAGCCGCGGTTCGTTGGGCAGCCAAGCGTGCGGAGGTACTGGCGCACGATATGGCCCGACTCGGCGGCATTGCCCGCGAGCGCCAGGCCCAGCCCGTCGAGGATCGAGCGCTTTCCGAGGCGCATCACGTCTCGCGGGATGTCTCCGGGGCGGGTCCTCGTTATGAAATGTGCGACGTAACCGGTGAGGGAATCACCTGGCGGGGAAGACATGGCGGCCATTCACGCGGGAAAGGGGCACTTGATACCACATCTTGCGCCGCGTGGCCAGACCGGGCGGGGCGGTTGACCGGGCAAATTCGCAGCGAGTAATCTCGCTCAACTGCGCAATACGAACAGAAGACAGCCTCGCATGAAAATTTCACGAGTTGAAGCGATCCCGGTGTGCACAAGCGGATGGCCGAGCACGCAAGATACCTGCTGGGCAAAGGGCGGCTCGTCATGCCCGATGGGCCGGGGCTTGGCTTGACCGTGGACGAGAAGCTTGTCCGGCGCCTCTCGCAGCGCGGATAACGCGGGGAAGGTGGAAATGGCGACCACGCAAAGGCCTTTCTTCATCGTCAGCGCGCCGCGCTCGGGCTCGACGCTGCTGCGGCTCATACTCGACGCGCATCCCCGCCTCGCGGTGCCGCCGCCCGGGTGGCTCTTCGACATGGTCTACCCGTATCTCTTCAGCTACGGCGACCTCAAGGACGCGCAGAACCTCCTTGCCCTCGCGGAGGACATTCTGCAAACGCCCACCGTGCGCAAGTGGCCGCTCGAGCTCACGCCGGAAGCGCTCGCTCGCGCGGCCCGCGAGCCGACGTTTGCGGGGGTCTACGAGGCCCTGCACGTCGCTTACGCGGGGCTTGAGGGCAAGGCGCGGTGGGGCGAGAAGACCCCGCGCAACAGCTTCTGGATGGACGAGATCCGCGGGCTCTTTCCGGAGGCGCAATTCATCCATATCGTGCGCGACGGGCGCGACCAGGCGATCGACATCTCGGATTCGCTGCTGTGGCCATACTCTGTCTATTCGGGGGCGAGCCTTTGGCAGCGATACGTCAACGCAGTCCGCGATTCGGCCGGACGCCTTCCCGGCGAGGCGTTTCACGAGATTCGCTACGAGGATCTCTGCGCCGCGCCGGAAGCAGCGATCCGGCGGCTGTGCGAATTTCTTGGCGAGCCATTCGATCCGGGCATGCTGACGCCCCATGAGACGCGAACGGCGCGCGCGTGGAGCAGCCATCCGTTGCATGCCCGGACGGCGCAGCCGATCTCGACGAAGTACTGCGAGATGTACCGGACGCGCCTGTCCCATGAAGACGTGGCCGCGCTCGAGGGAATGATCGGCGGCACGCTTCAGCGCTTCGGATATCCCGTGTCGGGACCGGGCAGCCCGATTGCCTCGCGCATTGCGGGGCAGCTGCTGGAGAGCGATACCGTCACCAATCCCGAGAACGTTCCGTACCGGCGCTGGCACGAGGAGCGCCGCAAGGATCGCAAGGCGCGCGGTGTATGGACTGACGATGACCGCGCATCGCGGCTGTGGGGGATGAACTGATAAAATCACGAACTTGCCGCTCGCGCCGTGGGCTCCGCGCGGTGGCGCCGCACCATCCAGGCTGGAGGATCGATGGGCTCGACCATAGCTGAAAAGATTCTGGGCGCGCACGCTGGCGGCCGCGCGGTCGAGGCGGGCGACGTCGTCGTGGCGGACGTGGATTTTGCGATGCTGCACGACGCGCGGGCAGGCAACGCGCTCGAGATGGTGGAGAAGCTGGGGGCGGGGAAGCTGCCCTTTGCCCATCGCACCGCCTTTGTGCTGGATCACTATTCTCCGCCGCCCCATCCCGAGGCGGCCAACACCCACCGCGCGATGCGCGCGTTCGCTGATGAGCACGGCGCCGTGCTCTACGATGTCGGCGACGGCATCTGCCACCAGGTCCTGCCCGAGGGCGGGCACTTCACCTGTGGCGATCTCGTCGTGGGCACGGATACGCACTCGACAACCTATGGGGCGTTCAACGCCTTCGGGACCGGTGTCGAGGGAACGGATCTCTCCGCCGTCATGATGACCGGCAAGCTCTGGTTCCGCGTTCCGGAGACGATACACGTCGAGCTGGGGGGGCGGCTTCAGCCCGGGATATGGGCTAAGGACGTGACGCTCGCGATGCTCGGGCGACTTAAGGCCGAGGGCGCGAATTACCGCGCGATCGAGTACCGCGGCACCGCGGTTGCGGCGATGGATATCGACGACCGCATGACGCTCGCCAACCATGCCGCGGAGCTGGGAGCGAAGGCGGCGCTGCTCGAAGCGGACGAAAAGACGCATGCCTGGCTGACGGCGCATGGCGCGCGCGCGCCGCGGCCGGTCAGCGCCGACCCCGACGCGCGCGATTGCCAGCGCATCGACATCGATGCGTCAAGGCTCGCGCCGCAGGTTGCGCGCCGGCACCGCATCGATGATGTGGTGAGCGTCGCCGACATCGAGCGGCAGAAGATTCATTTTGCGCTCATTGGCACCTGCACCAACGGGCGCCTGGACGATTTGCGTCAGGCCGCGGCGATACTGAAGGGCAGGCGCATCGCGAAGGGCGTGCGCATGATCGTGACGCCGGCCTCGCGGCAGGTGTGGCTTGCCGCCGCGCGCGAAGGGATCGTCGAAGCGCTGACCGCGGCGGGCGCGTCCGTTGATGCCGCGGGGTGCGGAACCTGCGTCAACATCACCGGGCATCTCATCACGGGTGACGAGGATGTCGTGATCACCAGCGCGAACCGCAACTTCAAGGGGCGCCTGGGCAATTCCCGGTCGGAGATCTGGGTGAGCTCGGCCGCGACGGTGGCCGCATCCGCGCTGACGGGCTACATCACCGATCCTCGCGAAGTCGCGGGGGGAACGTGGCGGCCCGAGAAAGCCGCCGCGTGAGTGTTTAGAAACACCAGCCACAGAGAGCACAGAGAACACAGAGACGACAGATTGTCTACCGTCACGCCATATGTCTCGGATGGAGGTGTACTCTCTGTGTTCTCTGTGGCAAAAGTTGTCTAGGGCTTCATTATGATTTCCAGCATTCGCGGCCAGGTGCATGTACTGGGCGATGACGTCAATACCGATCTGCATTGCTCGAGCAAGTACCTGCCGGGCAAGGACAACGCCTACATCGCGCAGCATGCGTTCGAGCAGCTGGTGCCCGGCTTCCCCGGCCGGTTCCAGCGCGGCGACGTCATCGTTGCCGGGAAGGACTTCGGGATCAACTCCTCGCGCGAGCAGGCGGTGCACATCATGCGCGCGATGGGCGTGGCCGCGATCGTAGCCGCCTCGTTTGGGCGCCAGTTCTTCCGGAACTGCATCAACAACGGTCTTCCTGTGGTCGAATGCGATGTTTCCGGAATCGCGCAGGACGATGAGATCGAGATCGACGTCGGTGGCGGGCGCGTTTCCGTTCCGTCGCGCAAGCTTTCACGCAGCGTGGCGGCCTTGCCGCCCGAAGTGCAGGCGATCCTCGCTGCCGGCGGGCTGATCGCGTTTCTGCAGAAGCATCCCGACTGGACGCTTGAAAAATCCCCTCTCCCCCTGAGGGGGAGAGGGCTAGGGTGAGGGGGAGATTCTCGAAAGAGGACAGGCGTATGAAGATAGAACGGGTGGAAGTATTCGGAGTCGCCGTACCCCTGGTCGGGGAATACAAGAACGCGTATCTCTCCAAGACGGTGCAAAAGAGCGCGGTCGTGCGCATCACGGCAACCGGGGGCGTCGTCGGGCTGGGCAACATCGACCCCACGCCCGGCTATTCCAAGGAGCAGACCACCGATCATCTGGAGGTGCTGCGCTCGAAATTCGCGCCGATGCTCGTTGGGATGGACCCCGCCAATATCCACGCGGTTCTTGCGAGAATCGAGCCGGCGGTGAAGGGCTATCTCGACTCGAAGGCGGCGATCGAGATGGCCTGCGTCGATCTTGCCGCGCGCGCAGCGGGCATGTCCGTTCACGCCTATCTCGGCGGCGCCGTCAAGGAACGCCTGCTGTTCAACGCCTGGATCGGCATTCTTCCGCCTGACGAGGCGGCAAAGGAGACGCTCGGGTGGAAGCAGAAGGGATTCCGCTCCGCCAAGATCAAGGTCGGCGGCGGCATCGAGGCCGACCGCGACCGCGTCAAGGCGGTGCGCGAGGCGGTCGGCCCCGACTTCGGGATCCGGATCGACGCCAACGCGGGCTACGACGCGGACACCTCCATCAAGCTCGCAAAGATGGTGGCCCCGTTCCGCCTGGAGCACTTCGAGCAGCCTGTGCCGGATCACGATATCGCGGGCATGGCGCGTGTCCGGAAAGAGGCGAACTCGGTCGGCGTGCCCGTCATGGCGGACGAGTCGGTGCTCGATCACGCGAGTCTCATCCGCATCATCAAGATGGACGCCGCCGACATCGTCAAGGTGAAAGTCATGAAGCAGGGCGGCTTCATCAACACCCGGCGCATGATCGCCACCGCCGAGGCGGCGGGCATCCGGTGCGTCGTGGGCCACGGCTTCGGCCTTGGCGTCAACACCATGGCGGAGATCATGCTGGCGGCGACCTCGGCCAACGTGATCGACGGGCTCGAGTGCGTGGGACCTCTCAAGACGGCGGACGACATCGTCACGCGCAAGCTCGATCTGTCCTCCGGAAGCATCGCGCTTCCGGAAGGGCCGGGCCTGGGCGTCATGCTCGACGACGCGAAGCTCGCCAAGTATCGCTTCGAGGTCAAGGCAGCGGCTTGACGGCGTGATTGGTGAGTAGAAGTCATCTCAAAGCATCCCCTCTCCCCCTGTGGGGGAGAGGGTTAGGGTGAGGGGGACAGCGCGCGACGTCGTGTTTCGTATGAAACTTCCGGACGCCGTGCCCCTCACCCCCACCCTCTCCCCGCCTGAGCGGGGAGAGGGAGTATTTTTGAGACCACGCCACTTTAGTTCACTATTCATCATTGATCTTTTTGCGAGTAGTGGGCGGTGAGCCGTAGCAATCCACGGAAGCGTCTGCGCGAGCTGCTGGCATCGAAGCGCCTGATCGTCGCGCCGGGCATCTACGATGCGTACGGCGCGCGCCTTGTCGAGCAGGCGGGCTTCGAAGCCGTTTACATGACCGGCAACGGCGTGTCGGCAAGCCTGCTCGGGCGGCCTGATGTCGGGCTGGTCGACCTGACGCTCATCACATCCCACGTGCACCGTGTGACATCCGCCGTGGCGATCCCGCTGATATGTGACGCCGATACCGGCTACGGCAACGCCGTCAACGTGCGCCGCACGGTGGAAGAGTTCGAGGCGGCCGGCGTCGCGGCGATTCACCTCGAAGACCAGGTCTCGCCCAAGCGCTGCGGCCACCTGCCGGGAGCGCGCCCGGTGGTGCCGCTGGCAGAAGCGGTCGGCAAGATCGAGGCCGCGGTCGCGGCGAGGAGCGACCCGGACTTCGTGATCATCGCCCGCACCGATGCCGCGACCGGAGAAGGACTCGAGGAGGCCATTCGGCGCGGCAAGGCGTTCCGCGCGGCCGGCGCCGGAGCCGTGTTCGTCGAGTTGAACAGCAGTCCCGACATCGCGGAGATGCTCAAGCGCGTTGCGGGCGAGATCGACGCGCCGTGCCTGGTCAATGTCGGGGAGTCGGGAAAGCTGGGCGAGCTGACCGCTGCAGAGCTCGAGAAGATCGGCATGCGTATCGCGATCTACCCGGGGCTCGCGCGCTGCGCTGCGGGCTACGGCATACGCGAAGCGCTGGAGGTCCTCAAGCGCGACGGCAACACTGCGAAAGCGCGCGAGCGCATGCTGACATTCAAGGAATACAACGACGCGCTCGGGCTCAAGGAAGTGGAGGAATGGGAGCGGCGCTACCTTCGGTAGCGAGTGGTCACAGGTTACGGAGGTCAAGATGGAAGTGACGAAAACGCTTGCGAAATTCGTGGTGGAGCACCGCTACGCGGACATCCCGGACGAGGTGCGGCACGAGGCCGTGCGCTCGTTTCTGAACTGGGTCGGGTGCGCGGTCGGCGCGAGCCGCCACGAGACGGTCGAGAACGCGCTCGCGGCGCTGTCGGAGTTCTCCGGCCCGCGCGAAGCGACCGTGCTTGGCCGCGGCGACAGGCTCGACATCATGCTGGCTGCCCTGATGAACGGCATTACCTCGCATACCTTCGATTTCGACGACACGCACTTGAAGACCGTCATTCATCCCAGCGGCCCCGTGGCCTCGGCCCTGCTGGCGCTCGCCGAGCGCGCGCCCGTGTTGGGTGAAGATTTTCTCCATGCATTCATCCTCGGCGTCGAGGTGGAATGCCGGATCGGGAACTCCGTCTACCCACAGCACTATGACGTCGGCTGGCATATCACCGGCACGGCTGGCGTGTTCGGCGCAGCCGCCGGTGCGGGGCGCATTCTGGGCCTCTCCGAGCAGCAGATGACAGGGGCGCTCGGCATTGCCGCAACGCAGTCGTCGGGCCTGCGCGAGATGTTCGGCACGATGTCCAAGCCGTTCCATCCCGGCAACGCTGCGCGGAACGGCCTGCTCGCAGCGCTCCTTGCTCAGCGGGACTTCACCAGCTCGATGCACGGCATCGAGGCAAAACGCGGCTTCGCAAACGTGCTTTCGACCGCCTTCAAGCCCGGCGAAATCACCGAACGCCTGGGCGAGACCTGGGAGATCGCGCTCAATACCTACAAGCCTTTCGCCTGCGGCATCGTCGAGCATCCGGCGATCGACGGTTGCATCCAGCTGCGCAAGAATTACAACCTGAAGGCCGAGGACATCGACAGCATCGACCTGCGCGTGCATCCGCTTGTGCTCGAGCTGACGGGCAAGAAGAGCCCGCAGACAGGGCTCGAGGGCAAGTTCAGCGTCTATCACTCGTGCGCGGCGGCGATCATTCACGGCGCGGCCGGGGAGGCGCAGTACAGCGATGAAGCGGTGCGGGACCCGCGCGCGGTGGCGTTGCACGATCGGGTCAGTGCGATCGTGGAGCCCGGATTGCACGAGGACCAGGCGCGGGTGACGATCAAACTCAAGAACGGCCAGACGCTGGAGAAATTCGTCGAGCACGCGGTGGGGAGCCTCGGGCGGCCGATGAGCGATGCCGATCTCGAGGCGAAATTCCGCGGGCTCACCGACGGAATTCTCGCGCGGCTCGAGACCGACAACCTGATCCGCCTGTGCTGGGATATCGCGAAGCTGAAGGATGCGGGCGAAGTGGCGCGCGCCTCGGTGTCGGCCGCGCCGGCCGCGGCGCGCAAGGCCTCTTGACAGTATGCGAACTCGAACTCTGCGAAGTTTGCGCTGAGGGCGGGCGGCAGGGCAAAATAGCGGCCAACGGCGGAAGTTGCGGGGCCGCAGTGGTCCGGCGAAACGGCCGGCGTACATTCGGAGTCAAAGCCCTTCCATCGTGCCCGCTGACATTGCGACGAGCCGGCGGAAGACAGTCCCTACAAAATTCCTGGAGGAAGCGAATGAAGCTCTCAGTGTTACATGGCGTGCTCGCCAGCGCGCTGCTGCTGGCGGGAGGGGCGCTTTTTGCCGCGCAGGGCGATTACCCCTCGCGGCCGTTGCGCATGATCGTTCCGTTCCAGCCCGGCGGCGCCTCGGACTTCGTGGGCCGCATCATCCAGCCCAAGCTGTCGGAGGAGCTCGGGCAGAACATCGTGGTGGAAAACCGCGTCGGGGCCTCCGGATACGTCGGGGTTGAAACAGCGGCGCAGGCCACCCCCGACGGTTACACGTTCCTGCTCGGCAATATCGGAACGATGGCGATCAACGCTTCGGTATTCCCCAAGTTCAAGGTGAAGCCGTTGCAGGCATTTATCGGCGTCTCGCAGGTCGTGGATGTCCCGGGCATGATGGTGGTGCATCCCTCGTTGCCGGTGAATACCGTGAAGGAGCTGATTGCGTACGCCAAGGAGCGGCCCGGCAAGCTCAACTTCTCGGCGGCGGGAGCCGGCAGTAACTCCCGGCTTGCCTTCGAGCTCTTCAAGCAGCAGGCCGGGATCGATATCGTGATGGTCCCCTACAAGGGCGGCGCGGGCGGGGCATCGCTCGGCGCGGTCCAGGGCGAGGTGCAGATGACCATGCTCACCTCGTCATCGTTGCTGCCGTTCGTGCGCAACGGCAGGCTGCGGGCCATCGGGGTCATCGCGCCGAACCGGCTGAGCGCAGCACCGGACGTGCCGACGATGAAGGAATCAGGGTTCCCGGATCACGTCGTCGGCTCGTGGCAGGGGGTGTTTGTTCCCAAGGGCACGCCACAGTCGGTAGTGAAGCGCCTGTTCCCGGCCGTCGTCAACACGATGAAGGACGCGGAGGTTGTGCGTCGGCTGGGTACGGCGAGCGCCGCGGCGATCACCAGCAAGTCGCCCGAGGACTTCCGCAAGTTCTGGGTGAGCGAGCACAATCGCTGGGCGAAAGTGGTGAAGGATATCGGCGCAGTGGCGCACTAGAAGAACACGAATCCCGGGTTTCCCGGGTCGCAGGTAATCGGCGGCCGCGCCCGTGTGAGCGCGGCCGTTTTTTTGCGCGGAGCCGTGAAACGCAAATCGTGAAACGTAAAACGCGAAAACCTTTTTGTTTCTCTCCGCGTCTCCGCGGTTCCATAATCGGGTCTCTCGGCGTCTCGGCGGTTCAAGGCTTACGTTGCTATACGTGCGGTATCGCAGTGAAGGAGAACATCGATGCTGAAGATCGGAATACTGCTCGGCGACGACATCGGCCTCGAGGTCGTGCCCGAGGCCGTCAAGGTCATGAAGGCGGCTGCGGCGAAGACCGGGCTTGTCGTGGAGTGGCAGGAGCTCCCGATCGGAAAGGCCGGTCACGAGCGGCACGGCCATACCATGCCTCAGCCGACCGTTGCGGCGCTCGAGAAGACCGACGGCTGGCTGTGCGGGCCGATCGGGCATGCCGCCTACCCGCGCAACGACCCGACCTGGATCATGCCGCCGCTGCGCAAGCGCTTCGAGCTCTTTGCGAGCGTGAAGCCTGTCAGGTCCTACCCCAACATTCCGTCGGTTCACAAGGACGTGGACATCGTGTTCCTGCGCGAGGTGACGGAGGGCATGCAGTCTTCCGACACGGTGGTGGCGGGCGCCGGGGAGTTCCGGCCCAACGACGAGATCACGATTGCCTCGCGCGTCATCACGCGGCGCGGCTCGCGTCGCGTCGCCTTTGCTGCCTTCGAGATCGCGCGCACCCGGAAAATGAAGAAGGTGACCGCGGTGCACAAGGAGCCGGTCTACCGGCTTGCCTGCGGCATGTTCGCCGAGGAATGCCGTAAGGCCGCCAAGGAGTTTCCAGGCGTCGGCTACGACGAGGCGCTGGTCGACGGATTCTCCATGAAGCTGATGATGGATCCCTGGCGTTACGACGTCGTCGTCACGACCAACCAGTTCGGCGACATCCTGACCGACCAGGGCGCGGGGCTCGTCGGGGGTCTTGGTCTTGCGCCCGGGCTGTGCATCGGCGAGCACCAGGCGATGGCGCAGGCGACGCACGGTTCCGCGCCGGATATCGCGGGGCAGAACATCGCGAACCCCTACGCGCTCATCCTGTCGGGGAAGATGCTCTTCGAGTGGCTCGGCCGGACGCGCGACGAGCCCAAGGCCACCGCGGCTGCGCGGCGCATTGATGCCGCGGTCGACAAGGTGATCGCCGAAGCCAAGCATCTCACACGCGACCTCGGCGGCAGCGCGAGCACCAGCAAGATGGGAGACGCCATCGCTGCGGCGGTCTGATCTAACCGAGATTTGCGGGCGACTGCCTGAGCTCTCCGCGCTCGACGCGCGTGACGATCTCGGTGATTTTTTCGTGGGTGGGGGTCGGGATGCCGGCGAGGCGGCCCTTTTCGGCAATCAAGCCGTTCATCAGCTGGATTTCGGTGCGCCTGCCTTTCTCCATGTCCTGCGCCATCGACGGGCGCTGAATGCCGGCGCGGGGATTGGCGGCGGCGTTCGCGAGCATGGTCTCCTCGATTTCGGTCAAGGCATCGGCGTGCCCCTCGGCGGCAAGCACAAGCCGTTCCGGCACGAACTTGCCGACGTTTACAAGCCGGAATCCAAGCGCCTGGCCGACGCGCACCGCCTCGCCGCCCAGCTGGATGGAAAAGCGCCGGATCGTGGTGCTCGCGACGCGGTCCCGGCCCGAAAGGCCGGTGGCGGCCGCAACGCCGTTGTGCATGCCGTTCATGCACAGCTTCGACCAGCGCTCGCCCCACAGGTTGTCGGTCGCCTTGCTGCTGTCGACGCACGAGAGCATATCGACCAGCTCCTTGACGCGCGGTGTGATCAGGCCGTGGGTTTCGCCCGCGCGGAACACGGTGTGCCTGTCGCCGCCCCGCGCGGCCATGCGGCGGATGCGCCCGGGCTCATAGAGCCAGACGGAGATCACCGAGGCGACAACCCCGAGCGTCTTGCCCCAGCCCACGACACCGGCGATTCTCTCCTCGTTCAGGCAATTCTGCAGCGACACTACGTAGCCGTCGGCTGCCAGATAGGGCTTGATGAGCGCGGTCGCCCATTCCGTGTCGTAGGACTTGACGGAGATAAAAGCGATATCGATTGGCGCCTGCCTGCACAGCGATTGCAGTTCGGTGATATGCAGGGTCTTCGCGCGCGCCACCGTGATCTTCTCCTCGGCGCTGATGCCGTCGAGCTCGAGCCCGCGGGCGCGGATCGCCTCGATGTTCTCCGGCCACATGTCGATCAAGGTGACATCGTGTCCATGATGCGCAAGCGTGCCGCCGACATAGCCGCCGAGCGCGCCCGTTCCCACCACCGCGATTCGTTTGCCCATCATGACTCCCTGGATTGTTCAACGCACCGCGTGCCTCGCCGGCGCCGCGCGGGCGGCAAGCTTGCCCGGGCGGCATCGGGACCTTCGCAGTCTATGCGGATTCTGCCAGTTCTTCTACACTTTCCCCCCGGGCCGGCCGGCTCGGCGCGCCATCAGAAAGACCGGCGGAAATAATCGGACAGCAAAGGAATCCCAGTGCTGAAACTCGGAATCGTGGCGGGGGACGACATCGGGCCGGAGGTGGTGCCCGAGTGCGTCAAGGTGATGAAGGCGGCTGCGGCCAGGACCGGCTTGCAGCTTGAATGGCAGGAGCTGTTGACCGGCGTCAAGGCACACGAAGTGTACGGGCACACCTGTCCGCAGAGCACTGTCGATGCGCTCTTTAAGCTCGATGGCTGGGTCTTCGGCCCCCACGGGCACGACGCGTATCCCAAGGACGATCCCACCTGGATCAACCCGCCGCTGCGCAAGAAGTACGAGATGTACGCCAACGTGAAGCCGGTCAAGTCCTATCCCAACATTCCCTCGGTGCACAAAGACGTCGACATCGTGTTCCTGCGGGAAACAACCGAAGGCATGCAGGGCGGCGGTGTCGTGGTCGCAGGCAGCGGGGAGTTTCGCCCCAACGACGAGATTTCCGTGGGCATGCGCGTCATCACGCGCAAAGGCGCCAGCCGCGTTGCGCGCGCGGCCTTCGAGATCGCGAAAACGCGCAGCCGCAAGATCGTGACCTCCGTGCACAAGGCCTCGGTCTACAAGCTGTGCTGCGGCATGTTCGCGGAGGAATGCCGCAAGGTGGCGCAGGAATTTCCGGAAGTGAAGCTCGAGGAAGTGCTGGTCGACGGCTTCGCGATGAAGCTCGTCATGACTCCGCAGCGCTTCGACGTGGTTGTCACGACGAACCAGTTCGGCGACATCCTCACCGACGAGGGTGCCGGACTCGTCGGCGGTCTGGGCCTGGCACCCGGTCTCGTGATGGGCGAGCGCTACGCGATGGCGCAGGCGACGCACGGGTCGGCCCCCGACATCGCCGGGCAGAACATCGCCAATCCCTACGCCATGATCATGTCCGGAAAGATGCTCTTCGAGTGGCTCGGCCGCAAACGCAACGAGCCGAAAGCCACTGCCGCCGCCCGGTTGATCGATGCCGCGATGGAGAAGGTGATCGCGGAGGCGAAGCACCTCACCCGCGACCTCGGCGGCAAGGCGAGCACGACGGAGATGGGCGACGCTGTCGCGGCGGCGGTTTGACGCCGCCGCTTAAGGATGAAGGATGAGGGATGAGGGATGAAGGGTTTTGTGAGTCGTATCCGTATTTATCTGCGGTTGCATGATCTGGCGCATCACGTGAAATCGCGCATGAACCAGTGCGCGAGTGCGCAAAGGGCGCCGTCTTCGTGCGGGACGCCGATCAGCTGGATGCCCAGGGGAAGGCCGTCCACCTGCAGCAGCGGCAGGCTGAAGGCGGGCAGTCCCAGCCAGGAGCCGTAGACCAGGAACGTCCGGCTGCCGGTGTATTCGAACCCCTCGATCGCAGGGCCGGACGAGGCAAGCGTGAGATAGCCATCCGCGCCGGCGGCCGTCTCGCGCACAAGCTGCAGAACGCGCCGCCGGTTCTCGAGCAGCGCCTCGTAGTCCGCGGGCGTGAGGTCCCGTGCCCGCTCGATCAGTCCATGGATTCTCGTCCCGATGAGCTTTCCATAGCGCGCGATGTAGTCCTCGTAGGGCCATTTCATCTCGTATGCGACGATGGCGAGCGCGCCATCGACACCGCCGTCGAGCTCGCGCTCGAGCCGGGCAACCCGCTCGTCGTCATCGCGGCTCACGATTCTTACGCCAGCCGCCTCGAGCGCCTGAACCGCGGTCTCGAATGCCGCTTTCGTGTTGTCATCGATCTCAGTCCAGCCGCGGGTGTAGAGGCGTATGAGCTTCTCTGGCTTCCGCGGCGCGGGCGGTTCGGCCCCGGCGCCCGACAGAAACGGATTCCCCGGACTGCCGATGCCGAGGGACACCTGGGACGCGACACGCCAGGCATCCTCCAGGGTTCCGGCGATGATCCCAAGGTGATCGCAGGTGGCCGAAAGAGGATGGATACCGCCGGTGTGAAGCGTGCCGATTGTCGGCTTGAACCCCACGGCGCCGCAGTAGGAGGCCGGACGAAGCGTCGAGGCCTGCGTCTGGGTGCCGAGCCCTGCGGGAACCATGCCCGCACCGACAGCGGCGGCAGAACCACTGGAGGAGCCGCCCGGCGTGCGTGCCGAATCAAACGGATTCGTTGTCGGCCCCGAAAAGCCGATCGCGAACTCGGTCGTGACGCTCTTGCCGACGATCACGGCGCCGCCTTTTCTCAACGCGGCAACGCACGCGGCATCCTGGCCCGATTGCCAGGCCTTGAACGCCGGGCTGTTCATCTGCGTCGGGAAATCTGCCGTCGCGATGATGTCCTTGACCGCAATCGGGAGCCCGTCGACCGGAGACAACGGTTTGCCCGACCGGTAGCGCCGGGTGGACGCGTCCGCCGCCTTGCGCGCTGCGGCAAGGTTGAGCGTCACGAACGCCTTGACGGTTCGCTCGCGTGCCTGGATGACGTCAACGCAGCGCTCGAGAAACTCGCGCGGCGTGCGCCTGCCCGAGACGAATTCGGGCATGACGCTGGAATAAGAGATAACGTTGGGGTTTTTCCAGAACGGCATGTTCCTCCTTGAAGAGCTGGCGCTGCGTCCGATGCGCGTTATAATGCCATCGCAGGCCATAGACACGAAGAAGAGGTGCGCAGGGGATGAGGCGCTGGATCGTGGCCGGTTGTGCCGTGGCGATCGCGTTGACGCCTGCTCTGGCAGCGGGGCAGAGCAAGAAACGCGCGATGAGCAAGATCGAGCGGCTCGCGTGCAGGCTCGGCACGGAGGACCGCCATGCCCGCATCGGCGTCGAGCTCGTTGACGGGAAGGTCAGCCGCTTTGCCTACTACAGCAAGTCGAAGCCGCGCACGTGCTCCATCAGCATCGAGCGCGATGGTCCCTACAGCCAGTGGAAAGATGTCGGGCGCTTTACCCAGGTCGCAACCGACAACGGGCTTTTTCTGATCGAGCACCGCCAGCGCGATGTGAGCTTCCTCTTTCACGACGTGGACCGTCATTTCTACTGCGGCATGGAGCCGGGGATCATCACCGGGACCCTCACGGTCATCCGCGGCAAAGCCGAATGCCTGCTGCAGGACGTGATGCGCGCCCACGACACGGATGGTCTGGAGCCCGGGCCAGCGATCGCCGGGCCCTGACCCTGGAATCCGTGATGGGTGATCAGACTGCCTGGCTCCGTTCCTCGCTGGAAGGGGCAGAGGCGGGTTTCTTCCCCCGCAGGCGGTCATAAATAACCCCAGCCGCGAACAACGCCTCGATATCCTTGTCGTTCATGCCGAGGCTTCTTGCGGTCTCGGCTGAATGCTGGCCGAGCCAGGGCGCCGGCTGCCGGATCGCCGTGAGCTCGCCTGTCGATTTCACGGGCAGGCCGAGCATTTTCATGCGGCCGATCACAGGATGCTCGACCTCGACCACCATGTTGCGCGCCTTGATGTGCGGATCGGCGAGGATCTGGGAATAGGTGTAGACCGGTCCGCCAGGGACCCCGGCGGCGTCCAGTTTCTCGACCCAGTAGGCGGTGGGGTGCGCGGCAAACACGGATTCGATCTCGCGCTCCAGGTCATCGATGTTCCTGAGCCGCGAGGGCAGGTCGGCAAAGCGCGGGTCGGTCAGCCATTCCGGCTTCCCGCAGACCATTGTGCAGAAGTTCTGCCACAGCTTCGTGTTGTTCGCGCCGACCGTGACATAGCCGTCCTTTGTCTTGTACGCCTGGTAGGGCGTTGAGCGCCGGTGGCGCGTGCCGGTCGCGGTGGGCATCTCTCCGGCGCCGAAATAGGCGCCCGCTTCCCAGAACGTCCATGCAAGCGCGGCCTCGAGGAGGGAAGTCTCGAGGTATTGTCCTTCACCGCTCTTGAGGCGGCGGATATAGGCGCCGAGTATGCTGTAGACGGCGGTCACGCCGCTCGAGATGTCGTTCATCGCGATGCCGACCTTGGCGGGGCGCCCGCCCGGGTAGCCCGTCATCATCATGATGCCGGACATGCCTTGCGCGACGATGTCGAAGCCGCCCTTCTTGCCGTACGGGCCGGTCTGGCCAAAGCCGGACATCGATGCGTAGATGACGCCCGGATTGATCTCGCGCACTGTGTCGTAGTCGATGCCGAGCTTGCGCGTCACGCCCGGGCGGAAGTTCTCGGTGATGATGTCGGCCCGGGCCGCGAGCTTCATGAAGATGTCCCTGCCGCGCGGATCCTTCAGGTTGAGACCGAGGCTCTTCTTGTTGCGGTTGAGGACCGCGAAGCAGTAGCTCTCGCCGTTCACCTGCGGATCGAAGCGCCGCGTGCCGTCGCCCTCCGGAACGCTCTCGACCTTGATCACCTCCGCCCCCATGTCGCCCAGCACCATCGTGCAGTAGGGGCCCGCCATGATGTTGGTGAGATCGAGCACTCTGACGCCTTCGAGGGGCAATGCCATGCGGGTTTTCTCCAGGAAAATCAGCCGTCCAGAAGAACTTCCGGACGGGACTCGGGTCTCAATTGGCAGGAGCCATTATAGCGGAGGGTCGACGCTGCCGCGCTCTCCGTTTAAAGTTGGCGAGTCTCTGGCTGTTGATGGCTCGCCGTATGGCAGAGGCTTAACGAAAACAAACGAGGAGGAACGTCATGGTGTTTCCTTTCCGGATGGTTGTACCCGCGCTGCTTGCCGCGCTGTTCTTTCCGATTGCCGCGATTGTCGAGGCCGCGTATCCGGACCGTCCGGTGCGCGTCATCGTCGTCTTCCCGCCAGGGGGATCCAACGACGTCACGGCCCGGATCGTCTTCAACAAGATGCCCGATATCGTGGGGCAGCAGTTCGTCATTGAAAACCGTGGGGGGGCCGCTGGCAGCATCGGCGCCGCTGTGGTCGCGCAAAGCAAGGCGGACGGCTATACGCTGATGGTGCAGTCCACCACCCATATCGCGAATGCATTCATGTACAAGGGCAAGCTGCCGTACGACACGCTCGGTGATTTCATCGGATTGACCCCCATGGCAAGGCAGGTGGGCATGCTCGTCGTGCACCCGTCGCTGCCAGTGAAGTCGGTCAAGGACCTCATCGCGCTGGCGAAGAAACGGCCTGGGGAGATCAACTACGGTACTGCGGGGCTGGGCAGCTTTGTGCACCTCAACATGGCGATGTTCTTGTCACTGAGCAATACGAAAATGACGCAAGTGGCGTATCGCGGTGGCGGTCCCTCGAGCATCGCGCTGATGTCAGGTGAGACCCAGGTAACGATCAGCACGATCGGCTCGGTATTCCGGTATGTCCAGGCCAAACGAATGCGGCCGTTGGGGGTGACCTCCAAGGAACGAAACCCGAAATTCCCGAACATTCCGGCAATTGGTGAGGTCGTTCCGGGATTTGAATTCACCGCGTGGGTCGGCGCGTTCGTTCCCGCCGGAACGCCCAAAGCGATTGTCGATAAACTCAATCTCGACCTTAAGAAGGCGCTGGCGGATCCCCAAGTGGTGAAAGCGCTGACAAACGTGACGCTGGACCCGATGTACATGACACCGGACCAGTTCGCGCAGCGCCTCAAATCCGACTACGCGCGCTACGAGAAGCTCATGAGGAGCATCGGCGTGATCAAGTAAGGGTTGCTGCCCCCGGCGCATATCAAGCCGCGGGATTCCGGATGAGACAATCAGGCCACCTCGCAGGTGGCCTGATTGCATTTCGGGGCACCTTTGCGCAAACTCCGGTGCTGTCCATCGGCCGGTCCATTCGCTCTGCGCATAGGGGAAAGGACCGCGCTGGACGTCGGCGCAAGTAAGAGGATTGGCCTAGAATAGCGTTTGCGGCTGTTGATGGATGCTATATTGCGTCGGCTCAATTGAATTGAAACAGAACGGAGGATGTCCATGAAGTCCGCTTTCCGAATCGTAGTGCCAGTGCTGCTCGCCAGTTTGTTCCTTCCGATTGCCGCGATTGTTCATGCCGCCTATCCGGAGCGGCCGGTGCGCGTGCTGGTCGTATTCCCCCCTGGCGGATCCAATGACGTGACGGCCCGGATCGTGTTCCAGAAAATGCCGGAGATCATGGGCCAGCAATTCGTCGTGGAGAACCGGGGCGGCGCGTCCGGCACGATCGGAGCCCAGGTGGTCGCCAATAGCGCGCCCGACGGCTACACCATCATGGTCCAGTCCACCACTCACATTGCCAATGCCTACATGTACAGGGGCAAGATCAAGTACGACACGCTGGGCGACTTCGTCGGCATCACCGCGCTGGCGAGACAGGTGGCAATGCTGGTCGTGCATCCGTCGATGCCCGTCAAGACGACCCAGGAACTGGTCGCGCTTGCAAAGAAGCGCCCGGGCGATGTCACTTATGGATCCGCGGGCCTTGGAAGCTTCACGCATCTGACCATGGCGATGTTTACTTCCCTGTCCAACACCAAGATCTTGCACGTTCCGTACAAGGGTGGCGGACCGTCGTCGATCGCGCTCATATCGGGGGAAGTCCAGAGCAACATCGGCACGATCGGCTCGCTCTTCCCCCATATCAAATCGGGCAGGCTCCGCCCGCTGGGCGTTACCTCACCGGAGCGGGTCAAGGCATTTCCGAACGTGCCCACGATCGGGGAAGCCGTGCCAGGGTATGAATTCACCGCGTGGGTGGGCTGCCTGGCGCCCAAGGGCACGCCCAGGCCGATCATCGATGCCCTCAATGCGGGCCTGAAAAAGGCACTCGCGGATCCCGGCGTCGCGAGCAAGCTCAGCGCCCAGACGCTCGATCCGCTCTACATGACGCCCCAGCAGTTTGCCGCGCGTCTGAAGTCCGACTACGAGCGCTACGGCAAGCTCATGAAGCAGATCGGCATCATCAAGTAGGGGCGCCCACCCGCGACAGGTTTCCGGTCGCGGATCCCGGGAACGGACGATCAGGCCACCTCGCAGGTGGCCTGATTGCATTCCGGCGCACCATCATGCACGCTTCCCGATGAAGCGCTTCGGGCGGCCGGAGGAAATCGCGGCGATGGTCGTGTTTCTCGCCTCGCACAAGACGAGCTATGTAAACTGCCAGTCGATACTGGTGGACGGCGGCATCGCCCGTGGGCTAATTTAGAGCGCCTAACAAAATGATTCCCCTCCTGCCGGAGGAGGGGTGCCCGCGAAAGCGGGCGGGGTGGTGGGAGCGAGCATTGCCGGGGCAACCACCCCGGCTGCTTCGCAGCCACCCCTCCTTGAAAAGGAGGGGAGTAAATTGGTGCCGATCGTTTTGTGATGCACTTAGCCCCCCGGATCATCCAATCACGATCTTGAGGAGAAGGTTGCAATGGCTCTGAGATATCCGCTGGTGCACGTCGATGACGTCCGTCCCGAGAACATGAAGGAAGGGGAGGGCTGGGCCATCTCCGAGTTCCGGCTGCCGATTTCGGGCAGGAACGGGAGCTCGACGACGCTCTTTCATTCGATCTTCCGGCCTGGGTCGACGCATGCGAAGCACCTGCATCGCAACTGCGACGAGATCGCCGTCTACCTGAAGGGCCACGGCACCGTGGGCCAGCGCGATGAGCGCACCGAAGTGCGCGCAGGCCATTGCCGCGTGATGCCGCAAGGCGCGGAGCACTTCTTCTTCAACGAAACGAAGGACGAGGAGGCGATGGTCGTCGGCTTCTATGTCGGCGCGGGGAGCGTCGAGGGAACCGGCTACGAATTTCGCGGGGCCGTGACCGAGGCAGACCTCAAGATGCCGCGCGGCAAGGGGTTCCGTGACGGCGTCCTGGTCCATATCGAAGACGTGAAACCCTCGACGATGAAAAAGGAAGAGGGCTGGAGCATCACCGATTTCCGCATCCCGATCGGCCGCCACAACGGCAGCCGGACGGCGTTATTCTGGGCGAAGTTCATGCCGGGCGCGGTGCACAAGAAGCACCGGCACGAGAACTGCGAAGAGCTCTACTACATCATCCGCGGCCATGGGCTCGCGGGCGCCGGTCCCGACCGCGCCGAGGTGCGGGGCGGGCACGTGCACTACATCCCGAAGGGCGTGGAGCACTTTTTATACAACCTCAGCAAGACCGAGCCGCTGGAAGCGATCGGCATCTACGTCGGCGCGGGGAGCGTCGAGGAAACGGGCTACGTCTACACGGGGGAGGTGACCGAGGCGGACTTAAAAGCCGTGAATCGTGAAACGTGAAACGCGAGCGGTGAGTCGTGATTCGTGAATCGCGATTTGACTTGTTAATAACCTTTTGGCCGCAAACTCCTAGGCCGATCCTAAAACCTAAAACCTAAAACCTGAAACTTTGAATGCGCTGTTCGAGGCGCCGCGGCTGCCGTAGACTAATTGGACTGCCCTCAACGGAGGGACCGCCATGGCCGAAGAGAAACCGGCAAAAACGCCAGTCGAGAAGCTAAAGGACGTCGTTTCCGAGTTGAAAGAGATGGAGCACTACTCGCGCAGCAACATCGAGAAGCTGACCGAGCACTGGATGTTCCTCGAAGACGTGCTGAAGCACAAGGAATTTGCCAGGCGCTGGGGCGATCTGATGAACGCGCAAAACGCGTTCGAGGACCAGGTGAAAGCGTTGATCGAGGACTGCCAGGCTTACTGCAGCAAGCAAGCTAACAAGAGCTGACGCACCCCGATGGCCCGGGAAAAGGTGCGAGGAACCTTTTTCTTCGCTGACGCCCTATTTCCGACGGTCGTGCCGATGAGTGAATCGATCCCGCCGAGCGCCGCGACCATCGAGGTGCGCAAGAACGGACCGTTCCTCGTGCGAGGCCCGGTGCGCGTGTGCGATGCGTTCGGCGAAGAGGTACCCGTGCGGGGCGCGTTTGCCCTATGCCGGTGCGGCAACTCGTCGAAAAAGCCGTTCTGCGACGGCACGCACAAGAAGATCGGCTTCGACGGGACGCGCTACACGGTCGGGCCGACCAGCGCCGCGGAGGCCTACCGCGGAAGGCGCATCACGATCCACGACAACCGCGCGATCTGTGCGCATTCCGGGGTTTGTACCGACAATCTGTCCGCGGTGTTCCGGCTGGGCGGCGAGCCGTGGATCGACCCGGATGGAGCAGACCCTGAGGCAGTCGTGGCGCTGGTGCAGCGCTGTCCCTCCGGGGCGCTTAGCTTCTCCCGCGACGATGCGCACAGGAGTGGGGAGCCGAAGGAATGCCTGATCACCGTTTCGAAGAACGGGCCGTACTATGTCAGCGGCCCCGTCGAGCTGCAGAGCGACGGCGTAGAGCCGGTATTCCCCGATCGCTATGCGCTGTGCCGCTGCGGAGCATCGAAGAACAAGCCGTTCTGCGACGGCACCCACTGGGCGGTCGGGTTCGACGATGCCCGCGGGCGGCAGACAGGCGTGTTCGTGCCGCCGGGAGGCGTAAGGAAGTTCAGTCTCGTTTTTGGCGCGCTGCTGGTTGCGGGCACGGCTGCCGCGGTCGTCGCGATCGAAGCGGCAGACAAGTGGTCGGCCTCGGGTTTCTTGGGCCCGGGCGGGTTGATGCCCGATCTCAACCTTGTGCTCGAGATCCTGCTCGTCACGGGCCTTACCTTCGGTGCGTTGCTCGCGAGGCGGGGCAACATCGCGGCACACCGCTACAACCAGACCGTCTGGGTGCTTTTGAACACGGTTCTGGTTGCGCTCATCATGGCGCGCAGCCTCGAAAACGTTGCTTTCGATGCCGCGTCGGATCTCGCCCAGCCGCTAATCCTGGTGCCGTGGGTGCACGCGCTGCTGGGAGGCGCAACGGTTGTTGCAGGGCTATGGCTCGTGCTGCAAATGAACGGCTTCCTGCCGAAGTCGCTTCACGTGCGCGGCTGGAAGGCACTGATGCGGGCGACGCTCGCGGGCTACTGGTTGGTCGCAGCTCTCGGGCTGGCGATCTACTTCCTCTGGTTCGTGCGCTGAGCCGACCAGCGCGTTCAAGGTATTTGTTTCTCTCCGCGTCTCTGCGTCTCTGCGGTTCAATGTTTTTTGAAATCAACGCAGGCGGGCGCTGACGCCCTCGACCATCTCGTGGAGCGAGCCGAAAACCGTCACACCGGCCCCTTCGAGCGCCGCGCGCTTTGCGGCATGAGTGCCGTGCGCACCATGGACCAGCGCCCCGGCGTGGCCCATGGTGACGCCCTCCGGAGCGCTCTTGCCCGCGATCAGGGCAAATACCGGCTTGGCAAATCGCTGCGCACTGAGCGCGGCCGCAAACTCTTCCTCGTCGCTGCCGCCGATCTCGCCGATGATGAGGAGCGCTTCGGTGCCGGCGTCCGCTGCGTAGAAGGGAACGAGGTCGGCGAAGCGCGTGCCTTTTACGGGGTCGCCGCCGACGCCGACCCAGACCGAAGTGCCGACGCCGCGCTGCGCGAGGCGATAGCCGGCCTCGTAGGACAAGGTGCCGGACTTCGACATGAGCCCGAGCCGCCCGGGCCTGAGCGAGTCATCCGGCAGGAACCCGAGCTTGACCTCTCCCGGAATCGCCATCCCCGGCGTTGAGCCGCCGATCCACGTGGCGCCGGAGTCACGCGCGAGCTGCCAGGCCTTGAGCGCATCGTGCACCGGCATGCCCTCTGTCGGCGTGACGAGGTACCGGATGCCCCCGGCGATGGCGTCCTTCATGGCGTCAAGGAGCTGCATCGCTCCGACCAGGAGCACGCTTGCGGCCGCGCCGGTTTTCTCGACGGCTTCGCTGCAGCTCGCGAACACCGGCACCGAGTTTACTTCGCGCACCTTCGCGCCCGGAGATACGCCCCCGACGATGCGTGTCCCGTACTGCATCATCAGCCGGCTGTGCAGCTGCCCGGCGCGGCCCGTGATCCCCTGCACGATGACGGGAGTGCTTCTATCGATGCGAGGGTTGAGATTCACTAAAGGAGAAAACTTCTGGCCACAGAGAACACAGAGATCACAGAGACGGATTCACTGAAATGAGAGGAGCCTGGTGAGTCAATCACTTTGCCCTCTGTGTTCTCTGTGCTCTCTGTGGCGGATGTGTTCTTGACCCATGTCAGACAAGCTGTTTGCGCACGGCGGCGAGGGCGTCATCAAGGTCGACAAGAAGCGGAATGCCCGCCGCAGCGAGCACCTCGCGCGCCGCCGGCAGGCCATTGCCCACAAGGCGGGCGACTACCGGGACCTTGAGACGAGGCACCGCGGCAAGCGCCTCGACCAGCAGGCGCGAGAACTCGGCCAGATCGGTGATCCCGGCGAAGATGTTGACGAGCACGACGCGCACGCGAGAGCCGTCGGCAATCCACTCCAGGACGTTGACGAGTCGTGCGATCTCTCCACGGAGCCCGCCGGTCCGGATGTCGAGGAAGTTGTACGGCTTGAGGCCCGCCTCGCGCATCTCATCGATCAGCATCATCGAGAGGCCCGCGCCGGTCGTGAGGAGGCCGATCTCGCCTTCGGGATCGACGACAACGTAATCGAAGCCATGTTGGAGCTTGAGCGCCGTTTCCGGGTAGGCCGCGGCGCGACGGTCAAGCAGGGCGCGTAGATCGGGCTGCCGCGCCAATGCGTTGTCATCGACGACCAGCTTGGCGTCGCCCGCGATCCAGCGACCGTTCGGTAATACGAAAAGCGGATTGATCTCGATCAGCAGGACTTCGAGCGCCACGAATGCATGGGCGGCGCGCTCGCCAGCCTGCCGTGCCGCGGCAGCGATTTCGCGAGGCAATTTGCGCGCGGCCTCGTGCACCCCTTGCACGAGCGATTGGGTATCGGGCCGGGCCAGCATGCTGTAGATGTGCCCGCGCGGAACCTCCTCGATGTCCACTCCGCCGCGGCCCGAGGCCATTACACGCACCTGCGCACTTGCGGGATCGAGCAGCAGGCTCAAATACGCCTCCTTCGCGCCGTCCACAGCCTGTTCAATCCGTGCGGCACTGACCGGCCGGCCGCGGACGCTCGTGCCGATGATTGAAGCCGCGTGTTCTCTTGCCCCGGAGAGAGTCGCGGCCCGGCGGATCGCGCCCGCCTTTCCACGACCACCGGCCGCCACTTGCGCCTTTACGATCCAGGGACCCGGGGGCAGGGCGGACGCGTCGATAGCATCGGTGCTCTCGATGAGCACACCAGCGGGCGCCGGGATTCCATGCGCGGAGAGGATTTCCTTCGCGTCATGCTCCAGCAGATACATCTACGCCTCGCGCGATTTCTTGCGATCAAGAAAAGCCTGCATCAGGCGGCGCGGCTCGTCGGTCCTTTTCGAGTCCGTGCAGGCACGGATGCCGGCCTCAATCGCCTTGTCAATGGGAAGGCGCTCCCAGTCGCGCACCAGCGCCTTTTGCAGCCGGATTGCGCGGGGACCCGCGGCGAGTATCGAGTCGACCCATTGCTCCACGGCGGCGTCTAGCATGGCGGGCTCGACCAGTTTCTCAAGAAAACCGATCCGGTAGGCTTCCGCCGCGTCGATGTGGTCTCCGGTATAAACCAGCTCACGCGTCTTTCCCCAGCCGATCAGTTGCGGCAGAAGGCAGGCTTCCATCCCGGACGGAAGGCCAAAGCGCACCTCGGGCATGCCGAATTGCGCGGTCGTGACAGCGACACGCATGTCGCAGCTCGCGGCGAGCTCCATTCCCGCGCCGAAGCAGTAGCCGTTGATCCGGGCGATGACCGGGACGGGCAGGGCGCGTATGGCGGCACACGCACGATGGGTCCAGGTGAAGAATTTCCAGGCCTTCGCCCGCGTAAGCCCCTTCATCTCGGCGAGGTCCGCGCCCGCCATGAAAGAGCGGTCCCCCGTGCCGGTCAGGATCGCCACCCTGAGGAGCGGGTCCTTTGCGAGCCGGTCGAACGTCCTGGCGAGCTGCTGCTTGCCGCTCATGCCCAGCGCATTGCGCCTATCGGGATTATTGACAGTGACCCTGGCAACGCGGCCGGATGAGCCTCTTTCCTCGACGCTGACGAGAACCAGTGGATTGTCGACGGCACGCATGGGGGATCAGGGTGATTGCGCGAGGGGAGAGAGGAATACGTTCCGGCGTGAGCACGAAAGGCGTGCGCTCATGCTATCAGGCCGGAGCTGCCGTCCCAACCAGTCCCGTCCAGCATGCGGTCGGTCGCCGGTGCCGCCGCAGGGTAGCGTCGGATAGAATTGCGGAAATCGCACGGCTCGCGAGTCAACGGGGAGTGGGGAGATGAAACTCTACGGTTCACCGAATTCACCCTATGCGCGCAAGACGCGGATACTGATCAAGGAAAAAAATCTGCCGGTCGAGTTCGTGCTCGAGGACCCCTGGGCCGAGGACAGCCCTCTTGCCGGCCGGAATCCCTTCAACAAGGTCCCGGTGCTGGAGGTGGGGCCGGACAATTACCTCTTCGAGTCGATTTTCATCGCGCACTACCTGGACAACCTCGACGGACAGCCGCTGCAGCCGAGGGACGCCGAAGGATACTGGCACGCGCAGTGGTGGCAGGCGCTCGGCAACGGCATCATCGACTCGGTCATTGCCCGCCTGCTCGAGACGCGGCGCCCGCCCGAGAAGCAGTGGCCTGAGAAGCTGGCGCGCGAGGAGAAGCGCGTGCGCCGGGCGATCGAACTCGGGGAGCGTGCCTTTCGAGGGAATCGATTCCTGGTCGGAGCCGCGTTCACCATGGCTGACCTCGTGATGGGCGTGGCGCTGCAATACGTCGATTTCCGGCTCCCGCACGACTGGCGCTCGGCTCACCCGAAGCTTGCCCACTGGCATGCGGGGATCGTATCGCGCAGGTCCTTCGAGGAAACGTTGCCGCCCGGCTTCGTCAAGCCCGCCTGACCGCGGAAATCGTGACGATGGTAATGAGGGATGGTGATAAAGAATGATTCCTCCAGAGCCGTCGTTCAAGCCTTTCCCACAAATCGCACTGAACCGGCGATCCGCGAACTGCTGCGTGAAGCCAGCCGCCGCTGAAAACGCCGCCTGTTCATGGCTTATGCCCATTGCCGGCGTCGCTGCAATTGGGCGAAAGCGGCGGGCGTCGTCGGACCAAGATCATTCATCACTATGGCAGCGATTTTGCGACCTCGCGGGCGCAGTCGATGAATAGCTCTACGGCAGGGTTGAGGCTTCGATTCGCTACCGTGACGATTCCGATCGGCATACTGGCAATCGGCAGATCAACGGGTAGTACTTTGATCCCGGGGCGCTTCGCCGGGAATGTTAATACTGAAGTCGACACAATCGTTAAAAAACGCCCGGTCGCCAGGAGACCAAGGCGCGCCTCGGTAGGAAGGCTGAACGCGGTGGCGCGGGGATAATCAAAGCCGCTCGCACGAAACGCGGCTATTGAAATCGACCCCAGCACGCTCTCGGGCGGCGCCAGCGTCCACGATTCCTTGAGCAGATCCTCAAGCCGCACGCGGCGCCGCCGACTCAGCGAACTCTTTGCGCCGACCGCGACGACATGCCGGTCGTCGTATAGGTGCTCGAATCGGAGCCGCTCGTCCGGGATTTCGCGATATTTCCATGCGAGCAACAGGTCGACCTTTCGCTCTTTCAGCTCCCGGTACAGCGTATCAGTATCTCCGGCGAGGACGTGGAACACTATGCGCGGATACCGGCGGGAAAGCCGATCGATGACGGCGGGAACCAGGCTCGCGCTGAGAAAGTGGTGACTGCCGACCCGTAATTCCCCTGCGGTCGGGTCGGCAAGAAACTCGATCTTGTTTATGCCCTGACGCAGGTCGTCGAATACGGCTGCTCCGCACTCGAGCAACGCGCGTCCATACTTGGTCGGCTCCACGCCGTGAGCGTTGCGTTCGAGCAGCCGTACTCCGACGACCGATTCCAGTTCGGCGATTGATCTGGAGATTGCGGGCTGGGTCGTGTTAAGGACGACGGCTGCCTTGCTCATGCTTCCGGTCTGCACAACCGCCAGAAGGACATGCAAGTCGTGCAACTTCATTCGGCGTCCGATGCGATCGCTCAACTGCATACCGGCACCCATTGCACGATTGATATGCCTCCATCAGAAGATGGCATTTTACCCGTATAGCTCCGCGCGTTAGCGTTATTGTCAATTATCGACACTTGCGCCGGACCCGGTACCGAAAAACGAGTCAGCGCCGAACCAAAGGAGCCGCGAATCCGATGTGGACCTACTGGCTGAACGTGCTGATTCTTGGATTGCTGCTGGTGGCAAGCGGCGCGCATGCCCAGCAGAATTACCCGACCAAACCGATCCGGTTGATCGTTCCGTTCCCGGCCGGCGGCTCGACCGACATCATGGCGCGCATGATGGCGCAAAAACTCAGCGCCGCCTTCAAGAAAGCGATAGTGGTGGACAACCGCCCCGGTGGCGGCGGGGCCATCGGGATCGAAATCGTGATGGGGGCGAGCCCCGACGGCTACACCCTGCTGATCGTCTCAGCCGCCTACGCCGCGAATGCGGCGCTGTATAACCTGCCCTACGACCCGGTGAACGGCATCGCGCCAATCGTGCTGATCGGCGAAACCGGCTACGTGGTGACGGTCCATCCGTCGTGTCCCTTCAAAAGCGTCAAGGAACTGATTGCGTATGACAGGGCGAATCCTGGCAAGCTTAACTACGGCACCGGCGGCACCGGCAGCAGTGTCCACCTTGCGACTGAACTCTTCAACCAGATGGCCAGCACCAAGTTGACGCACGTGCCGTACAAGGGCACCGGCGCTGCACTGACGGACCTGCTCGGAGGTCAGATCCATGTTGTCATAGGCAGCATGCCCCAGACGATTCCACAAGTTAAATCGAGCCGCCTGCGCGGAATTGCAGTGACTACCGGCAGGCGCTCAAACGCCGTGCCTGATATCCCGACAGTCGGAGAAACAGTTCCGGGTTATGAAGCCGTAAACTGGTCGGCCGTTTTGGCGCCGAAGGCTTTGCCCAAAGACATCGCTGCGCGCTGGAACAAAGAGATCAACCGCATCCTGCAGCTGCCGGATGTGAGAGAGCGCATGGCAGCTGCCGGCATGGAGCCCGCCGGCGGCTCACCCGAGCGCTTCCGCGAAGTGCTCAAGCGCGACGTCGCGAAATGGAAGAAGGTGGTGAATACTGCGAACATAAAAGCGGGAAGCTGAACATTTTTTGGCTGTGCGAAGTGGCTCTTTTGGGTCGAGAACGGATACTAAGCTGGATGCAGATGTACGCTAAATCGTCACAGTGTTAACGGCCCGATTCGCATTAGGAACGAGCGTCAGGAGTTGCACGTCAACTGGATTCACACGGCAGGGGTCACAGGTTCGAAGCCTGTGCCACCCACCACTTCTTTCCCAACTGCGTGAATCGTGATTCGTGTTTGGTGAGTCGACTGAGGCGTCCGTCGATCGCGAAACGTGAAACGCAGCGAGTTTGGTTGCAGTTTTCTTCCGGCCTTCTGACTTCCGCCTTCTAAATTCCGGTGGGGGGATCAAGTAAGGTTGTGGCCATTGGCACTTGCACCGCATTTAGGTATTATAATACCGAAATTCGGTGCATAAGATGAGCAAATCCAAAGCCGGCCTCGGCGACGCACTGTTTGGCAAAGCGCGTCGTGCTGTCATTGGGCTCCTTTTCGGGCGCCCCGGAAAGTCATTCTATCTGCGCGAAATTACCGCTCACGCCAATACCGGCGTGAGCCAGGTACAGAAAGAGTTGGCAACGCTCTCAAGAGTCGGTTTGATTACCCACGAGCGGCGGGGACGCCAGGTGTATTACCGCGCCAACCCCGACTCGCCCATTTTCAAGGAGTTGCGTGGCATCGCGGTCAAGACCTTTGCAGTGGCGGACGTACTGCGCGAGGCCCTTGTTGCGTTTACTGGCCGCATCCGCGCCGCCTTTGTATATGGATCGGTCGCGAAGGGCACCGACACGGCGGACAGCGATATCGACCTCATGATCATCAGTGACAGCCTTAACTATTCGGACGTGTTTTCTGTACTTGCCGAGGTCGAAAATCAGGTCGGCCGAAAGGTCAACCCAACGCTCTATCGTGGGGACGAGCTGCGCCTGAAGCATGAACAGAAGAACGCGTTCGTCACGCGGACGCTGGAGCAACCGAAGGTATTCCTCATTGGATCCAATGGCGATCTCCCGAAACCTCGCAAAGCTGGCTAAGGCCGGCAAGCTCAAGGCCGAGCCTGGAGACCAGAAGGAGTTTGATTACCTGCTCCGCTCGGCAGGCAGACGCCTGGTGGATTCGCGTAGGCGAGCCCTCTCCATCGAGAGCCGCTTCGATCTTGCCTGCAATGCGGCCCACTCCCTCGCCTTGTGCGCCCTTCGATGGCATGGATATCGATCCGAAAACCGCTACTTGGTTTTTCAATGCGTGGAGCACACCCTCGGCCTCGGCCCCGACGTTTGGCGCGTCCTGGCGCTTTGTCACGAGCGGCGGAATGTATTCGAATACAAGGGTGAATTTGAAATCGACGAGACGCTGTTTGCCGACCTCCTGCGAGCAGCGGAGATCCTGCTGGAGAAGGTGGCCGCCTTGGGCCCAGTCCAATGATTACCGTTGGAAGCCGATCATTGATTTTTGTCGAAGCGAAAATCGTCAGGCGTCAGTTCGAGAGCACAGAACAGCTTGGCCGTTACGTGCAGATCCTGGGGGCGCGAAAGGAGCCGGAACGGTTCCTAATTCTACGCGGCGGGAAAGTGCTTCTCCAGGAATGAGAAGAAGAGGGGATTGAACTCGGCCGGGTTCTCCGCCCAGGGGTAGTGTCCCGAGCCGGAGACGACGCCGAACTCGCAGCCCTTGATCATGGCGGCGACGCGCTTCATGCCGGCCGGGTGGCCGACCTGGTCCACTTCACCCGCGACGAGCAGCGTTGGCACCGATACCGCCTTGATGGCGCCGACCGCATCGGCTTCGGGGTAGGTCTGGACTGCCTTCACCGCCGCCTTGACCGTATCCGGCGGCGTGCGGGAAGCCCAGTGCCGAACGAGGTCGACCTCGGGACCGCCCGAGGCCGGTCCCAGCATGGAGTTGACGACCATCAAGTTTGCCGTGATCGGGTCGGTGCCGGGCGGGGGAGGCGCCGTGCGTCTGCGAACGAACTCTTCCTGTTCTTCCTTGGTGCGGTTGGCGAAATAGCCGATCGTCGAAGCGATCACGATGCCGTGCACCAGGTCCGGGACCTTCAGCCGGATGCGCGGCGTGATCTGACCGCCCATGCTGTGGCCGAAAAATACGTTGCGCCTGGTGGCCTGCGCCTTCACCAGGCCCGCTGCCGCTTCAGCAACGACATCGAAGCTGAAATCGGCGGGCAGGGGCGAGAGACCGTAACCCGGCGCGTCCATGGCTACGACGCGGTAGCCTTTCGCGACCAGGCGCTCGGTGACGTAACGCCAGTACTCCTTCGAGCCGTAGATCCCGTGCAGCAGGAAGACGGTGACGTCGCCTGCGCCGGTGACCTGGTAGTCCGGCATTCTGGCTTCCATGGCTATTTCTTCATCCTGATGATGCAATGCTTGGTGTAGTCTCCGGCCTCGTTGACGGTCCAGTCGCCCTTCGCTTTCTCATCCATCTTCTTGCACCACGCCTCGCTGCCCACTTCCGGCGTGCATCCCGCCAGGGCGGCGAACGCCGCAATCACAACGGCAACAGCCACATTGCGCCTCATCCGTCTCACCTCCCTGCTAGTGTTGTCATTCTGTGAATCGTGAATCGTTGCCAATGCTTGAGCTGAAAAAAGCTTTGACACGAAGGACACGAAGGACACAGAGGAATAACATTTGCAGGTTTCATGATCGATAAGCCTTCGTGTCCTCTGTGTCCTCTGTGTCTGAGCTTTTACTTTTCCTTGGCGCGCTTGACGTCATGGCGGTTCAATTCCTCTCAACGCAGTATGAACGGATTCGGCACCTCCGTCGCCGTCGAGATCCATACGCTCTTCACCTGCAGGTAGTCCTTGATCATCTCCTGCCCGCTCTCGCGCCCGAGCCCGCTTCGCTTGTAGCCCCCAAAGGGGGAGAGGTAGGACACTGCGCGGTAGGTGTTGACCCATACAGTTCCCGCCTGCAGGCGCTCCGACAGCGTGAGTGCCCTGCGCATGTTCTGGGTCCACACGCCGGCAGCGAGGCCGTAGACGACGTCGTTTCCGATCGCGATGGCTTCCTCCTCGTCCTCGAACGGAATGACGGCAAGCACGGGCCCGAACACTTCCTCCTGGGCGATTCGCATCGAGTTCCTCACACCGGTGAAAATCGTGGGCTCGACGAACCAGCCGCTCCCGCATTCCGGCCGGCTCGCGCGCCCGCCGCCCAGCACGGGCTTCGCGCCTTCGCCGCGCGCGACGTCGATGTAGTCGAGGATCTTCTTGAACTGGGGCGGGTTCGTGACCGGCCCAACCTGGGTCTCGAGGCTCATCGGATCGCCCATCTTCGCCGTGCGCGCAAAGGCGACGAGCTTTTCCACGAACTCGTCGTGAATCGAGCGCTGCAGGAGCAACCGCGAGCCGGCGATGCAGGTCTGCCCGGTCGCCGCGAAGATTCCGGACACGACTCCCTTGACCGCATTCTCCATGTGCGCGTCGTCAAATACGATATTCGGTGACTTTCCGCCAAGCTCCATGCTGACGCGCTTCAGCCCTTTGGCCGCGCTCTGGTAAATGAGCGTGCCGGTGCGGTCCGATCCGGTGAACGCGACCTTCGCGACGAGCGGGTGCTCGACAAGCGGCATGCCCACGTCCGGGCCGAAGCCCGTCACGACGTTCACCACACCCGGCGGGAAGCCCGCCTGCTCGACGAGCTTCATGAACTCGAGCGTGGAGGCGCAGGTGAACTCGGATGGCTTCACGACCACCGTGTTGCCCGCGGCAAGCGCCGGGGCGAGCTTCCACGCGAGGAGGAGGAGAGGTGAGTTCCACGGGATGATCGCGGCGACGACGCCGAGCGGCTCGTAGCGCGTGAAGTTGAACAGGTCGGGCTTGTCGCTCGGGATGACATGCCCCTCGACCTTGTCCGCGAGCCCGCCATAGTAGTAGTACCACTGCGCCATGTAGGCGGTCTGCGCGCTCATCTCGGCGTAGAGCTTCCCGTTGTCGCGCACCTCTACTTCCGCGAGAAACTTCGATTTTTCGCCGATGAGATCGGCCAGCTTGCGCAGAAGCGCGCCGCGGCGCGACGGTGTCAGCTTCGGCCAATCGCCGGAGGTGAAAGCCTTGTGCGCCGCCCGCACGGCGTGGTCGGCATCCTGCGGATTGCCCTTCGGCACCAGCGCCCACGGCTTTCCGGTAAAGGGATTGTCGCTCTCGAACGTCTGGCCGGAGGCGGACTCGACCCATTCGCCTCCGATGAACATCTTGTACCTGGCGAGCGTGCCGGTTGGGGTGTCCATCTACGACCTCCTATACAAAGACGTGAGTCGTGAGTAGTGAGCGGACCAAATCCGTTTACGATGCAACCCTAACGATTCAGTCCGCTCACCGCTCACCATTCACCCGAGTTCGTTTCAAAAATCCCCTCTCCCCCTTTCGGGGGAGAGGGCTAGGGTGAGGGGGCGGGCGGTGCTCACCAGATCGCTATGATGGGCGAACGTTCGTGCCCCTCACCCCGGCCCTCTCCCCGTGGGACGGGGAGAGGGGGATTCCTGAAATAATTTCTCTTCGCGCTCTATTCGAGAGCCTTGGCGCCGAGGAGCGCCTCGCGAAAACGCGTCTTAAGCGTAGCACCGTCGCGCACGGGCAGCACCATCGGCGCAGGCTGCGCAGTCACCTTGATGGCGGCAAAAACCGGCCCAAGCTGGCGGTGCAAGCGCGGTATCCAGGTCTTCAGCTGGGCAGCGGAGTAGATGGTTCCCGCGGCGCGGAAGCCCGATGCCTTTGCCACGCCGGCCAGCTCGACGCCGAGGCGCGTGTGCGTCAGCTGCATGCCAGTCTCGCCGTAGCGCTCGTTGTCCAGCACGATGACCGCAAGATTGCGCGGCTGCTGCACGCCGATCGTCGCCAGAGAGCCGAGCCCCATCAGCATTTCGCCGTCGCCTGTGATCACGAGGACCCGCCGCCTGGGCTGGGCGAGCGCGAGCCCGAGGCCGATCATGGCCGCGCCGCCCATGCCGCCCCACGTGTAGAAGTTGAGCGGGCTCTCGTCTGCCGCAGCGATGTCCCAGCACGGGGCGCCAAGCCCCGCCACCACGAGCGCATTGCGCCGCTCCTTGAGAATGTCCGCAACGGCCTTTCGCCGGTCAAGAACGGGTTTTCGATGCTTCATGAATCGTCTCTGGCAGACCTTCGGTTAGAACGCATTGCGAACCGGCTCCACTCACTGCTTACCGATCACTTGAACTGCTTGGCGCCGATCACCCGCTGCGCGATCAACACGGCGACGCCGCGGCAGGTGTTGTACGCAAGCCGGAGCGCCGCATCGACGGTCTCGCCGATATCGTCTGCGCTGTCCACGGTGCGCAAGACAACGCCCATGGCCGCGAGCGCCGGCGCGGTCGCGAGCGACATGTGCACCTGCCAGGGATTGAACTCGCCCCACTCGCCGCGCATCGTGATGAGCATCGGCAGGGGGACGCGGCATTCCTGCACCATCCCGAGCATGTTGATGCAGTTGCCCGAGCCGCTCGATTGCATGAGGAGCACGCTCTTCTCGCCGCCGAGCCACGCGCCCACAGAGAGAGCGACGCCTTCTTCCTCGGTCGTTAGCGGGATGGCGCGCATGTCGCGGTCAGCCCGCACGAGCTCGATCAGCCGCGCGTGCCCGGAGTCGGGGACGTAAGTAACCTGGCGTACCTGCTGCGCGCGCAGCACCCGATGAATGTCCTCCGGCCAGTCCGCTGAACTTCGTGACCCGTGACCCGTGCCCGGTGACCGGTTATTGCGTTTGGTCTCTGCCGCTCTCATTTCCCTCTTGCCTTTCACCTAAGATCATGACCTCATCACCGCTCACCGCTCACCGCTTACCGCTTACATCTCACTGGTCAGGAATTCTACGCGATTGCGTCACGCCTGGCCGGCCGAGAACCGCCGCCGGGCCGTCGACCAGAAGTGGAACGCGATCGTCAGCGCGGTGAGCCCGAAGAACACGAGCGCCACCCCGCTCTCGAGAAATATGCCGTGATCTCCCTCGCTGAGGATCAGCGCCGTGCGGTATTGCTGCTCCAGGGTTTCCCCCAGCACAAGTCCGAGCACGACAGGCGCCACCGGTATCCGCACGCGCTGCAGCACGTAGCCCAGCAGCCCCATGACGGCCATCAGGTAGACGTCGAAGATCGAGTTGCGGATGGCGTATGAGCCCAGCACGCAGAGCACGATGATGCAGACGGCCAGGAGATGCGGGGGCACTGCCAGCACGCGCACAAAGATCCGGATTCCCCAAAGCTGGACGATGAGAATCACGATGTAGGCGAGCACGATCGTGACATAGAGCGCATAGATGGTGTCGAGGTGGGTGCGGAAGAGCATCGGGCCGGGATGCAGGCCGTGGACCAGGAGCCCCCCGAGAATGACGGCCGTCGCCGGATCGCCCGGAATCCCGAGGCTCAGGAGCGGGATCATGGTGCCGCCGGTCACCGCATTGTTCGCCGTCTCGGGGGCGACGACGCCCGAGAGCTCGCCTTTGCCGAAATCGCCCGGACGGCGGCTGAAGCGGCGCGCATGGTCGTAGGCAAGAAACGCAGCGATCGGGCCGCCTGTGCCCGGTATGGCTCCGATCCCGGTCCCGATCGTCGCGCATCGGGCCATGAGCCACAGGCGATCGCGCAACTCGCGCAGCGTGGGCAGTTGAGCTCGCACCTTCGCGGGCATTTTGAGCTGCTCGACGCGACCGTAATCGAGGAAGGTTGCGATGACCTGCGGCACCGCGAAGAGCCCGATCATCGCGACGAGCAGATTCACGCCCTGCTGCAGCTGAATGGTGCCGAAGGTCAGGCGCGCGACGCCGTCCAGCTCGTCGAGCCCGACGATCATGAACATGAGGCCGAGCACTCCCGCGACGAGACCGCGCAGAAGCGACTCCTGCGCGAGCCCGCAGATGGTGGAGAGGCCGAAGAGGACGAGCGCGAAGATCTCGGCCGGACCGAAGCGGATCGCGATCGAGGCGACCTGCTCGAGAAGCAGCATCATCGCGACCAGGCTGAAGAGTCCCCCGAACGTGGACGCAATCACGGCTGCTCCCAGCGCCGTCCCGGCCTTGCCATTCTGCGCCATGGGATACCCGTCGAACACGGTCGCCGCCGCAGAGGGTGTTCCGGGGATGCCGAGAAGAATCGCCGAGACCGATCCGCCTGTCATGCCGCCCACGTAAACGCCCAGCAGCATGGCGATGGCGGGCACTGTCTGCATGCCGAAAGTGAAGGGCAGCATCAGCGCCAGGGCCATCGAGAACGTCAGCCCCGGAATGGATCCGAAGAAGAGCCCTACTACCGTGCCCAGCACGGTTGCGGCAACCGTGTTGAGCTGAAGCGCGGCGGCGAGCGCGTGGTGGATCGCATCCACTCAGGGCCTCGGCATTAGAACCACCACCGCCACGTCCCGCGGGGAAGGGGGGCTTCGAGCAGGCCTACGAACACCAGCCAGCAGATAGACGTGACGCCCACGGCGAGCAGCACGGTGAGCAGCCACGGTTGCCGGCGCAGCAGCACGCGCATGGCAAGGGTCACCACCACGGGCGTGGACAGCACGAAGCCCGCGGTCTCGAGCAGGAAGGCGTAGAGCACGAGCAGGGCGAACGTGCCGCCGACGATGAACGCCTCGTGCCCCGTGACCGACGCGAGCACGGATTCAGCCGCGCCGGGGCGGCGCGCGGAGAGAAACGACGATACCGTGATGAGGCCCCCGAGGCAGAAGAGCACCGCGCCGAGGAGCACGGGAAACGCCCGCGGGCCGGGCTCAGCCTCCGAGCGCGCCCCCGGAATGTAGGCGTACGCAAGGGCGAGCCAGATGACCGCCAGGACCATCAGGCACGGGCCGAGCCATCGGTCCAGGCGGTCGAGCCGCATGACGGCGCGGCCCGCTTAATTCGATTTCTTCAGGCCGAGACTTGCCATGAGCTTTGCAGTCTCGACGTCATCCTTGGCAATAAAGCGGTCGAACTCCCCGGCCGGCAGGAACGACGGCTCGAACCCGAGCCGCTTGCAGTGCTCACGGAACGACTTGCTGTCGACGACGTTCTTGATCGCCTGCTCGAGGCGTTTGATTGCCGGCTTCGGTGTTCCCTTGGGTGCGGCGACCCCGCGCCAGAGCACCGATTCAACGTCGTAACCCTGCTCCCTGGCCGTTGGGACCTCGGGCAGCACCGGCAGCCGCCCGGTGCTCAACACAGCCAGCACGCGCAGCTTGCCCGCTTCCGCGTGCGACTTGAACTGGTTCGGCCATTGCAATGCAGCGTCAATCCGCCCCCCGAGGAGCTCGACCGGCGCGCTGCCTTTGCCGTAAGGCACGTACACGACGTCCACCCCCATCTTGTTGAACAGCGCAGCCGAGGCGAGGTGAGTGAAGGAGCCTCGTCCAGAGATGCCGACCTTGAGCTTCTGCTTCTTCGCCGCAGCGCCGAATTCCTTGAGGTTCTTCCACCCCGATTCCGTGCGCACCGCCATCGCCGGCACTTCCATGCCCACGCGCGCGACGCCGTCAAACGCCGTGTAGTCGAACTTCATGTTGCCGTTATGGTAGGCGGTGCTGATCGAGTTCGAGTTCCACACGATGTTGTAGCCGTTGGGCGGCGTCGACTTGACGTAGGAATAGCCGACCGCGCCGCTTGCGCCGGTGCGGCTTACTGCGGCGACCGCCACGCCGAGCTCCTTGGCCATGGCGTCGGCCAGCAACTGGGCGATGGTCGCGCTCGATCCGCCGAAGAGCACGGTCATTTCGACCGGCTGGCTCGGGAAATCAGCCGCGCGGGCCGTGCCCGGGGCCGCAAGTCCGAAGCTCATGACGGCGGCGAGCGCGAACAGGGCCCGCCGCGCGGGATGTTTGAAAGCCAATGCTTGGTTCATGTGTGCCTCCTCCAGACGTAAGAAATCCTGTTCATTCCATTGTCGAAGACTGCTGCCGCGCCTCCTCCCGGCGCGGTGTCGCGCCGTTTGTCCGGTCGGACGCTGCGCTGCGTTCCGCCGTCATTGGTTCAATTTCAGGCCAAGCCCCGATGCTTCTCGGGCCTGGCGCTGGCTTTTGGGGCCCAGTATCTCAGCGATCTCGACCCGCCGACCTTCGCGCGCCGAGGCGATCCCGGCGAGAAGCACCGCAAGCGATGCCGTCGATTTCTCGCCGTCCATCTCGGGCTGTCCCTTTCCACGCACGGCATCGGCAAATTCCTCGAGCTCCTCGACGATGGTGTCGTTCTTCTCGCACGGAACCGCCTTCACCTCCTTGCTGCCGCGCTTGAGGTGCCGCAGGCCCTGATGGAGGTCGTAGTAAGCGGTGGCTTCCTTTCCGTAGATGTTCATCAGGTAATACTCAGAGGCCGACGCGTAGCAGGCGTTGAGCGTCGATAGTGCTCCGTTCTCGTGCTCCAGGATCAGGCTCGCGATATCCGGATTCTCCCCGGGGAGCACCAACTGGGCAAGTGCGCCCCGTACCGCCTTGACCGGGCCCAGCAGAAACTCGAGCACGTCCGTGTAGTGAATTCCGATCTGGAGCATCACGCCCCCGGGCATGCCGGCCGCCGTGTAGCGCCAGGAGTCGGCCTGGAACTGCCCGAGCCGGTCGCGGCTGATGTTGGCCTCGGCGTTGACGAGCTTGCCGAACTCGCCGTTGTCGATTCTCTGCCGTATCCAGCGGAAATGGCTCTCCTTGCGCCGCTGGTAGCCCAGTGCCAGCACGACACCCGCCTTGCGGCAGGCCTCCGTGATCGCCCGCGCATCCGCGATTGTCGTAGCGATTGGCTTGTCGAGAAAAACGTGCTTGCCGGCGTCCGCCGCCGCGCGCGTGGTCTCCAGGTGCACGTTGTTCGGGGTGGTGTTGACGATCGCCTCGATGCTGCGGTCCTTGAGGATTTCCTCGTATGAGCCGGCCGCCTTGCAGCCGTACTTCTCCGAGAAGGCCTTCCGCTTTGCCTCGGTGCGCGTATAGCACGCGACGATCTCGAGCTTTTTCGAGCGCTTGACCGCGTCAGCCAGCACGTCCGACCACCAGCCCATTCCAATGCTTGCCACTCTTAACCGCTCACCCGACATTGACCCCTCTTCTTTCTAGATGTCTCACCGCTCACCGCTCACCGCTTACCATTCACGACTCACGCCTTGTCGATCTTCCAGTCGGCGCCAATCGCCTCCACCGCATCGCGCGCGAACTGGTCGTCGAGCTCCCAGCTCGCGCCCGATACGCCGATGCCCCCCAGGCACTCGCCGTCGAAGATGATCGGATAGCCGCCTTCCATCGCGGTCCAGCGCTCAGGCCCAGCCGCCAGCGCGAGTCCGATCGCATGCATGGTGTCGAGAGATTGTCCGACAGCACCCCTGGAGGTCGTCGGCCGCTTGTTGGAGGCGGCGCAAACGGCCTTGGTCGTCGACGAATGCACCGTATGAAACCGCCCGCCGTCCATGCGTTCGATCAACATGGGATGGCCGCCCGCATCGACGATTGCAACGGCGATGGTGTGGCCGGCGGCCCGGGCCTGGCCCATCGCGGTTTCCATCATTTTCTTCGCGCCGGCCAGCGTGAGGCGCTTGGAGTTGGCAACGTACATTGGAATGTCCTTCCTGGAGTAGATTCTGGAATCGGCGCGCAGGCCGATTCCATCGGGCGTCGTATAATCCCGCGTATTTTCCAGTATTGGCGGCGCAGGTCAATGAAGCACCCGAACGGTCCGGAACCCCACATCGAGATTCGTGAAGGGGTGCGCGCGCTTTGCCGCGAGTTCGACAGCGCGTACTGGCAGAAAGTGGACGAGGAGCGGGGCTACCCGGACGCGTTCGTCGAGGCGCTGACGAAGGCCGGCTGGCTCGCCGCGCTGATCCCCGAGGAGTACGGCGGATCGGGCCTGACGCTTACCGCTGCCTCGATCATCATGGAGGAGATTAACCGCTCCGGCGGCAATTCCGGGGCCTGCCACGGCCAGATGTACAACATGGGCACCGTGCTGCGCCATGGGTCGGATGAGCAGAAGCGGGAATATCTGCCCAGAATCGCCAGCGGGGAGCTGAGGCTGCAGTCGATGGCGGTGACCGAGCCCACCGCCGGCACCGACACGACCCGCATCAGCACCGTCGCGGTGAAGAAGGGAGACCGCTACGTGGTCAACGGCCAGAAAGTCTGGACGTCCCGCGTGCGGCACTCGGAGCTCATGATTCTGCTCGCCAGGACGACGCCGCTTGCCGAGGTGAAGAGAAAGTCGGATGGCATGTCAATCTTCATCGTCGACCTGCGCGAGGCCGCCAAGCGCGGCATGACAGTCAAGCCGATCCGCAATATGGTCAACCACGAGACGAACCAGCTCTTCTTCGACAATCTCGAAGTGCCCGCGGAAAATCTGATCGGCGAGGAGGGCAAGGGCTTTCGCTACATCCTGGACGGGCTCAATGCCGAGCGGATCCTCATCGCCGCGGAGTGCATTGGAGATGGCCACTGGTTCATCGAACGCGCGACGCGCTACGCGAAGGAACGCGTCGTGTTCGATGCCCCGATCGGGCGCAACCAGGGGATCCAGTTTCCCATCGCGCGCGCCTACGTGAACGTCCAGGCCGCGGACCTGATGCGCTACCGGGCGGCCGCGCTCTTCGACGGCGGCGAACCCTGCGGCGCCGAGTCGAACATGGCGAAGCTCCTGGCGGCGGATGCCTCGTGGGAGGCCGCGAATGTCTGCCTGCAGACGCACGGGGGCTACGGCTTTGCGGCGGAGTACGACGTCGAGCGCAAGTTCCGCGAGACGCGGCTCTACCAGGTCGCGCCCATCTCCACCAATCTCATCCTCTCCTACGTCGGCGAGCATGTGCTGGGATTGCCCCGCTCGTTTTAACGGCATTGCCACAGAGAGCACAGAGGACACAGAGGATTCTCGAAGTTCGTTCAGATCGATCGCTTGGTACTAACTCTGTGCTCTCTGTGTTCTCTGTGGCTAAAGGCTTTTGATGTTGCCCTTGGACGGCATCACGGTCGTGGCGTTGGAGCAGGCGGTGGCAGCGCCGTTTGCGACGCGCCAGCTTGCCGATCTCGGCGCGCGCGTGATCAAGATCGAGCGCCCGCGCGTGGGCGACTTCGCCCGCGACTACGACCGGACCGTGAAAGGCCTGTCCTCGCATTTCGTCTGGCTCAACCGCTCGAAGGAGAGCCTGACGCTTGACGTGAAGCACGCGAGAGCGCACGAGATCCTGGGACGGCTCGTCGCCCGGGCGGATGTGTTCATTCAGAATCTCGCACCGGGGGCGGCCCGGCGCCTCGGCCTGTCGGCGGAAACGTTGCTGCCCATCCATCCGCGGCTCATCGTCTGCGACATTTCGGGCTACGGCGATTCGGGTCCGTACGCATCGAAAAAGGCCTACGACCTGCTGGTGCAGAGCGAAGCGGGGGTGCTCGCGGTGACAGGAACGCCCGCCACCCCGAGCAAGGTAGGCATCTCGATTGCGGACATCGCAACCGGCGTCCACGCGTACTCCGGAATCCTGACGGCGCTCTACCAGCGGGAGAAGACCGGCAAGGGCGGACGTATCGAGGTAACGATGCTCGAGGCGCTCGCGGAGTGGATGGGCTACCCTCTGTATTACACGCACTTCGGCGGAAGGGCGCCCGCGCGGAGCGGTGCGGACCACGCCACGATCGTGCCCTATGGGCGCTTTCGGGCTGGAGACGGCCACTACGTGATGCTGGGGCTGCAGAATGAGCGGGAGTGGAAGTCATTCTGCGAGAAGGTGCTGGAGCGGCCGGCGCTTGCCGCGGACGCACGGTTCGACACCAACGCGAAGCGCCACGAGCGGCGCGCCGAGGTGACGGCGCTGATCGAGGAAAGGTTCTCGAACCTGAGCGCGACGGAGGCAGTGGCGCGGCTCGACGCCGCGGGCATCGCCAACGCGCGGGTGAATACGCTCGAGGAAGTGTGGGAGCATCCCCAGTTCAAGGCCCGCGGGCGCTGGCGCGAGATGGGCTCGCCGGAAGGACCGCTCCCGGCGCTGCTTCCGCCCGCCACTCACGCCGGCTTCGAAGCGCGATTCGGCCCCGTACCCGGGGTCGGCGAGCATACCGGCGCGATCCTGCGGGAGCTCGGTTACTCGGAGGCGGACGTTGCCGGGCTGCGCACGGCGGGCGCCGTCTAAGAACCGGTAACAGAATGAAAAGCTTAGCCACGAAGGGCACCAAGGACACGAAGGAAATTCAATATCGTCTCTCCTCGGTGTCCTTCGTGTCCTTTGTGTCTGCGCTTTGGAGATCGCTTGAGCAGGAGCGACGTCATTTTGATACGGGCTCTTGAATGGCGGATGACGGATGATTCGATCGATCGCAATGAATGGGCAATCCAATGGCAAATGACAAGCCAATGAAAGAACCCGACGCGGAGCGCAAGGTCCTGCAGCGCGACGCGACGCCGCATATTTTCCGTCCGATCACGTTTCGTTCGGTGACGGCGCGCAACCGCATCATGGTCTCTCCCATGTGCCAGTACTCGGCGGTGGACGGCGTCCCCGACGACTGGCACCTGCAGCACCTCGGGTGCCGCGCAGTCGGCGGCGCCGGCATCGTGTTCACGGAGATGACGAACGTCGAGGCGCGCGGGCGCATATCACCCGGCTGTCTTGGCCTGTGGAATGACGTCCAGCGCGACGCGTTTGCGCGCATCGCGCGTTTCGTGAAGGGGCAGGGCGCCGTAGCGGGAATCCAGCTCGCGCATGCCGGGCGCAAGGCGTCGACGGCGGCGCCCTGGGACGGCGGCAAGCCGTTGGCGCCCGGGAACGGGGGCTGGCCGATCATCGCGCCCTCTCCGATTGCGTTCGGGGAGGGCCATGCGGTGCCGCAGGAGATGGACGAAGAAACCATCACCGGCACAGTTGCGCTTTTCGCGGCCTCCGCCCGGCGCGCCCGCGAAGCCGGCTTCGACGTGATCGAGCTCCACGGCGCCCACGGCTATCTCATTTCCACTTTCCTCTCGCCCGTTACGAACCGGCGCACGGACCGCTATGGCGGGAGCTTTGAAAATCGCATCCGCTTCCTGCTCGAGGTTGTCGACGCGGTACGCTCGGAATGGCCCGAAGAGAAGCCGCTCTTCGTGCGCATTTCGAGCAACGACTGGATGGAGGGCGGCTGGGACCTCGAGTCGAGCGTCGGGCTCGCGCAGGTGTTGAAACGCGGCGGCAAGGTGGATCTTGTCGATTGCTCGAGCGGAAATGTCGATCCGCGGCAGAAAATAAACGTGTTTCCCGGCTACCAGGTGCCCTTCGCCGCCGCGCTGCGGAGCCGCGCCGGCATCGCGACCGGCGCGCTCGGTCTCATCTCGAGCGCGGAAATGGCCGAGCAGATCATCGCGAGCGGCCAGGCTGATATCGTGGTGATGGCGCGCGCGTTCCTGAACGATCCCTACTGGCCCATGCACGCGGCAAAGGCGCTGCGCGCGAAGTTTCCCTGGCCGAAGCAGTACCAGCGCGGCGACATTTTCTGAGAGGCGTGAGCGGTGAACAGTGAGTCGTGAGTGGATTGAGGCCGTTCACGGCGCGCCGGTTCTTGTGCACTCACCACTCGCAAGAAGGCATCTCAAAAGATTTCCTCTCCCCCACAGGGGGAGAGGGCTAGGGTGAGGGGGCAACGAGCGACGTTGTTTTCGTATGAAACTTCCGGGCGCCGTGCTCCTCACCCCCAACCCTCTCCCCGCCTGGGCGGGGAGAGGGAGTGTTTTTGAGAGCGCGCCTATTCACCAATTACGAATCTGAATGAAAATCGTAGCGATTCACGAGACCGTTGTCCCCATCAGCTCGGCGATTCGCAACGCGTACATCGATTTCAGCAAGATGACGGCGAGCGCGGTCGCGCTCGTGACGGATGTCGTGCGCGACGGCCGTCCCGTCATCGGCTATGGCTTCAATTCCAACGGCCGCTATGCGCAGAGCGGGCTCCTCAAGGAGCGGTTCATTCCACGGCTGATGGAGGCCGATCCGTCATCGCTCGTCGACGGCACGGGGAAAAGCCTCGATGCGCAAAAGATCTGGGCGTGCATGATGGCGAACGAGAAGCCCGGCGGACACGGCGATCGCTCGGTCGCGGTCGGCGTGCTCGACATGGCCGTCTGGGACGCGATCGCGAAGATCAAGGGAAGACCGCTCTATCGCCTGCTTGCGGAGCGCTATAATGGCGGCAAGGCGGACGAGAAGGTGTTCGTCTATGCCGCAGGGGGTTACTACTACCCCGGCAAGGACCTCACGGCGCTGCAGGACGAGATGAAGCGCTACCTCGATCTTGGCTATACGGTGGTCAAGATGAAGATCGGCGGGGAGTCGCTCGCCGACGATATCAGGCGCATCGAGGCGGCAATCAAGCTCGTCGGCTCCGGAAAGAATCTGGCGGTTGACGCCAACGGGCGATTCGATCTCCGCACCGCGATCGAATACGCGAAAGCGCTCGCCCCGTACGGGCTCTTCTGGTACGAGGAGGCGGGCGATCCTCTCGACTTCGAGCTTCAGGCCGAGCTGGCGAAACACTACGACGGCGCGATGGCGACGGGCGAGAACCTCTTCTCGATGCAGGACGCGCGTAACCTCATCCGCTATGGCGGCATGCGCCCGGATCGCGACTGGCTGCAGTTCGATTGCGCCCTGTCCTACGGGCTCGTGGAGTACATGAGAACGCTCGCGATGCTGAAGGAGCACGGCTGGTCGCCGCGGCGCTGCATCCCGCACGGCGGCCACCAGATGGCGCTTAACGTTGCCGCCGGGCTGGGCCTGGGCGGCAACGAGTCGTATCCGGGCGTGTTCCAGCCTTTCGGGGGCTTTGCGGACGGTGTGCCCGTCGAAGACGGCTACGTGCGGCTTCCGGACATACCGGGCGTGGGATTCGAGGCGAAGAGCGACCTCTGGAGTGTCATGTCGCGCCTCGTGCCCTAAGAGGGCCTAACCAAATGAATCCCCTCCTGCCCGAGGAGGGGTCGCCGCGAAGCGGCGGGGGTGGTGGGAGAACGAAACGGCGTACAACCACCCCGTCTGCTTCGCATCCACCCCGCCCGTCCCAACTCGCTGCATCGAGTTGGGCGTTCGCCGGCTCGGACACATGGTCCTCGAATTCCCGGCTCACCCTTGGAAAGGAGGGGAGCAAACCACAAGGCGTCACTTTGTTAGGCGCTTTTCGCGGATGCAACATCGCGGTCAGCCGCCGAAGTCTTCCTTGGCGTCGCGCCAGATCGAGTGAATGTGGTTGCCGCCATCCAGGCCGTCATGCTCGAGCAGGAAGCGCTTGCCTTGCAGGCGCCAGTAGTAGGTTTCACCTTTCCCGGCGCCTCCTTTCCAGAAGAAGCGAAGCGTCGACCACTCCTCTCGCATGAACCAGTCGAGGTAGCGGTCCGCGTGGCGCTCGGTGATCGTGCGCACGTAGTCCTCGACCAGCAGCCGGAGCTGCTTCTGGGCGTCGGTGGAAGCGTCAACCACGGGAATCCCCGCGGGCTTCCCGAGCGTTGCGCGACGGCTGCCCGGGCTCGTGAGAAAACCGGCGAACCACTCGTTGCTCCCCTTCGCGAGCTTTTTCTGCCCAGCGGTGAGCGCTGCGAACGCCCCGCGCGCGAGATCGACCTGCTTGCCGCGCGCGCGCAATCCCTTGTCCGGCCCTTCCGGGACCGTCTCCGGGTTTGCGCCAAGAAAAAGCGGCGAGGCGGACACGATCCGGTCGCCGTCGAAGGTCATGTTGATCGAGAGGTGGTGCCCTTCGAATCTCAGGCCCCAGCGCGCGCCCGGGGCAGGCGTTCCGAATAGGGACGTGTAGTAGAGCTTGGGGTCGCGATAGTCGGGCGAACTTGTGAGAACGCCCAATGCGGCCTCCGTTGCCAGGATCGCGTCCACCCGTTCCTGCCCGGCGTGCGATACCACGTGGTGCATCAGCGTCTTGAGCGCGTCGTTCTGCCTGGCGCTGAGAGCGCCTAGCGTGATGCCGGAACGCCGTCCCGGCGTCCAGCGAAACGCAAACCGCTCGGCATCGTCGAAGCCGTGCAGTGTGACGCCGCGCTGCTCGGCCGAGAGCGACTGCAGAAATTGCGCCGCAGCGTTCGCGACCGTCTCGCCCGCCGGATGCGCCAAGGCAGGTCCCGGGTGGGAAATCAGGATCGATGCTGTAAAGCAGAGCAGACGGCCAAAGCGGGCTGTCATAGGATCTTCACTCGCGGTCCAGTAGCAGGTTCTGTCCATTCACCACTCACCATCACCGGTCCGCAGGGCGGCGCGTCCCGCAGCTCCAGCACTCGGTGAACTGGCCTTCGAGCTGCTCGCCGCATTTCGGGCAGCGCCAGTTCTGGGTGCGAAACTCGCGCGCGTGATCGCCACGCAGGAACGACACGAGCAGCGCGCTCGCCCGCTCGTACTGCGCATCGTCGGTGACCCATACCGCGCAGAGATCCACCGGCAGCTCGCCCCAGCCGCCTTGGAGGTAATCGCCGCGCACCACCGCCTCGATGCCGTTCGACTCCAGGAAGCCTTTCACGACATGCGCCTCGGGCGCATGCTTGGCAACATGCACGCGTTTCATAACGCATTAGCTTACCCTTCCGTCTGGGGCAGCGCACGTGTGCTAGCATTCCCGTGAATCGTAAGCCGGCGATTTTCCCAAGACGGGTTTCATCGCCCTTTCGATTCACGATTCACCCTTCGCGATTCACGCCTCTCGATAAGAATGCTCCGAATACTGAGCGCCGGTGCGGCGCAGGCTGTGGTCGAGCCGCTGATGGCCGCGTTGAAAGAAGACCGCCACGAGGCCGTCGCGGAGTTCGGCGCGGTCGGCGCCATGAAATTCCGCCTTCTGGACGGCGCGGCAGCGGATGTGATCGTTCTGACCGCCGCCCTGATCGACGAGTTGATCGAGTCGGGGCAGGTGGTCGCAGGCTCGCGCGCGGATCTGGGCCGGGTGGGCACCGGCGTCGGCGTCCGGAAGGGAACCCCGCTTCCGGACGTGTCGACGGTCGATACGCTGCGCGGCAACCTTCTTGCCGCAACGAGGATTGTTTGTCCCGACCCGGCAACCGCGACGGCCGGCAAGGTCGTAATGCAGGCGCTGGGGCGTATGGGAATCGTCGATCAGTCGAAATCCAAGCTCCAGTTCTTCCCGAACGGGTACGCCGCGATGAAGTGGCTCGCGGCGAGCGATGGAGAGCTCGAGGTCGGGATCACGCAGAATACCGAGATCAAGGCCAACAAGGGTGTAACATACGTGGGCCCGTTGCCAGACGAGCTGCAGATGAAAACGGTCTACTCGGCCGGCTTGTGCGCGCGGGCGCGCGATCCCGAGGCGGCGCGGGCGTTTCTCGCGCAGCTGACGGGGCCGGCCAACCGCCCGGCGCTTGCTGCCGCCGGCTACGAATTCTGAGACCCATCACCCATCACCCATCACCCATCACGAATCAGGTAATCAAGATGAATCGCATCGTCCATCTCGCGCTGAAAGTCGAGGATCTCGAGAAGACCACCGAGTTCTATCAAAAGGTATTCGGGTTCAAGGAGGTCGAAACGCGAAAGACGCGTGACCATCTCTCCCGTCACTTGACCGACGGCGGCGGCATCGACTTCACGCTGATCCAGTACGACGAGGGAACCCAATCGGCCGAATCGAAGGCCTCCGGCGAGGGGCCCTGCATCCACCATTTCGCGATCGAGGTCGACGACGTGGCGAAGTACGCCGAGGAGCTGAAGCACTACGGCTGTCATATCATCAGCGACCCCGGCGTGATCCCGGTGAAATTCCGCGCGCCCGGCGGAACTGTGGCCGAGCTCGTGCCGGCTGGACGCTACGAAAAAAAGAGTTCGTCCAAGTAGTTAGGGGCGTTCCGGTCGCTCCTGGCTCCCCGGACAGGCGCTTCTGATACACTCATCCGCGCCCCCCGCCCAGGCCCGCGGGAATGGCGGTGTCCTGGCGCGTGTTACTGTCCATCAGAGGTCGATCAACAACAGGAGGAGCAGCGCACACTGCGCTGTGACGGCGGTCGTCATGTGGAGGAGCCTCAACAAGAGTGAACTTGCTGCAGCGGCGCTGCTGATCGCGCTCGGCGCTTACGTGGCCTGGGAAGCGTGGGAGTGGCCGTACCTCACGAAGGACGGCCCCGGGCCCGGCTTCTTCCCCCTGTGGATCGGGATTCTGCTGCTCGGCCTTGCCGCGCTGCTCATCATCATGCAGGTAGCCGATGCGTCCGCCGGCAAACCGGTCGAGAAGACGAATTGGGCGGGCACGCGCCCGGCGCTCCTGGGATGGGGCGCGCTGCTCATCGCGGCGCTTCTTCTCGAGCCGGCGGGTTTCGTGGCGAGCTATCTCTTCCTGTCGGTTGTGCTGCTTCGGGTGATTTTCCGGCGCTCGTGGACCTCCACGCTTCTCGTGAGCGTGGTCTCGACCGCCTGCTTCTGGGGCCTGTTCGTCAAGCTGCTTGAAGTGCGGCTTCCCGCGGGTCCCTGGGGATTTTAGCGGGCGCCGGGTATGGACGTCCTCACCGGGCTGGCCCAGGGCTTCGCGATCGCCCTCGAGCCGCTCAATCTTTTCTGGTGCTTCCTCGGCGTAGTGCTGGGCACGATCGTCGGCCTGCTCCCGGGCCTGGGACCCTCGGCGACGGTCGCTCTGCTGCTGCCGCTCGCCACCCAGATGAACCCGACGAGCGGCCTCATCATGCTGGCGGGCATCTACTACGGCGCCAAGTACGGCGGGTCCACGACGGCGATCCTGCTCAACGTGCCGGGCGAATCCGCCTCGGTGGTCACCTGCCTCGACGGCTTCGAGATGGCGCGCAAGGGGCGCGCCGGCCCGGCGCTCGGGATTGCTGCGATCGCCTCCTTTGTCGCCGGCACGATCGGCGTCGTGCTCCTGATGCTGGTCGCGCCGCCGGTTGCCGAGTTTGCGCTGCGATTCGGCCCGCCGGAGTATTTCGCGCTGATGGCGCTCGGGCTCTCGATGGTGGTCCTGC
>Ga0302046_10000214_pt1 | contig 62174 bp, 60 predicted proteins | sample RVTome_11_FD_200261 | JGI IMG/M metagenome (GOLD analysis project Ga0302046, IMG submission 200261) | Soil microbial communities from uranium-contaminated site in the Upper Colorado River Basin, Wyoming, United States - RVT147D111 (version 2) ... | reverse complement strand
GTCGCGGTACCACGGGTGGTCCGGCTCATCGGTCGGCGGGATCGCCTCTTCGACGAGGGGCTCGTCGGTGTCCGGCGGCACGATCGCGAAGGGAACCTCGCCGGGCAGGTGGAAGCCCTGCTGCTCACGGGCGAACCTGGAGACCTCGTCGGGGTCGGACAGCTCCTCGGCACGCGCCGACAGGCGCGAGTTCTCGCCGTCGAGCGCGCCCAGCTGTGCCTGGAGGAGCTGGACGCGGTCACGCCCGGCGAAGTACTGGTCGATCGGGCCCGACAGGATCGACAGGCCGAGCACGATCACGGCAGCGACGCCGATCAACCAGAACCGGGTCGAGGCGGCGGCGGCCGCGCTGGCCTCGCGGGCGACGACGGCCGTGTCGGACACCTGCCGGGCCAGGCGCTGGACAGGCACGGGGGCACGGTTCTCGCCGCCGCGCGTGCGCCGCCGCGCCGCGAACCGCAGCTCACGTCGTTCGTCGCGTGATGCCCTCGCCATCAGAACGAGGACCTCGGGAACGCGCCGGCACCGGCGTACCGGGCGTTGTCGCCCAGGCGCTCCTCGATGCGCAGCAGCTGGTTGTACTTCGCGACCCGTTCGGAGCGGGCGGGCGCGCCGGTCTTGATCTGGCCGGCGTTGACGGCCACGGCGATGTCCGCGATCGTGGCGTCCTCGGTCTCACCCGACCGGTGGCTGACCATGTTGGCGTAGCCGTGACGGTGCGCCAGCTCCATGGTGTCGAACGTCTCCGTGAGTGTGCCGATCTGGTTGACCTTGATCAGCACGGCGTTGGCGACACCCAGCTCGAGGCCCCGTTGCAGGCGGGTCACGTTGGTCACGAACACGTCGTCGCCCACCAGCTGGACACGGTCTCCGAGCAGGTCCGTCAGGACCCTCCAGCCGTCCCAGTCGTCCTCGTCCATGCCGTCCTCGATCGACACGATCGGAAACTCGTCGGCGAGGCCGGACAGCCAGTCGGCGTGCTCCTCGGACGACAGCGTGCGTCCTTCCCCCTCGAGGACGTACGCGCCGTCGCGGAAGTACTCGCTGCTGGCCGCGTCGAGCGCGAGCGCCACGTCGCGGCCGGGCGTGTAGCCGGCCGCCTCGATCGCTTCGGTGATCAGCTCGAGGGCGGTCCGGTTGGTCGGCAGGTCGGGCGCGAAGCCGCCCTCGTCGCCGAGGCCGGTGGACAGCCCGCGTGACGACAGCAGGCTCCTCAAGCGGTGGTAGACCTCGGCACCCATCCGCAGCGCCTCCCGGAACGAGGGTGCGCCGATGGGTGCGATCATGAACTCCTGGACGTCGACGTTCGACTCGGCGTGCGAGCCTCCGTTGAGGATGTTCATCATCGGGACGGGCAGCACGTGCGCGTTGGGGCCGCCCAGGTAGGCATACAACGGAAGGTCCGAGGCGGCGGCTGCGGCCTTGGCGACGGCGAGCGACACGCCGAGGATCGCGTTGGCGCCCAGCTTGCCCTTGTCGGTGGTGCCATCGAGGTCGCACAACAGCCGGTCGACCTCGCGTTGCTCGGTCGCGTCGGCACCGACCAGCGCCGGCCCCAGCACCTCGTTGACGTTCGCGACGGCTCGCAGGACGCCCTTGCCCAGGTACCGGCGGTCGTCGGCGTCGCGCAGCTCGACGGCCTCGAACTCGCCGGTGGAGGCGCCCGACGGCACGCCGGCCAGGCCGACGGAGCCGTCCTCGAGGACGACCTGGACCTCGACGGTCGGGTTGCCTCGCGAATCCATGATTTCGCGGCCAACAACGCCGGCGATGGCCGTGAACGCTTCGAGCATGGGGAAGCACCTCGCAGGTGATGCTCGGCCGCACGTGACCTTATGGCACGTCGCGGGACAGTCCGAGCACGTCGTGCACGAAACCGGGCGGTGAGGTCAGTCCTCGAGCTCCCAGACGCGGCGGATGGCGGCGGCCCAGCCCGCGCCGAAGAGGGCGCCGAAGATGGCCGCCGACAACCGCCCGGGGCGCCCCAGCAGCAGCCCCAGCAGGGCGCCAATGGCGGCGCCGATGCCGATCACCGCGAGATCACTCGCCCCGTCGGCCTGGCCGGCGCGCCGGTCGTCGAGGTCGACGACGCGGTCCTGGTCCCAGCCCTCCAACGGATCGCTGGGAGCCTCGGCAGTGGGTTCCTCGGGAGCCGCCGTGCCCGGCTCGGGTGGCGACTCGGCCGCGGCGCCGGCTGGGGCAGGGGGCTCGGCCTTGCGCGAGCTGCCGAAGTCCGCGCCCATCAACGGGGTCTCGCAGCTCGGGCACGGGGTCGGCTCGTCGGTCAACGACGCCACGAACTCCTTGGACAGGAATCGGCCACACTCGGGGCACTGGGCAGGTGGCACGTGTTCGGTCCTGGTCTTCGTCGCGGTCGAGGCTAATCGCCGGTGTCGTCCGACGTTGGCGTGTTCCCCGTCGGGGCCACGGCGTCCGTGACGGCGGCGCGATACCGGTCGGCGGCCGCACGCAGGGCCTGCTCGGGATCGACACCGAGTGCCACGGCGGCGTCGACCGTGGCCAGCAGCAGGTCGCCGATCTCCTGGCTGTCGCCGACCCCTTCGTTGATCCGGGCCCACAGTCGGTCGGCGGCGAGGTCGGGCCCCGGGGCGCCGGCACGGCCGGCACGGCGCAGGTACTTGGCCGCGAGCATCAGGGCTGGCAGGGACCCCGGGATCCCGTCGAACGGTGTCGTGCGGCCCTTCTCGTCGGCCTTGATCCGGTCCCAGCTGCGCTGGACGTCGTCGGCGGTGGCCGCGTCGGCATCGCCGAATACGTGCGGGTGGCGATTGACCAGCTTGTCGGCGATGCCCCGGGCAACCTCGTCGATGCCGAACGTGCCCCGGTCGGTCGCGATCTGGGCGTGGAACACGACCTGGAGCAACAGGTCACCCAGCTCCTCGAGAATGTCGTGGTCCGTGCCGTTCTCGATCGCGTCGACCAGCTCGTAGGTCTCCTCGACCAGGTACTGGGTGAGGCTGCGGTGGTCCTGCTCGAGGTCCCAGGGGCACCCACCGTCGGGATCCCGGAGGAGTCGTTCGACCTCGACGAGGCGGAGCAGCTCGGCCCCGCGCGGCTGGGCCGAAAGGAACACGATCTCGATCTCGACGCCGCGGGGGCCGGCCTCGCCGCTGACGACCGGGACGAAGAGCTCGTCGTCGGGCCCCAGGAGCATCGTCGCGGTGCCGTGCTCGGCGGCGTGGTCGACCAGCGCCCGTGCCAGGCGCCGGTCGGCCGGCGATCCGGGTGCCCCCAGCCGAATGGTCGTCGGGTCGAGTGGGGCTGGCGTCAGCTCGTGCAGCTCGATGTCGGCGAGCTGGAGGTGGATCCGGAACGGGTGCTCGGACGGGGCGCGGGCCCACAGGCGCTCGGCCTCGGCGATGGCGGTCCAGGCCGCGTGCGAGAGCAGGCCGGGCAGAGCATCCGATGTCTCGACAAGGACGACGCGGCCGGTCACGGCGTCGCGGTGTCCGTCGGGATCTCGATCGAGTCGGTGACGGGCGGGGTCTCGAGCGGGGAGTCGGAGACGACCTCCGCCAGGTCCGCGTCCCACCGGCCGATGGCCGAGTTGATGACGATCTCGGCGTCCTGGAGCGCCTGCTGGAAGCGCTGCTGGACGGCCTGGGAGCGGTTCTGCGATTCGAGCAGCGTTCGCAGCCGCTCGGTGGCGTCCTCGACGCTCGTCTCGCGGTCGTTGACGAGGATGAGGTGGAAGCCGAACTGCGTCTCGATCGGGTCGCTGATCACGCCGATCTCGCCGGACCAGACGTATTCCTCGAATTCTGGGACGTAGGTGCCCTGGGGCTGCTGGCCCAGCGACCCACCGACCTGGGCGCTGTCGGTGTCGAGCGAGTGCTCGACCGCCAGGTCGGCGAACGACGCGCCGTCGTCGAGCTGCTGCTTGAGCTCGAGCGCCTCGTCCTCGGTCTCGACGAGGATGTGGCTGGCCGTGGCAACGGGCCCGCTGGCCTCGAAGGCGGCCGCGATGTCGGCGTCGGTCACGGCCACGTCGCCGCCGACGATCTGTTCGATGCCCTCGATCCGCGCGGCGTTCGCGAGCTCGAAGTCGCGGTACTCGGCCTCGGTGAGCCCGAGGCCTGCGATGAACTCGCGCAGCTCGTCCTCGCCACCGGCGCGGGACGCCGCGTCGAGGTCCCAGCGCCCCTGGACGTCCTCGTCGGAAACGAGGACCCCCAGCTCGTCGGCCAGCTGGCGCACGATCTCGACCCGGATGAACAGCGTGAGGAACGTCCGCTCCGTGGTGGCGTGGTTGGCCGGGTTGTCGATGTCCGGGATGGGGCTCGTCTCGTCGAGGGCGGTGGACGTCTGGGCGGCAACGACGCGCTGGAGCAGCTCGCGGGAGATCTCGACGCCGTTGACCGTGGCAACGTTGTCGAGCCCGGGGCCACGGCAGGCGGACAACAGGAGTCCGGCGACGAGCAGCGCGACGATGGCGCGGACGCGCGGATGCATGGCGTGGCGCACGTGGATCCCTTGGTGGTACGTCCGAACGGCGGTCGAACGAGAACGGCGGTCTGCCGAGGACCGCGAGTCTATTGCAGCCTTTCCGGCCGTCAGGCGTCGACGACGTGGTCGTGCCCGGCCGCACGCAGCGTCGTCCGGATCCTTTCGGCGTCCTCGTCCAGCCGGTTGGGGTCGGGGTCCTGTTCGGCCCGCGCAAACGACATGTCCGCCATCGAGTCGGCACCGATCACGTGAATGTGCATGTGCGGGACCTCGAAGCCCGCGACCGCGACCGCGACCCGTTCGTAGTCCCAAGCGTCGTCGATGGCCCGGCCCAGATGCTTGGCGACGTCGTTGCAGTGCCGCCAGGACGCGTCGTCAAGGTCGATCCAGTGGTCGACCTCCTCGTTCGGGACCACCAGCACATGGCCGGGCGTGATCGGGTTGATCGTGGGGATCACGAAACACACGTCGTCGCGCCACACGAACCGTCCGGGCAACTCGCCATCACGGATCATCGAGAAGACGCTGGCCATGGAGTCCATCCCGGAGGCTCGGGGTCGTATCGGTCGTCAGTCTGCCAGCCGGACCAGCAGCGGGGCGTGGTCGGACGGCTTGGCGCCCTTGCGGTAGTCGCGTTCGATCCCGACCCACTCGAGACGCCCGGTGACGGCCGGGCTGGTCAACGCGAGGTCGATGCGCAGCCCGAGGTTCTTGTGGAAGTTGCCGGCGCGATAGTCCCACCAGGTGAAGTCGTGCTCGCCACGCTGCGGACTGGCCAGGAACGCGTCGGACAGGTCGGCTGCCTGCTGGATCGCCGCGAGCCGGCTGCGCTCGTCGTCGGTGACGTGCGTGCCGCCGACGAACAGCTCGGGGGCGTACACGTCGTCGTCGCGTGGCGCGACGTTGAAATCGCCCATCACGACCAGGTCGCTGTCAACGCCGGCGACGCGGTCGCGCATCGCGTCCAGGAAGGCAAGCTTGTCGATGAACATCGGGTCGTCGAGGGTCCTGCCGTTGATCACGTAGACGCTGGCGATGCGCAGCCCGTCGACGACAGCCTCGAGCCATCGGGCCTCGCCCGGGTTCGGCTCGCCCTCGAGGCCGATGACGGAGCCGGCGACCTCGTGGTCGTCACGGACGAGCAGTGCCACCCCGGCCCAGCGCCCACGGGAATGGTCGACCGCCTCGTAGCCGGCCGCCTTGAGCTCGAGATGCGGAAACTGCTCGGGCGCGCACTTGGTTTCCTGGAGCGCCACGACGTCGGGGGTGTACTGGTCGAGGAGCTCGAGGACGCGTGGCATCCGGACGTTGAGGGAGTTGACGTTCCAGGAGACGAGCAGCACGTCGAGGTCCGGCGATGGTGACACCACGACGATAGGCGCCGGCGTGGTTTCCTTCGTCGCCATGGCGCAACCATCCACCGCGACGATCGACCACCTGCGGGCGCTCGTGGCCTTCGACACGACGTCTGTCGGGCCGAACCGGCCCCTGATCGACCACCTCGCCGGCATCCTCGAGGACGTCGGGGCCGACGTGACGGTCCTGCCCGACGCAGCGGACGAGGGCAAGGCGAGCCTGCTGGCGCGGCTGGGTCCCGACGAGCCGGGTGGGATCGTCCTGTCGGGCCACACCGACTGCGTCCCGACAACCAGCCAGTCGTGGACCACCGACCCGTACCGGCTCGAGATCCGCGGCGGTCGGGCGATCGGGCGGGGCACCACGGACATGAAGGGCTTCCTCGCCGCGATGCTGACCGCCGCGCCGACGCTGGCCGCGGGCTCACTGCGAAGGCCGGTGCACCTGGCGTTCTCGCACGACGAGGAGCTGGGTGCCCTGAGCGCCGGCGAACTCGCCGGTCTCCTGCTCCCCCACCAGCCGGTCCTGGCCGTCGTGGGCGAGCCCACGTCGATGCGGATCGTCGAAGGTCACAAGGGCGTCCGCGGGTTCCGGGCCACAATCCACGGCCGGGCCGGCCATTCCAGCCGCCCGAACGACGGCGCGAACGCGGCCGTGGCGGCCGCCCGGCTGGTCGCCTTCCTCGACGACCTCGCGGCCGAGGTGGCGGCCGGACCCGGCGACGACCGGTTCGACCCACCGTTCACGACCTTCGGCGTCGGCAGGATCGACGCCGGCACCGCCCTCAACGTCATCCCCGAGACGGGCGAGGTCCTCTTCGAGTATCGCCCGGTCCCTGGCGACGACACCGACGAGCTGGAGCGTCGGGTCCGCCGTCACGTCGCCGACGTGCTCGAGCCCCGGCTGCGCCAGCACGTGCCGGAGGCCTCCATCGACGTCTTCGCCTGGCCGCCCCTGCCGTCGATGAGCCCGTTCCAGGACGAAGCGGCCAGCACGGTGCTCGACGTGATCGCGCCCGATGCGCCCCGCGACGGGACGGCCGCGTTCGGGACCGATGGCGGGCACTTCGCCGCCGCCGGGATCCCAACGGTCGTGATGGGCCCAGGTGACATCGCCGACGCGCACACCGCCAACGAGTCGATCGACGTCACGGAGTTGGCAGCCGCCGAGGCGTTCCTCGACCGGGTCACGGCCTGGGCCACCGCCTGATTGTCAGGCGAGCACGGCGCCGAGGGTCTGGGCGGTCCAGGCGACGAGGTCGTCGGGCCACGGTGCCGGGACGGGAACGGTCAGGCGCCGCTCGGACGCCTCCCACGAGGCGTCCGGCTGGTCGCGTTGGAGCCGGACCTGCTGGGAGTCCTTGAGCTCGACCGGCTGGGCGCGCAGCCGCCCCGTGCCGCTGATCACGAGCTCGGTGACGCCCCAGCGGCGCATCGCGGCCTTGAGCGCCGTGACGGCGAGCAGGCGCTCGGCCGGAGCCGGCAGGGCACCGAAGCGGTCGACCAGCTCGTCACGGATCGCCCGGACCCCGGCGGCATCACGGACGGCGGCAATGCGCTTGTAGAGGTCAAGCCGCTGGTGTTCGTCGCTGACCCAGTCGTGGGGCAGGCCGGCGTCGACGGGGATCTCGACCCGCAGGTCGGCCTCCTCGACGAGCGGTTTGCCAGTGAGGTCCGCGACCTCCTCGCGCAGCAGCGTCGCGAACATGTCGAAGCCGACGGCGGCAACGTGACCGGACTGCTCGGCGCCGACGACGTTGCCTGCACCCCGGATCTCGAGGTCACGGATGGCGATGCCAAGCCCCGAGCCGAGCGCGCTGTGGTCGGCAATCGTCCGGAGGCGCTCGAAGGCCTGCTCGGTGAGGCTGGTCTCGGGCGGGTACAGGAAGTAGGCGTAGCCGCGAGCACTCGAGCGGCCCACCCGGCCCCGCAGCTGGTGGAGCTGCCCGAGACCGAGCAGGTCGGCGCGCTCGACGATCAACGTGTTCGCGTTGGGAATGTCGAGACCGGACTCGATGATCGTGGTGCAGACCAGCACGTCGATCTCGCGTTCCCAGAACTGGATCATCACGTGCTCGAGCTGGTGCTCGTCCATCTGCCCGTGCGCCACGGCAACCCGCGCATCCGGCACCAGCGAATGCAGGTGCTCGGCCACCGAGTGGATGGTCGCGACCTGGTTGTGGACCCAGAACACCTGGCCGTCGCGAAGCAGCTCGCGTCGGACGGCCAGCGCGACCTGGTCCTCGTCGTACTCCCCCACGATCGTCACGACCGGCTGGCGGTCCTCGGGCGGCGTCTCGATGGTCGACAGGTCGCGTATGCCACCGATGGCCATCTCCATCGTCCGGGGGATCGGCGTGGCCGTCATCGACAGCACGTCGACGTTGGTGCGCAGCTGCTTGAGGCGTTCCTTCTGGGCGACACCGAACCGTTGTTCCTCGTCGACGACGACCAGGCCCAGCCGCTTCCACTCGACCGATTTTGCGAGCAGGGCGTGGGTGCCGATGCAGATGTCCACGGTGCCGGCCGCGACGCCGTCGAGGATCGTGCGGCGCTCGGCGTCGCTGACGAACCGGGACAGCATCCGGACGTCGACCGGGAAGCCGGCGAACCGCTCCCGGAACGTCTCGAAGTGCTGCTGGGCCAGGATCGTGGTCGGGACGAGCACGGCGACCTGCATGCCGTCGAACACGGCCTTGGCGGCGGCTCGGACGGCCACCTCGGTCTTGCCGAAGCCGACGTCGCCACACAGCAACCGGTCCATCGGCACCGGCGCCTCCATGTCCCGCTTGATCTCGTCGGTGACCGACAGCTGGTCGTCGGTTTCCCGGTGGGCGAACGAGTCCTCCAGCTCGGCCTGCATGGCGCCGTCGGGACCGAACGCGTGCCCGGGGCTGTGCATCCGGGCCGCGTAGAGGCGGATCAGCTCGGCCGCGATGTCGCGGACGGCGCCCCGGGCGCGGCTCTTGGCCCGTTCCCACGCCCGGCCGCCGAGCCGCATCGGGTTGGGCGGGTCGCCACCCTGGTAGCGGGCGATCGCGTCGACCTGGTCAGCCGGGACGAACAGCGTGTCGTCGCCGGCGTACTCGAGCAGCACGTAGTCGCGAGTGATGGTCTCGCCGGTCGGCGTCCGAAGGTCGCGGGTGACCATCCCGGCAAACCGGCCGACACCGTGGGTGCGGTGGACCACGGGGTCGCCGGGCGACAGGGTCGAGACGGTGTCGGCGGCGGCACGCCGTGCGCCCATGCGACGAGTGGCGCGACGACGGCGCGGCCCGAACACGTCGAGGTCGCCGACCACCGCGAGGCCGAGCGCCTCGGAGCGAAACCCCTGGCGCAACGGGCTCGTGACGATCTCGACGCGCGTGGTGGCCTCCGGCCCGACGTCGTCGACCAGGCTGGTCGGGACGGCGTGCTCGGCGAGGACGTCGCGGAGCCGCCGTGACGAGCCCTCGTTGGACGTCGAGACGACCACGTGGACGCCGTCCGCAACCAGTGTTCTGAGGCGCTCGGCGAGGGACGCAACGTCGCCCCGGAAGGACTCCCATGGGGAAGCCTCGACGTCCATCGCGAAGGGCGAGAACAGGGTGGTCGGCAGCCCGTGGTTCGACAGCTCGTCGAGGTCGGCGAACCCGGCGTCCTCGGGGCGGTGGCCTGCGGCCGTCTCCCAGGCCACGTCGAGCAGGGTCTCGGCCTCGGCGCGGAGGGCGTCGGCCCGCTGCTCGGCCAGCTCGGGGTCGAGGATCGCGATCGCGCCGCGGCCGCCGAAGAAGTCGGGCAGCAGCGCCGGTCGCGGGTGCAGGAGCGTGGTCAGGGACTCGGCGCCGTCGAAGGCGATCCCGTCGGCGAGCATGCCCAGCTGGTCGCGCAGGGTCGGGTGGCGCTGGGCGAGGTCGGCCGCACGTTCCCGCGCCCGGGCGTCGAGGACGAGCTCGCGGGCGGGGTCGACCTGGACGCGCTCGACGGGCCCGATGGTGCGCTGGTCGGCGACGGCGAACGTCCGAAGCGACTCGATGTCGTCACCCCAGAACTCGCCGCGGACGGCATGCTCGGCGGCGGTCGGGAACACGTCGATGATGCCGCCGCGGACGGCGAACTCGCCGCGGGTGGTGACCTGCGGCGAGCGGACGTACCCCAGCCCGGCCAGCTGGTCGACGAGCCCTTCGAACGTTCCCGGAAAGGGCGTCGTCAGCTCTATCGGGTGGCGCTCGCCGAGCGCCGGGTCCATCGGCTGGAGCACGGCACGCACGGGCGCCACCACGGCACGCAGGGGCACCGGCCCGGCGGTCGGTCGCACGAGCCGGTCGAGCACGGCCAGGCGCTGGCCAACCGTCGCAGGCTGCGGCGACAGCCGCTCGTGTGGCAGGGTCTCCCAGGCGGGAAAGACGGCCACCGACCGGTTGCCGAGGAACGCGGCAATGCCGTCGGCCACGTCGTCGGCGTCGGACGCCTTCGGGACGACGACGAGCAGGGGTGCCGCCCGTTCGGCCAGCAGGGCGAGGAGCAGGCTGCGCGCGGCGGACGGGCAGCCGATCACGGGGTCGTCGAGGAGCTCCGCGAAGTGGTCGCGGGCAGCATCGAGCACCCCACCCAGCGGCCCCAGGGGGGGTGCGTCCGTCGCGATCCGTGTTGTCACGTCTGTCCCGGACCGACGCGGTCCCGGGGAGCTACCGGTATTTCCTGCCCGGCTGAGGGATCACGCCCTTGGGCATGGGGAGGTCACGGTTCAGGGCGCGCAGCTTCTTCTCGAGGCGCGGGACCTCGGTCTTCTTGAGGGTGCGCGGCAGCTTCATGAGATGAGAGGACAGCTTGTCGACCGGGACCTGCTTGTCGCCATCGCCGACAAGGACGCTCTCGAGCGGGGCGTTGCCAGTCAGCCGTGCGTGCCGCTTGAGCTCCTGGGCGAGCAGCTGCTTGCCCCGGGCGGGCGACCCCTCGGCCACGAGGACGACGCCGCAGCGTCCGACGGCCCGGTGGACCATGTCCTGCTTGCGCGTGATGGCGATGGCCGGGGTGATGAACCACTGGCCCCGCATCGCCTCCATCACGGCGTAGGCCGCACCGGGTTGGCCCTCGATCGCCGCGTACTGGGCCTTCTGGGTCCGGCGGCCGAACGCGACCAACGCCCCGAGGAGCCCGAACGCCAGGCCGAAGATGACCCCGCTGAGCCAGCCACCAAACAGGACGCCGAACAACAGGTACCCGACGCCAAGGCCGATGGCGGCCGCGCCGGCGACGAACACGACGAGCCGATCGTCCACTTGGCGGGTGACGCGCCAGACCTCGAGGATCCGGGCCAGTCGTTGTTTCATGATTCCTCCGCGGGTGTTGAGCAGCGGCCGCGAGGCCGATCTCACGGGTTGGCAGCGTTGAGCAGCGGCCGCGAGGCCGATCTCACGGGTTGGCAGCGTTGAGCAGCGGCCGCGAGGCCGACCTCACGGGTTGGCAGCGTGGTAGCGCTGCTGGGCAGATGCAAGCCCGTGCTCGACGAGGTGCTCGACGGCGTCGGCGGCCTGCTGGATGGTGACGTCGATCCCGGTTCGCTCGGCGGCCGTGAACGACCGCAGCACGAAGTCGGCCGGGTCCATGCGCCCGGGCGGGCGGCCGATCCCGATCCTGACCCGGTGCCAGTCGCGCGTGCCCAGGGCCCGCTCGATGTCCCGCAGCCCGTTGTGCCCGCCGTGACCGCCGCCCTGCTTGATGCGCAGCCGCCCGAACGCGAGGTCGATGTCGTCGTGCACGACGACGACCCGCTGCGCGGGAACCTTGAGCCAGCGCGCGGCTGCCTGGACGGGACCGCCCGACAGGTTCATGTACGACTCCGGGATGACGAGGCTCACCGGCCGCCCGCCGACCTTGACGTCGGCGAGCTCGCACCGGATCTTCCGGTTGCGAGCGAACGGGCGGCCGTGCCGTTCGGCGATGACGCGAGCGGTGTCGGCACCGGGGTTGTGGCGGGTGCCGCCGTACTCGTCGTCGGGGTTTCCGAGCCCGACGACCAGCCAACGATCGTCGGGCATGGGTCTTCCTGGGGCCTTCGGTGCCTACTGGTCGTCGCTGGCGGCCTCGTCGGCGGGCTCTTCGCCGTCCGCGGCTCCCTCGCGCTCGGGGGCTGCCATGCCCTCGGGGGCTGCCTCGCCCTCGAGCAGCTCCTCCTCGGTGGGCTCCTCGACCTCGATCGTGGGAGCGTTGATCGTCACGATCGTCCGCTCCTCGTCGATGTCGTACTCGGCGCCGGCAGGCAACGGGATGTCGACGGCGCGGCGCACATCGCCGATCTCCATGCCGGCCAGGTCGAGCTCGAAGGAGTTGGGGACCTCCAGCGGCTTGACGCGGATGGGCAGCGAGCCGAGCACCAGGTTGACGACCCCGCCGGTCTTGCGCACGTCCTCGTCGTTGATGACGTGGATCGGGATCTCGACGGAGATCGGCTGGTCGGCGTCGACCGCGTAGAAGTCGATGTGCTGGATGTCGCCGAGGACGGGATGGCGCTGGATGTCGCGGGCAACGGTCAGATGCTCGTTGCCGTCCAGCTGGAGCCGGATCAGGGCGTTGGCGCCCGCCTCGGTGTGCATGGCGTGGTAGAGCTCGAGCTGGTCGACGGACACGGGGGTCGGCTCGACATTGTGGCCGTACATGACGGCCGGAGTTCGACCGGAGCGGCGCAGCCGTCCGGCGGAACCCTTGCCGGTCTCGGTCCGCGCGTCGGCGGCCAGGTCGATCTGGTTGGCGATGGCCATGGGAATGTCCTGTTGCGTGGGTCGGTCACCCAGTCGAGCAGCGGGCGCGAGGCCGAACTCGCGGCCCGACCGGGTGGCGAGATGTCACGAAGGCCGTGAAGCAGGCCGGAACGACGGGAGGGTACGGCGTCGGCTCGCGGGCAGCGAACCGTGCGTCACACGTTCTCGCCGCGGAAGATGCCCGACACCGACTCGTCCTCGAACACCGCGCGCAGCGCGCTGGCAATGATCGGAGCGATCGAGAGCGTCACGAGCTTGTCGAACCGCTTGGACTCCGGGATCGGCAACGTGTTCGTGACGACCACGTGCTCGATCACGGACGCGTCGAGGCGGTCGCGGGCCGGGCCCGAGAACACCGGGTGGGTGGCACAGGCGATCACGCGGTTGGCGCCACGTTCGATGAGCAGCTCGGCGGCGTCGCAGATCGTCCCGGCGGTGTCGATCATGTCGTCGATGAGGATGGCGGTGCGGTTGGCGACGTCACCGATGACGTCCAGGGTCTCTGACCTGTTGTGCTGGGTCGGGTCACGACGCTTGTGCAGGATCGCGATGGGCGAGTGCAGGTGCTGCGCGAACTTCTCGGTCAGGCGCACCCGACCGGCGTCCGGCGACACGACGACGCGCTCCACCTGCGGGACGTTCTCCTCGATCCAGGCCTGCAGCAGGGGCATGGCGGTGAGGTGGTCGAACGGGTCGTCGAAGAACCCCTGGATCTGGCCGGTGTGCAGGTCGACCGACATCACGCGGTCGACGCCGGCGACCTCGAGCAGGTCGCCCAGCAGCTTGGCAGCGATCGGCTCCCGTGAGAGAGTCTTCTTGTCGGACCGGGAGTAGCCGTAGTAGGGCATGACGGCGATGATCCGCTTGGCCGACGCCCGCTTGAGCGCGTCGATCATCACGAGCTGTTCGACGATCGCGTCGTTGATCGTCATGTCGTCGGTGGTGACGTGCGACTGGATGACGAACGCGTCGGAGCCGCGCACCGATTCGCCGAAGCGGGCGTAGCGCTCCCCGTTCGCGAACCTCGACAGCTCGACCTCGCCGACGCGCATGCCAAGGTGGTCGGCCACTTCGCGGGCGAGCCCCGGGTACGCCGACCCGGAGAAGATCATCATCCGTTTCTTGGTGACGACTTCCAACGCACCGTCCCCGTCAGGCGTGCAACGAGGATCGTAGTGGGCAGCCGCAGCCGTCAATCCTCAATGTCGGTCGCGCCCTCGTCGTAGTAGTCCTGGTGCTGGAGCGGTTCGGTGATCGAGGAGATGACGCCACCGAGGTTGGCGACGATCCGCTTCCAGTAGCGGTAGAGGATCGCGCGCGGAACCGCGACGTGACCGGGCTCGTCGGAGTGCATGTACTCGCGGATCTTCTGTTCGATCTCCTTCTTGAGGGCGTCGGCTCGCTCGCGGAATTCGGCGGCCTCCTGCTCGTCGTGGTCCGCCATGAGGTCGGCCACCTCGCCGATCATGTTGGAGATCGTCCGGCGGTAGGCGGTGAGCTCCTGGACGTCGGGCGCGTCGGAAAGGTCGACACCCTCGTCGGTCATGTCGAGGATGTTCTTGACCTGGTCGCCGATCCGCTCGATCTTCTTGATGAGCAGCGTGTAGCTGAGGACCGCAGCTGTGTCGACGGTGCCGTGGACGGCCAGGTGCGTGACGAGTTGGCCGCGAAGCTGCTGCTCGGCCTGGTTGATGCGCGTGTCGGTCTCGTGGACGTCCTCACGGATCGTGCCCGCGTCGGCCCCGCTCAGCAGCGCGGTGTGCGCGAGGTCGAAGCTGTGACGGGCGTCGGTGAGCATTGCGATCGTCCGGTTGGCGATCTGCTCGAGACCGTCCTCGCTCTTGCGAAACAGGTGCAGGACCATGACGTGTCTTTCTATCTGAGCAGGGCGATGCCCGCCAGCGGAATGATGATGAACATCAGGAACGTGTAGCCGAATGCCCATGCCTGGCGGCGGACGGCGATCTCGGCAAGGCCCTCGGCCAGGCGCATCGGCAGCTCCCGGATGCCGGGCGGCGGGTACAGGATGAGGATGCCGGCGACGTTGAACAACGTGTGCACGATTGCCACCGTCAGCGCCTCGGGTCGGCTGGAGGCGAGGGCCGCGAGGAGGGCCGTGATGGTGGTGCCGACGTTCGCGCCGAGCGTGACCGGATAGATGTTCTGGAGCGTCACGACGCCAGCGGCGGCCAGCGGGATCATGATCGAGGTCGTGATGCTCGACGACTGCACCGCGATCGTGACCAGCAGTCCGACCGCCATGGCGACCAGGCCCCCGCCGCGCCCAAGCACGTTGTTGAGGACCGTCTCGACGCGTGCGGCGATCAGCCGGCGCATGTTCCGGGTGATCAGGACCAGGGCACCCAGGATGATGACCAGGCCCGTGACCACGAGGAACACCCCGAGGGCGTTGCCGCCGGCTCCGAGGCTGGACCAGGCGTCCTCGATCCAGTCGACCGGCGCCTTGACCGCTCCCTTGATGGGACTTTTCCACTCGGTGCCTGCCGAACCGACCAGCAGGGAGCTGATCGACTCGGCTGCCGACGAGAGGATCCCGGTGACCAGCTCGACGGGAAGGAGGATGGCAACGGTGATGATGTTGAAGAAGTCGTGGACGGTGGCCGCGGCAAACGCCCGCCTGAACTCGGCGGAGCGGCGGACCGACCCGAGCGCGACAAGCGTGTTGGTGACGGTGGTGCCGATGTTGGCGCCCATGATCATCGGGACCGCGGCCTCGACCGACAGGGCACCCGACGCGACCAGCGCGACGATGACCGACGTGCTGGCCGAGCTCGACTGGACCAGCACCGTGCCCAACACGCCCACGAACAGCCCGGCGAGCGGGTTCGAGACCGACGAGAACAGCGATTCCTGGACGTCGGCGCCCATGTCGCCGATGCCCGTTTCGAGCAGGGAGACGCCGACGAGGAACAGGTAGATCAGGCCGAGGACGAAGGCGCCGCGCACGACGGGAGTGAGCTCGCGCGTCTCGCGGTTGAGCAGTGTCCCGTTCAATGCTCACCCATGGTCGGCAGGCCGTCAGCCCGGACGTCCGGCGAGGCGTGCGGGGCCACGCGCTGTTTGGCATCCTCGGGCGAAACGCTAGTCGGTCACCCTGCCGTTGCCCCACGGTCACCTTGGTGACCGAGATCGTGTCAGTCCGCCTGCACGGGGAGCACGACCGTGAAGGTGCTGCCCTCCCCCAGCAGCGAGTCGACCTGGACGGTGCCGCCGTGACGCTCGGCCGCATGCCGCACCAGCGACAGTCCCAGGCCTGTTCCACCTGCGGACCGCGACCGTGCGGCGTCGACCCGGTAGAACCGTTCGAAGATCCGGGGGATGTCCTGTTGGGACAGGCCGATGCCGGTGTCGTTGACACGCACCTCGACCTTGCTTCCCAGGTGCCGGACCTCGACGTTGACCGATCCGCCGGGCCGGTTGTACTGGATGGCGTTGTGGACGAGGTTGCGCAGCATCAGGTGGACGTCGTCGATCTCGGCGGCGACCACGGCCGCGTCGGCGGCGATGACATTCACCGTGACCTGGTGCTGATCGGCGGCCGCGCCGAGCTCGGCGGCGACCTCGAGAACGGCACTGGACACGTCGATGGGCACCACCTCGACCGGTCCCCGTTCTTCGAGGCGCCGCAGGTCGAGCAGGTCGTGCACGAGGGCCGACAACCGTTCGGCCTCCTCCCCGAGCCGCCGCACCAGGTCCTGTGCGCGCTCGTCCGCCTCGCCCCGGCCGACGACGACCTCGAGGGCCTCCGACAGCGTGAGGATGGAGGTCACCGGGGTCTTGAGCTCGTGGGAGGCGTTGACGACGAAGTCGCGACGAAGTGCCTCGACCTGCCGTTCGCGGGTCCGGTCCGAGACGATGACGAGCGCCTGTTCCTCGACCATCGTGACGACGGCGGACAACTCGCGGCCTCGGACCTCGGCGTCGACGTGAACGGGACGGTGCCGCCGATGGGCTTCGGCCACGGCGCCGGCGAAGGCCGAGGACCCGAGGGCCTGCAGCGTGCGCGTGCCCGGTTCCGATGTGCCGAGCAGTTCGCCGGCGGCGTCGTTGGCCGCCACCAGCACATCGTCGGCCGAGAACAGCAGGGCAGCGTCGATGAGTGCGCGCACGACTTCGAGGGCCAGTGGTGCCTCGCGTTGGTCCTCCACCTGCTGTCGCTGTTCGAGCGCGACCCGATCGATGGCCGCCGACAGCCGGTCCCACGTGACGGTGTCGTGTGCTGGCAGGGAGGGCAGCAGGGATCGGAGCCGCTCCCACAGCTTGTCGAGGCGCCGTTGACGTGATCGTTGGGCAACGATCCCGGCGCCGGTGCCGACGACGAGCGCAACGACGATGGCGGCGCCGGGATCGGCGATGAGCCCGATGACGGCCCCGGCGACGACCAGCGGGACCGGGAGCAGGGCCAGGGGCCTCACGCGTCAGCGAACCGGTAGCCCACGCCGCGGACGGTCTGGATCCGGCTGGGCGCCCTGGGGTCGTCCTCGATGCGAGTGCGCAGGCGCCGAATGTGGACGTCGAGCGTCTTGGTGTCGCCGACGTAGTCGAGTCCCCAGATCTCGTCGATCAGCTGGTTGCGTGTCATGACCCGCCCTGCATGTTCGACAAGGTACGCGAGCAGCTCGAACTCCTTGGGGGGCAGGTCGACCGGCAGGTCGTCGACGCGCACCTCGTGGCGTGCCCGATCGACCCGCACGCCGACGGCCTCGATGGGCTGCTCCATCCCGTCGACGTCGACGAGCGGGGCGCGCCGCAGCACCGCGCGCATCCGGGCGACCAGCTCACGCGTCGAGAACGGCTTGGTGACGTAGTCGTCTGCGCCGAGCTCGAGCCCCACGACCCGGTCAACCTCGGCGTCCCGGGCGGTGAGCATGATGATGGGGACATCCGACTTGCTGCGCAGCTCGCGGCAGATGTCGGTTCCGGTCCGGCCCGGCAGCATCAGGTCGAGGATCACCAGGTCGGGACGGATTCGCTCCCATGTCGGCATCGCCTCGAGGCCGTCGTTGATCCAGGTCAGCTGGAAGCCCTCGTTCTCCAGCGTCACGGCCAGCGCCTCGGCGATGTTCTTCTCGTCCTCGACCAGCAGGACTCGCGTCATGCGTCGTCTGCCGCCTCGGTCTGGCGCCCCTTGAGCAGGACGCGGTCGCCGGTCGCGACGAACGCGGCGTCCTGGGCGAGGGCAACCCCGTGATCGGCGATCCGCTCGTAGTAGCGGGCGATCAGGCCGAGGACGAGCATCTCGGCACCCATCTCCTGCTCGAGGCCGGAGGACTCCTCGAGGATGACCTCCTGGAGCCGGTCGACCAGGTGGTCGAGCTGCTCGACCTCGTTGATCGCCAACCCGTCACGACGACGCCACGCATCAACTCCGGCGCGGAACACGTCGGTGGCGCGGTCACCGAGCTCGCTCACCTTCTCCTGGAGTCCGGGCGGAAGCTCACGCGGGTCGAAGCGGTCCAGCGTCTCCGAGACGTGACGCAGCAGGCTCGCGGACCTCTCGACGTCGTGCACCAGCCGGAGCAGTGCGACGATCCGGCGGAGATCGCCGGACACGGGGGCCTCGCGGGCGAGCAGGACGAACGCTTCTTCCTCGACGGCCAGGCACTGGTCATCGACGGCGGCGGCCATCTCCCGAGCGTCGTGGATGCTCTGCTTGTTGCCGCGGATGAACTCGCGGGTCAGCCGCGGCAGGGATTCCGCGACCAGCAAGGCGACGGACACAAAATCGTCGTCGAGCCGGTCGAGCGACGTGTGGAAGTCGCTGCGGAGCTCGTGCTCGTGCTCGGGAATGGGTGACACGACAGACCCTTGCCCTGCGGTGCCGCCCATGGTCCCAGATTCGACGGCGCCGGCGCCACTTCCCACGTCAGGCCTTCCTCTTCTCGTAGCGGTTTCGCAGCCAGATGGCCACGGCGTTCAGGGTCAGCGTGAACAGCATGAGGACGAGGATCGCGGCAGGCGCGGCTGCATCGACGAACTCGCGCGACGGCTGCTTGGACCAGTGGAAGACGATGACGGGCAGTGCCGTGAACCGGTCGGTGAGGCCGCCCAGGAGGCTCGCGTCGATCGTCAGGAAGGTGGCGGCGCCGATGACGAGCAACGGAGCAGTCTCGCCGATGGCCCGGGCGAGCGCGAGGATCGTGCCGGTCAAGATTCCCGGCAGCGCGTTGGGCAGCACGAGCTTGCGGGTGATCTGCCAGCGGGTGCCCCCGAGCCCGAAGCCGCCCTCGCGGAGCGACAGGGGCACGGCCCGGATCGCCTCGGCCGACGTGATCACGACGATCGGCAACGCCAGCAGCGCCAGTGTCAGCCCGCCTGCCAGCGCGGTCGAGCCCCCCGTGACGGGCTCGAGCAGCCGCACGAAGATGGCGAAGCCGAGGAGGCCGAACACGATGGACGGGACACCGGCGAGGTTGCGGATGTTCACGTCGACGATGCGCGTGAACCAGGTGTCGGACGCGTACTCCTCCAGGAAGATCGCGGTGGCGATGCCGAGCGGGAAAGCGACGACGACGGTGATCAGCGCGATCTGGAGCGACCCGATGATGGCCTGGTTGAGCCCGGTCCGGGCGACGCGCGGCGACAGCTTGTCCGTGACGAAGCCGATTCCGCGGTCACCGAGCAGCGGCAGCGCGCCCTGGAGGATCTGCACGATCAGCAGGATCAGGAAGCCCAGCGCGATGACCAGCGATGCGAGCGTCGCGATCTCGAACACCCGCTCGCCGAGGTTGGACTGGCCCCGACGTTGCAGCGCCGTGCCGAGCGGGACGTCGACGGCCGCCATCAGTAGGCCCTCCGGTACTTGCGGACGAGCCGGTCGCCGAGGATGTTGAGCCCGAGCGTCACCAGGAACAGCAGCAGCCCGACGAAGTAGAGGCTGGCGAACGGGTCACCGACGACGGGGGCGTCCGAGCCGAGCGCGAGGTTGGCGATGGCCGACGTCATCGTCAGCGACGGCTCCAGCGGGCTGGCCTGGAAGGGGCTCGACCCGGAACCGCCGGCGGCAATGGTGACGACCATCGTCTCGCCGATGGCCCGCGAGATCGTGAGGATGAAGGCCGCAACGATTCCGCTGATCGCCGCGGGCACGACGACCTTGATCGTCGTCGCCAGCTTGCGGGCCCCGAGCCCGAACGAGGCCTCCCGCAGCGAGTGCGGCACGGCACGCAGCGAGTCCTCGGTGATCGAGGCCATGAGCGGGGAGGTGAGCACCCCGACCGCGATGCCGGCAGACAGCATGTTGAACCCGTTGGCCGACGGGAAGATGACCTTGACCACGTTGGGCGTGATGAACGTGAGGGCGAAGAACCCGAGGACCACCGACGGGACGCCGGCGAGCACCTCGAGGATGGGCTTGACGATCCGGCGTGCTCGCGGGTTGGCGTACTCGGACAGGTAGACGGCAGCACCGACGCCGAGCGGCGTCGACACCAGGACCGAGACGCCGCTGATGATGATCGAGGCGACGAAGATCGTGCGCAGGTCGAAGTGCAGCGACCTCGGCTGCCATCCCTCCGACGCCCAGAGGGCGCTGATCTCCTCGAGCGAGAGCAGGAAGCGGAGCGCCGACTCGAACAGGCTGTAGACGATGAGGATCGAGACGACGATCGAGACGGCTGCGGCGACCTGGAGTGCCCATCGGATGGCCGTCTCACGACGCCGCCGGCTGGGGCTGCCAGCCAGGCTGACGCCGTTCAGCTCACCCGCCGCCATCGGCAGTCCTCTCGATCATCCGTTGCGTCCTCCTCCTGTTTGACCGGGGTGCTGGTTGGGCCGGAGTGGCGGCCTTCGGCCCAACCAGCCGGCGGTCCGGTCAGGCGACGTTGCTCGTCCTGGCGTCCCAGGCGGCCACGGACTCGGCCCACGCCTCCGCGGTCAGCTGGACGTAGTTCGCCTCGGCGACCAGCTCGTAGCCGGCGTCGCTCATGTAATAGTCGACGTAGTCCTCGAGCGCGTCGCCATAGTCGGCGTTGTCGAGCTTGTCGAGGTCGACGTAGATGAACAGGTCACGCGACAACGGGTACTCGTTCGACGCGATCGTCTCGTTGGTCGGCGCGATGCAGTTGCCGTTCTCGTCGGCGATCTCGAACGCGCGGACCTGGTCCGCCACCGCGACGTAGTAGGCGTAGCCCACCCAGCCGAATGACGCGTCATTGCCGATGATGCCCTGGATGATCACGTTGTCGTCGTTGTTGCCGGTCCAGTCCGGACGCACGCCCGGCTCCTGGGCACGTTGGTCGGCAATGCCCTCGAGCGCGATCTCGATGAACGAGTCGTATGTACCGGACTCGGTGCCGGGACCTGCGGTCGTCAGGGTGGCGTCCGGGAACGTCCCGTGCGCGCGGTCGCCGATCGCGTCGGCGATGGCGTTGGCGTCGGCCCAGCTGGCGACCGCGCCGGACTCAGGTCCGACCAGGGCGTACAGCTCGCCAAAGCTGAGGCAGTCGCCGATGACGTCGTTGTTGGCGGACGTCATCACGGACATGCCATCGATGGCCACCTTCAGCTCGAGGATGTTCGTGACGCCGTTGTCGGCGCAGAGCGCGATTTCCTCGTCGCTGATCGGGCGCGACGCGTTGCTCACGGCCGTCTGGCCGACGCAGAACCGGTCGCGGAAGCCACCGCCGGTACCCGTGATCTCCACGGCCGCGTTGCCGCCGAAGTCGGCGGCGACGAGCTCGGAGATCGGGCCGACGGTGGACGAACCCGCGATCGGCACGGTGCCGGTCGCGGTGCCGCCGTTGTCCTCGGTCGTGCCGTCGGTGGGATCCTCGCCGTTGTCGTCGCCGCCGCAGCCGACAGCCACGAGGGCAAACGCAGTCAGGCCGACGCCGAACAGACGGGTGCGCTTGGAGAGTCGCATTGGTGTCATGCTCCTGTGGGAGTGTTGTGTCGTCGCCTACGACGGTCGTCGGAGGTCGCGGCCGACAGTACGGATGGCCCGGAAACCATCGGGTGCCTCGCGGGTGAACGGAACCTGAACGTGCAGCGCACGTCGTTCACCATCAGCCGAAGCGTCCGGTGATGTACGCCTCGGTTCGTTCGTCCGACGCGGCGGTGAAGATCGTCTCGGTGTGGTCGAACTCGATGAGCTCGCCGGTGCGCATGCCGGTGGTGTCGTCGACGTCGACCGACAGGAACGCGGTGTAGTCGGAGACCCGCGCTGCCTGCTGCATGTTGTGCGTCACGATCACGATCGTGTACGAGCCTTTCAGCTCGCGCATCAGGTCCTCGATCTTGAGGGTCGCGATCGGATCGAGCGCCGAACACGGTTCGTCCATGAGGATCACGTCGGGCTTCATCGCGATCGTGCGCGCGATGCACAGGCGCTGCTGCTGGCCACCCGACAACGACAGGCCCGACTCGTCCAGGGAGTCCTTGACCTCGTCCCACAACGCCGCGCGGCGCAGGGATTGCTCGACGAGATCGTCGAGACCGCTCGTGTTTCGCATGAGGCGCGGGCCGAAGGCAACGTTGTCGTAGATGCTCTTGGGAAACGGGTTGGGCTTCTGGAACACCATGCCGATTCGGCGCCGGACCTCGACCGGGTCGACGCCGTTGCCGTACAGGTTGATGCCGTGGTACTCGATCACGCCCGAGACGCGGGCCGAGGGGACCAGGTCGTTCATCCGGTTGAAGCAGCGAAGCAGCGTGGTCTTGCCGCAGCCGGACGGCCCGATCAGCGCCGTGATCTCGTTGTGCGGGATCTGGAAGCCGATGTCGCGCACGGCCTGGAATTCGCCGTAGTGGACACTGACGCCCGAGAGCGCGAAGACGGGGTCATCGAAGGAGGGGGAGTTGGCGCCCAGCGTCGGCCTCCGGAGAACCTCGCGCGCCGGAGCGTAGCCTTCGACGGTCTCGGTCCTGAGGCTCGGAGCCGGTGTTGCCATGAGCTTCTGCCTCGCCGTCGAGGAAACAGTGGCCGCGATTCAGATGGGTGCCGCCGAGTCTCGTCCACCGAGGTGAACGGCGAGTGAACGGCACGTGTGGAGTGACGGAACAGGCGCCCGATCAGCCTTGGGCGGGTACCCCGAGTGAGTCCATCAGGGCCCGGATCCGGCCTTCGATCTCGTCGCGGATCGGCCGTACGAGGGCGACGTCGAGGCCGCTGGGATCCGTCAGCTCCCAGTCCTCGTAGCGCTTGCCCGGATAGACGGGGCAGGCGTCGCCGCAGCCCATCGTGATGACGACGTCGGCAGCCCGGACGACCTCGTCGGTCCAGGGCTTGGGGAACTCGTCGGCGATGTCGATGCCGACCTCGGCCATGGCCTCGACGGCAGCCGTGTTGACCTGGTCGCCCGGCTCGGACCCACCGCTGTACACGTCGACCCGGTCACCGGCGAGGTGGCGCAGCCAACCCGCCGCCATCTGCGAGCGGCCGGCGTTGTGCACGCAGAGGAACAGGACGGACGGGACCTCGGAGGTGATCATGCCGTCAGCCTTTCCGAGCGCTTGGAGTCGTTCACGTGCGAACCGATGGGCGAACAGCGGGACGAAGCTGGTCACCCGTGCGCCGCTGAGGCGCGCGAGCGAGTCGGTGAGGAACCGTTCGATGGTCTCGATGCCGAAGACGCCGGCGAACTCCTGTTTGAGGCGCTCCGCCGCGTGCTTGACCTGGAGCCGTTGCTCCAGCGTCAGCTCGGGACCGACCGTCGCGTCCATGACCCACCCGCCGGGCGAGGTGGCCCACACGATGCCCACGTGACCGCAACGCCCGCTTGCCGAGAGGTGACCGCTTGGTGAGGATCACGGCAAATCAAGTACGGGCTGCGCCCGTGCTGACGGCGCTCGGCTCCTTCGCAAGCCCCTTGGGCTTTCTGTTCGCCTCACCTGTCAGTACGCGATGCTGGCGTAGGTCTTGAGCTTGTCCAGCTTGTGGCGCGCGCGGATGGTGCGGATCGTGCCCGACTTGCCGCGCATCACGAGCGACTCGGTGGTGGCGCCGCGGCCGTCGAACGTGACGCCGTCCACGAGCTGCCCGGGCGTGATGCCGGTGCAGGCGAAGAAGCTCTCCTCACCCGCGACGAGATCGTCGACCGTCAGGATCCGGTCGAGGTCGTAGCCCGCGTCGATGGCCGCGGCCCGCTCGGCGTCGTTGCGCGGCCACAGCCGCCCGAGGATCTGGCCGCCGAGTGCCTTGACGGCACAGGCTGCCGTGACCCCCTCCGGGGTGCCGCCGATGCCGTAGAGCACGTCGACGGCGGGCTTCTCGTTCCAGGCGGCCAGGACGGCGGCTGCGACGTCGCCGTCGGTGATCAGCTGGAGCCGTGCGCCGGACTCGCGGACCTGCCGCTTGGCGTCCTCGTGCCGGTCACGGTCGAGCATCATGACCGTCAGGTCGCGGACCTCGCGCTCGGTCGCCTTGGCGATGGTGACCAGGTTCTCGGCCAGCGGTGCCGCCAGGTCGACGACATCCTTGGCCTGCGGGCCGACGACGAGCTTTTCCATGTAGACGCAGGGGCCGGGATCGAACATCGTTCCGGCCGGCGAAGCCGCCAACACGGCCAGGGAGCCGGGGCGTCCCTCGGCCATCAGGCGCGTCCCGTCGATCGGGTCGACGGCGATGTCGACCTTGGGCTCCTCGCCCGTGCCGACCCGCTCGCCGTTGTAGAGCATCGGCGCCTCGTCCTTCTCGCCCTCGCCGATGATGACCGTGCCGTCCATGTCGACCGTGGAGAGCATGGCGCGCATCGCGTCGACCGCGGCCTGGTCGCCGGCGTCCTTGTTGCCGCGGCCCTGCCAGCGACCGGCCGCCATCGCGGCGGCTTCCGTGACCCGCACGATCTCGATCGCGAGGTTGCGGTCGGGCTGCTCGCTCATGGCTGGCTCCCGCAGGTGTCAGGTGCGTCGGGGACGAACGGTACGCGGCAGGTCACGGTCCAGGCCCGGAGGCAGCGGACCGGTCTCGGCGTGGGCGCGCAGGGCATCGTTCTCCCACGCGACCCGGTCGGACAGCCCGGACTGGTCGTTGAAGAGGCGCTTGAGCAGCTGCACGGCCTCGGGGCGGCGGCTGGCGACCAGCGACAGCCACTCGATGGCCGCCTCGAGCGCCCCGCCGTCGTCCACCAGGCGTTGGACGAAACCGCGCTCGTGCGCCTCACCGGCGTTGACGTCGCGGCAGGACAGCACCCAGTCCTTGGCCGTGGACAGGCCGACCTGGCCGATGGTGCGGGCGGTGCCCACCGGGATGCCGCGCACGGCGCCCGGAAAGCGGAAGACGGCGGAGGTCCCGGCCGCGCGAAGGTCGCAGGCGGCAGCGGCCTCGGCTCCCCCGCCGACCGCGGGCCCCTCGACGGCCGCGGCGGTGGGGATCCGCAGGGTCGACAGCGACCCGTAGAAGACGGTGAACAGCTCCATGCGGCGGATGGCCGTGCCGGGCTCGACCTCCTTGACGTCGGCACCGGCCGAAAACGCGCCGTCGGCGCCCGTCAGCGCGACGCCTCGGCAGTCGGGGTCGGCCTCGGCGTCCGCCAGCGCGTCGATCAGCGCCGTCAACAGGGCGCTGTCCATCGCGTTGCGGGCCTGGGACCGGTGCATGGTCAGCACCCGGATGGACCCGTCGACCGCGACGCCGTCCACCGTGCCGACGGGACGCGACTCGACGTGCAGCGGCTCGTCCATGGCGATCCCGACGGTGGCAGCGTGGGGGAAGGTGCCGCGAGGCTACTGGTGCTGCCTCGGGGTCCGATCGTGCGTCGATACGCTCGAATCGTGTCAGCCGACTCCCGAAAACGCCTTGCCCGGGTGGTCCGGCGCCCGGACGCCGACCTCGCCGAGGCCGCGCTGTTGTGCTGCGTCGAGGCAGAACCGGACCTTGACGTGGACGTGGCGCTGTTGCGCCTGGACGCGATCGCCGACGTCGTGCGAACCAGCGGGTTCGTGTCCACGACCGCGGCCGCCGACGCGGCGGCGCTCGGCGCCCACCTGGTCGGTCGACTGGGGTTCGTCGGTGACCGCGAGACGTACCACGACCCGGTCAACGCGCTGCTGTCACAGGTCCTCGAGCGGCGGCGCGGCCTTCCGATCACGCTGTCGATCCTGTGGGTAGCGATCGGACGGCGGTTGGACCTGCCGATCCACGGGATCGGACTGCCGGGCCACTTCGTCGTCGGCATCGGCGACGGCGACGACCGCGTGGTGGTCGACCCGTTCGGCGGCGGCGCGGTCCTCGACGAACGCGAGACGGCCGCGCTCGTCGCGCGTGCGACGGGCAACCGGGTGCCGTTTCGACGTTCCCTGTTGCGGCCGGCCAACACCCCGTCGATCGTTCGGCGACTGTTGAACAACCTCACCCGCGACTACCAGGCGGCAGGCGACGCCGGCGCGGCGCTGTGGTCGGTGGACCTCAAGCTGCTGCTGCCGGCCATCGCCGCCGAGGACCATCGCGCCCGGGGCGAGCTGCTGCTCCACCTGGGACGATTCGACGAGGCCGCTGACGCCTTCGAGGCCTACCTGGACGTCGCCGAGTCGCCACCCGACGGCGAGGACGTCCGCAAGCGCGCGATCAACGCTCGCGCCCGCCTGAACTAGGGCTCACTGGGCGGCGCGGGCCGCCAGTGCGCGGAAGGCGCCGGTCATCGTGACCAGCCCGAGGCCGCCGATGGCGACGAACGCGCCCAGCAGGTCGCCGGCGACGTAGCCCTCGACGGTCAGGGCCCGCAGCCCGATGATGACGTAGCTGACCGGGTTGAAGCGCGCGACGACCTGGAGCCAATCGGCCAGCATCTCGAGCGGCACGAAGGTCGGGGCCAGGAAGACCAGCGGGAAGAAGATCACGAACGACGCCTGGGTCGCCTCGGGCGAGCCGGTTCGAAGCGCGATGTTGATGCTGATCCCCGAGTAGGCGAGCCCGAACAGGAACGCCATCGCGACCAGCAGCAGCCCGCCGGGGATCCCGGTGGCGATGCTGCCGCCGACGGTCAGGCCAACGGCGATCACGAGCATCGCCTGGAGGGCCGCGCGGGTCGCGTCCATCATCAGCTTGGACAACAGGATCGAGCTGCGCCGGATCGGCGCCAGCAGCATCTTGTCGAAGTAGCCGGTGTCGATGTCCTGGACCAGCGCCAGCCCGGAGCCCGAGCCGGCCGCCGCCACCGTCATCAGCAGCGACACCGGGATGATGAACGAGACGTAGTTGACGTTCTCGAAGATCGGCAGGGCCGTGATGCCCTCGAGCGCCGACGAGTTCACGACCAGGAAGAAGACCGGGATGAACAGCGGCGGGAGGACAGCGCTGGGCACGCGCAGCCAGATCCGCACGTTGCGGCGGTACAGCGGCATCAGCTCATGACGGAGATACGAGCGGTCGACTTGCACGGCGGCGGCGCTCATCGGGCGCTCCTTTCTGATCCGGCCATGGCCAGGTCGTCGGTGGGTTGGTCGGGGGCGGCGCCATCGTCACCTTCGAGCCGATGGCCGGTCGCCCGGAGGAAGACGTCGTCGAGGGTCGGGCGCCGCAGGGAGATCTCGGGGATCTTGATCCCGGCGTCGGCGAACGCCCGCACGATCGAGGGCATCGCGCTCGCCCCGTCCGGGACGTGGATCTGGAAGTGGCCGTCAACCTCCTCGAAGCGCGTGATGGTTCGCGCGCCCTTCAGCAGGTCACGGGCCTTGCCCTTGTGCCCCTTCGGGACGACGACCGTCACGAGGTCCTCGGACACCGAAGCCTTGAGCTCGGCCGGCGTGCCGCGTCTGACGATGGCGCCGGCATCGATGATGGCGAGCCGGTCGGCGAGGACGTCGGCCTCCTCGAGGTACTGGGTGGTCAGCAGGATGGTGGTGCCCATCTCGTTGAGGCGGCGGACCTCCTCCCACACCCGGCTTCGCGAGGCGGGGTCCAGGCCGGTGGTCGGCTCGTCGAGGAACAGCACGCGAGGGCGGTGGACGAGCGCCGCGGCGAGGTCGATCCGACGCTGCATGCCGCCCGAGTAGGTACGGATGCGGCGGTCGGCGGCGTCCTCGAGCCCGACCGTGGCGAGCAGCTCGGCGGCGCGGGCGCGCGGATCGGCGACCGCGTACAGGGCCGCCTGAAGCTCGAGGAACTCGCGGCCGGTGGACAGGCCATCGAGGCCGGCCTCCTGGAGGGCCACGCCGATGGCATTGCGGACCGCGGCGGGGTCCTCCGTCACGTCGATGCCGTCGACGCTGGCGGTGCCCGACGTCGGTTGCAGCAGCGTGGTCAGGATGCGGATCGTCGTGGTCTTTCCGGCGCCGTTGGGGCCGAGGAACCCGAAGATCTCGCCCTCCTCGACGTCGAGGGAGATCCCGTCGACGGCGCGGACGTCGCCGCGCTTGTAGACCTTCACCAGGTCGCGGACTTCGATGATGCTCATGCGTGTGCTTTCGGTGTGTCGATCTGCGGCTGGCCCTCGCCAGCCGAACTTGCCGTCGTGATGCCGGTCAACAGTGCGTCGACGAGCGTGGTGGTCATCTCGTCGTCCGTCCTGAACAGCTGGTGGACCTTGCCGTGGGACAGCCCGACGACCACGTGGCCGAGGCAGGCACCGGTCAGCGCCTGGGCGATGCCGCGGACGTCGACGTCCTTGCTCAGGCGCCCGATCTCCTGCTCGCCCTCGAGGTAGGCGACGATGCTGCGGGCCACTGCCCCGGGGCCGTGCCCCTGCTTGTGCAACCGGCGGGCAGCGTCGTGGAAGGTGCCCGGGTTGCTGAGTGCAGCCGCCAGCATGGGCGCGCGTTCCCGGAAGAAGACCACGGCAGCGCGGACGAACTCCAGGAGGTTGTCACGGACGGTGTTCTCACCGGCGCGGTCGGGCAGGGTGCGGGCCGTCAGCAGGAACCTCCCACCGAACTCCTCCAGCAGGCAGCTGAGCAGGTCGTCCTTGTTTGCGAAGTGGTTGTAGATCGACCCCTCCGAGCAGTGGGCCTCCTGGGCGATCTGCCGCGTGGTCATCGACCACAGGCCCTGCGTCTGTGCGACGCGGCCCGCTGCCTCGAGGATGTCCTGCCGGGTTGGCATGTCGCTGTCCTGGGGAGGTTCGCCGACGGACGTTCGCTGAGTGAACACTCACTCAGGCTGAGTGAACACTCACTCAGCACCCCCTGTCAAGTCGTGTGTCCCAGCCGCGCGCGATGCCGCGGCCACGAGACACAGTGCCGGTGCCGAGCCGTCGCGCGTCTCAGCCGCGCGCGATGCCGCGGCTGCGAGACACAGGTGGTCAGAAGATCGTGGCCGCGAGGTCGGCCAGGGGGCTGCGAGCGCCCTTGGTGAGGGTCACGTGGCCGAACAGGTGGCTGCCCTTCATCTTCTCGATGAGCGCGGCCATCCCGCCATACGGCGAGATGTAGGGGTTGTCCACCTGCCCCAGGTCGCCGCAGAACACGACCTTGGAGCCGCTGGCCATCCTCGTCAAGACGACCTTGAGGGCCGACAGCTCGATGTTCTGGGCCTCGTCGACGATCACGAACTCGTCGGTGATCGAGCGGCCGCGCAGGTAGGTGATGGCGGCCAGCTCCAGTTGGCCACGGTCCAGCAGCGACTCGATGGTCTGTTGCACGTGACGGTGGTCACGCGAGCCGTCGCGACGCATCAGCGCGTAGAGGTTGTCATGGATCGCCGCCATCCACGGGGCCAGCTTCTCGTCGAGGTCGCCGGGCAGGTAGCCGATCTCCTGGCGCCCGACGGCCACCAGCGGGCGGTAGACCGACAGGCGCCGATAGGCCGCGGCGGCCAGCACCTGCTCGAGCCCAGCGGCCAGTGCCAGGAACGTCTTGCCCGTTCCGGCCAGGCCCATCAACGAGACGCACGGCACGTCCGGGTCGAGCAGCAGGTCGAGGGCGAAGGTCTGCCGGACTTCGCGGCCCTCGGCGCCGAACGCGCTGCGGTGGCCGGCGACCCGCACGGCCGTGAAGTCGCCTTCGTCCTCGCGGACCTCGATCACCCGCGCCAGGCCCGACGACGACTGGCCACCGTGAAGCACCAGGCACTCGTTGAGCAGCACTCCGTCCGGCACGCCGGCGTCGGTGACCGACAACCGGACCTTGCCGTCGCGGTGGAGATCGTCGACCAGGTGGGCGTCCACGTTCAGCTCGCGCACGCCATCCCAGTGCTCGGATGTGCGGGCGGTGTCGCCGAGGTAGTCCTCCACCGCGACCCCCAGCTGGCTGCCCTTGATCCGCAACGCCGCGTCCTTGGTGACCAGCGTCCCGTGCAGCCCGATGGCGGCGGACAGGATCCGGTGGTCGGGCTGCTGTGGGTCCAGGTAGGGCGGGAGCTCGACGTCGACGTGGTTGGACTCGATGCGAACCGTGCCACCGTTGGGCAGTGCCATCGCATCGCGCAGCCCGCCGCCGCTGGCGGTGCGCAGCTCCTCGACGGTCCGCAGGACCAGCCGGGCGTTGCGGCCGACGTCGGAGTGAGCGGTCTTCTTGCGGTCGAGCTCCTCGATGACCACCAGCGGGATGACGACGTCGCGGTCGTCGAAGCGAAGCAGGGCGTTGGGGTCGGCCAGCAGGACACAGGTGTCCAGCACGAGGGGCGCTGGGCTCACCAGCTGCACCCCGTTCTCCCGACCCGGTGGATGCGGGGGCCGAGACTTGCCAACGCGAAGCGCTGCTGGCCGCGGCGCCGCGGCGAGGCTGCCGCCAAGCCGATGAACCGAGTCACGGAACGGAGGGTCTCGGGACGGCGGGGGCGGTTGCGCGGGTCCGGGGCGTGGGCGAGATCGGAGGGCGATGAGGCCGGGACGGACTCCGGGGCACCCGGTCGTGTCCAGTCGGAGATCGGCATCGTCAAGGGGGTGACATCGCCTTGTCTCGATCGACCGCAACGTACAGAAGGCCTTCCCCCGAATCGGGGAGGCGCAACCGGCTTGCGCGACGTCGGGATGGACGGTGAGGACGGGTTCGGATCAGCGGCCGAAGCGGCGGGTCCGCCGGGCGTAGTCGCGCAGCGCCCGCAGGAAGTCGAGGCGGCGGAACTCGGGCCAGTACGGGTCGGCGAAGTGGTACTCGGAGTGGGCCGACTGCCACAGCAGGAACCCGGACAGGCGCAGCTCACCGGAGGTGCGGATGATCAGGTCGGGGTCGGGGAACCCGGTGGTGTACAGGTGGTCGCCGATGTCCTCGGGACGCAGGCTGGCGGCGACGTCCTGGAGGTCCTCGCCGCGCGCGGCCCGGTCGAGCAGCAGGGACCGCAGGGCGTCGGTGATCTCCTGGCGGCCGCCGTAGCCGACCGCGACCTGGAGGAACGTCTCGTGGTGGTGGGCGGTCGCCTCCTCGGCCTCCTTGAGCGCAGTGCTGACCTCGGCGGGCAGCACGTCGAGGGCGCCGACGGCCGTGACCCGCAGGCCCCGTTCGGCGGCCTTGGGGTGGGAGGCGATCCGCTGGACGGTCTCCTGGATGATCCGCAGCAGTGCCGAGACCTCCTCGGATTCGCGGTCGAGGTTCTCGGTCGACAGCAGCCAGAGCGTCACGTACGGGATCGACAGCTCCCAGCACCAGTCGAGAAACTCGTCGATCTTCTCGGCGCCAGCCTGGTGGCCGACGCTGGGCCCGGCGCCGCGCTGTTCGGCAAAGCGGCGGTTGCCGTCGAGGATCACGCCGACGTGGGTGGGCAGCCGGTCCTGGGCGAGGACGTCGCGTTCGAGGCGCCGCTCGTAGAGGCGATAGACCAGGTTGCTGGAAGCCACGCGCACCCGCCTGCCCGGCAACGGAGGGGATCTGGACGAGCACTGTACGACGCCCGGTATCCTCCGGGTTGAACCCCCTGCCACGTGCTGGCGCTCCACCCTTCCCCCATCTGCTCCGAGATGCCTCCATGCCCGAGACGTACCTGAGCCAGGCGGCCTTCGACCGCCTCAAGGCCGAGTTCGACGAGCTCACGACCACCGGCCGGCAACAGATCGCCAAGGCGATCGAGACCGCGCGTGCCCACGGTGACCTCCGCGAAAACGCCGAGTACCACTCGGCCAAGGAGGAGCAGGGCCGGATGGAGGCCCGGATCCGCCAGCTCGAGCACCTGCTCGACACCGCCGTCGTTGGCGCACCGGAGCACGCGGACGCGGTCCAGGCGGGGTTGGTGGTGACCCTCGACGTCGATGGCGACGAGGAGACCTATTTCGTCGGCAGCCGGGAGGAATCGATGGGCGACCACGACATCCTCAGCGCCGACTCCCCGATGGGCAGCGCGATCCTCGGCGCGACGGTCGGCGAGGAGCGCAAGTTCCAGACGCCATCCGGCGTGACGCTGCCCGTGAAGGTCCTCGACATCAGCACGCCCTGACCGGCTGACACCCTCCGGACCCCGCCCCCGGACCGAATCAGTCAGGAAACAGCGGGCCGACGTCGTCGCGGCGCTCCTGGCGGGCCGCTTCCTCGCTGCGAGCGGCCCGGACCGCCTCGACGACCGCGTTGCCCGCCCGGCGGGCGATGGTCTCGGCCTCCGCAAGCCGGGCGGCCAGCTCGGAAGTTCGGGACGTCAGGTCCCGCAGTTCGGAGCGCCAGGCGCCGGCGGCAGCCAGCTCGTCGCCGAGGACGCCGACGTCCCGGCGCAAGGCCTCGGCCCGTTCGTCGGCAGCGGCGGCCTGGCGGGCGAACGAGTCGATCCGGCCGTTCATGCGCCCCAGCTCGCGCTGGAGCTCGGCCAGCTGGTCGGCCAGCTCGTGGTCGCGCCCGCGATCCTGCTGGGCGGCCTCGATGTGGTCGAGCCGCGCGTCCAGGCGGTCCAGCATCGCCAGCCGCTCCTGGGTGCGGGCCGCGCTCTCGCGCACGCCGTCGAGTTGACCACCCAGCCCGGCCACGCGGTCGCTCAGCCCGCTCGCGACGTCGTTCAGGGCATGGGCGAGGGTCGACTGGAGCGCCGTGAGGCGGGCACTGATCGCCTGCACGGTCGTCGCGAGCCGGTCCGCGTCGGTGGCAGCACGGACCTGCTCGGCAACGTCACGGTCGAGGGCGTCGCGGGCCGTGCGCAGTGCGTCGGCCACCTGGTCGGCCAGGTCGTCCACCGCGCCCATCCGGTTGGCGGACTCGTCGCGGATGGCGTCACGCAGGCGCCGCTCGACCTCGTCGTCGCGGGCCGCGAGGTCGCGGGACAGCTGCTGCCAGTCCGGGGCGTCCCGGATCGTGGTGTCGAGCCGTTCGCCCAGGTCGTCCACTCGGGTGGTGAGGTCGCCCAGGGCCACGACCACGTGGGCTCGCAGCTCGCCGCTGGTCGCGTCCAGCTCGCGGCGGAGCGCCTCGATGCGCTCGTCGAGCCGGTGACGGGCGTCGGCGGCGGCCTCGGCGGCGACGTCGAGGCGGCCGTTGAGGCGCTTCTCGAGGGCCTCGTTGTCGTTGCGCCGGGTCTCGCCCTCGGCCGTGAGGGCCGCGGTGGCGGCCGCCTCCCGGTCGGCGAGCGAGGCGATGACCTCCTCGATGCGGCTCGTGACGGCCTCGAGCTGCCGCGCGGATGCCTCGCCCGCGGCGGTCGCCTCGCCCCTCAGCGTCGCGACGGCGTCGTCGAGGCGGGTGAGCGCCCCCTGCGTCTGGGTCGCGACCTCCTCGCGAGTGGCGGTGATCTGGGCCATGAGCGACGTGACGCGCTCGTCGAGGAGGGTGGCGAGGTCGGTGTCGAGGCGGGCCAGGGCCTCCTCGCGCTCGCGACCGGATTCGCGGATCAGCTCGACCATGTCGCTGATCCGGGCGCGCATGACGTCGAGCTCGCCGACCTGCCGCCGGCCGGCCTGGTCGACCCGCTCGGCCACCTTGCGCACGCGCTGCTCGATGTCGAGCACGCGCATGTCCAGCGACGAGACCGAGTCGAGGACGTCGAGGTCCTCGAGCAGGGACGTGACGGGGTTTCCGGCCTCGGGCGACGGCTCGTCGGCGGTTGGATCGTCGGAAGCCGCGGTGGTGGACGACTGGTCGTCGTCGGCGTCCGCGGGGGACGGTTCGTCGGTCACGAGGGCTGCTCGCTGTCCGGGTGGGTGCATCGTGCCCAACCGGTGGCCCGCCGCGGCGGACCTTTCACGGACTAGTCCGATCGGGTCATGCACAAACAGTCAATGCAGACGATAGGACGGACGGTTGCCCTCGGGGATGATGGCGATGCGGACATCCGGGCCCCCGGGGTGTCCGGGTTGAGACTGAACAGGACGCATCTTGGACACCGCCTCCTCGGCCCCCACGACCCAGCCGATCCGGCCACGGACGGCGACGATCACCGCCGTCGTGGTCGACGATCGGCCGCTCGTGCGTGCGGGCCTCGCGACGATCCTCGAACACGGCAACGACATCAGCGTTGTGGCGGCCAACCCGCTCGTGGACCTGGTCGCCTCGGTCCGGGCCATCCAGCCGAGCGTGGTCGTGGTGGGGATCCCGACCGACGACGTCGACCCCTTCCGGCCCATCGCGGCCGCCAACGCCATCAGCGACCAGCTGTACGTGCTCGCGCTCACGGACCGGGCCGACGGCATCGACCTGCGCGAAGCCGTCATCGCCGGCGTCGACAGCTTCCTGCTGACCAGCTCGTCGGCGACCGAGTTGCGTGACGCCGCGATCGCGACGTCTCGCGGCGAACGCATCGTTTCCCCCGAGATCGCCATGGAGCTGGCCGGATCCTGGCGGACCGACCCGCGTCGCGGTCGCCAGCCTGCGCTGACCCCGCGCGAGTCCGAGGTCCTCGAGCTGATCGCCGAGGGCATGACCAACCAGCAGGTCGGCACGGCACTGGGGCTGTCGGCGCGGACGATCAAGACCCACGTCCAGAACCTGCTCACGAAGCTCAACGCTCCGGACCGGACAGGGGCGGTGGCCCAGGCCTTCCGCACGGGCTTGCTCCGCTGACCCCGGTCGGGGGGAGTCACGGCCTCCCGACCCGCTCCCCGTGATTGGGGAGGATCGGGCGCCGTCCACGCCCCGGTCCTCCCCGGTCACGGATCTGTTGTGACCTCCGCGCCGCCCGACGGATACGCGACGTCCGGGTCGTCGAGGCCGACGCGCAGCCAGCCGACGATGTCGCGGACGGTGTTCCAGGCGGCCAGCCGGGCCTCGTCCGTTCCGGTGTCCTCGGCTTGCTGGATGGCCGATGTCAACCGGTCGACTGCTGACGGGCCGAGTTCCAGCAGCCCCTCGGCGCCGCCGGACGCCCAGCGGGCCAGCACGTACCGGGCCAGGGCGCCGACCGGGATGTCGAGGTTGGCGCTCATGGCCTCCAGCGTGGGCAGCGGGTCCTGGCGTGACCAGGCCGCCACGTCCACGCGAAAGGCCGCGTCGGGATCGTCGTCGCTCCACTCCCCTTCATAGGGCTGAAGCTCGACGCCCGACACGGCCTCGTCGCCTTGGTGTCAGCCGGCGCTGCGCTGAGGCGCTCCCGCTCAGCTGAGGCGCTCGATGATCAACGCCATGCCCTGGCCACCGCCGACGCACATGGTCTCCAGCCCGAAGGTGCCATCCTTGGTCTGGAGGCCGTTGAGCAGCGTGCCGGTGATGCGGGCGCCGGTCATCCCGAACGGGTGGCCGACCGCAATCGCGCCACCGTGCGGGTTGAGCTTGTCAGCATCGATGCCGAGCTCGTCGGCCGACGGCAGGACCTGCGCCGCGAAGGCCTCGTTGATCTCGACGATGTCGATGTCGTTGACTCTCATGCCGGCCTTCTTCAGCGCGTCCTGGCTGGCACCGATCGGGCCGAGGCCCATGATCTCGGGGTTGAGGGCGGACACGCCGGTGGACACGATCCGGGCGAGCGGGGTCAGGCCGAGCTCGGCGGCCTTGGTGTCGCTCATGATGATCACGGCAGCTGCGCCGTCGTTGAGCGGGCAGGCGTTGCCGGCCGTGACGGTGCCGTCGGGGCGGAAGGCGGGCTTGAGGTCACGCATGGCGTCCCGGTCGGTGTTGGCGCGCGGCGAGTCGTCCTTGGCCAGCGTCTCGCCGTTCGCCAGGGTGATCGGGGTGATCTCGCGGGCCCAGAAGCCCTCGGCGTCAGCCTTGGCGTAGCGCATCTGGGACTCGTAGCCCCAGTCGTCCTGGGCCTCACGCGAGATGCCCTTGATCGCCGCGACGTTCTCGGCGGTCTGGCCCATCGGGATGTAGATGTCCGGCAGCGTGTCGAGCGGGACGGTGTCCTCCCAGTCCTCGGCGCCCATCGAGCGGTCCTGGGTGCGCTGCTGGGCCTCGTCGAACCTGGGGTTCTGGGTGTCGGGCAGCGAGTCAGAGCTGCCCTTGATGAACCGGGACACCATCTCGACGCCGGCCGAGACGATCGCGTCGGCCTCGCCGGCCTTGATGGCGTGGAAGGCCATGCGGGTGGTCTGCAACGAGGACGCGCAGTAGCGGGTGAGGGTGGTGCCGGGGACGTCCCAGCCGAGGAGGGTCGTGACGACCCGGGCCATGTTGAAGCCCTGCTCGCCGCCGGGCAGGCCGCAACCGAGGTGCAGGTCGTCGATCACGTCGGGCGTGAGGGCGGGGACCTTGTCCATCGCGGCCTGGATGATGGTCGCGGTCAGATCGTCGGCGCGTTCCTCGATCAAGGAGCCCTTGAAGGCCCGCCCGATGGGGGTGCGGGCGGTGGCAACGATGACGGCTTCGGCCATGTCGGTCTGCTTTCGCGTCGTGTGGGCGGGCGGGGCATCGCCGGCGCACGGTGGGTCCTCGGAGCCTACAACGAACAACTGAATATTGTTCATTCCCAGCGGCTCGCGGACGTGACGTCGTACCGTCCTGCCGGCGCACGAGATGGGAGTCGCCGTTGCGGGCACGGGTTGTCGTGATGGCCGGGCTGGTCGTTGCGCTGGCGGTGGGCAACGCCGCACCGGCGGTGGTCGCGCAGCAGGCGCCGTGCACGCCGGGCGCCATGCCGTACGCGGGCCTGCCCGGTGCCGACCTCGACCCCCAGGTGCTCACCAGCCGGGACGACCCGCCCGTCCAGTACGTCTTCTGGCGCGGGTTCGTGCCGACCTTTGACGGGATGCCGCTGTCGGTCGACGTCACGATCCCATGCGCGCCGGGGGTGGTCGGGCCGGGCGGGAGTGCCCTGCCGACGATCGTCATGCTGCACGGGTTCACCGACGACAAGACGATCTGGGAGGAGACGGGGCGTTCGGGCACCGTGGAGTCGCTGGATCGGCCGCAGGCGAACAGCCGGTGGAACAACATCTGGTTCGCGTCGCGGGGCTACCTGGCCGTCAACTACACCGCGCGGGGATGGCGGGATTCGTGCGGGCCGGACACGCCGGGCGCGACGCCGGCCACCCCGGCGCCCGAGTGCCTCGCGTACGACTACTGGATCCACCTCGACGACAAGCGGTGGGAGGTGCGCGACGCCCAGTGGTTGACGGGTGCGCTGGTCCAGAGCGGACACGCCGATCCCGACCGGCTCGCCATGACGGGCGGTTCCTACGGGGGTGCGCCCACGATCTCGGCGGCGCTGCTGGCGGACAGCGTCATGTGTGGCGGGGCACCCGTGCCGGCCTCGCTCGGGGCCGATGCCTGCGAGGGAGTCGCCGACGGCAAGCTCGCGCCGTGGACGACCCCGGACGGCACCCGCCGCCTGACCCTGGCCGCCGCGATCCCGACGATCACCTTCAGCGACGTCGTCAACGTCCTCGCCCCCAACGGTCGGGTCTCGGACGGGTGGGCGCTGGCGCCGCCGTCGGGCGACGTGACCAACCCCATCGGCGTGCCGATCCAGAGCACCCTGGCCGGTCTGCTCGCGGCCGGCAACGTGTTTGGACACTTCGCACCGCCGGGTGTCGACCCCACGGCGGACATCGTCACCGACGCCGCACGGGTGCTGGCGGGGAACCCGTTCCCGCCCGACGACCCGATCATCAGCCGGGCCGTGGAGCTCTACCGGGAGTTCAAGAGCCCGATCACGACCGCGCCGCAGGGCCGGGTGCCCATCTACTGGGCGCACGGGTTCACGGACCCGCTGTTTTCGGCCTTCGAGCCGCTGGCCCTCATGAACGCGGTCCGTGCGGTGGACCCGACGTACCCGTTCGCATTGTTCCTGGGGGACTTCGGCCACGACTACGCCGCCCAGCGGGTGGACGAGGGCCAGGCCTCGATCGCGGAGATGAACGCGTTCGTCGACCACGTCCTGCGGCCGGACCGGACACCGGTCGAACCGGCCATGGACGTGACGGCTGCCGTGACGAGGTGCCTTGACGACGCGCCGATGCAGCTTGCCTCGGCACCGACCTGGCACGAGCTGCACCGGGAGCACGTGGTGTTCTCGAGCGATGACGGCGGGCAGACCTCGACATTGATCGCGGGGCCGGCGGCGCTGGCGACCGACCCGGTCACGGGGGCCACGCTGCCGCTGCCGGGCGCCTACCGCGGCTGCCGGATCCTGCGCCCCTCGCAGCCCGACCCCACGGCCGTCACGTGGGAGTTCGACGTGTCCGAGGAGCTCGTGCTGATGGGCGGCCCGGTCGTCGCGGTGCCCTACGAGACGACGGCGCCCGACGTGCCGCTCAGCGTGCGGCTGTGGGACGTGGCGGCGGACGGATCGGCCCAGGGGCTGGTGACGCGGTTCACGTACCGGGTGGCGGACGTGGGCGCCGGTGTTGCGAGGTTCCAGCTGGCGCCGCAGGGCTACCGGTTCCCCGCGGGTCACCGGATCAAGGTCGAGGTCGTCGCCAACGACAGTCCCTACTACCAGGCCTCCAACGTGCCGGCGGTCGTCACGGTCGAGGGCATCGAGCTCACGATGCCGCTGCTCACCGAGCCCTCGAGTGACGACCGCGGGACGGCCGGCCCTGGCGAGGAGCCGCCCACGACCCCGACGACCGGCGGCGGCCCGGCCCTGCCGGCGCTGGTGCTCGTGCTGCTGTCGCTGGCCACCGTGAGCGTGCGTCGATCCGACGCCGGCAGCCGGAGGAGCGATGAGGTCGCCGCTGCGGATCGCTGACCGGTCGCTGCGTGGCGCCAAGCCACAGAACATCGCACGCCGACGCGACGCCCCCGGTCTCGGCTGCTTTCGGTCGCCAGGATCTCAGCTGTCTGTCTATGTCCTTGTCTTGATCTGCCTATGAGGTGGACGTACGATGCCGAAGCGGCGAGACGTGATGCGCGCGATCGAGCGCGCGGCCGCGGCTGCGGACCTCCCGACAACCGCGCGCGAGGGCGCGAACCACACGCTCCTCAGCATCGGGTCGACGACCGATTCGGTGCCACGACACCGAGAGCTGGCCCGCTTCACGGCTGAAGCGATCTTCGAGCGTCTCGAGCGTGAACTCGGACCGAGGTGGTGGACGTGAGGACGTACGAGGTGACGGCCACGCGGAATGACGGCTGGTGGACGCTGACGGTGAAGGACGTGCCGGGGGCGATCTCCCAGGTGCGGCGACTTGACCAGGCCGAGGCGTGGATGCGTGAGGCGATCGCGCTCGTCCTCGACGTGGACCAACACGGGTTCGACGTGCGCATCGTCGCCGAGATGCCGGGCGTTCGCGGCCGCCATCTTGCCGAGCTTGTGGATCGACGCCGGCACGCCGCTGCCGAGCTCGACGCCGTCCACCGCGACCAGGAGCTGGCCGTTGCCGCCCTTCGAGACGAAGGCCTCACGATGAGGGACATCGCCACCCTGCTGGACCTCTCCCACCAGCGCGTGGCCCAGATCGCCAAGGGCTGAGAGCGCCTGCCTCGATCGGACGCCGGCAGCCGGTAGCGTCGCCGTGACGCTCGAGTCGGAGGAGGTTGGCCGTGCTCGAGTCCGCTCCCCCGCTGATCATCTGGGCCATCCCGGCGTTCCTTGGCCTGGTCGGGCTGGAGGCCTGGTTCGACGCCCGTGACCGCATCGGGATGGGCTACCAGGCCAAGGACACGGCCGCCAGCCTGTCGATGGGCATCGGCAACGTGCTCGTGAACGTCGGCTGGAAGCTGGCGGCCTTCGCGGCCTACACGGTCGTGTTCACCTGGAGCCCGCTGGACCTGGGCTGGACGTGGCCGGTGTGGGTGGTCGCGTTCGTCGCCGACGACTTCGCCTACTACTGGTTCCACCGGCTGCACCACGAGGTCCGCGTGCTGTGGGCGAGCCACGTGCCGCACCACTCGAGCCAGCACTACAACCTGTCGACGGCGCTGCGCCAGACGTGGACGCCATGGACGGGCTTGGTGTTCTGGCTGCCGCTGGCGGCGCTCGGGTTCAACCCGCTGATGCTCGTCACGGTCGGGGCGGTCAACCTGCTCTACCAGTTCTGGATCCACACCGAGCGGATCGACCGGATGCACCCGTGGGTCGAGGCCGTGTGGAACACCCCCAGCCACCACCGGGTCCATCACGGCGCCAACCCCCAGTACATCGACCGCAACTACGGCGGGATCTGGATCGTGTGGGACAGGTGGTTCGGCACCTTCGAGCCCGAAGTCGAGCCGGTCCGCTATGGGCTCACGAAGAACCTCGAGACCTACAACCCGGTCGCGATCGCGTTCAAGGAGTTCATCGACATCGTCCGCGACGTGCGCGCCAGCACGACCTGGGCCGACCGGATCTCGTTCGTGTTCCGCGGCCCCGGCTGGGCCTACGCGCGCCACGAGGCCACCGAGACCACCTGAGCGCAGGCAAACTGGGCCGGGCCCGTCGCCCGCCATCCGAGCGGGCCGTACCGCACCGGCCAACCGCGCCGGCAATACCCTAGAGCCCATGGATGGCGCGATCGTGCAGCGGATTGCCGGCTGGGAGCGCGCGGACGAGGTGATGACGAAGGAACGGGCCCGCCGACTCGCTGCCATGACGGCCGATGAGGCCAAGGCCATCGCTGAGGACCTGCTGTCACTGGCAGGGTCCGTGCCGCCCAAGTCCGAGCCATGCGGGTTGATCGAACAGCAACGGATCTTCGCCAGACTCCATGGCTGATCGTCTCGTCGACGGTGCCGCCGAGATCCAGGCAGTCTGCGTGTACGAGCAACTGGGGTTCTGCTTCATCGGCGGACTCGCCGTCCTCCGCTGGGGCGAACCGCGATTGACCCGGGACGTCGACGTCACGGTGCTGGCCGGGTACGGCTTGGAAGCATCGGTCGTGCGCACACTCCTCGATGCCTTCGCCAGCCGGATCGAGGATCCGGAGCAGTTCGCGCTGGCAAATCGGGTGTTGTTGCTGGAGGCCGCCAACGGCACGCCGATCGACGTCGCACTCGGGGCCTTGCCGTTCGAGGAACGGTCTGTCGAGCGGGCGACCGAGTTCGAGCTGGCCGGACAGCGACTGCGCACCTGCAGTGCCGAGGACCTGATCGTCCACAAGGTCTTCGCGGGCCGGGCCCACGACTGGCAGGACGTTGAAGGCATCGTCGCCCGCAGCCATGATCTCGACGTGGGACTGATCCGAGCCGAGCTGCCACCCCTGCTGGCGGCAAAGGGGACGGTCGGAGACCTGGCCCGTCTCGAGTCCATGCTCGGCTGACACCACCCAGCCGACGCCCCCCGCCTGCCGGCCCACAGGCCGCGAGTAGTGTGCGCGCATGCTCACGCCGGACATGATCCAGTTCCTTCGCGACGTCGGCGGCGGCATTCTCTGCACCCGCGACGCGGACAACCGGCCGTCGATCGTCGAGTGCTTGTACGTGGAGATTGGCGAGGACCAGCTGGTTGGCCTCGTGCCGCCATACCTGCCGACCGGCGACCTCCTCGGCAACCTCGCCGACAATGCCGAGTTCGCCCTGGTCACCTCGCGCGTTCCCGGCGACCATCGCAGCATCCAGGTGAAGGGTCACGTGACCGACTGGCAGGCCAACGTCGTCACCCCGGACGAGGTCCGGACGGCGCTGGCCCTTCCGACGCAGCGCTACCCGGGCGTCCCGGAGTCCCTCGACCTGTCCCGGTTCGAGGACCTCGTCGACCTCCCGGTCCATCGGCTGGAGTTCCGGGTCGAGGAGGTCTTCGACCAGACGCCCGGTCCGAACGCCGGGAACCCCGTGCAGGTCACGACGTGATCCCGCCCGAGGCAAAGCCGGCCATGCAGGGAGCGCTGCCATCCGTCATCGGCACGTGCAGCGCGGACGGCACGCCCAACGTGACCCACATCTCGCAGGTCTGGTACGTCGACGACACGCACGTCGCGGTGTCCTTCCAGTTCTTCAACAAGACCGTGAGGAACGTCCGCGAGAACCCGCGGGCGGTGCTGCGCATGTCCGACCCGGAGACGGGCAACCGCTGGAACCTCGACGTGCGGTGGGAGCGCTCCGAGACGGAGGGCGACACGTTCGACGAGATGGAGATGCAGCTGGAGGCCATCGCGTCGATGTCCGGGATGGCGGGCATCTTCCAGCTCAAGGCGGCGGAGATCTACGAGGTCCTCGCGGTGGAGAGACGGCACCTGCTCCCGGGCGAGTAGGCGCGCGGTGCTCAGTCGCTGAGGGTCACCACGCCGTCCCAGTCGTCGGGCAGGCCGTGCTCGATGAGGTTCCAGCACCGGCCGATGTACAGCTGCGCGGCCCGGTCCGCCGGGTACGTCCTGAGCGCCCCCGCGAAGGACACGAGCGCCTCGCCGGGTTCGCCGGCCTGGTACAGCTCGATGCCGGCGACGAAGTCGTCACGCGAGGCGAGCTTGCCCTCGAGCTCGGCTCCCTCGAGTCCGTCGAGCACTTCGTGGATCGTGATCGGCCGGGTCATGCCCTTGGGCCGTACCCGGTCGACGGGGCGGGTCTGGTAGCTGTCGGAATCGGCGCATCCGTCGAGCGTGTGATCGCTGACGAGGATCGGCGCGGCGTAGCGCTTCGTCAGCGTCTCGATCCTCGCGGCGGTGTTTGTCGAGTCGCCGATGACGCTGGCCGACAGGCGTTCGGCGCCGCCGATGGTGCCGAGCATCAGATGCCCGGTGTCGATCCCGATGCCGATGTGGATCGGCGCCTCCCCGCGTTCCTCGCGGACCTGGTTGAGGCGGGTCAGTGCGCGGAGGCTGTCGATGGCGGCCTGGACCGGGTCGTCGCAGGTGCCGGCGAACAGGGCCATGATCCCGTCGCCGCGGTAGCTGTCGATGAACCCGTCGTGGGCGCGGATCGGCCCCTCCATGAACGTGAGGTACTCGTTGATGAACGAGAAGTTCTCGGCCGGGCCCTGGCCCTCGACCATCGTCGTGTAGTTGCGGACGTCCGAGAAGAACGTGGACATCTGGCGCTCGGCGTGGTCGCCGCGGCAGACATCGGTGAGCTGGTCGCGGCCGATGATGGCCAGGAACTCGTAGGGGACGAAGCGGCTGGTGGCCTTGTTCCAGGCGACCAGCTCGTCGTTGGCGTGCAGAAGCTGTTCGCTGCGCTCGACCTCGGCCTCCACGTACCGGGCGTTCTGGATCGCGATGGCGGCCTGGCTGGCAACGGCCTCGACCAGCGCCAGGTCGTGGTCGTCGAAGGCGGCGAGCTTCGGGCTCTCGACGTAGAAGACGCCGATGAGCTCGTCGCGCTTGAGGAGCGGGATCGCGATGACGCTGCCCACGTCGGGCAGGCCGGGGAGGGGCACCGGCGAGGTCTCGGGTTCACGGTCGGTGGCCATGGACTCGGCGTAGCCGCGCTGGGCCGAGACACCGCCGAGCCGCATCAGCTTGCGGCGCTTGGCGACGACGCCGATGACGCCGGTGCCGACGGGCACCTCGGCGCCGACGCCGGAGGTCTCGTAGCCGCGGCTGGCGGCGACGGCGAGCACCTCGGAGTCGGGGTCGCACAGCAGGACCATCGAGTGCTGGAACCCAAAGGCCTCGTCCATCGAGGTGAGGATGATGTCGAGGAGAGGGGCGAGGTCGAGGGTGCCACCGAGCTGGCCGGCCACGCGCGTGAGGATGTCGATCTCGTCGGTCTTGCGCTTGAGCTGCGCCTCGAGATCCGCGACCCGGTCCGCACCCTCGTCCATGCGCGGAGAGTACGGGCCCGCCGTTGGGACTGGCGCTGAGCCGTCAGGCGATGCGGCTGAAGGCGGCCGCGAGGCCCCGGTCGAACGTGACGAGCTCGCTTGCCTGTCGGCGGAGGCAGATAGCGGTTTCAGCGGTTCAAGCGGATTGCTCTCGAACGCTGTCCGGCGGGCGGGGCGCAGCAACTGAGGGTCGCCCGGCTACTCGAGGTCGTTCGCAGCATCGTTCGCGGCGTCACTCGCGGCTCCGGCCGAGTCCCGGGCACGGACCCACGCCCAGGTCGCGAGCCCCGACGCGACCACGGCGATGCCCAGGAAGACCCTGCCCGGGATGGTGTCGAGGAGCAACAGGCCGATGATGGTCCCGGGCACCAGGGTCACGATCGCCCCAGCCGCCAGCGCCGGCCGTCGTCGCCAGCAGGCCAACCCGGTGAGCACCACGCCGGCCCCGAGCGAGGTGACCGCGACGATGAGGATGATCCCGACGACGAGTGCCAGCGACTCCGTGCGCGTGCCTTTGCTGCCGGCCCGACGAGCAGGACCCTGCCACGAAATCTACTTCGGGCTGCTCACGGTCCCGGGCGAGGGCGCGCACGTCCGGAGCGCCGGGCCGCAAGCCGGTGGTCGGTGGTCGGTGAACCGCCGCCATGAGGGCTGCGTAGTACCCCGATGGAGGCAGCCGCTTCGGCCGTGCCCGCGGTGCATGCAGCCGGCCTGCCGGTCCGCGCAACGTCGGCCGATGTGGACGCCCCCACCCGCGAACACGGAGCCGAACAATGCGCAGGATCCAGCTGATCATCATCGCCACGATCGTGGCCCTGGTCGCCACCATGGCCGCGGCGGGGGCCGCCCAACCCAACTTCCGCACCCACCTGTCCGGCGACCAGGAAATGGTTCCGGTCGACACCAACGCGCAGGGCCAAGCCACCCTCAAGGTCAGCAATGACGGCACGTCGATGGACTACCGGCTGATCGTCGCCAACATCGAGGACGTCACGATGGCCCACCTCCACCTGGCCCCGGGCGGCCAGAACGGCGGCATCGTCGTGTGGCTGTACCCCGAGGAGGGCCAGGCACCCCAGCTGATCCCGGGCCGCACTGACGGCACGCTGGCCACCGGCACGATCACCGATGACGACCTGGTCGGCGCGCTCGAGGGCATGACCCTCGACGACCTCGTCGCCGAGATCCAGGCCGGCAACATCTACGTCAACGTCCACACGGTCGCCAACCCGGGTGGCGAGATCCGCGGCCAGCTGAGCTGACACCGCACACCGGGTCGCCGCGTTCGGGCTCGGCCTCGAGTGGCCGACCAGGCCGCCTACCTTCGTGCGACGCCAGCGAGACGAGCGTCGCCATGCAGATCCCCGCGATCGTCAAGGACCCCGCGATGCGCGCGATCACGCGCGCGCACCGGACCGTGTTCGACCTGACCGACGGGCGGCTGCTCGGCGGGTTCTTCGGGATGCCGACCGTGAAGCTCGTCACGACCGGCCGCAGGAGCGGCCAGCGCCGCGAGACGATGCTCACCTCACCCGCGCGGACCGACGACGGTGCGCTGGTCCTGGTGGCCTCGAACGGCGGCGACGACCGCCACCCGGCCTGGTACCTCAACCTGGTCGCCAACCCGCAGGTCGAGGTCGTGATGCGCGGGCGGCGATTCACGGCTTCCGCGCGCACCGCCACGCCCGAGGAACGTGACGAGCTGTGGCCCACGATCGTCCGCACCTTCCGGACCTACGGCCTCTACACGCGCCTGACCGACCGCGACATCCCGGTCGTGATCTGCGACCCGATCGAGTGAGCCCGCGATCCGTCTGATGGACTTCCACGGTCGGGGTTGTCCACAGATTGCGTGAAATCCACATCAGGTGCTTGACGCACGTCACATCGCCCTGCTACAACGAACACATGTTCGATCATGCGGCATCGGCTCCCTCCCCGCTGGACTCCCTGCGCGACACGGCGACCGCCGTCCGCGACCTGGCCTCGTTCGACTGGTCTGGGCTGCCCGCTGCTGACGTGGACCGGGCGTTGCGGCTGCACCGGCAGCTCGATGGCGCCGCCTCGGCGTTGCGGACCCGGTTGGCGGCGGCGGCCGCCTCCTGCGTCGTGGACGCTGCCGGCGCAGCCGACGTCACGAACCTGCTGCGTGACCGGCTCGGGATGTCTGCCCGCGAAGCGCGCCGCCAGGCGGCGCTGGCCGATGGGCTGTCCGGCCTCGACGCCACCCGTGAAGCACTCGCGTCCGGCCAGATCGGCACCGACGCCGCACGGCAGGTGGCCGACGCGGTCGCCGACGGACGGCTGGGGGCAGCCTCACAGGCCGAGCCGATGCTGCTCGACCAGGCCGCGCGGATGGATCCGGACCGGTTGGGCCGGTGGATCCGCCGACGCCAGGCCAAGGCGGCACCCGAGGAGCTCGAGGCCGAAGAGGCCAGGGCCATCCGGAACCGCAACATCTGGAAGCGGGGGCGTCCCGACGGGAGCGTGGACTGGCACCTGAGGCTGCCCCACTTCACGTCGGCAATGTTCGAGACGGCGCTGGGCGCCTACGCCACGGTCGACCCTGCCGACACGCCGGAGGAGCTGCGTCGCAGCTTCGGGCAGCGACAGTCCGACGCGTTCCACGACCTGCTCGGCGAGGCGCTGTCGGCGCCGGCGGCCGGACGTCCCGGGCGCGTCCGCCCGCACGTGCTGGTGGTCGGCTCGGTCGAGAACTTCCGTGATGGCGAAGGCGTCGCCGACCTCGATGGTCGGCCGATCTCGGGCCAGCTCGCGCGCCGGATCGGCTGCGACGCCGGGATGTCACGGCTGCTGGTCGACGCGAACTCGATGCCGCTGGACCTCGGGCGCGAGCAGCGCAACTGGTCCGCTGGCCAGCGCCGGGCGATCGTGGCCCGCGACGGCCATTGCCGGGGTCCCTCGTGTGACCGGCCCGCCACCTGGTGCGACATCCACCACATCGAGTGGTGGGAACGCGACAAGGGACCCACCGACCTCGACAACGGCCTGCTGCTGTGCGGCCGGCATCACGACCTGGTGCATCACGGCGGCTGGACCGTCGTTCTTGATCCTCGCACCGGACGGGTCACGTGGACGTCACGGTTCGGCACGGTCACGGTGACCGAGCCCGCCGGCGTTCTTTCGACGATGGCTCGTCACGGTCACGGTCGCGGTGACGGGCCGCCCATCGAGGCCCGGTCCGGTGTTGAGCCCGGCGCGCCACCCGGCGACGGCACCGGCCCAGCCGTGGCCCGCGAAGAGCACGGCGCCTACCACGCCAATCCGCCCCCGTACGCAACCGGCCCACCTCGCCGGCGTCCGGCACGATTCAGTCCTCGTCGGCGTCCGGCTTGCGTGCCCGCGAGGGCGCCACGCGCGGTGGCTCGTGCGGCATCTTGGGGTAGACCGGCGGCCACGGCGCGTCCTCCAGGCCGTTGGCCCGGTCGCGTTCGTGCAGCTGGAGCAGCGGCGCCAGGTCCTGCTGGTCGTCGCCGTAGTCGGCCCAGGCATCCCCCTCGGCCTCGACGACCCCGGGCACGACGTCGATGGTCATCCCGTCGGGCGTCAGCTCGTCGAGCTGGTCCCACCGGATCGGCATGGACACGGACGCGCCCACCCGGGGACGCACCGACCAGGCACCGAACACCGTCTTGTGCGGGGCGTTCTGGTTGAAGTCCACGAAGACCCGCTCGCCACGCAGCTCCTTCCACCACTCGGCCGTGATCAGGTCGGGGTGGCGGCGCTCCAGCTCACGGGCGACCGCGACGGCGGCGAGCCGAACCGCGTAGCCGTCCCAGCGTGGCTCGAGCCGCGAGTAGATGTGCAGCCCGCGACGTCCCGACAGCTTGAGCCAGCTTCGGATGCCGTGCTCGTCGAGCAGCTCCTTGAGGTGCCGCGCGGCCTCACGGATCATGCCCAGGTCCACGCCCGGGGACGGGTCGAGGTCGATGCGCAGCTCGTCGGCGTGCTCCGGGTCCGAGGCCAGCGACGGCCAGACGTGGAAGCCGAGGCAGCCCATGTTCACGGCCCAGACCACGTGAGCGATGTCCACCGCGACCAGCGCGTTCGAGGTCGTGCCGTTGGGCGTGGACACCACGGTCGTCGTCAACCAGCCAGGCGCGCCCTTGGGGACCCGCTTCTGGAAGAACGACTTGCCCGACGCCCCGTTCGGATACCGCTCGAGCAACACGGGCCGGCCACCCATCGTCCGCATGAGCGGCTCGGCGACCGCGACGTAGTAGTTGACGAGGTCGAGCTTGGTCTCGGACCGCTTCGTGAAGAAAACCTTGTCGGGGCTGGTGACCCGCACGGTCCTGCCGGCGAGCTCCAGCTCCACCGGCTCCCCCGCCTCGTCACGCTTGGCCATCAGGCAACGCTGCGCCCGAGCCGGCCGCGCGGCTCGAACCAGCGGCCTTCCTCCGGCAGCGTCTCGAGGTTGACGCGCGGCAGCGGCACCGCGATGAGGTCCTCGATGGCCTCCAGGTCGACGAACTCGATCTGGGCCGACTGGCTGAGCCCGCCTGCGTACTCGGCAAACCCGAGCACCGTCGCGGCCACGCCGTCGGCCACCAGCTTCTCGAGCGGCTCGAGGAAGTTGCGCGCGTCGTTCGACCCGACATAGACGGCCGCCAGGTCGCCCTCGGCCGCACGGGCCGCCAGGTGGTCGAGCATGTCCTCGTCGACGTCGGACCCGTCGGCCTTCGGCTTGGCGAAGACCCGGAAGCCCTCCTCGAGCAGCCACTGGATCCAGCCCGACAGGGCCCCCGCGACGTGCGGCGCGACGTTGACGAACACGCAGGCCTCGACGGTGTCGTCGGGCTCGGCCCGGTCCACCAGCCAGCTGCCCAGGACGGCCATGTCGGGCCGTTCCTTGACCGTGGGCTTGTCGTCGATGATGTTCGCCAGCGTCATGTCGACGTTGGGCGCATCCCACACGAGCACGTGACGTGCCATGGCATTTCCTGTCCACGCCGGCATCCGGCGCAATCATCGGTGCAAAGAACGCAATGCGGTCAGGGTACGAGCCGCCGCGGGAGACGGCCCGAGACCCGCCGCAGTCGGCCCGAGACCCGCTGGGACCCGCACGTAGGCTCCCCCGCACCCAGCGGGAGCACGGCCGTGACCGTCTTCGTCGACGTCGTCCTCGTGATTGCCGGCGGCATGCACCTGCTGCCGGTCGTCGGCGCGGCCGGCGGCCCCGCGCTGAACCGGCTCTACGGCGTCGACGTCCGAGGACCGAACGAGCTGCTGCTCCTGCGGCATCGCGCGTTGCTCTTCGGGATCCTCGGCGCCCTGATGATCGCGGGCGCCGTCGACAGCGACGTCGAGCTCCCCGCCCTGATCGCCGGGCTCGTCAGCACGCTCAGCTTCGTGATCCTGGCGCGCGGCGAACACAACGAGGCGCTGCGGCGCGTCGCCAACCTCGACATCCTGCTGGCTGCGGGCCTGGCCGTGGCCCTCGCCTGGCGGGTTGCGGCCGGCTGAGCACGGCCCGGCTTGCTGGCCTCGTACCCTCTGCCGCATGGCTGAACCACGTTCACCCAAGGCCCCGCAGCACGGCCCGCAGCGCGACCGGCCGTGGCTGATCCGGACCTATTCGGGCCACTCGTCGGCGGCCGCGTCCAACGAGCTGTACCGAACCAACCTCGCGAAGGGCCAGACCGGCCTGTCGGTCGCGTTCGACCTGCCGACGCAGACGGGCTACGACCCGGACCATCCGCTCGCGAAGGGCGAGGTCGGCAAGGTCGGCGTCCCGGTGTCCTCGATCGACGACATGCGGACCCTGTTCGACGGCATCCCGATCGAGCAGATGAACACGTCGATGACGATCAACGCGACGGCGATGTGGCTGCTGGCCCTCTACGTCGCGGTGGCGCAGGAGCAGGGTGCCGACGTCACCCGCCTGATGGGCACGACCCAGAACGACATCCTCAAGGAGTACCTGTCGCGCGGGACCTACGCGTTCCCGCCCGAGCCGTCGATGCGGCTGACCACCGACGTGATCGCCTGGACGGTCAACAACACGCCCAAGTGGAACCCGCTCAACATCTGCTCCTACCACCTCCAGGAAGCCGGGGCGACGCCCGCGCAGGAGATCGCGTTCGCGCTGGCCAACGCGATCGCGGTCCTCGACGCGGTCAAGGTCCGCGGCGACGTGCCCGACGACGTCTTCGACCAGGTGGTCGGCCGGATCTCGTTCTTCGTGAACGCCGGGATCCGCTTCGTCGAGGAGGTCGCCAAGATGCGGACCTTCGTGGCGATGTGGGACCGCATCACGCAGGAGCGCTACGGGGTCACGGACCCGACGCTGCGCCGGTTCCGCTACGGCGTCCAGGTCAACTCGCTGGGCCTGACCGAGCAGCAGCCCGAGAACAACATCGCCCGCATCATGATCGAGATGCTCGGCGTGACCCTGTCGAAGGACGCGCGCGCCCGGGCCGTGCAGCTGCCTGCCTGGAACGAGGCGCTCGGGCTGCCGCGGCCGTGGGACCAGCAGGTCTCGCTGCGCATGCAGCAGGTGCTGGCCTACGAGACGGACCTGCTCGAGTACGGCGACCTGTTCGCCGGGTCCACCGTGATGGACGCCAAGGTCGCCGACCTGACCGAGGCCGCCACCGAGCTGCTCGACACCGTCCTCGACCTGGGCGGTGCGGTCGCGGCGGTCGACTGGATGAAGGCGGAGCTGGTGCGCTCCAACGCCGACCGGGTCCGACGCATCGAGGACGGCACGACCACCGTCGTCGGCGTCAACGAGTTCACCGAGCACGAGCCGTCGCCGCTGACCTCGGACGGCGGGATCCTCAAGGTCACCGACTCCGCCGAGCACGACCAGATCGCTCGACTCGAGGCCTTCCGCGAGGCCCGTGACGACGCGACCGTCAAGACGTCGCTGGAGGACCTGCGCCGGGCCGCCGAGGCCGGCGACAACCTGATGGAGCCGTCGATCGCGGCGGCCCGGGCGGGCGCGTCGACGGGCGAGTGGGCCGGCGTCCTGCGCGAGATCTTCGGTGAGTACCGCGGGCCCACCGGCATCTCGGAGGGTGCGCTGGTCGGGGCGAGCGCGTCCGGCGCGATCACGGCCGCCCGCGAACGGGTCGCCGCCGTCGAACAACGCGTCGGCCGCAAGCTGAAGATCCTGGTCGGCAAGCCGGGCCTCGACGGCCACTCCAACGGTGCCGAGCAGGTCGCGATCCGCGCGCGGGACCTGGGCATGGAGGTCGTCTACGAGGGCATCCGGCTGACCCCCGCCCAGATCGTGCGGGCCGCGATCGACGAGGACGTGCACCTGGTGGGCCTGTCGATCCTGTCCGGCTCGCACCTGTCGCTGGTGCCCGAGGTCGTCAACGGCCTGCGGGGGCAGGGCGTCGACATCCCGGTGGTGGCCGGCGGGATCATCCCGCCCGACGACGCGGAGCGGCTGCGCGAGGCCGGCGTCGCCGCCGTGTTCACGCCCGCCGACTACGAGCTGTCGGACGTGCTGGCCTCGGTGGCCGAGCTGGTCGGCTGACGACCCCGGTCAGACCAGCGTGCCGGTCGGCTGCTCGAGGGGCCGGAACCCGCGGTCGAGGATGAACTCCGCGAAGTCGTGCAGGTCGGCGGGGACGTCGTCAGGCAACTCGTTCTCGAGCGCCCGGACGAACTCGTCGGCCGAGTCGCCGATGGCCTGTTCGTGCTCGCCGCTCTCGTCGAAGTACGCGGTCACGTCGGCGGCCGTCGCGACGGCGTAGGTCTCCCAGGCCTCGAGGTGGACGATGTAGGTCTCGCGGACGGCCTCGATGCCCTCGGCGTAGCGGCCGGTCGCGTCCACGGAGACCAGCTCGCCCTTGATGCGGCCGAGCTCGGAGGCGGCCTCGTCGGCCGCGGCCGCGGCCGCCGCGACGTCGGGAGCGACCTCCATGTCCTGCTGGAACTGGATCATCGCCAGCTCGGACTCGTTGATCAACGTGAGGAGCTCGTCAAGGGCGACGTCGCTGGGGTCGTCACGGTCACCGCCGGCCGGCTCGGTCGGCCCGGTCGGCCCCGCGGGCCCGCTGTCCTCGGCGACCGGGGTCTCGTCCCGGACGGCGTCGACAGCCACCACCACGGCCGCGACGATTCCCCCGACGAGCACGAGTGCGGCCGCCACGGCAATCGCAATGATCAGCCCGCGGTTGCCCTTCGCGGGCTGCCCGCCGGAACCGGGCCCGTAGCCGCCCGACGCGATGATCGGCGGCTGGTCGCCCCACGCAAACGTGGACTCCGGCGACGCCGGCCACTCGGGCTCGGGCGCGTCAGGCGGGGGCCACTCGGGCGGCGGCAGGTCGCCGCCGGGCACGTGGCCGGGAGGCGTCGGCTGGTCACTCATGGCCGCGAGGGTAGGTCGGGCCGCCGCTGCCGCGGCCCGGCGCAGGTGGCCTCCCGCACGGGTCCGCGACCCCGGCTCAGAGGATCCCGCCCTCGGCCATCCTGCGGTAGTCCAGCACCCGGTCAAGGACCTCGGGGTCGACGCCGTCCTCCAGTGCGGCCTCGCGCAGCGTCTGGTTGTTCTTGAACGCGGACTTGGCGAGCGCCGCCGACCGCTCGTAGCCGATCTCGGGGACGAGCGCGGTCACCTGCATCAGCGACCGCTCGACGGCCTCGGGACCTACCGGGGTGGCCTCGGTGCCCGCCAGGCACTTGTCGACGAACAGCCGGCTGACAGCGGCAAGCAGCTCGAGTGACTCGATCACGTTGTCGACCATCAGCGGGATCATCACGTTGAGCTCGAGCTCGCCCGACAGGCCGCCGACCGTCACGGCGGCGTCGTTGCCGATGACCTGGGCGCAGACCTGTCGAACGGACTCGGGGATGACCGGGTTGACCTTGCCGGGCATGATCGACGAGCCCGGCTGGATGGCGGGCAGCGCGATCTCGTAAAGGCCGGTGCGGGGGCCCGACGACAGCCACCGGACGTCGTTGGCGATCTTGAGCAGGCTCACGGCCACGGTCTTGAGCGCCCCGGACAGGTCGACCATGGCGTCGCGGGAGCCCTGGGCCTCGAAGTGGTTGTCGGCCTCGCGGAACGGCAGCCCGGTGCGTTCGGCGATCAGCTCGATGACGCGGCCGGCGAACCCCTCGGGCATGTTCAGCCCCGTCCCGACCGCGGTGCCGCCCAACGCGAGCTCGTGGATCGACGCGAGCGCCGAGTCGATCCGGCGGATCCCGAGCCGGACCTGGTGGGCGTAGCCGCCGAACTCCTGGCCGAGGGTCACGGGCGTCGCGTCCATCAGGTGGGTGCGGCCGGGCTTGACGACGTCGGCCCAGGCGTCCGCCTTGTCCTCGAGCGCCGCGGCCAGATGCTCGAGTGCCGGGATGGTCGACTCGGCGGCGACGCGGGCGCAGGCGATGTGGCACGACGACGGGAACGTGTCGTTGGAGGACTGGCTGGCGTTGACGTGGTCGTTGGGGTGGACAGCCTCGGAGCTGAGGTCCTCCCCCAGCAGCTGCTTGGCCCGGTTGGCGATGACCTCGTTGAGGTTCATGTTGGTCGAGGTGCCCGAGCCGGTCTGGAAGACGTCGACCGGGAAGTGCTCGTCGAGCTTGCCGGCGATGACCTCGTCGGAGGCGTCCCGGATCACGCCGGCCAGCTTGTCGTCGAGGACGCCGCGTTCCTCGTTGGCGATGGCCGCGGCCCACTTGAGCAGTGCGTGCGAACGGACGACCTCGATCGGCACCGGCCGGCCGGACACCGGGAAGTTCTCGACGGCGCGCTGGGTCGACGCGCCCCACAGGGCGTCGGCGGGGATCTGCATCTCGCCCATGGTGTCATGGGCGGTCCGGTACTCGGTCATCGCACGCATCCTGTCGCCGGCACCCGTCCAGCCTACGTTTCACGTGTCGAGCAGCGGCGAGCGACGCGAGCCGACCTCGCACGTGTGTCGAGCAGCGGCGAGCGACGCGAGCCGACCTCGCACGTATGTCGACCAGCGGCGAGCCACCCGGGAGGACACGTGGACCTGGTGACGATCGACGAGATCCGTGCGGCTGCCGAGCTCATGGCCGACCGGATCGGCCCCACCCCGCTCGAGTACTCCCGGGCCCTTTCGGGACTGGCGGGCGTCGACGTCCGGCTGAAGTGCGAGAACCTCCAGCGGACCGGGTCGTTCAAGATCCGGGGCGCGTTCACCCGGATCGCCGGGCTGACCGACGAGGAGCGCGCCCGGGGCGTGATCGCCGCCTCGGCCGGCAACCACGCGCAGGGCGTCGCACTGGCCGGACAGTGGCTGAACACCACGGTCACCGTGCACATGCCAAAGGACGCCGCGCTGCCCAAGGTCGAGGCGACCCGCGCCTACGGGGCCAACGTCGTGCTGGAGGGAGCGACGTTCAACGATGCGCTGGCGCTGGCCGAGCGGGCCGTCGAGGACACCGGGTCGGTGATGATCCACCCGTTCGACAACGAGGCGGTGATCGCCGGCCAGGGCACGATCGGGCTCGAGCTGCTCGACCAGGTTCCCGACATGTCGACCGTGATCGTGCCGGTCGGCGGGGGCGGGCTGATCAGCGGGATCGCCGCGTGCCTCAAGGCATTGGCCCCGGACGTCCGGGTCGTCGGCGTACAGGCGGCCGGCTCGGCGTCGTTCCCGCCGTCGTTGGCGGCCGGCGAGCCGCTGGACCTGCCGGCGGTGGACACGATCGCCGACGGCATCGCCGTCAAGCGGCCCGGGGACCTGAACCTGGTCCATGTCGACCAGCTGGTGGACGAGCTGGTCACGGTCGACGACGGCCTGATCGCCCGCGCGCTGGTGCTGGTGCTGGAGCGTGCCAAGCTGGTCGTGGAACCGGCCGGCGCGGCCGCGGTGGCGGCGCTGCTCGACGGGGTTGCCGAGGGTGCGACGGGCCCCGTGGTGTGCGTGCTGTCCGGCGGGAACATCGACCCACTGTTGCTCCAGCACCTGGTCACGTCGGGCCTGTCGGCGGACGGGCGGTTCGCGACGCTCGCGACCCGGGTCGCGGACCGGCCGGGCGAGCTGGCACGCCTGCTGGCAACGATCGCCGACCTCGGGGTGAACGTCGTGACTGTCGAGCACCACCGGCTGTCACGGACGCTGCGGCTCGGGACGGTCGAGGTCCGGTTGGAGGTCGAGACCCGCGGCCCCGACCACGTGGCCTCGACCCTCACCGCGCTGCGTGCGGGTGGCTGGCCGGTCGAGGTGGACTGACCCTGGCATCCGAACGCACCCGGCTGCGGCGGCTGCCCGAACGCGCGACGTCCGACCGCGCGGTGATCGACGCGATCCTCGACGAGGCGCGCATCTGCCGTGACGGGTTCGTCGTGCGGCGCACAGCAGCTGGTGGTCCACAAAGCGCCGAGACCCGAGCAGCCTCAGATCCGACGGCCTGCCATGCTGCGAGCAGTCTCGTGAGGAATCGGGCACCATGTCACCGACCGAGCCGCAACGGCTCCGCCTGCTCCAGATCCTCGAGGAGCTGCTGGGCCCCGAGGAAGCTCAGACGCTGATGGCCTCACTGCCACCCGACGACTGGAACGCCCTCGTCCGCAAGGACGACCTCGAGCCGTTCGCGACCAAGCAAGACCTCGAACGCTTCGCGACCAAGCAAGACCTCGAACGCTTCGCCACCAAGCAAGACCTCGAACACTTCCCTACAAAGCAAGACCTCGAACGCTTCGCCACAAAGGAGGATCTCGTCCGGCTGGAGGCCAGGGTCAATGGCCTCCGCGATGCGATCCTCTCCGAGACCCGCCTCGACCTCGTCCAGCAGACTCGCACGCTGCTGCTGGGCCAGTTCGGGTCGGCCGTCACGATCGGCGCGCTCCTGGTGGCTGCCGTCAGGCTCTGACCAGCACAGACGAACCGATGGCCGCGCCAAGCCAGCGGAGACCTGACCGGCACGGCCATCGGCCGTCGCGAAACGTGGGCTCAGTGGTGTTCGGTGATCACCTGTTCGTTGCGTGACACGGTCGGGGCGAACAGGCCCGCCAGCATCAGCGCGGAGCCCGTGAAGATGTACGTGAGGCCGTGGTCCACCGTGACGCCCAGCAGCTCGGCGAACGCGCCCGGCTCGATCAACAGGACCAAGCCGCCGACCAACAGCATCCCGGCCACGAACAACACGCCGCTGCGGTCACGGGCCGCGACCGCGCCGACGGCCGCGAGGGTCACGCCGAGCAGCACGTGGCCAGCAGCCAGGATCGCCGTCTGGTCCAGCCACCCGACGGTCACGACGGGCGACGTGAGGGGGTAGTCGAAGCCCGCGCGGGCGAGGCCGACCAGCCCCATCACGCCGAAGACGAGGCCGCCCAGGAGGGCCAGGACCCCGGACAGCGTCCAGGGTCCACGCTCCAGGTAGCGGTAGGCCGACCACTGGGACCGACGAACCTCGCGCTGTTCGAGCCGCGACTCGGGGTTGCCGGTCGTCACCTCGGGGTCAACGGCCGGCAGTTCGGGATCGGCGGCAGGTGGAACGTCACGGCGGGTGACGGACCGCTGCTCGTCGCGGGTGCTGACAGCATCCATGTCTGCTCCTTTCCGAGCGACCACATCGAGCATGCCCCACCCTCGAGGATCACCCCTGTCCGGTCGTCCGAATCGCCAGAAACGGGCGTTTCGGGTCAATTGGCGGCATTCCGATGCGACCGGACCGCGGTGCTTGCGCGCGCCGGTTGGAAGGTCCCGAAGCCGACATCAGAGCTCGTCGAGGGCCGCGCTGACGGCCATGAGCATCTCCTCGGCGTGGACGTCGTCCAGCGGCTGGCCGAACGGGTCGGTGACGAAGAACGAGTCGACGACCTCGTTGCCCATGGTCTGGATGCGTGCCATGACGATGTCGAGGTGCAGCTCGGCCAGGGCGGCCGTGACGGCGTAGAGGATCCCGACCCGGTCCTGGGTGTGGACCTCGAGGACGGTGGCAGCTCCGGCCGGGTCCTCCGCCGTCGTCACGGACGTCGTCACGTCGGGCAGCCGCGCGAGCCGGCGTTGTTCGTCCTTGGCCTTGCGGGCCACGCGAGCCCGCAGCGCCAACCGGCCGGCAATGGCCTCGGCCAGATCGCCCTCGACCCGCAGCCACCATGACGCGGTGGCGTGGTCGGGCGGGGCGACGACGAAGGTGTCGACGGCGACGCCCTCGGCGCTGGTGAAGGCGTCGGCCGTGACGACCGAGCCGCCGTGGAGCGCCAGGACGCCGGCCACCTTGGAGAACAACCCGGGCGCGTCGAGGGCGACCAGGTCGAGGGTGTCGTACCCGGCGTAGTCGCCGGCCGGGTCGTCACCGGGCGTGACGCGGGTGCGGACCTCCTCGGCCCCGACCGTGTGGGCGGTCATCGCGGCGTGCCGGACGACGGCACGGGGCGACATGGCGGACAGGTAGCGCTCCGGCATGCCCAGCGCGTGGGCACGGACGGCGGCGCCGTCGACGCCCAGCTCGGGGCCCAGCGCGACGGCCTCGTCGAGCGTTGCGGACGGGCCGTCGGCGACGGCTTGCGGGTCACGGTCGTTGAGCACGGCTTCCACCTTCGCGACGAGGGAGGCGATGAGGCTCGCCTTCCACGAGGTCCATGCGCTCGGGCCGGTCGCGAGTCCGTCGGCCGTGGCCAGCAGGTTGAGGCAGGCCAGGGTCGAGACGTCACCAACGGTCTCGGCGACCTGTGCGGCAAGCGCGGGGTCGCTCACGTCCCGGCGCGTTGCCGCGTCGGGCAGCAGCAGATGGTGCCGCACCATTGTTTCGACCAGGTCCTGGGTGTGTTGCGTCGCGCCCATCCTGGCGGCGATCGCGCGGGCGACCGGGATGCCGGTCTCGCTGTGCGGTTCGCCATGGGCCTTGCCGACGTCGTGCAACCAGACGCCAAGCATGAGCGCCTCGCGGTCGGTGACCTGCTCGAGGGCGGCGCCCGCCCAGCGTTCGCGGGTGACCAGGTCCCCGAGGTTCAACGCCGCATGCCAGGCGTGCCGGTCCAGCGCGTACCGGTGGAAGGGGTTGCGCTGGGCGCGGCCGCGGACGGCAACCCATTCGGGGATCATGGACTCGAGGACGCCGGTGTGGTCCATCTCGGCGATGGCCGGCAGGGCCGCGGCGCCGTGCCAGAGCACGGCGAGGAAGCGGCCGCGCAGGTCATCGTTCCAAGCCCAGCCGACACCCTGTTCGACGTGGCGCCGCAGGGCGGCCGCGACGGAGCGGTCAAGGACGACGCCCTCGGCCACCATGGTCTCCATCAGCCGGACCGGCAGGTCCGCGTCGTCGACGGACGTGCCGTCGGGCAGTCGCAGCAGCCCGTCGACCAGCTCGAAGCCGTTGACCTCGCCCTGCGGGAGCCGACGGCGCCGGCGGCCGCTGGTCGCGTCGACCAGGATCGGCGCCCATGTCCGGCGGTGGACGTGGTCGACGGTCCGGGCTGCGAGGAACAGGTCTCGCAGCAGCTGGTGGGCGGCGGAGTCGCGCTCGTCGCCGCCGTCGACGTGGCCAAGTCGCGTGGCGACCTCGTCCTGGAGGTCCATGCGGAGGACCTCGTTGGGGACGTCCTGCGCCAGGTGCAGGGCGACACGGATCGCCAGGAGCCGCTCGTAGGCACGGGCCAGGCGGGCACGATCGGGAGCTCCCAGGTAGCCGGCGGACACGAGCGGGTCGAGCCCAAGCTGGCCGACGAGAACGCCGGCCGCCCACCGCAACGACTGGACGTCACGGAGCCCACCGGCCCCCGACTTGAGGTCCGGTTCGAGGACCTCGGCGGCGTCGCCGGCGCGGGCGCGGCGGTCGGCGTCGGCGGCGGTGAGCTGATCGAGGAACCGGTTGGGCTTCTTGCGCAGCCGCTCCAGCAGGCCGGCCCGCACGTCGGTGACGAGCGTGCCGTCGCCGGCCAGTCGCCGTGCATCGAGGGTCGCGGTGGCCGTGTCGAGGTCGCCGCTCATGCCGTGGGCTTCCCTGACGGTCCGCACGGCGTAGCCGACCTTCACGCCCGAGTCCCACAGCGGATAGACGACGTCCTTGACGACGCCCTCGAGGGCGTCGCGGGCGAGCCCGTCGTGGACGATCAGCAGGTCGATGTCCGAGCCGGGGCACAGCTCCTGGCGGCCATACCCACCGACGGCGGCGACGGCGAGCCGCCCACGCTCGAGCGCCGGCTGGCTGAGCTCGATGATGGCTTCGTCGACAGCCTGCGTCCAGGCCGTGACCCAGGCCTTGCCCGGTTCCGGGCCGTCGGCGCGCAGGTCGACCAAGGTCTGCTTGAGACGTGTCGGCACGTCAGCCATGCGCCTCACCCGCTTGGAGCATGGCAACAGGGAACCCCATCCGGGCGGCGTGTCGGTGCGCCGCCCGCCGGGTCAGAGCGCCTCGGCGCCCTCTTCGCCGGTGCGGATCCTCACGATGCGCTCGACGTCGGTCACCCAAACCTTGCCGTCGCCGACCTGGCCGGAGCGTGCGTGCTTGACGATGGCGTCGATGACGCCGTCGACCTGGCCGTCGCCAACGACGATCTCGAGGCACGCCTTGGGGACGAACTCGATCTGGTACTCGGCGCCGCGGTAGACCTCGGTGTGCCCACGTTGACGGCCGAAGCCCCGAACCTCCGAGAGGGTCAGGCCGGTCACGCCGATGTCCTGGAGGGCGTCCTTGACCTCTTCGACCTTGTGCGGTTTGACGATTGCGGTGACGAGCTTCACGGGGTCTCCTTGGGCACGCGCTGCCAGCCGGACAGGCACCCGGTCAGTCCGGGCACTGGTGAAGATGCTCGGGGGCGGTTTCCCGTCCTTTGCCCTTCCGTTTCGCGCTCGTTACGTGCTCGAATGGGCACGGCCAGCATATGAGGGCGTCGGCCGGGGGGCGGGGCAATGTCGAACCCCCCGGCAGGGGCAGCCGGGGGGTTCGTAAGCCGGGACGCGCGGGGCACGGCGTCAACCGGCTGGGGCTGTGGACCGAACAAGTCCGGCCCATTCCCCTTTCGGCGCACTCGTCCGATGGGGCGTCGGACAGGTGTGTGCGCCCCGGGTGATCAGGGGCGGATCACCCATGGGCAAGCATACAAGCCCATGGCGTGGCCGTCCGTACCCACCAGTTGTCCGTTCGCGCGCATCCTGCAATCCCGTGCGCGCTTGGCGGGCCATCTGGGCCATGTTGCGTGGCGGGCGCCACATCCGGGTACGGACGGTGGCCAACGGCCATCGTGGCCCGGCTCGCGGTCCGTGCGCCACCGAACGGGGACGGTTCGACCCGGGCCGGAATTTCAACGCTGGCGTTCCCCGACCCGTCAGCGCTGGAGGCGCTCGATCATGAGCTGGGCGGCCTCGGAGGGGTTGATTGCCACCGGGATGCCCATCTCGCCGAGGATCTGTTTCTTCTCTGCAGCGGACTCGCCTCCCGGGCCGCCCTCCTTGACGATGGCGCCGGCGTGGCCCATCTGCTTGCCGGGCGGGGCCTCGAAGCCGGCGATGTAGCCGACGACGGGCGTGTCCGGGATGTTGTCGGCGATCCACTGGCCGGCGACCTGCTCCTCGGAGCCGCCGATCTCGCCGACGAACGCGATGGCGTTGGTCTCGGGGTCGGCGGCGAACGCCTGGATGACGTCGAGGAACTGGGTGCCGATGACCGGGTCGCCGCCGATGCCCACGCAGGTGGAGATGCCGATGCCGGCCTGCGCCAGCTCGTGCATGATCTGGTAGGTAAGCGTCCCCGAGCGGCTCACGAGCCCGACGTTGCCCGGCGACGGGATGTCGGCAGGGATGATCCCCACGTTGCACCTGCCGGGCGAGATCAGCCCGGGGCAGTTGGGTCCGATCAGCCGGGTGCCGCCGCGGCGCACGACGGTGTCGTAGACCTCGGTCATGTCGTGGACGGGCGCGCCCTCGGTGATGGCGACGATCGTCTCGATGCCGGCGTCGTGGGCCTCGAGGATGGCGTCCTTGGTGAACGGGGCGGGGACCATCACCATCGAGGTGTTGGCGCCCTCGGCGACGGCCTCCTTGACCGTTGCGAAGACGGGGACGTCGAGGCCCTCCCACGTGCTGCCCCCCTTGGTGGGGTGGACGCCGCCGACGATCTGGGTGCCGTAGTCCTGGTTGCGATGGGCGTGGAACGTGCCCTGGGAGCCGATGCCCTGGACGACCACGCGCGTGTTGTGGTCGATGAAGATTGCCATGTCAGTCGCCCTCCTTGTGGCGGCGGCGCAGGCTCACGCCGAGGTCGCGAGGGCGACGGCCTGCTTGGCAGCCTCCCCCATCGTCGCGGCGGCGAGGACGTTCGGGTGGTTCGCCTCGTTGAGGATCGTGCGGCCTTCGGCGGCGTTGGTGCCGTCGAGCCGGACAACCAGCTTCTGGGAGATGTCCCCGAGCTGGTCAAGCGCACCGAGGATGCCCTCGGCGATCAGGTCGCATCGGGTGATGCCGCCAAAGATGTTGACGAAGACGGCCTTGACGTTGGGGTCGGACAGGACCAGCTCGAGCGAGGTGGCCATCTCCTCGGCGGAGGCGCCGCCGCCCACGTCGAGGAAGTTCGCGGCGTGGCCGCCGGCCTGGGCGACCACGTCCAGGGTGGCCATGACCAGCCCAGCCCCGTTGCCGAGCACCCCCACGGAGCCGTCGAGCTTCACGTAGGCGATGCCGGCTTGCTTGGCTCGGGCCTCGAGCGGGTCGTCGGCGTCGATCCCGTCGATCTTCCACTCGTCGTAGTCGTCGTGGCGGAAGGCGGCGTTGCCGTCGAGCGAGACCTTGGCGTCCAGCGCGATGACGCGCCCGTCGGTGGTCTTGATGAGCGGGTTGATCTCGGCAAGGGTCGCGTCCTCGTTGCGGAAGGCGTCGAAGAGCCTCACGAGCAGGTCGGCCGCCGGCTCGCGCGCGTCATCCGGCAGGTTGGCCTTCGTGACGATCTCGAGCGCCCGGTCCCGGGCCAGCCCGCCGACGGTGTCGGAGGGCAGCAGCGGTTCCTTGACGACGGCATCGGGGTTGGTGCGGTTGACCTCCTCGATGTCGACGCCACCCTCGGCCGAGCAGATGACCAGGTAGCCCTTGTTGACCCGGTCGTGCATGACCGACAGGTAGTACTCCTCGGCGATGTCGGAGGCGTCCTCGACGTAGATGACCCGCACCACGTGGCCCTTGATGTCGAGCCCGAAGATGTCCGTGGACACCGCCCGGGCCGTCGCGGCGTCGGGCGCGACCCTGACGCCCCCGGCCTTGCCGCGTCCACCCGTCTTGACCTGGGACTTGACGACGACGGTCCCTCCGATCGAGGTGGCGGCCGCCTCGACCTCGTCGGGGGTTCGGCAGACGGCGCCGGGCGGCGGCACGGGCACGTCGTTGCGTGCGAACAGCTGCTTGCCCTGGAACTCCACAAGATCCATCAGTGCGCTTTCGTGGTGGGTGCTGGGGTGGTGCTGGGGTGGCTGGGCGTGACCAGCCGCGCTCGGGTCGGTCAGACGCGCTCGGGATCGGGCAGCGGCCGCGAGGCCGACCCCGCGGGTGGAATGTTGGCGCCGACCCAGTCCGTGATCGTCTTCATCGGGGTGCCGGGGGTGAAGATCTCGGCGATCCCGGCCTCCTTGAGGCGCGAGATGTCCTCGTCGGGGATGATCCCCCCGCCGAAGACGACCACGTCGTCGGCCCCCTGGTCGCGGAGCAGCTGGACGACCTTGGGGAACAGGGTCATGTGCGCACCGGAGTGGATCGACAGCCCAATCGCCTGCGCGTCCTCCTGGATGGCGGCGTTGACGATCTGCTCGGGGGACTGATGCAGGCCGGTGTAGATCACCTCGAACCCGGCGTCGCGGAGGGCTCGGGCGACCACCTTGGCGCCGCGGTCGTGCCCGTCGAGGCCGGGCTTGGCGACGACGACGCGAACAGGCATGGCGGG
>Ga0302046_10000213_pt1 | contig 62505 bp, 44 predicted proteins | sample RVTome_11_FD_200261 | JGI IMG/M metagenome (GOLD analysis project Ga0302046, IMG submission 200261) | Soil microbial communities from uranium-contaminated site in the Upper Colorado River Basin, Wyoming, United States - RVT147D111 (version 2) ... | reverse complement strand
CCTTCCTGCAGTCCTTCGGCCCGGAGCTGCGGTTCGTGTTCATCACGAGCGGCGTCGAGTTCTCTGCGGTCGGAAACGGCGCCCATCGCTCCGAGCGCGTCGCCGGCCTGGCGGTGGAAGTCCTGTCGGCCGACGGCACGAAGTGCGAGCGCTGCTGGAACTACACCACCGACGTGGGTGGCGACCGCGATCATCCCGGCGTGTGCGCGCGCTGCGCCGAGGCCGTTCGCGAGATCCTGTCCTACCCGGAGCTTTCATGAGCCTGCGGGCTCGGTTCTACGAGCGCCGGGACTACTTCTTCGTCTCCGCCGCGGTGTTCGCCGCGGACCAGGCGTCGAAGATCGCCGCCGACACGTGGCTGCGGTACAGGCCTCCGGTGCAGGTCGTCCCCGGGTTCTTCAACCTCGCCTACTCGCGCAACCGCGGCGGACTGTTCGGGTACTTCGCGACGCTCGACGATCCGTGGCGCTGGGTCCTGCTGACGATCTTCCCGGCGCTGGCCATCGTCATGATCTCCGTCTTCCTGGCGAAGACCCAGGAGCCCGATCGCGCCACGCTCCTGGGCCTGGCCCTGATCCTGGGCGGGGCCACGGGCAACCTGCTGGACCGCGTGGTGCGCGGCGAGGTCGTCGATTTTCTCGATGTCTATGCCTCGTGGGCGCCGCTCGAAACGTGGCTCGTCGAGAAGCTCGGGACGGCTCACTGGCCGACCTTCAACGTCGCCGACTCGGCCATCGTGACCGGCGCGGCGCTCTTGATCCTCGACGTCCTGAGACCCTCCCGGCAGGCGGAGGTCGGCCAGCCCGGCTAGAATCCCCGCGTGCACCCGATCCTGATCGATCTCGGAACCCACGACCTCCCGCTTTTCGGCCACAGGCACCTGTTCCTGCCGACCTACGGCGTCGTCTTCGCGGTGGCGGTGCTTGTGGCGTGGATCTGGTTCATGCGGCGCGCGGCGGCGATGGACCTCGATCGGGACCGCGCGTTCAACCTGACGTTCTACGCGCTCCTGGCGGGGTTGCTCGGCGCCAAGCTGACGCTCGTGATCGTCGACTGGCGGTACTACGTCGAGAACCCGGCGCACCTGCTCGGCACGCTGCGCTCCGCGGGGGTGCTCATGGGCGGCGTGCTCGCCGGGGCGCTGACCTTCGTGCTTTATGCCTCGCGCCACGGGATGCCGGCGCTCGCCCTCGGCGACGCCGCCGCCGCACCCCTCGCCGTGGCGCAGGCCGTCGGGCGGCTGGGATGCTTCGCGGCCGGCTGTTGCTACGGTATCGAGAGCACCGGGGCCTTCGCGGTCACGTTCACCGATCCCGCGGCCAACGCGCAGACCGGAGTCGAGCTGAACGTGCCGCGCGTGCCGACGCAGATCATCCAGATGGCCAGCGACCTGATCCTGGCCGCCGTCCTGACGTGGCTGTGGCGGCGGCGCGCCGGTCGCCCGGACGGGGACGTGGTTTGGATCTACGTCGGCCTGTACAGCGTCTCGCGTGGCATCATCGAGTTCTGGCGCGGAGACGTGCAGCGCGGACTCTATCTCGGCGAGCACGTCTCCACCTCCCAGCTCTTCGCCATCGCGGGCGTCGTGCTGGCGGTGACCATGCTGGCCGTGGCGAGACTGCGGAGGCGCGAGGCCAGGGTATGACCGGAGGTGCCGTGCTCGTGACGGTGCCCGAGGAGGCCGAAGGCTCGCGCCTCGACCGCTTCCTGACCCGTCACGTGCCGGGCCAGACCCGATCGTTCGTGCAACGCCTGATCCGTGAGGGGCGCGTCACCGTGGACGGCGCGGCAGCGGCCAAGGCCGGCCTCGGCCTGCGCACCGGGATGCAGGTCCGAGTCGATCTCCCCGCCGCGCCGAGCGAGGCTCTGCTGCCGGAGTCGATCCCCGTCACGGTCGTCGCCGAGGACGACGCTTTCATCGTGGTCGACAAGCCCGCGGGGCTCGTGGTCCACGCCGGCCACGGGTGTCGCGACGGAACGCTCGTCAACGCGCTCCTCGGAATGGGCGTGGCCTTGGCGCCCGCCGGTGGACGGATGCGGCCCGGGATCGTGCATCGCCTCGATCGGGAAACGTCGGGTCTCGTGGTGGTGGCCAAGACCGACGCGGCGCACCGCGCCCTGGCGCGCTCGTTCGCCGAGCGTAGGGTCCGCAAGCAGTACCGGGCCGTCGTGTGGGGTCATCCCGATCCGGCTTCCCAGACGATCTCGAGACGGATCGGGAGGAGCCGCTCGGACCGCACGCGGATGTCGGTCCACGCCCCCCGAGGGAGGGAGGCCCTCACGCGCTTCCGGACGCTGGAGTCGTTTCCGGGGTTCGCCTTCCTGGACGTCGAGATCGAGACCGGACGCACCCATCAGATTCGCGTGCACCTGCAGTCGATCCACCACCCCGTGGTCGGGGACGCCCGTTACGGGGGCCGGGGCTGGAGGGGCATCGTCGATCCCGCGGCGCGAAGGGTCGTCCGGGATCTCTCGCGACTCGCCCTGCACGCGTCGAGATTGACCTTCCCCCACCCCGCGACCGGCGAGGACGTGACCTTCACGGCCGACCTTCCCGAGGACCTCGTGGGCCTCCTCGCGGTTCTCCGAGACCGGGCATGAGGGCCGGAAGACCGCCGACCGCGATCGTCGGAGCCGGCCGCCTCGCCGCCGCGATCGCTCCCGCGGCGCGGCGGGCCGGCTACCCGCTCGTTGCCGTCGCTTCCACGTCCGTCGCCAGCGCACGGCGTCTGGCGCGATGCCTCCCGGGCGCGCGCGCCATGACCTCGGTCGAGGACGCCGTGGCGGAGGCGCGGTTGATCCTGCTCGCCGTTCCCGACGGGGAGATCGGCGGGGTGGCGCGACGCCTCGCGAAGCGGACCACTCTGGACTGGTCGCGCCGCACCGTGCTGCATCATGCGGGGGCTCTCGGGACCACGCCTCTCGCGCCCGTGGCCCGGCTCGGCGCGGGGGTCGGCGTTCTCCACCCGATGCAGTGCCTCGGATCGCAAGGCATCGCAGCGTCGCTCCTGGCCGGAAGCGGCGCCCGGATCGAGGGCGACCGCCGGGGGCGCGCGGCGGCCCGCCGGCTCGCCGCCGACCTCGGGCTACGCGTGCTCCCGCTGCGTGCCGGGTTGACCCCGGGAGACCGGAGCGCGTATCACACGGCCTCGTCCCTCGTCTCGAACGACCTGGTCGCGCTGCTGTCGATGGCCATCGAGACCCTGGAGTCGACCGGCGTCCCGCACCGCGAAGCGCGGCGGGCGCTCCTGAGCCTCGCCCGGGGCACCCTGACGCAGGTCGAGGCCGGGGGTGTCGACGCGGCCGTCACCGGACCGGTGGCGCGCGGCGACCGCAAGACCGCGGAGGCGCAGCTGCGCACCTTGCGCCGGCGCTCCCGGATCGACGCCGAGGTCCACCGCCTGCTCTCGATTCGCTTGCTGGAGCTGGTCGAGCGCGGAGGCGGCCTCGACCCGGGGCGGTGCTACGCGCTGCGCCGCGTTCTCGGTCGACGCTGATCGACGGAACCGGCCGCGTGCCGCACGGCCCGCATGGCCGGGAGCCCGGAGCCGGGGTATAGTCCTCGTCTTCACTCATTCTCGGGGAGTGATTCCATGTTGCACGACCGAATCGGACTCGCCGGGCTGATCGCGGCCGTCGTGGTGGGCGCGTCCGGCACCGGCGCCCTCGCACAGGACGAGCCCGCCGACGAGGAGGCCCGTCAGGTCGAGCGCCTCCAGAGCGTCACCGACGAAGGCGATTGGCACGGAACCTGGACCTACGTCAACCGCAACGAGCAGATGATGCTGTGGGTCGACACGCAGGGAGAGATGCCCCGGGTGAAGGTGCAGTACTTCAGTCTGACCTCGCCGGAGGCGTTCCAGACCGACTGGGACGGGAGTGCGACGTACGAGCTGGGCAAGGAGCCGGCGACCTTTCACATGAACATCACGGCGGGGGACGCCAACCGCGTCCACGGCACCTGGCTGTGGGACGTTCAGTTCAGCAGCGCGGGTCGGACGGAACGCGGCGTGTTCACCTTGTATCGCGTGGGGGACGGCCGTCAACTGGCGATCGATTTCTCGGAGTACGAGAAGGTCCAGCGAAGGGGCGAGAAGGTCTCGCGCTATTCCGGGCCCGCGTCGTGGTACTTCAAGAAGGTTTCGAAGCGGCACGTGCTGTGGCAAGAAGTCTTCTGAGGCTTCTTCTCGTCGCCCTGCCGGCGGCGCTGTCGGCCGCGGGCGAGGGTGGTGGCACCCCTTCCGAGTTCCCGGTCCGCATGGTCAAGATCGGCGGGCGGTTCGACCGACCCGAAGTGCGCGAGCATCTCGAGTTCTGCGCCGGCCGCGGATGGAACGCCGTGTGGGTGTTCGCGGAGCAGGCCGGCGAGTGGACGGAACCGCGGGCGCCGGACGGCCCTCGCCTGTTGCCCTCCTTCCTGGAGCTGAGCGAGTGGTGCCGCGAGCGGCACTTGAGGATCTTCGTCTCGATCGACCCGGTCGCCGCCGCGGGCGGCGAGTACGTGTTCTCCGACCCCCGCGGCGCCCGGAGGATCGAGGACTTCTTCCGCCTCCTGCGCGGCGCCGGCGTGCGGGATTTCGTGCTGTCGTTCGGCGATCGGCCGACGGCGCTGACCGCGCTCGCCGACGTCGTTCGCTACGCCGCCAGCTCGGCGCCGGCGCACATCGATCTGGCGCGGACCCTCGAGCGCTCCGTGCACCGCAAGGAGACGTTCTGGCTGTGCGGCGCCGCCTACTGCGACGCCCACCTCGGCGACGGAACCGCACCCTACGCGCGCGAGTTCCTGGAGGGCCTCTCGAGACTCCCCCGGCGCGTCGGCATCGTCTGGACCGGCCCGGACGTGGTCTCGCCCTCGATCACGTCCGCGGGGCTGGCCGCGACCCGCGAGCGGCTCGGTGGACGCAAGATCCTGCTGTACGACAACTATCCCACCGACCGCAACCACGACGGCCTGGGTCTGGCGCTGATCCTGGGACCGCTGCGCGAGCGCGATCCCGATCTCGGATCCGAGGTCGCGGCCTACCTCACGAGCCCCATGCGCGAGCTGGGCGCCTCGCGCCTGGCGCTGTGGACGGTCGCGGACTACCTGGCGGCCCCCGCGGCCTACGATCCCGACGCGAGCTGGCGGGCCGCCATGCGGCACTTCGCGGGCGACGACGCCGCGGCCCTCGAAGCGCTCGAGGTCCAGGGGATCGAGTGGGGCGGGTGGGTGGGCACGCGCAACTATCGCGACCGGGACGCGGACAACGTCTACACGGCGGCGGCGGCCCTGCGCGACCCGGCGGCGCTCGCGCTGTGGACTTACGTCGTAGGGCGGTATCCGGAACGCATGGACGCCCTCCGGGGACTGACGGATCCGGCCTTCCGGGACCCGCTGCTCGATCGCATGGGCGCCCGCCTCGCCGTGGGACGCGCGCTGCCGTTGCTCGTCGAGCTCCACGTCGCGCCCCCCAAGCGGCGGGGCGAGGTCTGGACGCGCATCGACCGCATCCGCCAGGAGACCGGCGAGAATCGCGAGGCCGCGCGACTCCTCGATCGATTCCTCGAAGCCGGCGGGGTTAGAATCCCCGCGGCCGGCCGCCCGGCGGAGATCGCCCCATGACCGCCACCCACGCCTTCCATCCGTCGCGCAGGGCCTATCGCTTCGCGGTGCTGTTCTTCGCCGGGTTCATGATCTACGGCAGCTACTTCGCCTACGACGCCCCCGGGGCGATCGTCGACAGCCTCATGGAGGCGCTCGACGTCGAGCAGGGCGAGATCGGGGCGCTGTACTCGTTCTACAGCTGGGGAGCGATCCTGACGCTGGCGTTCACGGGCATGCTGGTCGATCGCATCGGCACGCGCCGCGCGAGCCTGCTGTTCTCCGGCGTCGTCACCCTCGGCGCGGCGATCGTCGCGATCGCGCCGAGCTACGGGTTCATGCTCGCCGGCCGCCTGGTGTTCGGCGCGGGATCGGAGGCGCTCATCGTCACCCAGAGCGCCATTCTCGCGCGGTGGTTCAAGGGCAAGGAGCTGGCGCTCGCCTTCGGGGTGGCGCTCACCATCAGCCGCATCGGGACGATGTTCACGTTCAACACCGAGGCGCTGATCGCGGAGCGCTTCGGTCCGCAGAGTGCCCTGTGGGTCGCCGCGCTGCTGTGCGGCGGGAGCCTCCTCGCCAACCTCGTCTACGTCGGCATGGACCGTCACGCCGAGCCCATCCTCGGCCTCAAGGAGGAAGCGGCCGGGGACCGCATCCGGCGCGAGGACCTGAAGAGCCTGGGGCCGTCGTTCTGGTTCGTCACCCTGCTGTGCGTGACGTTCTACTCGGCGATCTTCCCCTTCACCTCGCTGTCGACCAATTTCTTCCACGAGAAGTGGGGGCTCCCGCTGACCACGGGCGAGGGCGGCGGCTTCTTCTACCAGGTGTTCGCCGCCTTCCTCCACATGTTCGATACCGCCCCCGGCACGACGTCCATCATCATTTTCGCCTCCATGATCTGCGCGCCGTTCGCCGGCTTCATGGTCGACCGCATCGGGCGCCGCGCCGCGCTGATGATGATCGGCTCGGTCCTGCTCGTTCCGTCTTTCCTGTTGCTGGGATTCACCGCGCTGCCGCCCGTGATCCCCATGGTCGTGCTCGGAGCCGCGTTCGTCCTGGTTCCCGCCGCCATGTGGCCTTCGGTTCCCCTGGTGGTCGACAAGCGCATCGTGGGGACCGCGTTCGGCGTGATGACCCTCGTTCAGAACGTCGGGCTGATGGCGTTCCCGTACTTCAACGGCAAGCTGCGCGAGGCGACCGGAACGTACTCGGCGAGCATGGTGATGTTCGCCAGCCTGGGGCTCGTGGGGCTCCTGTTCGCGGTCCTGCTGTGGCGCGCCGACCGCGCCGCGGGGCAGGTCCTCGAGCGCCCCCAAGCCCGCGACTAGCGCTCGCAGGTCGTCAGGGCCGGAGTCTCGAGGCTTTCCGAGTCCTCGTAGGCGGGAAGCAGGACGCGGAACAGCGCGCCCCCGCCGGGGGCGTCCTCGACCCAGATCGTGCCGCCGTGGGCCTCGGTCGCCAGGCGGCAGAACGTCAGTCCGAGACCGCGATTGGCGGTCACGCCGGCGGCCGCGGAGTCGAGGCGCGCGTACTTCTCGAACACCTTCTCGCGATGCTCCGCCGGGATGCCCGGCCCCTGGTCCGCCACCGACAGCTCGATGCCCTCGTCCCGGACGTGGACCGCGACGCGGACCACCGAATCGGCCGACGAATGCGCGAGCGCGTTGGACACGAGGTTGTCGACGATCCGTCTCAGGATCGAGCCATCCGCATGAACCGTGCACACCCGGACCGGCACCTCGACCTCGAAACGCACGCCGCGATGGGATGCCGTGGTTTCGGCCTCCGCCACCGCGGCCTGGGCCACGGCCGACGGATCGACCGCCTCGGGCTTGATCTGCAGTCGTCCCTGCTCGAGCCGAGACACGTCCAGGAGGTCGAGGATCATGCGGTGCATGCGCGATGCGCTGTTCTTGGCGCGCGCGATGCGGGTGACGGTCTTCGGGTCGCCGTGGGGGTCGAGCAGCTCGAGGTTGCCGACCAGCGCGGCCAGGGGATTCTTGAGGTCGTGAACCAGGGTCTGCGTCAGCGTGTCGCGCATCGCCTCGAGCTCGACGAGCTTGGCGTTGCGCTCCGCGAGCGTCGCCCGCGCCTCTTCCAGATCCCTGAGGAGACGCCGGGCGCGGATCACGGCGCGGATCTTCGCCATGAACTCCTCGCGGCGAACGGGCTTGGCGACGTAGTCGTCCGCGCCGCCGTCCAGACCCTCGACGCGGTGCGGCGTGCCGTCGAGCGCGGTCACCAGGATGATCTGCGTCAGGCGCGTCTCGGGCCGCGCCTTGAGCTCCTTGCACACCTCGAACCCGCTCATCCCGGGCATCATGACGTCGAGCAGGACGACGTCCGGCACGCGGCGGAGCGCCATCGCCATCGCTTCCGAGCCGTCGGAGGCGCAGCGCACGCCGTACCCCTCGGACAGCAGGTAGCCCTCGAGCAGACGGCGGTTGCGGGCGTCGTCGTCCACGACCAGGATGTCGACCTTGGCGGATTCGGCGGACTCGGTCATGCGACACCCTCCAGGCTCACGACGTGCGACTCGATCTGGGCCGCGAACGTCGACAGCCGTATCGGCTTCGTGATGTACCCATCGCAACCAGCGCCACGCGCCCTGTCGCGGTCTTCCTCCCGCGCGAAGGCCGACAGGGCCACGACTCGAATATGGGTCGTCACCGGGTCCGCTTTCAAGCGCCGGGTGACCTCCAGACCGTCCATCTCGGGGAGCTGGATGTCCATGAGGATCAGGTCCGGCCGGTGCCGTCGCGCCAGCTCCAGCGCCTCGAAGCCGGTCTTGGCCTCCAGGACGCGGTAGCGCCGAGTGCGCAGGGCGTTGCGGGCGAGCTTGCGGTTGAGCTCGTTGTCCTCGACGAGCAGGATCGTCCGATCGCCGGGCGACACCGCCCGGACCGGGGTCGAAGCGGCAGGCGCCGTCGCGCCCGGCGCGCCGTCGAGCACCGAGCGCGGGAAGGTGCACACGAACCTCGAGCCCACGCCGGGCTCCGAGGACACCGTCACCGTGCCCTCGTGGAGCCTCATCATGCGGTCGACCAGCGCGAGCCCCAGGCCCGTGCCCTGGTACTTCCGGGAGTACGAACCGTCGACCTGGTAGAACTCCTGGAAGATCTTCTGCTGGTCCTCGGCGTGAATGCCGATCCCCGTGTCCTCGACGGCCACGGTCAACGTCCGGCCGTCGCGCGTCGCGCGCACCGAGACCCGCCCGTCCTCCGGGGTGAACTTCACGGCGTTGCTCAGGAGGTTGACGAGGATCTGGCGGAACAGGCGACGGTCGAGCGACGCCGTCTCGACGGCGGGATCGACGTCGAGCGACAGCGTGATGCGCTTCTTGGCCGCCAGCGAGCGCATCATCCCGACCGCGTCGAGGAGCGTGCCGGAGACGTCGACCTCCGAGAGGTCGGCCTTCATCTTGCCGACTTCGATCTTCGAGAGATCCAGGATGTCGTTGATCAGTTCGAGAAGATGCTCGCCGCTGTCACGGATGTCGTCCACGAACTCGCGTTGCTGCGGCGTCAGCCCTCCGAAGCCGTCGTCGGTGAGCAGGTCGGAGAAACCCAGGATGCCGTTCAGCGGCGTGCGCAGCTCGTGCGACACGTTGGCGAGGAACTCCGTCTTGGCGCGGTTGGCCTCCACGAGGCGCTGGTTCGTGTCCCTGAGCCGCTTGTTGGCCTCTTCGATACGCGCCAGCGCCTCCTGCAGCTCGTGGGTCCGCTCCGCAACCTTGCGCTCGAGGTCGGCGTTCAGGCTCTCGACCTCCGCGATCCTGCGGCGCTGCTCCTCCATGCGCTCCTTGTAGGCGCGATGGAAGGCGAGCAGCAGCCAGGTCGGCGGCACGCCGAGCGCCAGGGCCCACGGCCCGAGGAACTCGAGCAGCAGCAGGAGGCCCGCGGCCAGGGTCAGCCCCGAGAAGTAGCTCACCGTCGTCCACAGGAACGAGCGCTTCCACGTGGCGAAGAAGCCCTGGCGCTTCTCGAGCGCGATCACCACGGCGACGAGCCCGGTGTTGGTCAGGAAGTAGGCGGCCGTGGCACACGCCAACGGCCACACGACCTCGAGCAGCGAGGCGCCGGTCCTTCCGCCGAGCAGCGAGAAGACCGAGGCGGCGGCGAGGATCGCCAGGACCATGGCGCCGAGGTTGAACGCCAGCCGGATCGTTTGCGGTCGCTTGCGCTCGCCGGCGGTCGCACCGACGACGGCCGCGAGCGAGACCACCGCGCCGGACAGCGGCCCGAAGGCCGCCATGGCGCACAGCTCGAACGGATGGGTCGCGGTGATCCGCGCCCCGAGGGCGGCGATGTGAACCGGGCGGCCGCCGACGAGGGCCGCCAGCGCGGCCAGGAGAGCCACGGTCAGGAGGTTGTCGAGCAGCCCCGACCTCGGCAGCAGGGCGAGGATGACGGTCGCGACCGTCACCACTCCCACGACGAGGAGCTTCAGGGCCTTGCGCTGCATGGCTCCCCCTCTCGCTTCCCGCTCAGTCGGCTTCCGGGATCGTGTCGGACCACAGCACGGAATCGCTCCACAGCACCGAGTCCGACCACAACACGGAATCCGACCACAGCACCGAGTCGCTCCACAGCACCGAGTCGCCGCCGACGTATCCGTCGGACCACAGCACGGAGTCCCCGTCGACGTACCCGTCGGACCACAGCACCGAGTCGCTCCACAACACCGTCAGCGACCACGCCTCGCCGCCCCACAGCAGCGCGGTGTCCTCGATTCCGATCAGGCCCGTGTGCTCGTCTCGGAACACGTGCGGGCTGGGCGCCGACGCGACGCGCCCCCGAGCGGCGAGGGCCCGCCTCACGTCGAGGGTTCCGGCGCCGAACGCGAACGGGTCGTCGTACGGGTCGTACGTCACGTCCTTCCGCGCCGAGCGCATGAGACGCGCCTTGACGGTGGCCGGGTTCAACCCGGGGTCCTTCTCGAGCATCACGGCCGCGGTGCCGGCGACCATGGGCGCGGCCATGCTGGTGCCGGAAAGCTCGAAGTACGCGGGATCCCGTCGGTTGCCCACGCGCCGCTCCGGGTACATCGTGTCGAGCGTCGAGCCGGTAGCCCTGAGCGAGATGATGCGGTTGCCCGCGGCGATCAGGTCCGGCTTCGCGTAATGGTCGATCAACGTCGGGCCGCGCGACGAGTACGTCGACGCGATGTCGTCGAGCATGTCCGGCGTGTTCCAGTCGGTGCGCGATCCGACGGTGATCACCGACGGGGCGTTGCCCGGGCTCGTGACCGTGAAGTACCCGTCGTGCCCGCGGTTCCCGGCCGAGCACACCACCACGACACCCGCGGACCACAGCCTCTCGACGGCCCGGACCAGAGGATCCTTGACCGCCGGCTCGTATACCGGGTGGCCGAGGGACAGGTTCACGACGCGAATGCCGTGCTCGGCGCGATGCTCGTAGACCCACTCGAGCCCGGCGATGACGTCCGAGGTCGTTCCCATGCCCTGGTCGTCGAGCACCCGCACCGACACCAGGCGCGCGCCGGGGGCGACACCGCGATAGACACGGCGCGAGGCCTGGCCGTCGGCGGCGACGATGCCGGCGACGTGGGTCCCGTGGCCGAACGGGTCGAGCGGCGCCGTCACCGAGCCTTCGCTCGACACCACAAGGCCATCCGACACCAGGTCCACCCGGGCCACGACGCGGCTCATCACGTCGGGATGGGCCGCGGTCCCCGAATCCAGGATTGCAACCGTGATTCCCTGACCGGTGTAGATCGAAAGCGCGTTGCTCGCGTTCGGGACGCCGTTGACCACGCGGCCGAGGTCGAGATTGGCGCGCAGCTCCGCGTCCAGCGCCACCCACTCGACGTCGGGGTCCGCCGTGAGCTCCGCGAGCTCCGCGGCGGTCACCGTGACCGCGTAGCCGTCGATGCTGTCGAGCTGGCGGCTGACGGTTCCTCCGAGCGCGCCGATCAGGTTGCCCTTCGGCGGGGTCCCGTGGACGTAGGACACGATGACCGGGATCTCGTCGTCGGGTTCCGCGTTCAGCGCCGTGGTCTGCACGACGCCGCTGACGGTCGCCGAATCGAATTCGAGCTCCTGTACGTACTGCAGGTCCGCGGCGGTCGCTGCCGGCGGAACGAGGGTCGCGGCCAGCGCCGCGCACAGGGTCAACACCGCGGCCGGCGCGGCGCGCCGGAAGCGGCTCTCGAACCGTTTGCGGGGCAACGAGGTCGGCATCGCTCAAGCTCCTGTCCGGTCGACCCGTTACGCGATCGTGATTCGCACTTTGGGCGACCGGGTCATGTGCAGCAATCGACGTGCCCGAGCCCGTGTAAGCGCGAATGCGTTGCGGCGCGGCCGGAATCCGCTCGGCGGGTCGATCGGCCTGCGCGAGCGATGTCGTGGACCGCGACACGGGGTTTCTCGCTCGTAAGTCGGTTACCACGCGCAAGCGCCGCGTCCTCAGCGACTTGCCACCGGTGTCGCGAGATCCGGCACGTCGTGTCGCTCGTCGCGACACGGCTCGTCGCCGGCGTCATCGTCGCCGAACAGGCCGTAGCGCCGGAGCTTGGCGTAGAGGGTGCTGCGGTGGATCCCGAGGCGCGCTGCGGCGGCCTTCTTGTTGCCGCCGGTCTCCCGCAGCACCTCGAGGATCCGGCCGCGCTCCATCTCGTCGAGGGTGCCCGCGGAGCGCATCGCGACGTCTCCCTCGCGACCCATGCCCTCGGGAAGATCGGAGATCTCGATGTGGCGGCCACGCGCAAGCACCACCAGACGCTCGGTCAGGTTCTCGAGCTCGCGGGCGTTTCCCGGCCACGAGTGGCTCTCGAGCGCCGAGATCGCGGCCGCGCTGAATCCCTCGACCGGCTTCCCCATGCGCTCGGCGCAGCGATGAAGGAAATGCTGGGCCAGCACGGGGATGTCCGCGCGCCGCTCCCGCAGCGGCGGCAGGTGAACGGGAATGACCTTGAGGCGATAGTACAGGTCGCTCCGAAAACCCCCGCTCGCGATCGCCCGCTCCAGGTCGCGGTTGGTGGCGGCCACGAGCCTGACGTCGGCCTCGAGAGTCTCCTCGCCGCCGACGCGCTCGAAGGTCCGGTCCTCGAGAACGCGCAGCAGGAGGAGCTGCGTGGCCGGGGAGATCTCGCCGATCTCGTCGAGGAACAGCGTCCCGCCCTGGGCCAGCTCGAAGCGCCCGCGCTTGAGGCGGGCGGCGCCCGTGAACGCGCCGCGCTCGTGGCCGAACAGCTCGCTGTGCAGGACGCCCTCGGAGTACACGACGCAGTTGGCCTCGACGAACGGGCCGGCGTGGCGTGTGGAGGCTTCGTGGATCGTTCTCGCGACCAGACCCTTGCCGGTGCCGCTCTCTCCGGTCAAGAGCACCGTGGAGTCGGTGCGCGCGACCTCGCGCAGCGTGTCGAGCAGCCTTTCCGTGACCGGCGAGTTGCCCAGGATCTTGCGAAAAGGATCGTCGCTCGACAGCCGGCGCTTCAGCTCCAGGACCCGCAATCGCTCGCTCTCGAGATCGGCGGCCATCCGCCGCCGCGCCTCGCCCATGTGGCGAACCGTGACCGCGCGGTCGGCGAGATCGACGAGCACCTGGGCGTCCACGGGCTTGATCAGGAAGTCGTACGCACCCTTGCGAACCGCGGACAGCACCGTGTCCACCGTGGCCATGCCGGAGAACAGCACGACCAGGGTCGAGGGCCGGATACGCTTGATCTCCTCGAGCACGCGAATGCCGTCGGTCGGCGGGAAGACGAGGTCGACGAGCACCAGGTCGAAGGCGGTGTGCCGGGTCTTCGCCAGGGCCTCGTCCCCGCTCGCGGCCGTGGCCGCATCGTGTCCCGCCTCCGCGAGGACCTCCCCGTAGGTATCCCGGACGCTCGGGTCATCGTCGGCGATCAGGACCTTGGCCGCATCCATCGACACGCTCCTCCCTCCTCTTCCTTCGAAGGGTGTGTCGCGTTTCGCTGCAAGAACGGTTCCCGGCCCCGACAAGGCGGAAAGCCCCGAATGGCGACGGTTTGAGCGGCCGGGGAGATCGAAAGCGTCACGTCGTGTCACGCGCGCGACCGTGCGTCGCCGCGGACTGTCATCGCACCGTTGTCGGTGTATTGGCGTCCCCAACGGGATTCGAACCCGTGTCGCCACCTTGAAAGGGTGGTGTCCTAGGCCAGACTAGACGATGGGGACGAACGAACGTGGCCCGTGCCTGCCTACGCTGTCGGCGGGAGAGTGTAGACAAAACCACCCGGAGCTTCAACCGGTCGCCCACGTGAGCCCGAGGGACCCTGGAAAGGAACGGTAGGGGATGGTGAGCCGTGCTGGATTCGAACCAGCGACCCTCAGCTTAAAAGGCTGGTGCTCTACCAGACTGAGCTAACGGCCCCAACGGTGCCTGCGACAGACCTGTGTCTTCGATCCCCACCCGGGAACGATGCGCACGGCCGCCATGCTATCGCGGAGAGGGTCCGCGCTCAAGTGCGTGAGCGACGTTGCGCACCCTCGCTGTTTCCAGGAATCAGCGCGAGTGCGAGGAGCGATTGCGTGGGGGCGCACTCGAGAAGCGGCACGCATTACCTCGCACACGACGGCCTGGTAGCCATTGCGAGAACCGCCCCGGCCATGCCGGCGAAGCCGCAGGACCCGGGTTTGAGCTATTCTCCTCGGCTCGCGCCGCGGAGACGGCGCGCCTCTCATCCGGAGCCGGCAATAGGCATGACCGCCGTGCTGATCGTCATCCTGTTCTTGCTGTCCGGCTTCCTCGGCCTGGTCTACGAGGTGGTCTGGATCCGCAAGCTGGGGCTGGTGTTCGGCTCGACGAGCATCGCCCTGAGCACCGTGCTGGGGATCTTCTTCGGGGGGCTGGCGCTCGGCAGCTTCCTGTTCGGACGTCTCGCCGGCACGAGCCGCCACCTGATCCGGACCTACGCCGTGCTCGAGATCGGCATCGGGCTCCTCGCCTTCCTGTTCCCGACCCTGCTCGGCTGGGTCGACCGCTTCTACGGGGCTCTCTATCCCGGCCCGGAGACCCACTTCCTGGTGCTCACCCTGGTCCGCGTCCTCCTAGTGATGCCGCTGATCGCGATCCCGACGACGCTGATGGGCGGCACGCTCCCGATCCTCAGCCGGCACTTCGTGCGCTCGCACCGCCATCTCAGCACGCGGGTTGGCGGGCTCTACGCGATCAACACGCTGGGCGGAGCGCTCGGCGCCTACTTGTGCGGCTTCTACTTCATCCACCGGCTCGGCGTGAACGCAACCAACTACTGGGCCGCGGCGGTGAACGTCGCCGTCGGGTTGATCGCCCTGGCGATCAGCCGCACGGCCGACGAGGGAACGTCGCGACCCGAGGAGCCCGCCGCGGGCTCCCCTGCCCCCGCTTCCCGCCGTTCCCCGGCCGATCGCCGGCTCGTGGCGCTCGCGTTCGCGGGCTTCGCCCTCTCCGGTCTCACGGGGCTGGCCTACGAGGTCGTGTGGGCGCGCTACCTGTCGCTGTTCCTGGTGCACTCGATCTACGCCTACACGACGATCCTCACCGTCTTTCTCGTCGGCATCGTCCTCGGGGCGGTGTCGCTGTCGTCGTGGATCGAAGGACGGAAGAACCTGTTCGAGATCTTCGGCTACGTCCAGATCGCGATCGCTCTCTCGGCACTGACCTTGCTCCCCGCGCTGGTGGCGGCTCAGGAGCTCGTCTCGCGGCGCGCCGGCAATCTGTTCGTTCGCGAGTTCGTTTTGTGCGCTTTGCTCATGATCGTGCCGACGACCCTCATGGGAGCGACGCTGCCGCTCGTGACCAAGATCGCGACGCGCGAGATACGACGGGTGGGGCGCACCGTGGGATCGCTGTACGCGGTGAACACCCTCGGAGCGATCGCCGGGTCGGCGCTCGCCGGCTTCGTCCTCCTGCCGTGGCTCGGGATCGGAGGCTCCAACCGGCTGCTCGTCGCCCTCAATCTCGGTCTCGGCCTCTCCGTCCTGGTGCTCGCGCCCGGGGTGCGCCGGGGCCGCGCGCTGGCCCTGTCCGCGGGAGCGGTCCTGCTCGCCGCGGCGGCCCACGCCGCGGTGGGCTCGCGCGTTCCGGAGTCGCGCCTGGCGCAGATCGCAGGCGGCGCGCAGCGCATCGTCGCCGTCGAGGAGGGCCTGGTCAACACGGTGTGGATCAGCGAGGACTCGATCGGGCGCCGCTCCCTGTGGACCGACAGCAGCATCATGGGGCGCACGGGGCCGCCGTTCCGCCGCGAGCTGTCCCCGCAGCGCGTTCAGGGCCACATCCCGATGCTGCTGCACCCCGGGAAGACCGAGCGCGTGCTCGGCATCGCGTTCGGGACCGGGCAGACCTTCGGCGCACAGATTCTGTACCCCATCGAGCGTCTCGACGTCGTGGACATCTCCCGCGTCCTGGTGGACGTCTCGCTGGCCCACTTCTCGGACGTCCAGTCCGGCCTCGGGGACGACCCGCGGCTGCACGTCGTCATCGACGACGGACGCTCGTTCGTCGATCGCACGTCGAGCACCTACGACGTGATCTCGCTCGAGATGCCGCCGCACGAGGAAGCGGGCATCGTGCACTTCTACACCCTCGACTTCTATCGCACCTTGCGCTCGCGCTTGCGGCCGGACGGCATCGTCGCGCAGTGGGTCCCGATCTACAACGTCACGCCGGAGGAGACGATCGGCGTCACGCGGACGTTCATCGAGGTCTTCCCGCAGTCCGCGCTGTGGTACAACGCCTCGAACCTCCTGCTGCTCGGGTTCGAGTCGGAGTTCCGGATCGACGTCGATCGGATCCGCGAACGGCTCGCGCTCGCCCCGGTGTTCGAGGATCTCGACGTCTCGTATCTCGACGACGGCAGCTCGAAGCTCAACCGCTCGGAGGGCTTCGTGTCGAGCTTTCTGATCGGACCCGAGGGGCTCGCCCGTTTCGCGCGCGACGGCCGCATCTACACCGACGACCGGCCGGACCTGGAGTTCACCTGGACCGAGTTCGAGGTCTGGGGACCGGAGCGCCGCGACCTGCTCGTCCTGGGAAACACCGACGCCATCGCGGCGCACCTCTCCGAGTGGGACGATGACCTCGCGGGCGCCGGCGGGAGCCACGAGGGGTCGGACCTGGCCGTGGTGCGCAACGCCTATCTCGACAAGATGCGCGCCCAGGCGTTCGACAACCTCGGGACCCACCTCGCCGCTCGCGACCCCGGACGATCGCTGGGCTACTACCAGGCCGCCCTCCGGCTGCGTCCGGACTTCGCGCAGGCCCACAACAACCTCGGGACGCTGTACCTCGAGCAGGGCCGGGCCGCGCAGGCGATCCAGTCCTACCGCGAGGCCGTCCGCCTCGACCCGCGGAACGCCCAGGCGTTCTACAACCTGGGAACCGCGTATGGCCGTCAGGGCATGGCCCGGGAAGCACTCGCGGCCTACGACGACGCGCTTCGAATTCGCCCCGACTACCCCAGGGTCCACGTCGCCCGCGGGAACCTCCTGGCCGAGAGCGGCTCGACCGTGGAAGCCGAGAACGCGTACCGGGCGGCGATCGAGGCCGACCCGACCTCGGGCGACGCCTTCCTGGCGCTCGCCTCGCTCCTCGCCGAAACGGGAGACCGCGAGGCGGCGATGGCTGCACTCGACGCCATGCGCGAGCGCCTGCCCGACGACCGCCGCGCGCGGGCCCTCCGCCGCCGATTGACGGCCGACTAGCGCGCCATGGAGCGCATCATGCGAGTGTCGGGGTACAGCACGATGAGGTCGCGGTCGGGATACAACTTGACGTACGTCGCGCCCAGCGAGACCTCGATCGTGAACGCGATACCCGCGAGCAGCAGGAACGCGGCCGCCCACGAGCGCCGACCGGGCGCGCGAAGGTGCCGGAGCGCCGCCTCGACCGCAAGGGCGAACAGCAGGATGGCCGCCGGAACCGCCAGGATCACGTAGCGCAGCAGCTTCGAGTACCCGACGTACCCCAGGGCGACGTGGACGAGCAGGATTCCGGCGATCCAGGCGCTCAGCACGAAAGCGATGCGCCGCGAGCGCCTGTCGCTCCACAGGAGAGGGAACGCCACGAGCGCGGGCACGAGCGTGGCCATGGCCTGCGGCAGCAACCGCAAGTAGCTCCACGGACCGCGCACCGTGGTGACGAAACGGACGAATCGGTTCATCGCCACCAGATCGGGGGCCGGTTTTCCCGCCCATGACGGAAGGACTTCCCCGAAGTTGCTCCACTCCACCCACGCCCATGCGGCGAGCACGACCGTCACGATGCCGGCGCACACCGCCGTAGGCACGACGAGCCCTCGGGGCGGGCTCTCGGGATCGACGCTCCAGCCCAGAGCGACCACCCCCGGGAGCACCAGCACCGCGTTCATCTTGGTGGCGCAGGCCCACGCCATCATCGCGCCCGCAGCGACCGCCCAGCCCAGTCGCCGGCGCCGCAGCGCCAGCAAGTACAGCGCCGACCCCGCGGTCACGAAGGCGACCTGCGGACCGTCGAGCCAGTAGTGGGTGTGGACGTGGGCCACGATCGGGGTGAAGCCCGCGAGGCCCGAGAGCGCGACACAGGCGACGACGCTCCATTCCCGGAGGACCAGCCGGCCCAGCGCGAGCATGCTCCAGTAGAACACCGAGAACGAGAACAGTTGCGCCAACCCGAACCCGTAGCGGCCGAAGGCGTGATGCAGGGCCCAGAACAAGGCGATGGCGCCAGGAGGGTGGTGGAACAGCGGCCGGTCGTACTGTTCCCGGGCGACCCACGGCTCCTTCAGGATCGGGTGACCCTGCAGGGTGTAGCCGCGGCCGTCCTCGAGCTGCTGGACCAGCGCGGCGTAGAGCACTTCGTCGCCCTCGCTGTGATCCTCGAACGGGATGTCGACGCGAGCGCCGAGCGCCAAGACGAACACGACGATCGCCACGATCGTCGGGGCCATCGGTCCCCGCGGCTCCGAAGCTCGCGGGGAGGAGGCTCCGGCCGTCGCGCGCCACATCGCGCGCTCATTCTAACCGGTCGGGAGGTCGGTTTCGCGTGCGGGCCGTGTTTGCGGGCCCGGCGGGAAGGCGGTATATACGACCCCGGATGCATCCTATCCTCTTCGAAATCCGGGGATTCGCGCTTCACACCTACGGGGCGGTCTACCTGCTCGCGTTTCTCGCGGCGATCGCGGTGGCGGCAGTGCTGGGCCGTCGCGACGGCGTTCCGTTCTGGAAGATGGTGGACGTCGCCTTCATGATCGCGATCGCCGGCGAGGTCGGAGCGCGACTGACGTTCGTGATCGTCGAGTGGGATCGCATCTCGGCGGGCCAGATCGGCTTCCGCCAGCTCGCGAGCGGCGGCCGGGTCGTCCTCGGGGGCGTGGTCGTCGGAGTCTTGTTCGCCGCGTGGATCCTCCGCCGCCACGCGCTCCCCGTGACGGGACTCCTGGACGCGGTGCTCGCCGGAGCGGCGCTCGGCATGGGAATCGGCCGCCTCGCCTGCCTGGCGGCCGGCTGTTGCTACGGCCAGCCAACCTCGTGGTGGTGGGGTATCACGTTCGACGACCCGCTGGCCCAGCGGTTCGAGGGCACGCCTCTCGGCGTCGCGCTGCACCCGACTCAGGTCCTGCAGTCCCTGGCCGCATTCGCCCTGTTCGCCTTGCTCCTGGTCCTGCACGCCCGCAGGAAATTCCCCGGCCAGGTCGCGGCGGCGTTCCTCGCCCTGGCGGGTGTGTCGCGGTTCCTGATCGAGTTCCTGAGAGGCGACCCGCGCGGCGCGATCGCCGGTCTGTCGACGTCGCAGTGGATCGGCCTCGCCATGGCGGCCGGCGGGGGGATGTGGCTGTGGCTCGGCTACCGCCGCGCCGCGGCCCGTGGACCGCGGGGCAAGGCGCGCGCGCTGTCCGGGACGCCTGCGTGAGCGAGGATCGCTGACCCCATGTGGCTCTACCACCTGACCCGCGCATCGCGCCCCCTGTTCGGCCTGGTGTGGCGCATGGAGCTGACCGGCGAGCTCGAGTCGATCCCGAAGACCGGACCGGCCATCGTCGTCGCGAACCACTCGTCGTTCGTCGATCCGTGGATCCTGGGGCCGTTCCTGTTCCCGCGACCGGTTCACTTCCTGATCACGCGACTGTGGTACGACAAGTCACCGTTGTGGAACCTCGTGTTTCGATCCTATTGCACGATCCCGATGGACAGCGACACCCGGAACACCCTCGCGGCGTCGCTGCAGGCTCTCCGGGAAGGTCGGGTCGTGGGGATCTTCCCCGAGGGCAGGATCTCGTACGACGGCCGCATCAAGCGTTTCCGCACCGGCGTTTGCTACCTCGCGGCGAGGAGCGGGGCGCCGGTCATCCCGGTCGGGATCCGCGGCGCGTTCGAGAGCCTGCCTCGCTCGCGGCGCCTTCCGAAGCGGGGACGGATCGTCCTCGAGGTCGGCAAGCCGTTGCGCTTCCCCGAATCGCCCCGGGACGACCCTCCGCCGATGTCGAGCGTGCGCGGGTTCCGCGACCGGCTGTTCGCGGAGGTGTGCCGCCTGGCCGGCCAGGAAGCGTCGGGGAGCTTCGCGCTGATGCCGGAGGCCGCCTCGCCCTCGGACGAGGAGCTTCCCGACACACTCTCCCCCGCTCCCTAATCCTGAATGCCGAGGCTGCGCGTCAGCCACGAGCCGGGCCGCACGATGGTCTGCGCTCGGTCCGGACCCACGCCCACCATGCCGATCTCGGCGCCGATCAGCTCGCCGAGCCGGTCGAGGTAGTCCCGCGCCCGCTGCGGAAGATCGAGCCACCGGCGAACGGCGGTCGTGTCGGCCTTCCAACCGCGGACCGTCTCGTAGAGCGGCTTGGCCCTTTCGGCCGCGGCGGCCGAAGCCGGAATCGTGCGCACCTCGGCCCCTTCGAGGCGATACCCGGTGCAGATCCGGATCTCGTCGAAAGTGTCGAGCACGTCGAGCAAGGTGATGCACACGGTGTCGAAGCGGCTCAAGCGGTGCGCGTAGGACGCGGCGACGGCGTCGAACCACCCGCACCGGCGCGGACGGCCCGTCGTCGTCCCGTACTCGCGGCCGCGGTCCCGCAGCCTCTGGCCGATGCCCTCGGGACCGTCGTCGAGCTCGGTCGGCATCGGACCGCCGCCGACGCGCGTGCAGTAAGCCTTCATCACGCCCAGCACGCCGTCGACCCGGGTCGGCGAGACCCCGAGCCCCGAGCACAGGCTCCCGGCGACGGTGTTCGACGACGTTACGAACGGATAGGACCCGTGATCGAGGTCGAGCATCGTTCCCTGCGCGCCCTCGAACAGGACCCGGTCGCCGTCATCGAGCCAGGTGTTGAGCAGCACGGCGGTATCCGCGACGTACCGCGCGAGCTTTCGCCCCTGGAGCCAGGCCTCCTCGGCCACCGCCTCGGGGTCGCCGGGGTCCTCGCCCGCGGCGCGCAGGCGCTCCCCCGGCGGCCCGTCGATCAGCCGCCGGCTCAGGTCGGACAGCCTCCCGCGATCGTCGAGGTCCGCCATGCGAATGCCCGAGCGCGACGCCTTGAGCTCGTAGGTCGGGCCGATGCCGAGCTGGGTCGTCCCGATCCTCGTCTCGCTCGTCGCGGAGCTCTCCGCGAGGGCGTCCAGCCGGCGCATGACCGGGAGGATGACGTGCGCCCGGTCGCTGATGAACAGCCGTCCTTCGAGCGCGATACCCGCCTCTTCCAGCCCACGCAGCTCTTCGAGCAATCGGCCGAGGTGCAGGACCGTCCCGTTCCCGATGACCACCCGAACCCGTGGACGGAAGACGCCCGACGGCACGTGGTGCAGCGCGTGCCGGCGCCCGTCGATCGTCACGGTGTGGCCTGCGTTCGGGCCGCCCTGGAACCGCGCCACGACGTCGAAGTGCTCGGAGAGGCGGTCGACGACCTTCCCCTTGCCCTCGTCGCCCCACTGGGCACCGATGACCGCCAGGTTGGCCATGCGGCGATGATACGCGATCAGGCCGTAGCTCTCGATTCCAGGAGGTTCTGTATCCGAAATACCAGGGACTCCTCGATCTGGCCCTTGTCGAGGAACCCGTGAGCCCCGAGCTCCTGGAGAAAGCCCAGGATCACGTCCTTGTAGACTCCGCTCATGGCGAGCACAGGCGTGTCCTTGACCCTCTCGTCCTGCCGGATCTCGCGGAGAACGTCGAATCCGGTCATCTTCGGCATGAGGAGGTCGAGCACCACCAGATCCGGGTGCTCGTTGCGGATCATCTCGAGGGCTTCCTCGCCGTCGCCTGCGAGCAGCACGTGATAGCCCGCCCCGGCCAAGACCTTCTCGGCGCGATCGAGCACGTGACGCGCGTCATCCGCCACCAGAATCGTCTTCTTGCGCTCGATCGATCGGAACGATCCGGAAGACGAGGACGAATCGACTTCGTCGAGCGACAGGTCGATACGCACGATGGTCTCGCAGCCCGGGCACAGGTATTTCACGACCCGATCATCGGGATCGTGCTCGACGAGCCGGATTTGCGTCTTGCACTGGGGGCAGCGGACCAGCATGCTCCCTCCCCGAGGGACGTTGGCTGGCGTAAAGTATAACACGCGGAAAGCTTTACGGTGCCGTCGCCTCCGGTGGGGACGCAGGTCGAGACGCGCGCCGGCGAAAGGGATGCCATGCCGCCAGGGATCCGAACGGACAGGCGCGGGGTCAGGATCGACGGCGAGACGCTGACCCTCGAGCGGCTCGAGCGCCTGGCCGACGGCGAGCCGTGCCTGCTGGCACCGGCCGCGCGGCGACGGATCGAGGCGGCCCGGCGCGTCGTCGCGCGGGCGATCCGCGAAGGCGGCTCGGTCTACGGCGTCAACACCGGCTTCGGACAGCTCGCCGGTGTGCGCATCGCCGTCGAGAACCTGGACGAGCTCCAGCGCAACCTCGTCCGTAGCCACGCGGCGGGCGTCGGAGAGCCTCTCCCCGAGCGCACCGTTCGAGCGATCCTGGCCCTGCGCCTGAACTGCCTGGCGCGAGGGCACTCCGGCATTCGGTTCGAGACCTTCGAAACCCTGCGCCACATGCTCAACAAGGGAGTCCACCCCGTCGTGCCGGCTCAGGGGTCGGTCGGCGCCTCGGGCGATCTGGCGCCTCTGGCGCACATCGCGCTCGCGGTGATGGGAGAGGGCGACGTGTTCCGGGACGGGCGGCGGACTCCCGCCTCCCGCGCGCTCCGCGAGGCCGGAATCCGCCCGGCGCGCTTCGAGGCCAAGGAAGGGCTCGCCCTGATCAACGGCACCCAGATGATGACCGCGGTCGGAGCGCTGTCGCTGCTGCGGGCGGAGCGCCTCGCGGTCCTGGCCGACATCGCGGGAGCGATGTCGCTCGAGGCGCTCAAGGGATCGCACCGGGCCTTCGATCGCCGCATCCAGATGGCGAGCGGCCGCGCGGGCCAGGCGGTATCCGCCGCCAACTTCAGGAAGCTGCTGCGAGACAGCCCCATCGAGCGCTCGCACGTCGACTGCGGCCGGGTGCAGGACGCCTACTCGCTACGCTGCATGCCCCAGGTCCACGGCGCGGCCAGGGACGGGCTGGCGTACGTGCGGAAGGTCCTGGCGGCGGAGGTCAACTCCAGCGCCGACAACCCGATGATCTTCGCCGAGTCGGGGGAGGTGGTTTCCGGGGGCAACTTCCACGGGCAGGGCGTGTCGATGGCCCTCGACCACCTCGCGGTCGCAGCGGCCGCGCTCGGAACGATCAGCGAGCGCCGCATCGAGCGGCTCCTGAACCCGGACCTGTCCGACCTGCCCGCCTTCCTCGCCCTCGACCCCGGCCTGCACTCCGGCTTCATGCTCGCCCACGTGACGGCGGCGGCCCTGGTCTCGGAAAACAAGGTCCTCGCCCATCCGGCCAGCGTCGATACGATCCCGACCTCCGCAGCCAAGGAGGATCACGTCTCGATGGGCGCCCACGCGGCGCGCAAGGCCGAGCGCGTGGTGGACCACGTCGCGACGGTGCTGGCCATCGAGCTCCTCGCGGCGGCCCAGGCTCTCGACACGTTGAAACCGCTGCGCGCCGGGCGCGGCGTCGAAGCGGCGCGCCGGGCGTTTCGGCGGAGGGTCTCGCGCATGCGCGAGGACCGGGTGCTGGCCGACGACATCGCGAGCGCCCGATTCGTGGTGGACGACCCATCGTTGCGCTCGGCCGTCGAGAAAGTCACGGGACCGCTCCGGTAGCCCGCCCCGGACGGTCTACCATGAGCGACCGCGCGGAACGCGCGGGAGTCGAATGGTGGACGGCAAGGGGATCGAACCCTCGACCTCGGCGTTGCGAACGCCGCGCTCTCCCAGCTGAGCTAGCCGCCCATCCTGGTGGGGCGTACTGGATTTGAACCAGTGACTTCCACCGTGTGAAGATGGCACTCTACCGCTGAGTTAACGCCCCGTGACTCACGGTCGCGAAAACCCCGCCCGCGACCGCGAACTTATAGCACAGCCCCTGCCCCCCGTCATATCAAGCGCTCGCGCGCCCAGGCGTCCGCGGCGGGCACGGCCTGCAGCCGCACGCGCTCGCCACCGCGGCACAGGACCACATCGACGCTCGCCGCGGCGCGGTGCGTGCTGTAGCGCGCGAGCAGCGACGCCACGAGCCCCTCATCCTCGCCCAGCAACGGCCCGTCGACGAGCCCCAAGGCGCCGCGCCCATCGGCCACGCGGCACGTCGCGAGATCCCCGCGGCGGGACTCGAGCAGCCGGCTCTCGGCCTCGTCGCGCCCCACGATCACCTTGAGCCCGGGACCGAGGCGGAAGTGCCGCCCGATCTTCAGGAGCAGGATGTCCGCGGACCGGACTCCCTCCCGGCCGCGCTGCGCGACCAGATCCCGGAGGCGCCGCGCGAAGTTGCGGTCCGCCAGAAAACAGCACCCTCCGGAGGGCGCGGGGAACTCCCCGATCCCGAGCCTCGATGCCAGCACGAGCTGCTCGCTCCGCGACCGCCCGGTGATCCTCCCGAGGCGCTCGCGATCGATGCGTCCCCGGTGCTCGACCTCCGTCGGTTCGAGAGAGCGAGCGGACAGCGGCCGGAGGAGACGGCCGGCGAGGCCCGACTCCTTCTCGATCAGCGCGAGCGCTGCGCGATGCTGGCTCATGGGCCTCTGACCGAGGACCTCCCCGGTGAACACGATCTCCGCTCCGCGCTCGCGCGCCATGTCGCGAGCCTTCCTCAGCATGAAGATGCGGCAGTCGATGCACGGGTTCATCGCGGAGCCGTAGCCGTGCTTCGGACGGAGCACGACGTCGCGGAGGTACTCCTCGGCGACATCGACGATCTCGACCGGGGCCCGGAGGTCGGATCCGGCGCGCAGGGCCTCGTTGCGGATGCGCTTCGGTTCGACCCGGTCGCGCTCCCGTCCGAGCGCGCGACGATGCTCGACCTTGCAGAATCCCGTCGAGAAATGAACGCCTTCGACCTCGACACCCTGCTCCTGGAGCAGGCGCGCGGCCAGAGTGCTGTCCAGGCCGCCGGAGAGCAGGCCCAGCGCCTTGAGGGGTCGTCTCGGCCGTTCCCCGGGCGGACGGGCGGGCATCACTTCTTCCGGAGCGCGACGAGCCATGCCCCTTCCTCCGTTTCTTGCCCGAGGTACTCGTGCCCGTGCGAGCGACAGAACGCCGGCATGTCCACCAGAATGGCCGGATCGTCCGCCCACACCTCGAGAACCGCACCCGGCTCGAGGCTCCGCAGCCGGTCGCGAGTCCTGAGGATCGGCACGGGACAATAGAGTCCCCGGGTGTCGATCCGGGCCGGTTTCGACCCGGCGCCGGGCTTGGGGGTCGGCTCAACCCGCATTGGGCTCCGTCCTGAACTCCGGTGGGCCGCTACCGCGCCCAAACTACCACGGTCGACCGCGTGGGCTTGGGGACGGTCCGTCAGAAGCTGCGGCGGTACGCCGCGGGGCTTGACCTGCTGGGGCGACCCGCCGATATTCTCGCCTCGGGTTTCCCTTTTTTCGACATCGTCCTGGGAACGTGCATGTTTTCGGATCCCGCGACTGGAAACGTCCTGGTGATTTCCGACGACCGCGAGGCCGGCGAGCGCCTGCGTCGCCTCGTCGTGGCCGTCGGTGAGCGACCCGTCGCGTTGTCCGGAGCCGAGAAGTTCCTGATCGACGTCGGCGACGAGGAGATGATCGACCTGGTGGTCACCGACCTGGACACGGGTGATCCGGCCGGGCTCGCGCTCCTGCGACGACTGGTCTCTGGAGAGTTCCTGCGCGCAGTGCCCCAGATTCACCTCTTCCGGGACGCGGAGCTGCGCGAGTCCCTCATCTCGCACTTCCCCGCTCTCGCCTTCGGATCGTTGTCGAGCGAGCCGGATCCGGCGGAGTTCCAGGCCCGGGTGCGGCTGGCCTCGGAGATCGGTCGCCTGCGCCGCGAGCTGACCCGCGTCTCGATCGTGGACCCCATGACCCAGCTCTTCAACCGCCGGCACGTGATTCACCGGTTGGAGGAGGAGTTCGCTCGCGCGCGGCGCTACCGCTCGGTCGTCTCTCTGGTGTTCTTCGACATCGACCAGCTCCGGGACATCAACGAGGCGCACGGCCACCTGGTCGGTGACGCGGTCATCCGGCTCGTCAGCGATGTCCTGCAGTCGCGAGTCCGCCGCGAGGACATCGCGGGCCGCACCGGCGAGGAGTCGTTCGGTGTCGTCCTGGGGAACAACAACTATCGGGGCGCGGCGGTTTTCGCCGGCAACGTGCGGACCGAGATCGCCGAACGGCTACCCGCGTCCGTCGGCGAGGAGATCACCGTGCGGATTTCGGCCGGCGTCTCGTCGTACCCCGACAACAGCTCGATCCGGACGCCGGACGACCTCATCCGCGCCGCGGAGCATGCCCTGGGCGAGGCCAAGAACCGGGGCGGCAACCGCGTGTTCGTCGATGAAGCGGTGCTCCAGGGCGAGAAGCGCCTCGTGCTGGTGGTCGACCCCGACCGCCGTCTACTCGAGCTGGCCGAGGATCTGCTCACCCTCGATGACAATCGGGTGGTCCTGTCGGACACCGCGCAGTCGGCGATGGAGACCTTGCGCTTCCGGCGCCCCGATCTCCTGGTCCTCGACCTCCAGCTCTCCGATCAGGGCATGCCGCTGATCGAGCGCATTCAATCCCTCTATCCCGGAGAGCGGTTCCCGATCGTCGGCCTGTCCCGCGAGCCGGACACCGACCCCGAGCGCATGACTCGGCTCGGCGTCGATCGCTTCATCACCAAACCCTTCAGCCTCAGCCTTCTCCGGAGCGTCGTCCGGGAACTCCTCGACAACTACAAGCCGGTGAGCGCCTAGGAGCCGCCGATTTGGCACGGCCACGCCGTGCTGATTTGGCGCCCACGCAGACCGCGGGCGCTCGACGTCGCGGGGCCCCCGCGTTTTTTCGCGTGTGGCGGGGTGGCACACTGATTGCTCTCTTCCGCCGCGACCAACAGAGAAGACTGGCTCCTTTCCAAATCCTCCCTTCGACAAAGACCGGGATCCGGCGGACGCGAAGCCGCCGCTCCCGGTCTTTTCAACGTGGTGCGGAGCTTGTTGCACGACCGGCGCGGTGACGCCGGCCAGGTCGTCCGGTCCGGTGGTGCGCGCCGCCCGTCGATCGAGGGCCTCCAAGACAGGTACCATCTCGCGCGATTCCTGGATCTTACGGGTTCGCGTGCAACAGGCTCCGCACCACGTTGGGGCGTCGCGTACCGCAACATTCCGTTGCATACTGCGACAGCCCGCGATATATGTCGATCATGCTGCCGGACAAGATCGCTGGCCGCTACCGTGTCCTCCGGGAGGTCGGCCGGGGAGGCATGGGGGTCGTCTACCTCTGCAAGGACGAGGACAACGACGGCCGCGAGATCGCGCTCAAGGTGCTCCTGACGCAGCGCCTGTCGGAGTCGGGGCTCCGTCACTTCGAGGAGGAGTTCCGGACTCTCACAGGACTTTCCCATCCGAATCTGATCGAGGTCCACGACTTCGGCCGGGTGGTACCGGAGCCGGAGCGCTCCGATGTCCCCGTTCCGTTCTTCACGATGGAGTACGTCGACGGGGAGACGCTCGATCGCCACCTCGAGCCCGGAAGCGATCGTTTCGAGGATCTCTACCGTTGCCTGGCCCAGGTCGCCCAGGCGCTCGCGTACTTGCACGGCCGGGGAATCGTCCACCAGGACGTCAAGCCTTCGAACATCCTCGTCACGCGTGTGGACGGCGAACGGAGGGTGAAGCTCATGGACCTCGGCCTCGCCGGGCGCCCTACCCGAGAGGGCTCCCCCGGTAGGATCCGCGGCACGCCTGCTTATCTCTCCCCCGAGGCGGCACGCGGGGCGGTCGTGGACCCGCGCTCCGATCTCTACAGCCTCGGGTGCGTTGCCTACGAGCTCTCGACGGGTCGCCTGCCGTTCCGCGGTGCGACCGCCGTGGAGCTGCTGCGCGCCCACCTTCAAGAGGAGCCCCTGCCTCCGACGTCGTTGAACAGGAAGATCCCCCCGGAGTTCGAGAAGCTGATCCTGAGCCTCCTGGCGAAGGACCCGGGCCTGCGCCCCGCGACCGCGGACCGGCTCGCCGAGCGCCTCGACGCTGCCGCGGGAGGATCGCTCCGGATCGAAACATCCCACGTGCGGCGCCAGCGGGTGCTGGGCGCCGGGTTCGTCGGAAGGGAATCCGAGCTTGCGCGGCTCCGCGCTCTCGTGGCCGAGACGCGGGAGCGGACCGCGAAGCTGACGCTCCTGGTCGGTGAGGCCGGGATCGGCAAGAGCCGCTTACTGCGCGAGTTCCAGGTGCGATCGCAGCTCGACGGCGTCGACGTGTTCGTAGGGCGGGCGGACCGCCGGCCGGGGTCGGGATGCGCGTTCGCCGACTGCCTGCAGCGCGCGATTCGCGCTCGCGGCCCGCTGTCCCCCGGAGTGATCGAGCACCACGGCGTCGCCTTGGCGTCGCTCGTCGGACCCCTCGGCGGCGAACCGATCCCGTCCGCCGCGGCGGATCCCCCGTCGCCCGAGGAGAGGTTCCGTCTGCTCGCCGCGGTATCCGCGGCGGTCGAGGACCTGTCCCGCCAGCAACCGCTGATCCTGGCGCTCGAGGACCTGCACGCCGCCGACGAGACGACGTGCACCATCCTGGCCCATCTCTCGCGAGGCGCGGCCCCGGGCATCGTGGCAGGGCCCCGGGTCCCGCTGCTCGTGATCGGCACCTACCGCGCCGACGAGGTGTCGCGCTCCGGCCCGCTGTTCGACCTGCTGGCCGAGGGGCGCGAAGAGGGCGTGCTCGAAGAGACCTTCCTGAGGCCCTTCGGACCGGACGAGACGGAGCGCATGCTCCGCGCCATGCTCGGGACCGCCGAGATCCCCGCGTTGTTCCTCCAGCGCATCCTCGAAGAGACCCACGGTAACCCGCTGTACCTCCAAGAGCTGGTCGCCATGCTGGCCGAGGAGGGCCACATCGAGCCCGGCCGGAGCGAGCCTCCCGACCCCGAGATCCTCGATCGTGTCGACCTTCCGGGCAGGGTCCGCGACCTGCTGGCGCGGCGCCTGGAGCGGCTCGAGCCCGAGCCGCTTCACCTGCTGCGCGCGGCGGCGGTTCTGGGAGGACCCACGATCGACCCGGACGCCATCGCGGGGATCACCGGCATGAAGTGGGAGGGCGTCGTGCGCCTGCTGCTCGCGCTGCACTCCGCCGGGCTCGTCGAGCGCGAGGACGACCCGTCCGGCACGCCGGTCTATCACATGGCGCTGCCGGCCCTCGCGACCCTGGCGGAGGAGGGCGCTCCCGAGGACGAGCTGAGAACGCTTCATGCCCGGGCGGTGTCCTACCTCGAGCGGCGCGGCGTGCCGTCGGGTCACGGAGCGTGGGCCGCCTTCGCGCGCCACGCGGAGGCGGCGGGCCAACCGGGCAGGGCCATGGAAGCTCACGGCCGCGCCGCGGACCTCGCCCAGGAGCTTCACGCGCACCGCGAGGCGATCGAGCTGTACGGCCGGGCCATCGAGATCGCCCTACGAGGCGACGGCGGCCCGGCCGCGGTGCTGTGCCGGCTGTACTCGCGCCGCGGCGCCTCGTTCGCGCGCATCGGGGATCTGCAGCGCGCCGAAGAGGACTATCGCTGGATGCTGGCGCGCGCCGAGAAGGCCGGGAACGATGCTCTCCGGGCCGCCGCACACCTCGACCTCGGGCGCACGCTCTCCGAGGCCGGGCGTTACCCGGAAGCCCAGGACAACCTGGAGGTGGCACGCGAGATCGCGCTACGCCTGCGGGACGACGGGCTCGCCGCCAAGGCGCTCATCGGCCTGGCATGGGCGACCTTCCATCTCGGGGAGTACGAGCGGGGTGTGGCGCATTGCGACCAGGCGTGTGCCCGAGCCCGAAGCGGCGGCAGCACGGAGCTCGGGGTCGCGGCGCTCCTGGCTCGAGGCATGCTGCACCGCGAGCAGGGCAACTTCAAGCTCTCCCTGGAGAGCTTCCAGCAGGCCGCGGAGCACAGCGGTGGACGCGCCTCTCCCACCCTGGAGCAGGCGATCGAGGAGGGCTCGGCGCTGGCCCTCGAAGTCCAGGGGGACTACCGCGGCGCCCTCGCCGCCTACGGCCGGGCCAGGGACCGAGCCCGCGAGCGCGGAGACGTACGCGCCGTGGCTTCCTTGACCAACGACATCGGGGCCGCCCACGTGAAGCTCGGGGAATACGAGAAGGCCCGGCAGGAGCTGGAGCACGCGCTCGCCGCGCATCGCCGCCTCGGGTCCGGAGAGGGAGTGATCCTGTGCCAGCTCAATCTGGCTCTCCTGCAGGTCTACCGCAGCCGGTACGAGCCGGCGCTCGAAGCGGCCGAGGAGGCCCTGCGGCTGTCGCGCAGGATCGGAAAGAGCGACCTCGTGGCCCGTTCCCTCGATCTCGGTGGTCGAATCCACCTCCGCATGGGCGACCCCGGCGGCGCCCGACGGCACCTGGAGGAGGCCGAGCGCCTCGTCCGGGACGCCCGCAGTCCCCGTTCGCTGGCCGTGTTCCTGATCGACCTCGGCGAGCTGTGCGCACTCGAGGACCACGCCGAGCTCGCGCGCCGCCACTATCAGGAAGCGACGTTCCTCGCGCGCAAGGTCGGCGACCGGCGGCTCGAAGCGGTCGCCATGTGCCACCTGGGCGAGGCCCATCTGATCGACAACAACCACGATCGGGCACGCGTGGCCTGCCGCAAGGCCCTCGAGCTGGTGGAGGGATCCGGCCTCCCGCGCGAAGAGGCCGACGCGCTCCTGCTGCGGGCGCGGATCGAGCTCGCACGCCCCGGTGGAGACATCGTTCGTGCCGAGATGGACGCCTCGATGGCCCTGGACCGCTATCGAAGCCTGAGCGAGCCCGAGCAGATCTGGCAGGCCGAGCACCTCGTCGCGCGCTCCGCGCTGCGGCTCGGCCGTGCCGACGAGGCCGCCGGCCGGGTGCACCGCGCGCACCGCTATCTCGAGGCCGTGCGGTCGCGTCTGGGCGACAGGTTCCGCGACTCGTTCCTTCGCGATCCACGGCGCAAGGAGTTGTACGACGACTGGGAGCGCCTGCGCGACCGAGTCTCCGAGTCCGGGCCGGCGGCGGTCGGGCAATCCGCCGGGGGCGACTTCGCTCGCTTGCAGGAGGAGGCCGCCTGCCTCAGAAAGCTCCTCGAGATCAACCGCACGTTGAACTCGACCCGTGACACCGACGAGCTGCTGAAGATCATCCTCGACGCCGCCCTCGAGCTGACCGGAGGCGAGCGGGGATTCGTGCTGCTGCGGGACGGGTCGGAGGTCGCCACCCGCCAGGCGCGGGCGCTCGAGGGCTCGGGGCTGATCGGCACCGATCTCGCGGTGAGCCGTTCGATCGCGCGGCAGGCCATGGACTCCGGCGAGCCCGTCCTGTCCACCGATGCCGACGCCGACGAGCGGTTCGCGCGCTTCGAGTCGGTGCGCGACCTACGCATCCGCTCGGTCCTGGCGGCGCCGCTTCGGATCAAGGACGACATCGTCGGCGCCATCTACCTCGACCACCGCTTCGACCGCAGGGTCTTCACCCCGGCGCACTTGGAGATCACGACCCGCCTGGCCGACCAGGCCGCGCTCGCCCTGGACACCGCCAGCCTGGTGCAGCAGGTCCACGATCAGTCCGCGCGGCTCGAACGGCTCAATCGCGAGCTGGAGCGAACCGTCCAGAGCCAACGCACCGAGCTGGCGAGCGTCCGCGAGGAGCTGTCCCTGACGCGCAGCAGCTTCGAGCTACGCTATCGCTTCGAGGATCTGATCGGGGTCTCGCAGTCGATGCAGCGCATCTATCACCTCATCGAACGAGTCGCGCCCAAGAAGATCCCGGTCCTGATCACGGGCGAGTCCGGCACCGGCAAGGAGCTGGTCGCGCGGGCGCTGCACTCGAAGAGCGAGCGCGCGGCGGGGCCGTTCTTCTCGGTGAACTGCGCCGCCATCAACGAGTCGCTTCTCGAGAGCGAGCTCTTCGGCCACCGCAAGGGAGCGTTCACCGGCGCCGATCGCGACAAGCCGGGGTACTTCGAGCTGGCGCACGGCGGCACGCTGTTCCTCGACGAGATCGGCGAGATGGGGCCGGCGATGCAGGCGAAGATGCTGCGTGCGATCGAGCGCGGCGAGGTCCTGCCCGTGGGAGGCAAGTCGCCCGTGCAATTCGACACGCGCATCCTGTCGGCGACGAACCGCGATCTGGAGGCCGCGATCGCGGACGGGAGCTTCCGCGAGGACCTGTACTATCGCATCAACGTGGCCCGCATCCAGATCCCTCCTCTGCGGGAACGGCCGGAGGACATCCCTTTGCTCGTCGAGCACTTCCTGGCGCGGCTCGCCGAGGAGGACAAGGAGCGCGGCAAGCTCCAGATCGAGCCCGCCGCCCTCGAGCGTCTCGGCGCTCACCGCTGGCCCGGAAACGTGCGGGAGCTCCAGCACCGGATCCTCCGCATGGTGACCTACTCGAAACGATCGACCCTGACCGTCCGCGACGTCGAGCGCTACGCGGAGCTGCCCGACGCCGCGGGCCCCGACGTGCCGCCCGAGACGGCGATGGAGAGCCTGGAGGAGCTCGAGCGCAGGCAGATCGTCCGGGCGCTCGAGCAGGCCGGCGGCAACAAGACCCGCGCCGCTCACGTGCTCGGGATCAACCGGGCCACGCTCTTCAGGAAGCTCAAGCGCTTCGAGCTCTGATTGGGCACCGTCGCACGGGCCTCATCGTTGCAGAGTGCAACGAACTCCGTAAGCTACTCTGGATAAATTGGTTGTTCCTGTTATGCCTTGCATAATGCAACGATTCACGGTCGAGCGCCCTCCGGCGCGAATCGGAGCCCAGTCGTGCGTAACAAGCTCTCGAGAAGCAACTTGCGTCCCCTACAGGCAACCCGCCGGCGCCCCGGCACGAGCATTGCTCTACACCCGGGCGGCAACGCGTTCCCAAGCTCGGGGGCCTCGAGGGCGGGCCCCCCGCGTGGTCCGTGACGCCGAATCAGGTTCCGGTTTCTATAATGGAAAGCGGATGTGGACCCCCTCCCCTGATCCGACGCCTCGGGACCCCCGGGTGCGGGAACCGTTCGGGAGCGAGTAACCCAAAGCTCCTTGGGAAGGTCCTCGCCCCCCAGCACTTCCCCCCACTGGAGGCCCCGGCGCACCGGGGCCTTCGCTTTTTGCGCCCGTTTGACATCCCTCTCGACTCGACCGCACACTTAGGTCGTGGAGTTGGTGTGCGCCTGCGAGGCTCGATCGCCGTCGTCCTGTTACTGCTGTCCGCGTTGCTTGCCGGCGCGGATGACGACCCCCGGAAGGCCGCCGAGTCGTTCGGCAGGGCGCTGACCACCGCCAACCCCAGGTCCCTCCGTCCGCTCCTTCCCGGCAAGGGCAAGGTTCGACTCGAGCTGGATCGCCTGGGACCCCAGAACGGCTGGTACGGTGGCTCCCAGGTCGAGGCGATCTTCGGGGATTTCCTCGCCGAGGGAACCGTGAGCTCGTTCGAGATTCTGCGGGTCGACGGGGACGACCGCTGCTATGGCCTGGTGCGCGGGCGCGCGATCCTCACCGACCGCGGAGGTCGTCCCGCGCGGGTGGTCGTGCACCTGTCCTTCGAGCTCGAGACGGAGCGCTGGGTCCTGAGGGAGATCAAGGAAACCGCCGAATGAACCCCGGCAGGCCGCCGGCCGGCGTCCTCGCCCGCAGGGTGGCCGTGGTCCTCGCCGCTCCCCTCGCCGTGTGGCTCGGCGCCGCGGTCTTCGCATGGCTCGCGGTGACCGGTGCGGGTTCGTCCGCCGAGACCAACCTGCGCGCGGCGGCCGAGGTCGTGCGCGCGCGCTTCGCCGAGTTGCTCGCGGAGAGCTCCCGTGTCGTCGCGCGCGCGACCTCCGAATCGCCCGCGGCCGCGTATCGCCACGCGCTCCGGGGCACGTGGGGTGAACGTGTCGAGGGTGTCGGCGTCATCGCACCCGACGGCACCCTGGAGTCGTGGGAGGGCTCCCCCACGATCCCGCCCGGGGTCGCCGAGGGACTCGAGCGCTACATCGTGTCGATCGAGGGATTGCGCACCCGACTGACGGTGACGGCGCCACCCGACGTCGACGGGCGATCCGGCACGCTTTCCGTCGTCCTCGACTCCACGCTCGGCGATCTCACCGCGCAGGACCTGTTCGGAAGTCGGCTGGCGCGGGGCTGCTCCGTGGTCGTGGAGCTGCTCGACTCGACGATTCCCCACGAGGACCTGGCGGAGTTCTTCGGTGAGGGCGAGGGCGTCTTCCGCTCGGCCGAGGTGCCCAACCTGTACCTTCCGCTCCGATCCCCCGCGGGCGAGGTTCTGGCCCTGGTCACCCTCTACCGGCAGCCCGCCGCGCATCGCGCACAACGCATGCACTCCATCGGTGTCGCTCTCGCGGCCGCGTTGTTCGCGATCTTCCTCGGAGCGCTGTTCGACTGGAGCGCGATCTCTCGCTCCCCGCACGGCTTCCTCGCGGCACTCGCGGCCGTCGCCATCGGTCGCGGCGCGTTGCTGTGGAGTCGCGCGCCCGCCTACCTCTTGCCGCGCGAGCTCGGCTCTCCGAGCGTCTACGGCGCGGCGCGCGCACTGGGCTTGCTGGGATCCCCCGGGGACCTGCTGCTCACGGCCCTGGCCGTGCTCCTTGCGGCGTACGCCGTTCGCGCGCGGTGTCGCGAGATCCGCGCGCGCCCCGCCGCCTTCGCGCTCGCTTCGGGTGCGGCGGTGCTGTGCACGTCCGCGGGTGTCGCGGTTTCCGTCTCTCTCGCCCGGCACGGCGCCGTCGCCGCGGACTTGTTCGAGGGCTTCGCGCATCCGCTCGGTCACGGAGTGCTGCTCGCGGCACTCGCGGTCCTGCTGATCGCCGCGGCCGAGGCATCGGGCGTGGCACTGTCCGTGCTCCCGTTCGGCGCAACGGGAAGACGCGAACGGGATCCCCGCGCCACGCCGTCGCGTCTCGCCGTGGGCCTCGCGCTGCTGCCGCTCACCGCCCTGTCGAGCTATGCGTTCCTCGGGACCCTGGACCGAATCGACGTCGAGCGCCTGGGCTCGGAGTACGCGCCCGGCGTCCTCGATCAGGCGACGCGACGCGAAATCGCGCTCGCATCCTCGGTCACCGAGGCGGCGGCGAGCCCCGCGGCCGTCGACGCGGTCGCGGCTCCCGAAGGGCGGCCCAGGCCCTATGCGGCCTATGGCCTGTGGGCTGGAAGCGACCTGTTCCATCTGGGCTACAAGTCCTCTCTCGACCTCTACGACGCGCGAGGAGCGAGGGTCAGCCACTTCGGCTTCGATCTCCCGCCGCTCGAAGAGGTTCCGGGCGAGGGTTCGGACGAAGTCCGAGACGAGATCTTCTACCCGTCGCCGGCCGTCCCGAAGCGCGTGCGCCACGCCGACGCCCCGATCGTTCAAAACGGCAACGTGCTGGGAACCGTCGTGGGTCACGTTCTGGACGAGCCCGAAAACCTCCCGTTTCTGCCCGCCCACGCACCGTACCTGGCGGCCCTGGGCCCGGGTACGCGACCGTCCTCCGGTCGCATCCCCGACTACGTGCTCTACGGATCGGATGGCCGGGTGCTCCTGACCACCGTCCACGAGCCGCCGGCGAGCCGCCCCGAGTTTCACGCGGCCGCCGGCGCCGAGACCTTGCTCCGCGTTCGCGCGGGGGAACGACGATTCTCCGCCGTCGCCGTCGCGGACGGCGACGGCGAGCGCACCCATCTCCTGCTGCTCCCGGTTCGGTCGGTTCTCGACCGTCTCGCCGTGTTCTCGAAGCTGCTGCTGCTGGCCGTCGCGCTGTTCGCGACGATGTCGGTGATCCGCAAGGCGATCCGGGACCGCGGCGTCGGTTTCATGGTCCGGGGCGTGCGCGAGTCGTTCTACCACAAGCTGCTCGCGACGCTGCTCACGGCCTCCCTCCTTCCGCTCGTGGTGCTCGCGTTGTTCCTCGGGGGGTATTTCGAGGCCAGCGTTTCGGAGCAACTGTCGCAGTCGGCCGCGCAGACCCTCGAGGTGGTGCGGCGGGTCGTCGAGGACTACGCGGCCGTCCAGGCCGGCGACGACGATTCGGGAACCCGGCTCGACGACGAGATCCTGTACTGGCTGCGAGGTGTCGTCGGCCAAGAGATCCATCTGTACCGCGACGGGCTGCTCGAGGCCAGCTCCAAGCGCGAGCTGTTCGCGTCCGGCCTGCTCCCGTCGCGCCTGCCGGGCGAGGCTCAGCGCCGCGTGTGGGGAGAAGGGCTGCCCTACGTCGTCCTTCCGATGCGTCTCGGTGCGATGGTCGTTCCGGTGGCCTACGGCCGGCTGGACGCGGCAGGTGCGGGAGACGGCCTGATCGCCGCCGTGCCGCTCGTCCTCGAGCAGCAGCAGATCCGGCGCTCCGCGGAGCACGTCGAGGAGATGCTGATCTTGACGACCGTGCTCCTGGCCGTGCTCGTGATCGTGGCGACCTCGGTGGTCGCCGGAACGGTGGCCCGTCCGGTGCGCGAGCTAGTCGATGCCACCGGTCGCATCGCGGCGGGCGACTACAGCGCGCGTCTCGAGACGACGTCGAGCGACGAGGTCGCGCGTCTGGTGCAGGAGTTCAACTCCATGGCCGAGGCACTGGCCGCGCAGAGGGCCGATCTCGAGCGGCGTCGCGATTACATGCAGGCCGTGCTCACCCATGCGACGACCGGCGTGCTCTCGACGAACGCCGCCGGGACGGTCGTCACGGTCAATCCGGCCGCCGAGAGGCTGCTGGCCGTCGGAGCTCCGGCGCCGGCGATCGGCGACGACCTCGTCGCGGTCGTGTCCCGCAACCCGAAGCTCGGGCCGCTCGCCCGTCTGCTCCGCAATCCGGCGCCTCACGGCGAGCCGAGCGAGATCGACCTGGAGATCGACGGGAAGGCCGTGCGCCTGCGTTGCGTCCGCGTCGATCTTCCCACCCCGTATGGCGACGCGCCGGGGGCGCTCGTCCTGCTCGACGACGTCACCGATCTCATGCGCAGCAATCAGCTCGCCGCATGGGCCGAGATGGCACGAGCCATCGCTCACGAGATCAAGAATCCGCTCACGCCGATTCAGCTCTCGACCGAGCATCTCCGGCGCCTGCTCGAGGACCGACGCCTGCTGCCGTCCCGCGATCTGGAGGCCTGCCTCGAGAACGTCCTGAAGCAGGTGCGCGCGCTGCGCCACATCGCCTCCGAGTTCGCGGCCTATTCCAAGCTTCCCTCGCTCTCTCCGGAGCTCACGGATCCGGCCGAGCTGATGCGCGAGGTCGTTTCGCCCTATCGATCCTCGCCCCCTCGCGCGATCGCCGTGAGCGAGCGTTACGACGAGGTCCCGGGCATCCAGGCCGATCGCCGCGTCCTGGGTCGCGCGATCGTCAACCTGATCGAGAACGCCCTGCAGGCCATGACCGCCGGAGGAACCCTGAGCGTCGGGACGGCCAGCGACGACGACGGGAGCGTGGCGGTGCTGTTCGTCGGGGATACCGGGCCCGGACTCGCGCCCGAGGTCCGCGCGCGGCTGTTCGAGCCGTACTTCTCCACCAAGTCCTCGGGCACGGGGCTCGGCCTCGCGATCGTCCGGAGCACGGTCGAGGCTCACGGCGGCCGGGTCGACATCGAGAGCTCGCCGCAGCGGGGCACGGTGTTTCGCATCCGCATCCCCGGGGCGCGCGTCGAACCGACGGTATACTCGGCGCGTGGGACACGACGACGAGACGGCTCGGCGTGACGGGACCGCGGCGAAGCCGTGGTACGCGGCGGGGCTGCGCTTCACCTGCATTCCGGAGTGCGGCCGGTGCTGCACCTCGCACGACGGCCACGACTACGTCTACCTCGAAGGCGACGACGTCCCGCGGCTGGCGGAGCTCCTGAAGCTGAGCCGCGAAGAGTTCCTCGAACGCTACACCTCGATCGCCGACGGCGACCTCGTGCTCCGGATGGACCGCCCGGACTGCCCGTTCCTGGAGGGTTGGCGCTGCTCGGTCTACGAGGCCCGCCCGACCCAGTGCCGCACCTTCCCCTTCTGGCCCGAGACCCTGAGGAGCCCCGGCGCTTGGAAGCGCACCCGCCGGTTCTGCCCGGGAATCGACGAAGGCGAGGTTCATTCCCTCCATGTGATCCGGGATCTGATGTCGCAGCGCGATCGCAACGGCCGGTAGCGCGCTCGATTACGTTTTCGTTTCTCCGCTCTCGGCCCCTCCTCGCGGAGGTTGGCCGAGTCCCGAATCCGAACCCTATGTTTCCTCTACCGAGAACGAAGGTGGGGGTGCGGATGAGACTCTCGACTCGCGGATCGGGTTGGACCGGCGGCTGTGGTGGTGTGGCGGTCGCGCTCGTGCTCGCGGTGGGCATCTCGGCGGCGGGGTGCGGCGACGAGGCCATCGGCAATCCGACGCCCGAGGCGTCGCACCCGCGCACCGGGGGAACGGCCGTCGTGGGTTCGATCAGCGACGTCGATTCGTGGAACGAGTACCTGTCGCGCCAGTCATTCGCCAACTCGGTGCATCGCCGCATCTTCTGCCGGCTGCTGCGTGAGAGCGGAGACGACCGCGATCATCCCTACGCGCACGATCCCGAGCTTGCCGAGTCGTGGAGCTTCTCCGAAGACGGCCGCGCGGTCACCTTCAGGCTGCGGGAGGCGGTGTGGAGCGACGGCCGACCGATCCGCGCGTCGGACGTGCGTTTCACGTGGCAGGCCCAAATCTCTCCCCAGGTCGCCTGGAGTCTGGCCGACGCCAAGGACAACATCACGGACGTCGAAGTCGTCGACGATCGGACCGTGACGGTTCGCTTCGACCGCGTCTACCCCTATCAGCTCGAGGACGCCAATCTTGGCGGGATCCTCCCGGAGCACGTTCACGGTCGGATCCCCTTCGACCACTGGCGCGACCACGACTGGTCCGCCGTGCGCATCGCGTCGGGGCCCTTCATTCTGGAAGAGCACCGCTCGGGCGAGTCGATCACGCTCGCGCGAAACCCGCGCTACTTCGAGACCGGGCTCCCCCGCCTGGACCGCGTCGTGTTCAAGGTCGTCCCGGATGCCGGGAATCTGCTCACGCAACTGCTCTCCGGAACGGTCGATTACATGGAGAACGTCCCGCCCTGGGAAGCGGAGCGGATCCGGGCCGCACGAGGGCTGTCGCTCCTCGCCTTCGACGTCCCGCGCTTCGAATACCTCGGCTGGAACGGCGCCCGCGCGCCGTTCGACGATCCCGTCGTGCGCCGCGCCCTGACGATGGCCATCGACCGCGAGGCGCTCGTCGAGGAGCTGCTCTACGGCTTCGGGCGCGTCAGCGTCGGGCCGGTGCTGTCCGAGACCTGGGGAGCGGATCGGGAGATCGCGCCGTGGCCCTACGATCCCCGACGCGCCCTCGAGCTGTTGAGGTCCCGCGGCTTCGAGCGCCGCGGCGAAGACGGGCTCCTCGAGCGTGACGGGAAGCCGATCGAGCTGACCCTGACCACCAATGCCGGGAATCGCCTCCGGGAGTCCGTGCAGATCAAGATCCAGGAGCAGCTGTCGCGGATCGGCGTGCGGGTCCACATCCAGCCCCTCGAGATGCGCACCTTCGTGCATCGCAACCTGGCGGGCGAGTTCGACGCCTACGTCGGCGGGTGGAGCGTCTCCGGGAGGGTCCTCGAGGAGCTGTTCGGCTCCCGGTCGGTGCCGCCTCAGGGCAGCAACGTCGTCGCCTACCGGAGCGCGGACATGGACCGCATGCTGGCCGCGCTCGACGGCGCCCACGACTGGCGCCAGATGAAGCCGGTGCTGTCGGTCATCCAGCGCCGCCTGCACGAGGACCAGCCGTACACCTTCCTGTACGAGGTTCGAGGGCTCGCCGCCTCGGGTCCGCGCCTGCAGGGCGTTCGGATCGAGCATCCCCTCGACCCGCTGGCCCACCTCGAGCGCGCCTGGGTCGTGCGGTAGTGCGCCGCCGGGTCCTGGGGCGCGCTCTCGTCGCGATACCTCTCCTCCTGTGCGTGGCGGCTCTGACTTTCGCGCTGGTGGAGAGCGCACCCGGGAACCCGGCGGACATGCTCCTGGGAGATCGTCCCGTGCCACCCGAGGTCCGCGAGCGCCTGGAGCGCGCCTACGGACTGGACCGCCCGCCCGCCGAGCGCTTCGTCCGCTGGCTCGTGGCCCTGAGCCGCGGCGAGCTGGGATGGTCGTGGTCGCGGTCGATGCCCGTGAGCCGGGCGCTGGCCTCAGCGCTGCCCGCGACCCTGCTCCTGGCGGGCGCCGCGCTCGCGGTCCACGTGCTCGCCGGAATCGCGATCGGGGTTACCGCGGCCGCTCGGCGGGGTCGGCTCCTGGACCGCATTCTCACGCACTCGAGCCTCGCGTTGTGGGCCATGCCGACTTTCTGGGTCGGCCTGATGGCGATCCTGGCCCTCGCCTACGGGCTGCCCGTCTTCCCGCCGTCCTCGATGCGCTCGGTCGGGGCCGGGGACCTTCCGCCTGTCGCGCGCGCCTTGGACCTGCTGTGGCACCTGTGCCTCCCCGCCTGCGTCCTGGGCCTCAGCTCCGCGGCGGCCACGGCACGATTCGTCCGCGCGGGACTGTTGCAGACGCTCGACGAGGAGTTCGTGCGCGCCGCGCGCGCGCGGGGGTTGGGGGGCGGGCGCGTGCTGCTCGCCCACGCCCTTCGAAACGCGATGCTCCCCGTGATCAACGTGCTCGGTCTCTCCATGCCGGTCCTGGTGTCGGGATCCCTGGTGATCGAGGTCGTGTTCGCATGGCCGGGAATGGGGCGCCTGACCTACGACGCGATCCTCGCCCAGGACGTGCCCGTGGTGCTCGCGACGACCCTCCTCGCGTCGGCGATGGTGATCGCCGGCAGCCTCGCCGCCGACCTGGCGATGGCGGCGGTCGATCCCCGGACGCGCGGCGCGCTCACCGGAGCGAAGTCGTGAGGGACCGTCGGATCCACTGGGGTGCCGGCTTCCTCGCGGCGTGCGCGGCGCTGGCGACACTCGCCCCGTGGCTCCCGATCCGCGATCCCGAGGCTCAGCCCGACACGCTGGTGCTGCGCAACCTCCATCCCCTGGCGCGAGTGGACGTGCTCGCTCTCGCCGACGGCCGGCGGGTTTACGCCGACGAGGTGCGGACCGGCCTCGACGGAGCGCTCGAGTATCGCCGTGGCGCGAGATGGACCGGCCTCGGACCACCGGGCATGGACGTCAAGCGCGATTCGGCCGTGTTCGTCCTCGGAACGGACGCGTTCGGGCGCGACATGCTCAGCCGTCTGATCCACGGTGCCCGCATCTCGCTCGCCGTCGGGCTTGTGGCTGCCTCGATCGCGCTCGTCGTCGGAGGCGGCGTCGGCCTCGTCTCCGGGCTGCTCGGCGGGTGGACCGACGCCGCGCTCATGCGCCTGACCGACCTCGCGTCATCGATCCCGCGGCTGTTCCTGGTCCTGCTCCTCGTGGCGCTCTACCGTCCGTCGATCGCGACCACGATCGTCGTTCTAGGCGCGACCACCTGGATGGCGGCGGCCCGCATGGTGCGTGGAGAGGTCCTGTCGCTGCGCGAGCGCGACTACGTCCACGCGGCCAGGATCGCCGGAGCGCCCCCGTGGCGCGTGGGGGTCTTCCATGTGCTGCCGCCCGTCACGGCCGTGCTCGCGGTCGAGGGCGCGCTGCGCTTCGGCCAATCCGTTCTGCTCGAGGCCTCGTTGTCGTTCCTCGGGCTCGGAGTACCGCCGCCCGCCGCGTCCTGGGGCAGCCTGGTCGCCGACGGACGCGACCGTCTGCTCGACGCGTGGTGGATCTCGACGCTGCCGGGGTTGGCCATCGCCGGGACGGTCATCGCCCTGAGCCTGCTGGGGGATGGGCTGCGAGATCGCCTCGGCGGGCGCGCGGGCCGCTCCGGAACCGAGGCTCCGAGCCCGGCCGAGCCCGCCCGGCACGCCGATCGCTCGCGCAACCCGGTCTCCCGCGCCGCCTGAGCGCCTCCCGGGTCAGTCCGGGCGGCAGGATCGCACCCCGTCGAGGAAGTTCGAGAGCAGCCGCTTGCCCTCCACGGTCATCACGGACTCGGGGTGGAACTGCACGCCCTCCATCGGCAGCTCGCGGTGGCGAATCCCCATCACCACCCCCTCGGGGGTGCGCGCGCTGATCTCGAACACGCCGGGCAGGCATGAGGCGTCGACCACCAGGGAATGGTAGCGCGTGGCCTCGAACGGGGACGGCACCCCGCGAAACAGGGTTCGTCCGTCGTGGACGATCGGTGAGGTCTTTCCGTGCACGAGCGTGGGTGCCGGGCCGACGGCGCCGCCGTAGGCGCAGGCCATCGCCTGGTGGCCGAGGCACACACCCAGGATCGGGAGCTTGGCCCCCAGAGCGCGCACCAGCGCAACGCTGATCCCGGCGTTCTCGGGCCGACCCGGACCCGGTGAGATCACGACGGCGTCGAACCCGCCGTCCTCGATCGCCCGGGTCGACGTTCGGTCGTTGAGCACGACCTCGACCTCGGCTCCGAGCTCGCCGAGGTACTGGGCGAGGTTCCAGGTGAACGAGTCGTAGTTGTCGAGGAGGAGCAACCGCACCCCGGGATCTCGGATCACGGTCCAGTCCTGGCGGACTCCGGTCGCGGCGGTGGCAAGCCCCTACGGGCAGTCCGTGCCCGCAAAGTGCTCGGCGCCGGAGCTCGAGAACCCGTACGTGGCCGTGCCGCAGGCGTTCTGGCTGCGGACCATGTAAAAGTACCCGTCGTCCGGGTCAGGATCGGGTCGGCCGTCCACGAACGAGCTTCCGCCGACGTCGTTCTGGATGCACTCGGCGCTGGTCGTCGCCTGCTGGGCGAGGAGCACGGAAATCAGACCGCTGGCCACGTCGTAGCGGAAGCCGAAGCCCTGGTCGACCCACCCGAGCGTGGTGGAGGGTGCCTGGCTCACGGAGAGGTCCGCGACCTCCTGCGGCGGCGAGGACGCCGAGGCATCGAACGGCGCGCAGTCCAGCTCGTCGTCGACGAAGTCGTTGTCGTCGTCCGCGTCGCAATCGTCTCCGAGGCCGTCCATCTCGAAGTCTTCCTGTCCGAGGTTCACGACGTCCGGGCAGTTATCGGTCGCGCACGTGTTGGCGGGGAAGCCGGGGTTCCCGAAGCCGTCGCCATCGGTGTCCGTACACAGATCGCAGTCGTCGCCGAGGGTATCGACGTCGGCGTCCCCCTGTCCGGGGTTCGCCACCGAGACGCAGTTGTCGCACAAGTCGCCCACCTGATCGACGTCTTCGTCTTCCTGGCCGGCGTTCGCCACCGCGGGACAGTTGTCGCACGCGTTCCCGCGCGCGTCGTCGTCCGGGTCGCCCTGGTCCGGGTTCCACAGGGTCAGGCAGTTGTCGCACGCGTTCCCGACGAAGTCGGCGTCCTGGTCCCCCTGAGACGCATTCGAGTCGGTCGGGCAGTTGTCCGCGACGTCCGAGTGGAGGTCCGAGTCCCCGTCCAGATTCAGCGAAGGGCATGCCGCCGCCGGCACGATCGGACTCCCCAGGCTGTCCAGCCCCGCCACGGCATCGCCGCACACGTTGCGAGCGGCGATCAGGTAGTAGAACCCCTCGTCCGGGTTCACCGGGTCGACGGGATCCACGTGGATGCTCCCGGGCACCTCGCTCACCAGGCAGACCTCGTTGTACGACCAGGGCTGCCCCGCACCGAACGTGCCGCGATAGACGTTGTAGGTATGGCCCTGGAGGCTGCGCAGCCAACGGAGGCGGCCGCCTCCGTTCTTGTCGAGCGTCAGCGTGCTCCCGACGGGGTCGGGGGGCTGGGTCACCCCGGCGGCCAGCGACGCGCAGTCGCTCTCGTCGGGGACGCCGTCGTTGTCGTCGTCCGGGTCGAGCGAATCGGGGATCCCGTCGCCGTCCGTGTCGGTGGCGGAGAAGAACTCCCAAGCCCCGAGGTCGATCGCCGCACCCACGACGCGCTGGTTGCCGTCGAGGTCGAGCGCCGACGCTTCGGTACTGTCGCCCGCATCGATCACCGGGCTCGACTCCTGCAGGCGGTAGTCGCGATCGGGATCGACGCGATCGACGTACAGCGGGTCGACGGACACGTTGCTGTCGACCCCGATGTAGTCGGGATCCGTCTTGGCGCCGCCCACGTTGTTCGGCGAGTTGCCGTAGATGTCGTTGAATCGTACCGTGGGGTCGGCCTGCCCTTGGGCGAGCGGCTCGACGTGGATACCTCCCCCAGTCCCCGTGACCGTGTTGAAGGTGAACAGGTTGTTGACGAGCGTGATCTGATCCGCCCCGAGGGAGATCCCGGCATGGATACCGCCGCCGTTCGTGGCGGTGTTGTCGGTGATGGTGTTGCTGCGGATCTTCGCGCGCGTCCCGCCGGTCCAAACACCGGCGCCGGCGGCGGGACTGTCGTTCATCTCGATGAGGTTGTTCTCGACCAGGGCGTCGCTCGACCCCGAATAGCCGTAGGAAAGCGAGACGCCTCCTCCACAATCCGACGCTTCGTTCGACTGGATCAGGTTGCGGGTGATCACGGGCTGCGCGCCGTACGCGATCAGCGAGTAGACCGCTATGCCCCCCCCGCCGCCGCGGTGCCGCTCCTTGGTGGTGCCGGAGAGGTTGTCGCGTATCGTGTTGTCCGCGATCGTGCCTTCCGCGTTGTCGCCGACGTAGATCCCGCCGCCCATGCTGTAGCGCGTGGCGACCGAGCCGGAGCCCGAGACGGCGTTGGCGACGTTCCCCTCGATGAGGTTTTGGGTGATCATCGGGGTGGGCGGAGTGGCACCAATGCCCGCCTGCACGTAGATCCCGCCTCCCTTGAGGTAGTCCCGTCCATCCATGTTCGGCCCCGGGTACAGCACGTTCCCGACGATCTCGTTCATGGTGATGGTCGGCGAGCTGCCGAAGATGTAGATGCCGCCTCCCGCCTGAAAGTTGCAGCTACCGCCGCAGGTCTGGTTGATGCCCCCTCCTCCGACGAGGCGGAAGCCCTCGAGCCGGTCCGCGTTGGTCGACGGCGAGGCGGACGGGAAATAGACCACGGCACAAGGTGTGACGGCGGACACCGTACAGGTCGAAGTGATGCATGCCTTCACCGCCGGGGTGCCGGCGTCGATGGTCGTGACGGCCGGGCCGTCGGTCGACATGACGCTCACCCCGGCGAACATCCGAATCGCTTCGTTATAGGTTCCCGGGTGGACCAGAACGGTCGCGGGGGGGGTGGTGCGAACCGTGCAGATCGCGTCCTGGATGTTGCAGAACGGATCTGTCTCGGTCCCGGTGCCGGGCGGGGTGGGGCAGTCGTCGTCCACGTGCACGGTCAACTGCGCATGGGCCGTCGCGCCCGCAAAGGCCAGCAGGCAAGAGACACAAATCGCGCAATGGCGAAGCATCGAACGACCCAGTGGGACCCCCTCTCGCGCCCGGTAGTATACGAGGAAGCGATTCGGGCGCAAGCGGTTTGTGAGTCCGCAAGAAACGCAAGGATCGAGGCACCGCGGGCTGGCCCCCGAGGCCCCCGCTCGAGATGACGAATTTTGCGTATTCCGCCGGCCGTTCCGAATCGACGGCCGCCATGACTTTCCTCTTGACGACGCCAACGCTTGGAAGTATCTCCAGGGGCATCCCCAAGCTCTGTGCCAGGTGGGAGGGGGGAAGGTCGGTGTGCCCAAGGCACCAAAAAACTAGGGAGGAGATTACCGCGATGGGGAAGAAAGCTTTTCGGCTCGGATGGCTGGCACTGGCCACGTTGCTGGTGCTCGTGGTCTTCGTTCCCGCCGAGATCCAGGCTGGGATTAAGCCGTGCTGCGAGGGTGGAAGCAACCCCGGCAAGTTCTGCACGTTCGACAGCGATTGCCCCGACGCGTGCGTCGGCGGCGCGCACGACGGCAAGCCGTGTGCAAGCGCGAACTGTCCCAGCGCGTGCGTGGGCGGCAAGAAAGACGGCAACGTCTGCGACGACGATTCGGACTGCTTCGGAAGCTGCATCGCCAACGGCGCAGATTGCCTCACGAACGCGGACTGCGCGGGCGGCGGCGGCGGCGTGTGCACGAACTTGGGGAGCTGCAGCAATCACGGCACCTGCGGCAACCCCGGCGGCTGCACCGGACAGTGCCTCTCGAAGGGCAAGGGCCCGAAGCCGAGCCCGGGCGATCCGATCAAGGCCGGCGACGCTGGCAGCGAAGGGCCGCTCGCCTGCTTCGAGCCGACCCGCTGAAGCGTTCCGAAGGGATCCGAATCCCCATTCGGTGATTTTCTTCGAGGCGCCCTCCACACGGGGGGCGCCTTCGTGTGTCTGCCCCCCGCCGTCAGGAGCGGTGGTGCGCCTAGTCGTTCTTCACCCGTTGGAGCATGGCCTGCGCTTCGGCTGCGTGGGGTCCCGCGAGCGCGCTCGTAGCGGCTGACGCCGCTCGATCGCGCTCGCCGCGCGCGAGCCACGCCTCGGCCAGGTGAAGACGAATGCGGTCCTCGGTATCGCGACCGGGTAAATGCGAGACGTAGACCACGGGGTCGGCGCCGAGACGGTCGAGCATCGCGAGGTTCGCCGCTTGAGTGTCCAGGAACAGCGCCTTGGGAGCCGAGAACTCGACCCGGGCGTTGTCATCGGTGTTCGAGCCGTCCTCCTCGACCAGCCGGTCCACCTCCCGGTCTCCGGCCCTCAGCAGCGTGACGATATCGAGAGGCTCGTCGACGTTCGCACGTGCCAGATCGGCGCCCACCCGCGGGTCCGCCATCCGGTGGGCCAGCCGCTCGAGATCGATGCGCACGGCCTCCTCGGAGCCCAGCAGGAGCAGGTCCACTCCCTCCAGCGTGTCGAAGACCAGGACGTGGGGGAAGACCGCGTGGAAGGCGACCAGTATCGAGCGCAGGTCCTCGGGGCGCAGGCTGTAGGTTTGAATCCACTGGCAGAAGATCCCCCCGGGCTTCAGTCGCGTCCGAGCCAGCCTGAAGAAGTCCTCGGTGAACAGGTTCGAGGCCACGGTCATCCAGGGATTCGAGGGCTGCGAGGCGATCACGTCGTAGGCGTGGGTCGAGAATTGCAGCTCGTTACGCGCGTCGTTGATCGACACCTGGAGCCTGGGATCGTCCAGGACGTTCCCGTTGGCGTCGGAGAAGAACCGCGCCGCCTCGACCACGGTGGCTTCGACCTCGACGACGCGGATGCTCCGCAGGTCGTGCGACGCCGCGGCGCCGACGGAGATCCCGCTGGCGAGACCGATGACGAGCACGTCCTCGGGGTCGGCGTGGAGGAGAAGAGGCAGGTGGGAGACCATGAGCTGGGTCTCGAGATCGCTCTCCGAGGACGCCTCGACCTTGCCGCTGACCGATAGGTAGACGTTGTTCGATCCGGGCTGGCGCGCGACCAGGACCGACGCGGTGTGGCCCTCCTTGGCGAGCAGCACCTCGCTGCTGTTCAGGATCATCCCGAGATAGCCGTTCCAATCGGTCCCTTTGGGCAGGTCCTGGACGTTCCAGTAGAAGCCGCTGTTCATCAGCAGGACGTTCCAGCCCGGGCGCAGCCACGGCACCAGGCACAGCAAGACCAGCATGGGGGCAGCCAGGGCGACCCTGGCGCTCCGCCGCAAAGGGGTGACCCCGGCGAGCACCAGCCCGAGAACGATCTCGAGGGCGGCCGTGGCCGCCACCGTGTCCGCGACCCCGAGCCACGGAACGACGAGGAAGCCGCCCGCCGCCGCACCGGCGATCGTCCCCGCCGTGTTGGAGGCGTAGACCGTTCCGACGGACCTGGCCACGCCGTCGATTCCGCGCGCATGGATCTGTAGAACGACCGGGAACACCCCACCCAGCGCGAAGGTCGTCGGGAACATCAGGAGCAGACTGAAGGCGAACTGCACGAGGAACCACCTGCCCGGTCCGAGGGGCCAGGCGAAGTAGGTCTCGGCGAACAGCCGCGGCATCATCTGGAGCACGAAGGCCGTGACGAAGGCGAGTCCCCCGGCCGCCGCCAGGAGCGCGGCCAGGAGCACGCCGGGGTCGAGCGCGGGCCGGCGGCGAAGGAGCGCCGAGAAGGCCGCGCTGCCGCAGGCGTGACCCAGCAGGAACGCGACCAGCATCAGCGAGAAGGCGTAGACCGAGCTGCCGAAGACGAGCGCGAGACCCCTCATCCAGGCGACTTCGAGGAGCATGGCGCCGAAGCCGGACAGCGCGAAGACCAGTATCGCCGCCCGCGCCACCCTGTGGGGCCTCGGGGGCGGAACCTGCCCGGGGGGTGGTGGAGACGCGGCGGCGAAGACGTTGCCTCCCGCATGCGCGAGGACCAATGCGACGACACCCAGTCCGAGGTTGAGCGCCGCGTTCACCCACAGGGTGTGGGTCATCCCGAGATTCGGAAGGACCACGAACCCGGCCAGGAAGGTGCCGCTCACGGCTCCGAACGTGTTGATCGCGTAGAGCCTCCCGACCGTGCCGCCGATCCGCTGCGGATCGTCGGCCACCCAGCGCGACAGCACCGGCAGGCTCGCTCCCATCAACACGGTCGGGGGCAGGAGCACCGCCCCGATCCCCACGAACTTGGCGAGGCCGAACAGGACGAAGGACCCGGAGCCGCCTGCCTCCCAGAGTATCTGGTACAGGGGGGTCAAACCCCGAAGCAGAGCGGGCACGGCCAACGCGTACAGTCCCACGCCGATCTCCAGGACTCCGTAGAGCCGGAGAGGGTGCGTGGGGCTGCGGTCCATGAAGCGACCCCCGACGTAGGCACCCAGCGCCAGCCCCCCCATGAACGAGCACAGGATCGTGCTGGTCGCGTAGAGCGTCGAGCCGAAGATCAGGACGAGCTGGCGGAGCCACACCACCTCGTAGACCAACCCTGTGAGGCCCGACAGGAAGAACAGGACCAGCACGAGGACGGTGGACCCTCGCGACCTGTGCCGTGGGCGCCCGGTGGTCAAGGGATCGGCACCGCCTGCTCGTCGCGCCAGCGCACGAACTCCTCCTGCTCCGGATACTCCCGCGCCCAGGTCCGCACGAGGTGCTGCGCCGTCTGCTCCCGACCTTCCCGGCGGTAGAATTCGAGCAGCGAGCGGGCGAGGCGGAGGTCCTCGGTCGGCAGGACGAAGCCGTCGCGGAGGATCCTCTCGGCCAACGCCCCTTCCCCTGCCTTTTCGCATGCTTGAGCCGTAGACACCCGTAGAGCTCCGTCGGCCGGCTCGTGGCGCAGGGCCTCCCGCAGGGTGACGCACGCTTCCTCGAACCTGCCACACCGCGCTTCGAGGTCGCCCTGCATGCGGCTGAGGGCAATGGGATCGCGCAGGTTCGCCCGCGACCGCTTGACCGCCTCGAGCGCCTCCTCGAAGCGGCCGAGCCGGCCCAGAGCACGCGCCTGCTCCCAGGTCGCCTCGTAAACTCCGTAGGCGTCTAGGGCTTGGCCCTCGGCGATTCGACCATGCGTGACCGCTGTCTCGTAGTCCAGGTTCGCCATCGCGAACTGCGCCATCTCGACGTTCATCATGCTGCGCTCGAACGGCGCTGCCCGCTCGATGCCCTCCTCGAGCGCCTGCAGGAGGGCCTCGTATAACGGTCGGGAGAGGCGTCGCCCCGCGCCCCACGTGTGGTAGGACGCCATAGGCACCATCCTCGCCGACTCCACGTAGGTCCGTTCCGCGGCGGCCAGGTCGCCTATCGACTCGTAGACCGCAGCGAGGGTGTCCAGCTCCTGGACCCCGGACGGCGCCAGGCGCAACGCGACGTGGGCGGCCGCCAAGGCGACGGCCCGCGACGGATCCAGGGAGCCGTCGTGGGGCTCGATCGACTCGGGGAGATCGACGCCTTCCTGGGATTCCCGAAGCTCGGCCTGCCCTAGGGCCGCCGCCGCCACACCAGTCCAGGACCAGGACTCGACCGGGCAACGCAGCACCGCCCCGCCGTAGGCCTCCCAGGCACGGGTCAGGATGGCGTCGGCGGCCCCCGGCTCATCCTCGGAAGCGGTGGAGTTTCGGATGTCGAGCGCCACGTCCCCGGTCAGGCGCCAGAGGTCGGCGTCCGAGTCGTCGATCCGCCGTGCCTCGTCGAACGAAGCGAGCGCCGCTTCCAGATCCCAGTCGTTGTAGGCCAGCTTGCCGGCGTGCAGCCGCCGCTCGTAGCGTGTGGCCACGACGGCGCAAAAGGCCTGCAACCCGACGAGTCCGACGATCACGACGCGCAATAGCCACTTCGCGCCGCGCCCACCCACCTCGGGTCGGATGCCGGGCCTCATCGGTCCACCGGGTCGACCCGGGCCGCCGGGACCGCGCCGGTCAGAATCCCCAACAGGGTCGCGAACAGGACCGCGTTGGCCGGGGTCTGGAGGTTGAAATCCACGACAGTGTGCACCAGCATCGCGAACACCGCAGCCGTGGTTCCCAGCGTCGTCCATCGTCCTCGGTCGGCCGCGTCGGCCAGAGCCGGGCCGAGGATGCGGCGCGAGAAGATCCACACACCCCAGGCCAGGAGCAAGAGTCCGACCACGCCGGTCTCCGAAACGAGTTGCAGGTAGTCGTTGTGCGTCTCCTCCAGGGTCGCCCACTCTCCGGGCCGCCGGTAACCGGCGAAGGCCCACGGGAAGGTGGCGAGCCCGGTCCCGGCGACGGGGAAGTCCAGGAAGATGTCGAAGGTCCTGGCCCAGGAGTCGAGGCGCAGGGCGAACGACGCGCTGACCTGCGTCGACATCACGGGCTCCGTTCCCATCCCCAGGAGACTCGGTCCCAGCATCCTCGTGAGGCCGACGGCCAAGCCGCCGCACACCACCCCGGCGGGCAGGAGCGTCGCGACGCGCCTCATGTGGCGACCGACGAGCAGGAATGCGAGTCCCGCACCGAAGGCGACCAGCCCCCCTTCCGACCGGGACAGCACGATCCCCGTGACACCGAGGATCGAGAGGGAGCCGGCGGCCAAAAGCCGCGGCAGCGCCCACTCGCGATCCAGCACGGCGCTCCGCAGAGCCGACAGGTCCAGCCGCCCGTGGGCGTGACTGACCAAGGCCAGCCCCAAGCCGACCGTGACCAGGGTCCCCATCTCCACGAAGCCGGCGAAGTGGGTCGGGTTCACGAACGGGCCCAGTGGGTCGGTGTAGCCCGGAGCGGGACGGAACCACAGGATCTTCCCGTTCCAGGCAACGCGCTGCGCCACCGCGATGAGCCCGAGCAAACCGGCCCACCATGCGATGCTCCACAACAGCCAGTATCGTGCCAGGAGCGAACGCGCGATCCACGCAGCGAGGAGGAAGAAAACCAGCGGCGTCGCCCATGAAAGCGCGGCCTGGCGCGTGGCGTGAGGGAAGATCGAGAGGCTCCGTCCGATCGCCGGGTCGTCCGGAGCGGCGGGACGGGGTAGCGGTAGCTCCTCTCCCGTGACCGTCTCACCCTTGTCGCGCGCGTTCGCGAGCAACCACTCCGACAGGGACAGCTCTTCGGGCGGAACCGTGGCGCGGTGAATCTCCGATGCTCGCGGCGAGATTGCCGCCACAACTCCCCGCGGCAGCGGGATCGTCTGCACTATCGCGCACGCGATGACGCCCGCCGCCGGCAATGCCAGCCGGCCCGCACGGCCACCGAAGACCTCTCTGGCGGGGACCGTCCAGAGAATCACCGCCAGCGCCAGCAAGCCCGTGAACCTCAGCCATCCCTGCGCCCACAACTCCACGCTTCCGAACGCGAAGGCCGATCCCCCGATCGCGAAAACCAAGATCGCGAGCGCCAAGTGCCGAGGCCAAACCGCCCTATCCCCATTCGCCGTCACGACCTTCTCCACGCACCGCCCCGACCCAAGACGCCGATTCTACAGCCTGCACCGACGAGCCGTGATTTCGGCTCGCGCCGGCAGGGGTTCCGCAATTGACCGATTCCGGCCCGCACCGTATCCTTCCACGAGTGAAACAGTTGGAGGCTCGGTAACGTGGGGATCCTCAAGTGACGGCGCGAGGCGGAATCTCCCTGGTCTCCGTGGTGCTCCTGTCCTTCGCTGCGGCCCTTGCGCAGGCTCCCCGCAAACCCGCCAACGTCCTGCCGATTGAAGCGGGACGGTTCCAAATCTACCCCCTTTTCGCCACCGTGGTGGAGCAAACGGACAATCTCTTTTACACGGAGTCCGACCCCGTCGGCGCCACGGTCACGAGCGTGACGCCCGGGATCTCGGCAGAAGTTCCTCTGCGGGGCCAGAGTGAGTTGTATCTTGGCTACGCCCTTCGGTACCGCGATTACGGGGGTGCCGACATCGACAGCAATCTGTCCCAGTTCCTCTTGGCCGGAGGCGAGGTGACCCTCGGCACCGGCTTCCTCTTTGCCTTCGAGGAGGACTACGCCGAAGGGGTTCTCGACACGAGTGCGTTCGATGAAGGCGGCGAGGTGGTCTTCCGCGGGGACGAGTTCGCGTCCAGCGTGACGAAGCTGGACCTCAGTCACCAGGGGGTCGCCCAGCCTCGCATCGGCCTCGCCGCGCGCCGGGAGAGCGTGCAGTTCAGCCAGACTGCGCAGGCCAACCTCCTCGATTCCGTGTACTACAACTATGAGATCTACGCGGACTATCGCGTGGGGCCCCAGGGCAGGGTGCGGTTCGGAGCATACTGGAGCGAAGGCGACTTGACCGCGGTGGGCAACGATCAGGACCGCCGCGACGAGCGCGATTTCCGCGTGACCTTGGGCACACAATGGCGTCTGAACCCCGTTTCGTCGATCGCCGCCGATCTTGGATGGGGCACGGCGGAGTTCTTCAGCACGCTCGACGGCCAGGCCAGCAAGACCCGGAACCTGGTCGGAGGGGTCAACTACGTCCGCTTCGTGCCTGCAAGGGCGCGTCTCGTGATGCGCGTCACCCAGGGGGTGTTCCCTTCGGTGTACGGAACAAACGCGTACTACGTGAGCCGCGGGCTGAACGTTCGACTCGAGAACGACACGCGGGCACGGATGATCGTCGGCGGCGACTTGAGCTTCACTCGGAATGTCTATCCAGAGGCCGAACCGAAGCGAACGGACGATACCGTGGGAGGGCGGGTGTGGCTTGGGTACCGCTTCGGAAGCGCCGTAGAGTGGCGGGTGTACGCGGACGTCGACTCACGCTCCTCCAACGCACCCGGCGGCACCTACGACGTGAACAGCTACGGCGCGGTTGTGAGCCTCGGCGGTTGAGCTTCCGCGCCGCGGGGCCCCGGGCTACTGCACGGCGAACTTCACGAACACCGGGTCCGGGAGCTCGGTCGCCTCCATGTGTAGCTCGAACTTGCGGTCGAGCAGGCCGCTCCGCGGCACCGGGAAGTACACGAAGTCGATCATGTAACCCCACTTCGGCAGGGAAACACGGTCCTGGACCACCCCCGGGGGTCTGGGGAGCGCCGCTGCCCCGCCGGGGCCGGCTTCTGGCGGGGGCGTCGGGCTGAACGTGGCCGCGTAGCGGGTGAAGTTGACGAAGCGACCGTACACGATGCCCTCGAGCTCGGCCTGCTGGCGGTCGATGTCGAGGTACTGATAGCTCTCGGTCAGGTCGCGAGGCGAGGCGACGTGATAGCGGTTGCCGTCCTGGTCGATCAGGATGAACGACTCGCGCGTCAGGGTCAGGTCGCCGGCCAAACCGCGGTTCGCGACACAGATCTCGAGAGGGAAGTACGGCGACTTCTCGTGGATTCGCGCGGCCCTGGCATCCACGATGAGGCTCACGAGCTTCCCCTCTTCCATGTACACGAACGTCGAGAGCTTCTTGTCGAGATCCGAAGTATCGAGCGTGCTCGGGCTCTTGTGCGTCGCGCACGACGGCACCGCGAGCAGCACTGCCATCGCCGCGAGCGCGAGCGAGATACGACCCTGCATGGCATGTCCCCGAAGTTGGGAAGTTGGACGGTCGAGGTTAGGCCGGTCGGCGGCGGCCGTCAAGCATCGCCGGCCCTCCGCTGCCGGAGCCAGCGGTATCCGGCCCGCACCATGGTGGCCCTGGAGGGCGACACCCCGGTCATATGGCGGTACTGCAACAGCGCCTGCTCGACCAAGAGCTCGAACCCGTCCACGACCGCGAGCCCTTGCCGGCGGGCGTCTCTGACAAGCGGCGTCGGCTCCGGACCGTAGACCGCGTCGAGCACCACGCGGCCTCGAAGACGGTCCGCGGGAAGGACCTCCTCCCCCGCGGCTCCGAGCGGCGTCGCCTGAACCAGCGCGTCCCAGTCGGCCGACGGCAGCGAACGCAGGTCCGCGGCGGCAACGCCGATCTCCGACGCCACGGCCCGCGCGCGCTCGAGCGAGCGGTTGAACAGGGTGACCTCGGCCCCGGCGAGGCGCAGCGCGGCGGCCGCCCCGCGTCCCGTTCCTCCGGCTCCCACGCACGCGACCCGCGCTCCGCGCAGATCGAGGTGGCGGCCGAGAAGCGCGCGGACCGCGGGGCCGTCCGTGTTGTAGCCGATGGGGCGATCGCCTCGAGCGACGACCGTATTCACGGCGCCCGAGATCCGTGCGACGTCGTCTCCGGGCTCCGATCGCGCGGCCGCGGCCACCTTGAACGGCAGGGTGACCGCGAGCGCGTCGAGGCCCGGTGCGCCGGCCGCCCCCAGAAGCGGCAGGACCTCGTCGAGGTCGTCCGTCTCGACGGCGAGGTAGCGGGCATCGAGCCCCGACTCGCGATACGCGGCGTTGTGCATCGCCGCCGACGGGCTCCCCGCGACGCTCGATCCGATCAGCGCGCGCAGCCGTGTCCGCGCCCCGATCTCCTCCACGCGGTAGACGTCGAGCAGCTCGTGGGCCGGGATCTGCCCCTCGGCCGTCTCGCGCCCGGCGCTCGCCGCACCATAGGTCGCCCACGATCCCCACGCGAGGGCCAGGACGCGCGAGGCCATTCCGGCCCGTCCCGCCGCGAAGCACGCCAGCGCTCTGCCGTCCGTGCGCGCCAGCTCGAGCGTGGCGCGCACCGCAGTCAGGTCCGACACGCGGTCGGCGCGGGGAACGATCTTGAGCCGCACTCCGCGCACCGAGCTCATGTCGCGGTACAACGCCCGCAGGGCGCCCGTGCGGCACGGTGCGCCATGATGGGACAGCACGATGCGATCCGGTGGTGTCGCCGTCGCGAGGTCGGCGAGCGGCGAGCCCCACTCGACGTCGATGTACCGCGCCCCCGCGCGAAGCGCCGACTCGAGGACCGTCCGGCGCTCGCCCTCCGATCCCGTGAAGCACCCGCCGTCCTCGGGACGGCGCGCGGCGACCAGCACCGGGCGGCCGGCTTCGCGGATCACTCCCGGCAAATCGCCGGCTCGGAGACGATCGGCGCGAACCTCGACCCGTGCGCAGGCTTCGGGCAGGGAGCGGATGCGGCGGAGGGTCGCCTCCGGTCCGTCCTCGAGAACGGACCCCACGACGACGCGCTCCCGATCGCGCTCCTCGATCATGGCGGTCCCTCGCTCACAGCAGCGACAGCGGATCGACGTCGACGTGCAGCGCCCGCGCCGGGATCACGCCATGGACTCGACCGAGGGCGCGCTCGACGGCACCCACCAGACGCCGCCGGCCCGCGGACCGCACCAGGATCTGCTGCCGGTAGCGACCCCGAACGCGTTCGATGGGCGCGGGGCCCGGACCGGACAGGAGCAGTCTCCCCCGCCCCTCTTCGCGAAGCGCGCCGGCCACGCTCTGGGCCCACTCACGGGCCCGGAGCTCGTCCTTGTCGAGGACCAGGATCTCGACCACGGCCGTGAGCGGCGGGTAGCGCAGGGCCCGCCGGTATCGAATCTCGCGCTCGTAGAACGCCTCGAAGTCCTGGTCGGCCGCCTCGCGCAGCACCGGATGGCCAGGGTCGAACGCCTGCACCACGACCTCGCCGGGCCGGGTGCCGCGTCCGGCGCGCCCCGAGACCTGTGTCAAGAGCTGAAACGTCCTCTCCGCCGCCCGGAAGTCCGGGAGGCCCAGCGCCTGGTCCGCCGAGATCACGCCCACCACCGTGACCCGCGGGAAGTCGTGCCCCTTGGCGATCATCTGAGTTCCGACGAGGACGTCGATCTCCCCGGAAGCGAAGCGGCGCAGCACCGCTTCGTGGGCGCCGCGACGCCGGACCGTGTCGCGGTCCATGCGCTCGACTCGCGCCTCGGGCAGCGCGGCGCGGATCTCGTCCTCGATGCGCTCCGACCCCTCGCCCAGCAGATGCAGCGTCTCCGAGGCGCAGTGCGGGCAGACCGTCGGCCGCGTCGTCTCGAAGTCGCACGTATGGCAGCGCAGGCGTGCCTCGGAGCGATGCCACGTGAGCGCGATGCTGCAGCGGGCGCACGACACGCGCTCGCCGCACGCGGGACAGAACAGCGCCGCGGCCCAGCCCCGGCGGTTGCGCAGGACGAGCGCCTGCTCGCCGCGCTCCACACAGCGTCGCAAGGACTCCGTGAGCGCGCGACTCAGGGGCCGCGCCTCGCGAAGCTCGATGAACTCCTCGCGCATGTCCACGATCCTCACGCTCGGCAGCGGGCGGTCGGCGATGCGTCCCCCCAGTCGCAGCAGCGTGTAGCGTCCCGAGCGCGCGTGGTGGAACGACTCCAGCGAGGGTGTCGCGGAGCCGAGCACGAGCGTCGCGGCGGCGCGGGAGGCGCGCACGACCGCGAGGTCACGACCGCTGTAGCGCGGGACTTCGTCCTGCTTGTAGGACGGGTCTTGCTCCTCGTCCACGATGACGAGCCCGAGGTCGCGCAGCGGCGCGAACACCGCCGAGCGCGTCCCCAGAACGAAGCGCGCCTCGCCCTGCCGCACGCGCCACCACGCGTCGCGTCGCTCGCGCGACCCCAGGGCGCTGTGCAGCACGGCGACCTTGCCGGCGAAGCGCCGCATCAGCTTTTCGACGAGCAGCGGGGTGAGGCCGATCTCGGGCACCAGGAACAGCGCGCTCCGGCCGCTCTCGAGCGCGGTCTCCGCGCACCGCAGGTAGACCTCGGTCTTCCCCGATCCCGTGGATCCGAACAGCAGGAAGGGGAAATAGCCTCCCCGGCGCACGACGGGCTCCAAGCGCTCGAGCGCGGCGGCCTGTCCCGGCGTGGGCGCCAGGCGGGGCTCCGGCGGTTCCGCAGCACGAGGGAGCTCCGGCGAGCCGCGTCTCTCCACCACCTCCACCAACCCGAGCTTTTCGAGCACCCGGACGACCGGCCGGGCCCGCGGGCCGAGCGTGTCGAGGGGAACCTCGGCTCCGTCCTCCGGCAACCGCTCGAGGACGTGACGGCGCGCGACGGCCCGCGTGGGCAGCGTCGGGCCCCCCGCTCCCGAGGCGCGTCGGACGAACGTACGCGACGGCGGGGGCCCGGCGCCCGGGGGCAGCGCCGCATCGATGGCCTCGCCCCACGAGCACAGGTAGTAGTCCGCCACGAACCGCGTGAGATCGAGCAGCTCCGGGTCCAGGCCCGGATCGTCGGCGAGACGCGCCTCGACGTCGCGCACTTCGAGCCCGGGATCGGGCGCGCCGGCCGGCCACTCGACCACGGTGCCGATCACCCGCCGGCGTCCCAGCGGAACGCGGACGCGCGAGCCCGCCCGCAACGCGGCCCCGAGCTTGGGAGGGACGCGGTAGGTCAGCAGCCGTCGGATGGGCACCGGGACCGCCACCGAGGCGTAGAGCACCTCGGCATCCCCGTCCTTCACGGCCCGGCGTCCAGCCGCGCGCGTGCTGCCTTGAGGTCGTCCCACACCCGGCGTCGATTCTCTTCGGTGTACGAGCGAAGCAGGTAGGCCGGATGATAGGTCGGCATGACCGGGATCCCGCGATACGATTGCCAGGTGCCCCGGATTCCCGTGATGCCCTGGCGGGTTCCGAGGAGCGTCTTCGTCGCCGGCGATCCCAGGGTCACGATGACCTTGGGCCGAATCGCCTCGATCTGCTCGAACAGGAAGGGCGAGCACGTCGCGATCTCGTCCGGCTTCGGGTCGCGATTCTCGGGTGGCCGGCACTTCACGACGTTGGCGATGTAGACGTCCTCGCGCTCCAGGCCCATCGCGCGAATCATCTTGTTCAGCGTCTGTCCGGCCTTCCCGACGAACGGCTCGCCCTGCTCGTCCTCGTCGCGCCCCGGCCCCTCGCCGATGAACATCAGGGCGGCCCGCGGGCTCCCGACCCCGAACACGATGTTCGTGCGGCCCTCGTGGAGGCGGCAGCGCGTGCACTCCCCGATCTCGTCGCGGATCTCGGAAAGCCTCCGGGCCGGATCGGGCTCCACAGCGCTGCGCTCCGAGGAGATCTGGAACAGGTCCAAGCTGTGAGGCTGCGCCGGGCCGGAGGAACGCTCGACGGGTGCGGGCGGCGGGACGAACGGAGCCGCGGGCACCGGACCGCGGTCCGCGACGTGCAGCTCGCGGACTCCGATATCCCTTAGATAGCCGAGCCACGTGCCGAGATCGGCCCGCGCCTCGCCGCTCATTTCGTGACCGCTGCGGCCACGTGATCGAGGATCCGCTCCGCGACTTCGCCCTTGCGCGCCAGGGGAATCTCGAGCTGGCCGCCGTCACGGCCGATGACGGTGACCTCGTTGTGGTCGGACTCCATCCCGCGGTCGGCACCCGAGACGTCGTTGGCCACGATGAAATCGAGGTTCTTGCGGTCGAGCTTCTCGCGCGCCCGGGCGATCACGTCCTCGGTCTCGGCCGCGAATCCAACCAGGAGCGTCCTCCCCTTGTCGCGCCCGAGCTCGAGCAGGATGTCGTCTCCCGGCTCGAGGGTGAGCGTCAGCGGCCCTCCGGTTTTCCTGATCTTCGCCGGCGCTTTGACCGGGACGTAGTCCGCGACCGCCGCCGCCATCAGAATGACGTCGGCCTCGCGCCGCACCGCCCACACGGCGTCGCGCATCTGTGCCGCGGTCTCGACCCTCACGACCTCCGCGCCGAACGGCGGCGCGAGGCTCACCGGGCCGCTCACCAGGACGACCCGCGCGCCTCGCCGGCACGCGGCCGCGGCAAGCGCGTAGCCCATCTTCCCGGACGAGCGGTTGCCGAGATACCGAACGGGGTCGAGCGCCTCGCGGGTCGGGCCCGCGGTCACGACGACGACCTTGCCCTGAAGCTCGCGCGAGCGGCGGGCGGCGCCGAGCGCGGCGGCCACGATCCCGTCCGGCTCCGCCATCCGTCCCCAGCCGTCCTCCCCCTCCGCGAGCCAGCCCTGCTCCGGACCCAAGGTCACGACCCCCCTCGATCGCAGCACCGCCAGATTGTCCTGGGTTGCCGGATGGAGCCACATCCGGGTGTTCATGGCGGGCGCCACCACCACCGGCCGGGTCACCGCGACGTAGAGCGTCGACAGCAGATCGTCGGCGATGCCGCGCGCGAACTTCGCCAGCAGGTTGGCCGTCGCCGGCGCCACGACGAGCGCGTCGATCCGGCGGGTCAGGTCGATGTGCTGGATGGTCTCGACGCTGGACAGCTCGAACGGGTCGATGAGGACCCTGCGGCGCGAGAGGGTCTGGAGCGTGAGCGGGGTGACGAACTGCGTCGCGTTCCGCGTCAGCACCACCTGGACCTCGGCACCGGCGCGGTCCAATCCCCGGACCACCTCGCACGCCTTGTAGGCCGCGATTCCGCCGCCGATCCCGAGCGCGATGAGCACGCCAGCCCCTCGCCGCTATTCCTGCGCTTCGGCCGCCGTCTCTTCCGTTTCCGCGCGCTCCGGATCCCACAGGGCCACGAGGCCGGTGGCGACCTCTTCCTGCGCGACCACCGTCGCCTTGCGGTGCTCCGTGTTCTCGACCCGCGCGCGCGCACCCATCTGGAGCTGCTCGGCCCTCTGGGCCGCCAGCGTCACGAATCGATACTTGTTCTCCACATCCTCCGGCAGCTTGTACATGCGGTTCTCCGTGGGTTGCGATCCGGTCAACTTCCGTCAGGAAACGTCGCCAGGATGCTCTCGGCCTCGGCGCGCCGGCATTCGATCCGGTGGCGCTGGGCCTCGACGATACAGGTCAGGACCCCGGCCGCTCGGTCGGCGTCATCGTTGACGACCAGGTAATCATAGCGCGTGTACTCCTCGACCTCCCGTCGCGCCTGGGCCAGCCGCCGCCCGAGTTGCGCGGGGCCCTCGCTCCCGCGATCCCGGAGCCGCGCCTCGAGGGTCGGATAGTCCGGGGGCATGAGGAAAATGCAGACCGGCCCGGCCCCGCTCGCCCGGACCTGGGCGGCGCCCTGGACGTCGATGTCGAGGACCACGTCCCCCCCCGCGGCCAGCACGCGCTCCGTCTCCTCACGACCCGTGCCGTAGCGGCTTCCGAAGACCGGTGCCCATTCCAGGAATCCGCCCTCCGCGACCATGGCTTCGAAGCGCTCCTCGCTCACGAAGTGGTATTCGCGGCCCTCGCGCTCGCCGGGCCGCCGCGGGCGAGTCGTGTACGACACGGAGAACTCGAGGCCCGAGACCCGCTCGACCAGCTTGCGCACGAGGGTCGACTTACCCGCCCCCGAGGGCGCCGAAACGACGAACAGGATTCCACGGGATCGCGAGGGGTTGTCCATCACACCAGATTCTGAGCCTGCTCGCGGATCTTCTCGATCTCGGCCTTCAAGGCCAGCGTCGAGCGGCTCGTGTCGAGATCGCCGGACTTGCTGCCGACGGTGTTGGTCTCGCGGTGCAGCTCCTGGACCAGGAAATCGAGGCGCTTGCCCACGGGCTCTCCATCGGGCGACTCGAGCAGCGCGCGCGTCTGCTCGAGATGGGCCTCGAGCCGGACGATCTCCTCCGTGAAGTCGCCGCGATCGACGAGAAACGCGACTTCCTGGGCGAGCCGAGCGGGGTCGATCTCGATACCCTCGGCGAGCGACGCGATGCGCTCGGTGAGCTTGAGGCGCAGGCGGTCCGGAATCCCGGCGGCGTGCGCCTCGAGCTGCCCGACGATGGAGACCATGCGCACGACTCTCTCGAGGATGTCGACCCTCAGTGCATCCCCCTCTCGAAGTCGTTCGCGGTCCAGCCCCTCGAGCGCCGCGTCGAGCGCACGAATGAGGGCCCCGTGCTCGTCTTCACCGAGAGGCTGCTCCCGTCCCGGCGGCTGCACGACACCGGGGAACGACAGCAAGGTCGCCAGATCCAGGGGTCCCTCGATCCCGTACTCGTCGCGCAGGGCGCCGAGCGCTCTCAGGGCGGCCTCGACGTGGGACCGGTTCAGCACCGACGGCGCTTCGGCACCGGTCGTGCGCTCGAGGTCGACCGCGACGTCGACGCGCCCCCTGCGAACCACGGTCAGGCAACGCCGCCTCAGCTCGGCTTCCTTGTCGGCGAGCTCGGGCGGCACCCGGATGCGCACGTCGGCGAAGCGATTGTTGACGCTGCGCGCCACGACCGTGATTCGAGCCCCGCCGGCCTCCGCCACACCCTGTCCGTAGCCGGTCATCGACCGAATCATGCCACTCTCTGAGCCGTGCGTGGAACGCCGCGCTCGCTGCAAGAGCGGTAGTCTAGCGTGCTACGGACTTTTCGTCACCCGGGGCCGAAGGAGCGGGCGGGCGCGCCGCGACGCCTCACAGCACGAGCCGCAGGTCGAGCCGGTACTTCGCGCTCAGGTTCTCCAGCACCGTGCGCACGATGCTCTTGAGCGTCTCCTCGACACCGATGCCGCGGATAGCGACGGAGGGGTGGTACGGGACCTTGTAGCGGTTCAGCTGCGCGTTGAGCAGGTCGGTTGGGATGAGCGGGCCGAGGTCCTGCTTGTTGAACTGCAGGACATGCGCCGTGCTTCGCAGCTCCGCGCCGTTCGCGGCGAGGTTGTCCTCGAGGTTCTGGAACGACTCGGCGTTCGACTCGAGCATCTCGTCCTGGGCATCGGCGACGAACACGATCCCATCCGCTCCTTTCAGGACCAGCTTGCGTGTCTCGTTGTAGAACACCTGACCCGGGACGGTGTACAGCTGCACGCGGACCCTCATGCCGCGGATGCTCCCCAGACCGACGGGTAGGAAATCGAAGAAGATCGTGCGATCGGCCTTCGTGGCGAGCGACAACAGCTTGCCGCGGACATGAAACGGGAGCTGCCCGTGGATGGCGTGCAGATTGGTCGTCTTCCCGCACAGCGCCGGACCGTAGTACACGATCTTGGCGGTGAGCTCTCTCGTCGCTGGGTTGATCGACGCCATGACGCGCTCCGGTCACCGGGATCGGACGACGCGCGCGCTGCGCGACGCCGCCGCTCGTGACCGAACATAGGTTGCGGCGGGCGGAGCGGCAACCGGCCTGACACCGCAAGTGTCTGTGTTTGTAAGACTTTCCGGGTCTTCGGGGCGCGTCGGCCTTTTCTTGGCCCCGCGGTTTGTGGCGCCGAGTCGGCTCAGCACGCGACTTCCTCGAGTACCGCCTGCGCCGCGAGGCCGAAGGAGTCCGGTCTTTCCACGACGCGCTTCACGTCCGCCAGCGCTTCGCGAGTCGCCTGCGCCCGGTCCGGTGAAGCCAGGTAGCCCAGGACCACCTCGGCGACGCTGCCGGCGCGCAGCCTGCCCTGGAGGAGCTCCGGGACGATCTCCCGCCCCGCGATGAGGTTGGGGAGCGAAGCGTGCGCGACGTGCACCAGGCGCGCGGCGAGCAGGAAGCTCACCGGGTGCAGCCGATAGACCACGACCATCGGGAGCCCGGCGAGTGCCGCTTCCAGGGATGCCGTTCCCGAGGTCACGGCACCCGCGTCG